>SXGS01322568.1_pt1 | contig 67366 bp, 59 predicted proteins | sample 3174681 | NCBI WGS metagenome assembly SXGS01 (sample SAMN11356861, study PRJNA531348) | freshwater metagenome | isolation source: freshwater sample F1-80 | place: China: Fuxian Lake, Yuxi | collected 2017-12-25
AACTTTCCGGGTTTTCTCAAAACTCAGCGGCTTTAGCAGATAAGCCGTCGACGTGAGAGCAGCCGCCTGCTGCATGACCGCTCGATCGGTGATAGACGTGCAGATGAAAAACGGAATTTGCTTCACTCGCGAACGTTGGCGGACGTAAGTGAGGAGCTCAAAGCCGTTCATTTGCGGCATCATATAATCGGAAAATATAGCTTTGAGGCGCTTGATTTCTTCGGGCGACATGGAGTCGAGTTTATGTCTTGCTTCGGTGCCGTTGGCGCATTCGACAACATCAAAACCAAGTTTGCGCAGGATCAAAGCGAGAACGGCCGATGAAGGTCGCGAGTCCTCAACGACCAAGACGAGTTCCTCGGGCCGCTTGGTTTCTGATGTCGCCTTTGTTTGTTTAGTTGCATCCGGTTCGGTTTTTTTGTCCCGGCGCTCGGGATTGAAGACGAGCATATCAAAATCGCCGTTTTTCTTTTGGGATCCATCGCTCATACGCCAGCCTCCGCGGTCCAATCGCCCACCTCTTCTTTTTCGGCTGACTGCGAGACGGCATAAACGAAATCAGTCCAAGATGAAGAAATGAGGACACCTCCTCATTTGTAAACGCCCTCGACCGTAACAAGGTGAGACAACCTCTCGGCACGAGGAAAATCTCCCCGGGGAGAAAACGGACTTTTCACCCCGGAGTCACGCTAACCTCTCGGAATCACGTGCGCTCCCAGATGCCCGCGATGGCGCCAGAATTGCTATTTCTGATTTTGAGGAGGTCCGCAAAAATGACTACGCAAACCACATCCACTTGGAAAAACTCGCGCGCTTGGCTTGTGGCCAAAGAGTTCGGTGCGGGCGCTATGGTCCACGACTTAATGACGCTATCGGCAGCTTTGGCGTTTTACACGGCTTTATCGCTTGCGCCGTTACTTCTCATTCTTCTTTCGGTCGTGGGTCTGATGGGTGCTTCCTCGCAGACGGAACTGATCTCGCAGATTCAATCTTCGATTGGACCTCAAGCCGCTGAGGCTATTCGCGTGATCGTTGAGAACGCGGACAACCGCCCGCAACTCGGCTCGTGGGCCGGGATCGTCGGCGTTCTAACGCTTCTCTTCTCAGCAAGCGGAGTTTTCGCGCAGCTTCAAAGTTCGCTGAACGTGATCTGGCAGGCGGAAGGAGCCGCGTCGGACGCTGGAGTTGGCGAGTGGTTGCGTAAACGTCTCCTCTCAATGGGGATGGTACTAGCGTTCGGTTTCATCGCGGCCGTGTCGCTTGCGTTGAGCGCAGTACTTTCGTTTGTGTTTCAAAGCGATGGCCAGCTTTGGCAGATCGTGAACTATGGAGTTTCGCTTGCCGTCTTCGCGTTCCTGTTTGCACTGATCTTTGAGTACTTGCCAGATCGCCGCCTGCCATTCCGCGAAGCTCTCATCGGCGGGGCGCTGACATCAGTTCTCTTCTCGATCGGTAAGTCTTTAATCGGCCTTTATTTAGGTCGAAGCGCTGTTGGCTCCGCCTACGGAGCCGCGGGCTCGCTTCTTGTTTTACTCGTTTGGGTCTACTACTCCGCCCTTATCGTTTTCATCGGAGCTGAATTGACCCGCGCTCTCCACGCACTGAAGAAGGCAGCCCCCGCTTACTCTCCGGAAGCCGCCGTCGAAGCGGAGAAGTGCGCTCCCAATAAAATCGGGCAGGAGCCTATTCTAAACTAGAACTATTTAAATCGGGCGAAGGGTCTCTTCGCCCGATGTCTTGAACTCATCGAACTGCGGAAGAGGCAGCAAGCCATCTTCAAGCCGCGAAGCACGATCGATCGCTTCATTCACCTTCATCTCTGCTTCTTTTAAAGTTTTATTTTGCTGGCCCGCTAACTTTCCGAGGGTCTCCTGCGATTTGCGCTTAAGATTTCCGCGATGTTTTTTCGGCAGCCCCGTATCGGCAAACTTTCGCCCACGCTCGATTCGTCGCTCTTGGCGAGCTCGGGCTTGATCCGCTTCCTCTCTGCGTTTTTCGAGTTCCGCCTGAGCCGTTTCAATTGCTTGCTGAACTTCATTTCGCTCGGATTCTTTTTCTTGAAGGTAACTTTGGAAGGAACCTTCGAAAATCCTCAAACCAATCGGAGATAATTCCCAAACCGAATCCGCAAGCGCCAGGAGTTGCGGCGCCTGGGTAATCAAAAGGACGCTTCCGTCGAAGGCCTTGATCCAGCTTACTAGAACCTCAAACTCAGTCTCCTTAAGCTCAAGCTCGGGAGATTCAAACACGACAAAGCGGACGTCGTGTAACTTCGCACGCATGAAGCGAAGTCTCATTCGGCTGATCGCGGAGAGACTCTCAGCTAGATCCTCCATACGGAAACCGCGAAGGCAAGGATCGTCATGGAGGGCAGCTTGAACGCGTTCTTCCCAACTCCAATCGCGCTCTAGAACCTCGTAGTAGTCGACCTCTGTTGAGCCCGCTTCAATGGCGCGACGAGCTCTCCACTCGGAGCCGAAGCCGACCTCATCGACCACCATAGAACCGTCTATTCCGGAATTTGCGAATGAAAAATGCAGACAGCTCCCTACCGGAAAGCTTCTTGAAACCGCGCCTTCACTTGGACTCAGCTCGCCGCAAAGGATTCTTGAAAGCGTAGCCTTGCCTTGTCCTTTGGGTCCCAACAGAACGTGACAACCTTGACGCACGGAAAACTCTAAATGCGAGAAGAGTTCAGTTCCATCATCGAAGCGGAAACCAAGATTATGAGCAACAATGAGGGGCGAAGAATCTGCTAAAGTTTCTTTCATGCAAGAAGGCTCCTTCCTGCACCCAAACTACACTTCGTCGCTTCTCAAGAAAATGCTCAAGCTCGACGCGCAGAGATTTCCCTAGCTACGAGGGAAATCAAAGCGCACCTGATCTGAGACGCAAATACCCATCAATCAGTAGACAAGCGAAGATGAGAACAGAAGCGAGACTAAAAAGCAGGACGGCTCCCGCTGCGCAATCTTTTGCAAACCCGATTGCGGGATGCTGCTCGGGATGAAGCCGATCAGCCAAAGACTCTAGCGCGGTATTAAGAAGTTCGGTCCCAAGCACGGCGGCAATGGCTAAAAAAACCAAGGCCCACCAGATGGGCGAGGGCCTTAAAAATGCGAGTGCGATCGTTGCCGCGATCGCGCAGGCAACTTGCGTTCGAAAACTAGCTTCACGATGGAAAGCGCCGGCAATTCCTTTTCTCGCGAATCGAAACCGACGCCAGAAGCTTAAATTCTTCATCAAAAGTTGGAGATCTGTTCCGCAAACTCGGGGTGATCAATGAACGGATTGCGATTCCCCTGCCGCGCTTCGATCGCATCGTTGCGAGCTCGTTCGGCTTCATCTACGGGATCGAGTTCGTGCCAACGACGTATCGTTTTTTCTTCGTCGGCATCGATCGCCATGTCGTAGCGAATGGAGAAGTAAAAAAGTGCGCGAGCGACGTTGCCCTTGTGCACGGCAGGCGGTTCAAAACGAGGACCCTTGGGACCATCGCTCATCCGCGATTCACTGCACTTCAATTCTTTCGTTGGACCATCGACGTCACCGAACTTGAAATTTCCCCGACTGTTGTTCATTTGAGAGTCGGTCGGGAACAAGTGGTGGAGATCTGATTTCTTGATGCTTTTTGATCCGCTTCCGCCGAAACGGCTTTGCGGCCAGGTGTGCTCAATATTGATGAGCTTATCGTCTTGCCATTGCTTCGCTGGAATATCCTTTTGGCAGTAAACTTCGTGGATCACGTCTCCATCGACGTGAAGTTCTTTGAGGATGACTCTTCGTGCATCCGAGTAATCTAGAGAAGTTTTGTGAGCTTTCGAAACGAGCCGCTGCAGCTCATGTCGAAGTGCATCATCGTTCAGCTGCGTTGCTGCTTCGAATGGATCCGCATCCCCAGCGAACCCAAAAGCCACCGCAGTATTTAGAATCAAGACGGCAGAAAAAACACATCCCCTCAGAACTTCTGCAACAGAAGCCACGTCCCCTCCCCCTGATTAAATTTTGCCCTTTGTTGCAAATGCGAATGGAGAGGTCAATGCAGAAGCATGCACACTGACCAAGTCTTGATCTAGGTGCCTTTCTAAGAGGCTATCTCAAGTTTATTTGCCCAGAAGCTAGGCAATATCGTGTTCTGAATCGGGTTAGGAACAAACCCCGTTTGTACCTAATGGCGAACACTTTCGAAATGTCCGACCACGCAGATCTTGCAAGGGATCACAAACAATGCTGGGATTTTGTAGAGATACAAACATGATTTGTCGGTTAGCGCGGCCGGTAACTGCGTTTGCGCTATGCCGCATTAACTCCAAGGAGGATTGCCGAAATGAAGGCTAGTCTCAAGTTCGCTCAGGTTGCCGCTTGTCTCCCGCTGCTCGCTCTCGTTGCCTGCCAAACAATGCCCTATGAGCCCTATGCTCGCGACGTAAAAAAACGTCCCGGCAGCGGCGGAGTCATCGCACTTAAAGGGACCCACCGCGATGAAGACCGTGCAAAAGCGCAAAGCATGATGACGCAAACTTGCGGCGGAACGGCGATCAAGATCGTAGAAGAAGGCGAAGTAGTCGTTGGCACCGAGACAGTTTCTAATTCGCGCCAAGACTATAACGCCGGCACTCCCGGTCGCCAAGTCGGTACCCTCTGGGGCATGCCTGTAACTTCAGGCGGATCAAGCCCGAATTCGAACACCTCCACTTCTTCAACTACGAACGCGGTAAAAGAGTGGAACATCACCTACGAATGTGAAAAAGCGGTAGCGGCGACTCCCGCAGCACCTGCTGCTGTCGTTCCTGCAAAAGCTTCCGGCAAGAAATCGAAGCAGTAAGATAAAGCTTGAGCGGGCCTTGCCCGCTCCTTTTTTAAGCACGCTATAAATAAAAATTGTTTCCTAGAAGTAAGACTTTCGTCAGCTCATTGTCATCTCCAGGATTTTGTACTAAAAGCTGTCGGGTGCTTCTCACTTTAGAACTCGATCAACCCCAGAAAAAAACGCTTGAAGAGCTCTTTCACGTCTCAACTCGTGTTCCCGAGCTCGGTCTAGGTGCAGGTAATCTGGCCGAAGACGCAAACGCCGTTTTCAGAATCGCCAAAGAGTTCGATCTCCGCGGCGTCCGTACGCCCACCGCAGAATCGACGCAAAACGACTCGCGAACTGAAACGAAGAGCGTGAGGATCGAAGATGTCCTGCGTTCACTTCGCTTCATCTGCTGGCTTTTCGCTTACTACTTTGGTTCACCACGTACCGAGAATGATCTCGATCGTGCGCAGCCTCTGAAAAGCTTATTCGCCTCTATCGTCATGCAAGCTCAAGCACAACGATCCGATTTCGAGGAACTTCTGCGTCTATACGGAATCGAGCGGCAGCTCGAAAGTTCAACTCGTCCATTAGACGACGACTCGATTCAAAATGCGCACGTCCTTTCGGATTCAAGAATTCAGCTTGAGCACGTGCGACGAACTCAGCAAGTCAGCGTGAGGATAAACGCCGCCGGTGCTGAACTCACGAGTACGGTGCACGAAGCGATTTGGAAAGCCAAAGGACCTCTTCGCAAAAAGCCGTGATGAACCTTTATACCGGTGAGCACGCGCCCCTCTATTCTATAAATTTTATTTAAATCTGGGATTCTCAGCCGCGCCATCAATGAAACCAGTTGCGCACGCAAGCGGCGAGCCGTTTTCATATCGGTTCACCCACGTGACCCGCAGCGCTTGGGCGCTAGTTGGTCGAAGGAGAGTCCCACATGAACACTCGAGTCTTCCTCTCTGCGTTCTTCTTATTTTTCATGGCAAGCGCAGCCCTGTTCCCATCCGTAGCCTTCAGCTCCGAAACTTCCGAAGAAGTTGGGGAACTCAATCCCTTTAATCCTGACGTCGAGCAGTTTCTGAATGAGTTCGATGCGATCTACGAAAGGGAAACGGGTCTCTCAGCTCATCCGGATGGCTTCATCGACGATCTTACAAGCGATGCGCTCCGTACCTGCTATCGCCAAAGCTGCCGCGTCTGGGCGCTCGTTTCGCGCGCGGACCAAAAGCTTTACCTCTACCAAAATGGAAAGATGACTCACTCATGGCTCGTCTCGACGGGAATGAAAGGTTACACGACACCTCGATTCGATCGTCATCCTAACGGACGCATCTACGATCGCTACTCTTCCAAAGCCTATCCAGGTGGTGATTATCGCGGCCTAGGAAACATGCCCTACGCGGTCTTTATCCAAGGCGGCTTTGCGCTTCATGGAACTCCGGAGGCAAATTGGCATCTCTTGGGTCGGCGTGCGTCGCATGGCTGCATTCGCCAGCATCCTGACAACGGTCTCTATTTCAACCGGCTTGTGAGAAGTGTGGGAATTCGTAACGTGTGGATCACGGTTGAATAACTTGAAATGAAATGGTGAGCCCTTTTACGGAGAGGGAATCTCCGTCCCGGTGCTCACCCACTTCTCGACTTCGTTGTTCTTACCGATCAGTGGAATGTTCTGACAAATGTACCAACGGTATTCGCCATCTTTACGTAAGAAACGAACTTTAGTTTCGAAGGGATTCCGCCCTCGAATCATTTGATCCCAGGTCGCCTTCGCGGCTGGAAAATCCTCCGGATGAACCACGGCAGCCCAATCCGTTGCGTTGAGTTGACCCTCACGCACGCCGCGGAACTCCTCCCACTTCTTGTTGGAATAGTCGAGCGTTCCATCAGCATTAAAAAGCCAAACGAGGTGCGGCAAGGCGTCTGTGATTGTCTCTGCATGATTGCGCCTAGCTCTTTCGTTTTCGTAGAGACGAGCTCGATCGAGAGCAATTGCACATTGATTCGCAATCAAAATCAGAAACGCTTTTTCTTCGTCACCGAATTCTCGAACATCAGCATAACGAAGGTTCAGCACGCCCGTCATTTCGCCATCGATCATAAGAGGGAGAATCGCGCCCGCTCTCGCGCCACGCTTAACCGCCTCGCTCGCGGTTTTCGTTTCACTTGCGGCCGCCATGAGATCAGGAACAAAACGAGCTGACTTAGTACGATAAGCTTCACTCGCTGCGGAAGCTCGAGGGTCCGTAAGATCAATCTCGTAAAGAGGTGAGGCAAAATCTTCTTTTTGCGTTGGGATCAGACGCAACAACATTTTGGATGGGTCGATCATCCCGATTGAACCCGCCATGGCTCCGACAAGTGGAACGATGTTCGTCATGAGCGTGTTGGCAACCTCATCAAAGGTAAGAGCTGCCGAAAGAAGCGCCGTGATCTTCTGCAGGCGCTCGGTGCGATTCAAGTTCTTAGCTAACATGATCTCCTCACGCTTTCGTGGCGTGATGTCATGTAAGTTTGACACGAGACTTTCAATAGAGCCGTCGTTGCGACGAATCGGACGAACGATCCGCTCAAACCACTGCGGACCGTTTTCGTCGGGATAAGCAAATTCGAGCTTGGAAACGTTGCCGCTCTTCATTACCCAACGGTCTTGTTCTTCAATCAGCGTCGTAAGCCGCTCGTTGAGTCCGGCTTCGCGAACGGTCTTCCCCACCGTTTTCTCGTCAAAAAACGGAACGAATTCAGAAGGTGCACTGACAAAAAGATACCGACCCTCCGGACTTATGAGAGCCGTCTTGAAAGTTGATTGCTTGAGGAGAGACTCCATCTCGAGAGCTCGCGAATCTGGGGCCGCAATCAGCGAAGACTTAGCATCTTCGGGAAGATTTGCCGCATTGGCGAGGATTTCGGCAGCCCGGTACATTTTCTCTTCGGCAACGCTCGCAAGGAAGAGACGCTTTTCTTCGTCGACCATTTTGATTTTAGGGATCGCGGTAAGACAGGCTTGGAGAGAGAGTTCTTGTTGGCCGTTCAAAATCCGGCTCAAGGCTGAAGGATGCATTTCGAGCGCGGATGCAAAGGCTCTTAGAGAGTATCGCGCGTTCTTTGCTTTTCTACGTTCAAGCTCAGCTTTTAAGAATTCAACGTAGAATGGGTTTTTCTTCTCGCTAGGACTCTTGCTCATTAACTCGATCCAAGCACATGGGCGCTTCCAAAATCAGATTCCCATCTGATGTCTTACGCTCGTCAGTGAATTGATTCAAATCATCGTAGTTGAATTTAGAGCGAAATGCACATGTGCGTGCCGAAGCGTTGTTGAATGTCGAATAAACATGCGCACTTGCGGAGTGAACCTAGTCTGCGTGCTTCACCAAAATATCGTTAAATAACTGGCCATCTCAAATGCCCTCCGCAAACTCATCAAAGAGGGGCGCTCCGCCAATCGCGGAACATCACGAAAATTCGAGTAAACTACTTTGCTAACACATTCGTGTAAGCACGCATGAGTTTTTGCATATCTTCGGTTGGCTCACCTAAGTAAATCGCGGTCACTTCTTTACGCACCGGCGGATGTTTGACCTTGTTCGCCCCGTGAGAGTCGGTGAGCGGCGAGATGAAAGTAATTGCGTTCAACGAGTCCGCCACGATCTTCGCGGCTTCCGTGTAGTCGCTCGCCGTTCTTGCGCCCTTGCGGAAAATGTCTTCTCCATCTAGGACTTCTTTGGAAAACGTTTTTTGCGTCGACGGAGTATTGTGCGTCAGAACAATTTGGATCGGCACATCGTTTCCGCCGAACTGTTTCCAACTCGTGTACTTGCCCGTGAAGATCCCCTTCAGTTGCTCTTTACTGAGTTCCTTTGGACCACCCGGAAACGTGATCACATTCACTGAGTCGTAGCCTAAAGGTTTATGCTGAATCTTCGCCGCATTTTTAATCGTAAGCTTTTTCTCTTTCACGAGATCTTGCATGTTCTCCCAAGAATTTCCGGAAACGCCGAGCTCCGCGTTTCCGAGATCAACCGCGATGATGATGCTGTCAGATCCCATTCCCGCTTCGCGTACGGGCTCGATTTTGCGACCCGTTTCCGCTTCAAAGGCACTCATCGCTTTCATAGAGTAAGCGACGATCGAGGTTCCGTAGGACACACGCAGTCTGCCGTCCGAAGCTAGAGAGTGGCTAGGCAATTGAGATGCAGCTCCTAAGAGAACGATTGCAAACGCCGTGTTTAACTTCATGGTGCGACCTCACTTTCACTCTTACGATAGTAAACGTGGTATTTGAGAACAAGCCCAGGAGCACCGATTCGGTCGCAGGGTCGTTCCAGCAAACCCATCTATAGCCTTGGCCGTTAGACCAGAGGCGCGGTCTCGCAGATCTTTAAGCGAATTAAACAGGACTTATTGAAATCAATTTTCCTTCACCCGGCTAAAGTAGGGCCGGAAGGAGATTGAATATGGCTGACCTCTCACCTCTAACCGGCTCTCTCATTGCATTCTACTGGCCGCTGTTACTGGCCTGCGCAGCAGCACTCCTCATCGCACCGCTTGAGAAGAAAAAGCCCCGTCATCGGGCCGAGGCTCTCATAGGCGCAGCCGTGTTGCTTATCTCCAACGTCGTCTTTTTGGTCATGATCACGTGGCGAGGTCACCGAGCACCCAACACCGTCGAGGTCTGGTGGCTCTTGTGGCTCTTTGTCTTCTTGCCGATCTCATTTGTTTGCGCGCTTGCGGTCGTCTGTTTTGTAGATAGGAAGTACGACTTTACTTCTAGTACTTCTTAAGAAAGTTCGAGATCTCTTCCATTCCGGGTTCGGACCGTGCTTCGGTTTGCAAATACGTATGAAGCCTTGCGTAGATAGCAAGGCGCCCGATTTCGCGCGGGTTGTCGCTCGTTTTGATCTTCGATTCGAATGCATCTTTCGGGAACCGCTGAGCTTGTTGAGCAATATAGTCCAAAACGTCTTGATGAGATTTGAAGTCACGCATCGTGACTTCAAAAATGATCGCCTGCAGGCCGTCCCGCAGTCCTGCAAAGAATTCGGTTTTGTATCTCGGCATGGTGGTGATGGACAAAGTTCCGCTACTCATTCGTTCGAGGATGCTGTTCATCTCGACGCATGACCGATGGATTCGCTCGATGATCTCTTTTTTGCTCGTTTCCAAACGAAGCTCCTCATGTCGCGAGCTTTTCGTCTCACTTCATAAGATCAATTATCCGGTTAACGCTGGGGAGTTTCAACGAAATGACGAAATTCTGGGAACTCTTCCGGAGTCTTGCATCCGTTCGAGACGCTAGCTCCGAACCAAAACGACGCACTCATGGTTCGCCGTTTACAGGTGCTCTTCTTGATAGTAACGAAGGCGGATGGCAGGCTGAAGCGTGGTGTGAAAGGCTTCCTGAACCTTGTATTTAATCTGCTCTTTCAACTGCTCAACGGATTCGGCTTCGAAGCGGAGGAACTCACCCTGTGCTTGAGCGACCACTCGTTGATTCGGATAGATGTAAACGTTGATCGTCAAAGTATTGGCGACGGGATGAGAGCTCCACTCGTAGACAAACCACCAATGCGAAAGGGCGCCGAGGATGACGAAAACGTGGAAAATTTCGTGAGGCCCGATCACCCCCGTGATGAACGTGGGCCATCGGATGAAGTCGAAAAATCCCCCGATGGAGTAGAAGATTCCTCCGGCTAAAAGGAATCGAATACTCCGATCTTTGAAGAGCCTAAAGAACTGCAAGCCGGTGATTGCGCCGAACCATCCGAGCCCAAGGAAAAAACTCAAGAGAAGCCACTCGGGAAACGAAGTAAAAAACACGACCTCTAAGACCAGTCCGGTAATGGCGAGCGTCCAGACAAGGCCGAGAATTCCCCACCTGAGTGGACCACGAAAGAGAATGACGTGGATGGGCGTAAAAGTTCCGGCGATCAAAACCCAAATTCCGGCGTGATCGAGTCTCTGCAAGACGTCTCGAGCAGCGCCTCCCCTTTCGAGAAGGTGAAACACTCCGCTCATCGAAAACAAGAAGACTAAAGTAAAAGTAAAGACCATCAGCGAAGCGACACGCGCTGAGTTCCCTCTTCCCTTGAGATAAAGATATCGACCGCCCACGAGTGCGGTGACGGCCGCGAGGAGATGGGTCCAGCTGCTGATCGGATCGGCAAAGCCAGGGATCGGGATGGGATTCATGGAAGTAGTGTTCCCGGACTTTGCAGGGAACTCAAGTTCGTTGCATGTCAGGTTTGGATTGCCGCGATAGGGCCATCACTCAAAGAGCCCGGCTAAGTCGTCGACGCTTAAGCTCCGTAGGAGAGAGCTGTCTTCGTTGATGACGGCTTCCGCCAGCGACCGCTTTTGTGCTTGCAGCTTCATGATCTTCTCTTCAATCGTGCCGCGCGCGATCAAGCGGTAAGCCATCACCTTTTGCTTTTGCCCCATGCGGTAAGCACGATCGATCGCTTGAGCTTCAATCGCCGGATTCCACCAAGGATCGAGCAAGAAGACGTAAGAAGCCGTGGTCAGATTGAGACCGGTGCCTCCGGCTTTCAGACTGATGAGAAAGACCGTCGTTGAGGCATCTGAGTTGAAGCGATCAACTACGCTTCCGCGATCTCGTGTTTGACCATCGAGGTATTCAAACTTGAAACCGGCTCTCTGCAAATGTGGCTTTAGGAGTTCAAGAAACGAGGTGAACTGCGAGAACACGAGGGCTTTATGACCAGATGACCGAATCTCCTCAAGGTGTTCTAAGAGCATTTCAAATTTCGCGCTTGAGCCTGCGCGCGCAGCTTCCTCGACCAATCCAGGATGACAAGCCGCTTGACGCAATCGCAAGAGGGCCTCGAGCACCTGCATCTTCGAGCCACCGACGCCCTTTTCGGCAATCTGTTGGCGGATCGATTCCTTGAATTGCTTGCGAAGGCGATCGTACAACTTACGCTGCTCCCCTTCGAGTTCGCAAACCAGAGCTTGCTCGGTTTTCTCGGGGAGTTCTTTGAGAACTTGTTTCTTCGTGCGACGAAGAATGAAAGGACTTAGCGCTATCGAAAGTCGATTCAGCGACTCTCTCGAAAGGCCGCTCATGCGGCCGTCACCTACGGTCGCAACGACACTCTGAGGAAGCAGTCCTGGATTCGTAAACTTCATGAGTGAAAACAAATCGAGGAGCGAATTCTCAATCGGCGTTCCCGAAAGCGCGAACCTAAAGTTTCCTTTAAGCTGGCAGACAGCCTTCGCAATTTGCGATCCAGGATTTTTGATCGTCTGTGCTTCGTCGAGGATAATCGTGTCGAACTCAATCTTCTCGAAACGATCGAGTTCATTTTTGAGAATGTGATACGTCGTCACGACTACGTCATAATCGTTAGCACGCAGCATACCTCGCGTCGCGCCCGCGAAATCCAAGACGCGAAGTCGCGGACCAAATTTTTCGATTTCCGCAAGCCAGTTGAAAACCAAGCTCTTTGGCAAAACGACAAGCGACGGTCGCGGCCCCCCTCGAGGAACGGTCGCACGACGAAGCAAATAGGAAATGATTTGCATCGTCTTCCCTAGTCCCATGTCGTCCGCCAAGATTCCACCAAACCCGCTCGAAGCCACGGTCTCAAGCCATCCGAGTCCCTCCGACTGATACGAGCGGAGATTCGCTTTTAATTCACGCGGTTTTTCTGCTGCAACGGTTTGCAACAATCGACCAAGTCCATCAAAGACGGCGCGCGCTTCGGGGTCGATCTGCAGACCAGGCATCTCTCCGAAAAGAGGTTTAAAAAGGGGTATTGAAACTTTCTTGAATCTCAAAGTCCCGTTGGCTTCAAGACTCGCGCCGCGAAGAAGCAGTTCGATTTTTTTCAACCATTCGTCGCTGATGAAACCGATTGCGCCTGAAGGCAGATCCAGAAAGCGCTCACCCATGATGCAACTTGCAGCGAAACGCTCGAGCGAGATCACCTCTTGCGCAAACGGAAAGTGTGCCTCCAGGAGGAAATCGTCGCCCGCCTTTTTTAAAACGCCTGCAGGCTCATCAAGTGTTCGGACTGCGCGACCGTTGACTTCCATGATCCATCGATTCTCAAGCAAGTTCTGCGCAAGCTGCGGAAGTTCGGCTTTCTTCACAAAACCTGTGGAAGAAGACTCGACACCCTCGCTTTTGAGTGTCTTCAAAAAGGTACGCTCAGCTTTTTGATCACGCTTACGGCGCAGTTTTTTGGCCGCGTCGAAAACCACTTTTGCTTCGCTCGCGGGATCAACTGCCAAGCCGTCGTAATCAAAAGCGGCTTCAAAACGATATGCCGACGTCTCAGGGTCAGTTTGTACCTGCACAAAGCGGGCTCGGGCGATCGGTTGAGTCTCTTCAATCGGCCACTGCAACGACGGCGGAAGCTGCACGACCGGAAAACCGGCTTCCTCGGCCGTGAGACAAACAAATTCGACTTCGTCCCTTCGCGGAACCGATAGACTTTGGCTTTGTAAACGCTTGGCTAAATCGAAGAAACGTCCCCAGGAAACTTGCGATAATTTTTCTCCCTTGAGAAAAAAGCCGTCTCGTAACAACAGAAGACCTTTTGTTTGGCGGACTAAAATCTTCTCGCGGCTTCGCTTTAAAATCGCATCGACGCGGAAAAATTCGTTCGACTCGGAACCGTCCTGAGATACGTTGAGTTGAAAACTCCAAGGCTCGTCGTCGAGCACGACGCGCATCGGATCTTCCGGCTGAATAAAAAGCCGTCCGGCACGCACCAAAGTTAAAAGCGTCGTTTCGGTCAGAAGCGGATCAACTTCGAGGCTCGTCTCAACCGCTTTGATTGTCGTCAGTGTTTTTCTCGCCGTGTTGAGTGGACTCAACAACAATCCCAACAGCGCTCGATCGTCGTCATGAGAAAATTCGTCGATGGCGAGCGCATCGAAACGTGCGTTTTTCACGGCTCCCCAATCTCCGCTTTTCAGTCGCTCCTGATATTTCAAATCGAGGACGAGGCTCCCATTGAGGCGCGATTTTTCAAAATTGACGAAGTAGAGAGTTCGACGACTCGCCGGAGCGAGCCCTTTGGTTGCGTTGCCGAACAGAGTTGTTTTCCAGCCCGACATCGGACGGTCAGCCGCTAATTTTGCGGAGCGCTCGCCCTGTATTGAAATTGCGTTCTGCTGAGGAACAACATGCGCTTTCGTATCAGCGAATTCGTGGTCTGAAAATTTCATTCCGAAAACTATAACCTGCCCCTTGAAAAGGAGCATGGCTAAAATTCTCTTCCGTGCGTTTTCCTACGGACGAGCCGAATCAACGCTTCTCAAATCTAGCTTCCGGCTGGGCTGCGCCAGACTCGAGGAGCAAAATGCTTTTGATCCCTTCGTTTTGATCGTGGGCGACGCAGTCCCAGAGAAGGCTCTTTCCTTCAGCCTTCGCAACTTCGAGTGCTTGCGCGCGCACTCGATTCGCGAACTCATGGGTTGGGCTCGAGCAAGTGAACACCTGCTCATCTCTCTCGAATTTTCCGGCGACGTAAGTCAATGCTGCCGATTGCTCAACCGTGAACGTGTCTCGAGAACCATCCGGCAGAGCACCCGACCAAGTCGCGTAGACCCCTTGTGGTCCAAGCCCGCCGCCACCCGCGAGCGGGCCGGCGAACGATGTCACAGGCGCGAGCAGAGCGCAGATCGAAAGCACACAAATCGAAAAGAGTTTTGAATTTTGCACTTAGGCACCCATCGCTTTCTTTCGCATCCTGGTCCGCACCAATGAACGGTAACTAAATTATCAAACCTGCACCGATCGTTCTATCCCGTCGAAACGGGACGGAAAAATCTGCAGGAGTGTCAACGGTTCGGACAAATCAACGTCCCGATTACCTGGGGATTTAAGGGAAACATTTGTTCTTGAGAAATCTGCGCCGTCACGACACCCGAAAATCCGCCACGCTCAATTTGAACGAGAATCTTTCCGTCGCCGCCGCGAGATTCAACGCAGTTCCACAGGTTTTGACCAGCTGTTGGAGTGTCGGCAATGAAGCTGCCATCCGGCTGGCACTTCAATGAAGTCACATTCTGGCCATGCACAAGCACACCTGAGAAATAAGCTGGGATAGCGGTGTTATCGATACGCAGTGAGGTCTCAACGCCGGATTCGAGGCTTCCCGCGCACTCAACCAGGGCAGAACCATCACTAACCGTTGCGAATGCATTGGGAGCAAAGGACAAGGTCGCAAAAAGAAGAATCGCTTTCATTAAAGTCTCCACTTTAAATCGTTTTTGTTTTTCGTCGTCCAATTGAAACTCACCGAATCGACGAGATGATTTATACAGAGCGTCTATTGCCGATGCTATATGTTTGATATATAAATTAGGCTATCTTTCTAACTATTTTATATATTCGAGAACCATGTGGAATCCGTTTTTAAGTCATTGGAATATTTAGATTATCTTCTAAAATTAGTCGGGTTTCGGAGGTCCCGCGGTCAAACTCGCGCCGAGCTTGCAAACGCCATGGGCTGCCAGGCGGCCTACTTCTCCCAAGTTTTGAAAGGGCGAGTGCATCTAACCGAAGATCACGGTTTGAAACTCTGTGAGTTCCTCGATTTCAATGATGCGGAAACTGAATACTTCCTCACTCTCTTAAGACTCGCGAGAGCCGGGACGCCCCAACTGACCCGCTACCTTCAACAAGAACGTGCAAAGCTTCTCGAGAAGAATAAGGAAGTCGAACGACACGTAGCGGGTCGCAAACAAGGTGAACGCGATGAGATCACGTTCTACTACTCCTCTTCTTGGATTCCCTCCGTCATCCACATCGCAACAAGCTGTGAGGGTCTTCGAACTGCTTCCGCTATCGCCGAACGATTCGGACTCCCCGAAGATGTCGTCGAACATCATCTTCGCCAGATGGAAAAGTACGGATTGGTCGAAAGCGATAAGAAAAGCTGGCGACATAAAGGCTTCTCGGTTCACTTTCCAAAGGGATCCCACCTCGATACGCAGTTTCAAACCACCCGTCGCCTTTTGGCGATGAACGCACTTTCGTTTCGGAGGAAGGATCAGCTTCACTATTCGGTCCTTTTTTCAACGGACGCAAAAACGCACGCAGCACTTCGCGAGATTTTGGTGAAAACCATCGACGATCTCCACCGCATCGTTGAGCCAAGCCCCGGGGAGGATGTGTATTGCTTCTGTATCGACTCGTTTCGTGTGTAATCGAAGAAACGAAGACGATAGGGATTGGGGCTAAGACTCTGCCGTCCTTCAGAAGGAAAAAACGATGACAATTCTTGCAAGGGTGAAAACTCGACAATACGTCGAGAATTAGCTCGCATTTACTGCATTAGACCGAGTGAGAACACCCAAAAACAATCCTAACTGGAAGCCAACAAAAGCCGGTGTTACACCAGGGCCAATTCAAGCAAAGCAAGAAGGAGAAAATATGAAATACGCTGCTTTTCTTACGATCGCCCTCTGGTCGTTCTCGAGCCACGCTGTTGAATTCAATAAACGCACGGCTCTTCCAGTTGAGCTCCAAGACCGAATCGCGGCCGCCATCGAGGAAAAATGCCCGAACGTGATCGCGGTTGTCGAAGCCAGCACAAAAGAGCGCGTTGAGATCACAGACCAAGGAACGCGCGATTCGTTCTTCACTTCGGTCTTTGAAGGTGACGTCATCCGTGGCAACGATCCATACCCAGTTGAAATCACGGTGCTCTCATCGAAGTTCGACGTGTCAAACCCGGCGATCGATCCCCTTTCGATCGAATCGGTTAAAGGCTTGGCCTGCCGTTGATTTCTGAACAATGCTGATCTCGACTCAATCAAGATCGATTGAGTCGAGATCAAGACTAGGCTCGGCGCCCGAACGAGAATCTAACGGATCCCGATCTTGCTTAAGTGAATCGCTTCTAGAACGATGGATGTTCCCCCCCTTCGAAAAATCGAGAGGAACTCCATGTCCAAGTTATCAAGACTCACCCTAGGCAGCCTCGCCTTTCTGGCCATCGGTTCCGTTCAATGCGTTTCAAAACCAAATCCACCAATCCTTGGAACGCAAACTTCAACGACAGCGTCTGAGCGCAAAATCGCGTCTCTTTCGCAAGCCCGCTCCCTCGGTGCGGAGTGCCTCGCGCAACTCCAAGGCATACCGAAAGCGAATTTTGATTCGAAAACAGGTCGTCTCAACCAGTGGCCAAAGACTGAAGTCAAAGAAGCCTTCGAACATTGCCTCAGCGCTTACCTCAAAATCGATACGACAAATCCACCCGGCGATGTGGCGGCGGCTTATGAATTTTGGGGAGCGATCTTCGATGGTCTCGGGATTCCAAATCAAGTCGTCGAACTCGACGGCAATCCCCAAAAAGGATTCGGACCGAAAGCGAATTTCGTCGCTTCACTCGCTCCAAGTCATTTGGCCGCGAACGCGAATCCAACATATAACTGGCGCTCCCCAAACGGAGTTGAACTTCCAGACGAATCATCGATTCTCTTACTTAACCACGTCGACACGGTCCCTGTTTTCGCTGACCAATGGACGAGTCCCGATCTTCCGTTCAGCGGAAAGATCATGCGCCACATGAGTAAAGAGTCCAAACGGGAGGAAGAGTACATCTTCGGCCGCGGAGCTCTCGACATGAAATCGGTCGGCATGCTGCAAGCTCTGTCGATGGCCCTTTTGAAGATCAACTCGGTCCCGATCAAAAACACCATTCACTTTTTGGCCGTGGCTGATGAAGAGACTGGTTCCTACGGAGCATGGCGTGCGCTTTTGGAAATGAAGGTCGGCGGCAAACTCGAAGCCCTCCGGCATGGGCGCGTTGTTTTGAACGAAGGCGGCGCGGGAATTCAAAAGGGTTTTTACCCTGTCTTCATGATCGCTACTGAAGAAAAAGGTGGCGCGTGGATGCGTTTCCGCCATCCAAATTTCGCAAGTCTGGTGGACGCGTTGAAGAAAATGCGGCTCACGATGAAGCTTGCGCGCACGCCGAGCCAGGATGACGTCGCCGACCCATCGAGCGTTGCAAGTAGTGCGTCAGCAAGCCCTTCGGGAGCAGCGAACGTCCGCGATCTCTCAAGTGAGTGTTCGCTCGTAAAATACGTTACGCCGGGCGCTGCGGTGAACGTTGTTCCTTCGCTCGCCGAAGTTTCGATTCGCTGTGACCGCGCTCCTGCCAACTCTGATGCGTTCAAACAAATCCGCGCGGCTTTCGATGCTCCTCATCGCAGTGGTCATAAACACACGTCACAGATCACGAGCAACGGTGAGCTTGTTGAGATCAAAGTTTCGCTGCAGACCTCTGGGCACGGGTCCGTCGGTGCAACATCGGCTCTATTTATTGCTTTCGACAGCTTGGCTGAACTCGGACTCGTTAAGACTAACGAAGCGCTTCAAAATGTGAAACGCCCTTCGTTCAACGACTACCGCCGTACGCCCGCTACGAGAGATATGTTGAAATCGCTGACTGCATCCTTCGGAATTCCGTTTGATTTGTCGAATTGGCTACTCGATCAGAAGAAGCTTGAGCAAACCGGGCTTCGTCGGATCGGCCGCACGGTAGGATTCGAACGACTCTTTCGTACGGCTTGCTCATGGACGGCGATCCATTTCGAACCCGGTCAACCGAGCGAAGCGCTCGTTGATTGTCGGATCTCACATACTTGGGATGTGAAGCCTTCTCCCGAAGATCATGGGGCGTACTTCGTAACGGAACTGCGCAAGTTTCTTGGGGATTCGCAGCTCACGATCGAGCCAGAGTCCAGTTGGAATTTCACTCGAAGTTCCGCGGAAGCTTACGAGTACAAACTCATTTCACAAGAAATACGTCGTGGAGATTCGAAAGCCATCGTTGGTTCGATGCTTTTCCCGGCAGGCTCGGATTCGACTCTCTTCCGCGATCCACGTTCGGCTGGATTACGCACGCGCCCGATGTTGACTTACGGCTTCTATCCCGTCGTTTTATCGCAAGAGCTTTCGGCTACTTTTCACGGCAGTGATGAAAGATTCCCTACTGCCGAAACCGATCGCGCGACGAGGATACACTTCGACGTCGTGCGCGCTCTCGCCCGGGCAACTCTTTCGACTTACTCGCACGAAGAAGCTTCGGACATCGCGGTCAATCGCGCGCAAGTTGAAGCCGATTATTGCGCGACAAACGGATGCACCTTGCCGGAGCTCTCCTGCGAGACTTACGAAATGGCCGCGAAGCAGGAAACAGAAGTTTTCAAACGAAGCTTCTTGGCGGCCTTGCAATCCGAGCAGCTTGCAATCGATCTCAAGCTTTGTCGGTCAAAACTTCTACCCGCGAACTGTCATCCCCGCAAAGTTCTGCTTCGTCGCAAAAAAGCGGATTGCTTAAAGAGCGACCAGGCCTTCAAAGCGCTTAACAAGTAAATAGCTCCACTGGTCTGTAGGTCGCGGACGCTTTGAGCATCTACGACCGTCAGACCAGCATCGCTTGAAGCAGGACGTTCGTCCATTCCCAGCTCCTCATCGCCATATCAGGTCCCATTCACCTTTGCAGGCGTCTAGGGTTTAGTGAGGAGTGAACAAATCAAATTGACTGAATTGCTTCGGTTTTCAACGATTGAAGAAGCTTATGCAGTGAGGAAGACCGCTATGTTGAGAGCTTCTCGATTTGTCGCCAGCTTTTCGGCGATACTCGCAATTGGATTTGTCGCCGAGGTCAGCGCGCAAACGACTCCGACACCACCAGAACCTGGCGTCACCGAATCGTCGGTTCGAATCGGAATGGTTGCAGGAGTAACGGGTGCCGTGTCTGACTTAGGAGTCGAGATCAAGCGTGGCTTTGAAGCTTACGTAAATAAGGTGAACGCAAGTGGCGGCGTGGCCGGACGAAAAATCGAAGTCTTGTTCCGCGATGATGGATACAAGCCCGAGAATACGGTTCATCTCACGCGCGAGCTCATTGAAAAAGAAAAAGTTTTTGCACTGGCCGGATACATCGGCACACCCACCACGAAGGCGCTTCTTCCGCTCATTGAGAAAGAACAAATCCCCAATCTCGCGCCCTACACGGGCGGCGACTTCATGCGTGCGCCCTTCAATCGAAATCTTTTTCCGGGTCAGCCGGCTTACGGCGATGAAGTTGAAAAATTAGTCAGTCATCTGGTCGCTGATTTAGGAATCAAGGAGATCGGAATTTTCACTCAAGATGACGAAGTTGGGAACACGGGTCGTGCGAGCCTGGTGCGTGCCCTCGACAAACGCGGGTTGAAAATCCATGGCGCGGGCATTTATAGCGCCAAGAATCCGGGTGACGTTGCAAATGCCTTGAGCGCTCTCCAAGCAACCAAGCCAAAAGCCGTTATTCTCTTCTCGATTTTGAAAGCGACAGTCCCGTTTTTGAAGGCAGCAAAAGACGCGAACTTCAAACCCGTCTTCGCTGCGTTTTCTCCAGTTAATTCTCTGAAGCTCATCGAAGCGCTTGGTCGCGATGTCGAGGGCATCTACGTCACTGAAGGTATGCCTTGGCCGACCGATTCATCGGTTCCGCTGATTCGTACGTTCCAAGAAGACCTGAAGGTCACCCCTGATAAAGTCGCTTTGCCCGCCACCGTGAGCGGCTACATGTCAGCGGCTATTCTCGTGACGGGCCTCAAGAAAGCGGGTCGCAACCTGACGCGTGAAAGTTTTCGTGCAGCTCTCGAGAGTCTTCGGAACCATGATCTCGGTGGACCCCGACTCACTTACACACCTGAGCATCACGGCGGACTCTCGAATATCTACCTTACGAAAATTCGGAACGGCAAAATCATCCCGATTCAAAAATTCGAAAATTGACGCTAGGAAGAAGGACCGCGAAGTTCATTCCGTGAAACTCCGCGGTCGGAGGACTTTCAAGCCGCTCAGTAATCCGAGTATCCTTTTGGACCTGGGGTGTAGAAGGTCGAAGGATCCGCCTCCTTCAGCGGTGCTCTGATTTTCATTTTCTCAACGAGATCAGGGTTCGAAATGAGTGGGCGTCCAAACGCCACCAACTCACCTCGTTTTTCAAGTAAGTCATGATTCGCGCGGTCGGCGTTGTAGCCACCGGAAAGCACGTAGGTGCCTTTGAAGTTCTTTCGAATCAGTTCTTTCACTTCAGTCGGGACAGGTGGTGCTCCCATCGATTGATGATCAACGACATGAATATACGCGAGTCCAATGTCGGAAAGTTCTTTTGCTAGTCGTCCGTAGAAATCGTTAATTCCGGGGAAAGCTCCCATGTCGTTGAACACGCCGTATGGTGATACGCGAATACCCACTCGGTCCGCGCCGATCTTAAGCGCCGCACCCTTTGCGATTTCCAGGACAAAGCGCATTCGATTTTCATCGGAGCCGCCGTATTGATCAGTCCGTTTATTCGAAGCCGGATTTAAAAACTGATCCATCAGATAGCCGTTGGCGGAGTGAAGTTCCACGCCGTCGAATCCAGCCTGAATCGCAAGCTCAGCCGCGCGCACGTATTCGTAGATCGCTTCTTTCACTTCGGCTTCGGTCATCTCGTGAGGCATCGGATACGACTGCTGTTGTTCTTGGTCGGTCCAAATCTTCCCCGTTAATGCTACCGCCGAAGGAGCAACAATCTTGGCTCCTTCCGGCATGTTCAGCGGATGAGACGCTCGCCCTGTATGCATCAGCTGAACAAAGATCGCGCCACCTTTCTCATGGACGGCATCCGTTACTTTGCGCCAGCCTGCAACTTGTTCCTGATTAAAGAGTCCAGGAATTCGTGCGTATCCCAGTCCATTCACCGAAGGCGAAACCCCTTCGGTGATGATAAGCCCGGTGGAAGCGCGGGCCGCATAATATTCGGCCATCAGATCATTTGGTACGTAGCCCGGGGCACGCGACCGAGTCATGGGCGCCATGACGACGCGGTTCTTGAGTTGAATTCGACCTAGTTTGTAGGGCTCAAAAAGTTTCTCTGGAGTTTGCGGCATGGCGCGATCCTTCTTTGGGTTTAACTTAATTTTGTTTATGCTTATGCAACTTCAACGGAGCGGGTCTCGCGTTTTGCAACCTCATTAACCGGAACAAGGGCCGAGCGCTTTGCGAAGAGCGGCTTATACTGAGCCCAGAAAGCGGTCGCCGCGACGAGGTGAAGCGCAATCATCACCAAGGGTAAAGCGCTGTTCTGAAGACCCGGCGTGAGCACCGCGTGAAACAAGAAGATTTGCAACGTGATCGGCGCGAGAACGACGAGCGCAACCGGCGCTGCAAAACCTGTGAGGAGCAAAAGACCTGCAGCGACTTCCGTCGCTTTCAGCACCGGGAAGAAGTATCCAGCTGAAGCTAATCCACCGAGGAAAACACCGGCCGCTTGCGGAACTTCGGGCTGCGGAAGGAAGTGTAAGAAGCCATTTAGGCCAAACACGGTGTAGATCAGGCCGAGAAGAAGCTGAGCAGGTGTTGCGATTTTGCGGGTCATGGGGTCTCTCCTTTAATAAGTAATCAAAATGGTTACAGTTTTAGTCCAAAAAAAACGCCGAACCTCGGCGTCGTTATTCAAATCCATCAAGTCCGTCAGCCGGATTTGCTGCACTTCTTTCTAAGTACATCGCTCACATCCGAAAGCCTGACCTTCTTTAGATCCATTGCTAATGCCGACGAAGCTGATCTAAAGATCGGCTCAAGCACCGACTTCATCTCGCAGCTCAATGAGCAAGTCGCGTTTGGATCATTCGGGTTGTACGCAAACAGGTCTTCTTCATTCACGGCCGAATACACATCGTAAAGTGTGATGGCATTCGGCTTTTTCGCAAGCACGGCACCACCCGTCCGCCCGGCTTGCGTTGCGAGTAATCCCGCTTTCTGCAATTCGCTCAAGAGACGCCGTACCACAACCGGATTCGTATTCAGGCTCGTCGCCAAATACGTCGAGCTTACGACTTCGTCGCCCTTCAACGCTATCGCGGTCATAATGTGTGTCGCCATCGCGAATCGACTGTTCGCCATACAGTAACAATGTTAGTTACATTAAATTCGAAAGTCAATGGCGGCTTTTCCGGTTGCTTCAAAATGGGCCGTCGGTATCGCTAAGGTGTTAGAATCTTTGGGAACGGCTGATTTAGTATTCGAAGTAATCGATGTTCAAACAGCGTACGACTTCCGATTTAGAAGGCCCGACCCAACCCGTAATCTTCTCGATATAGGCTGGAAGATCGGCGCGAATCTGGTCTGCCACCTCAGTCGAAAGCGACATCGGAAGAGTAAAGAAGAAGTTCTTTCGCTCCGAGAACGGCATCCGATTGAATCCCTGGAGACGCCAGTTCTGGTGGTGCTTCGCCACGAGCGGAGATTCGGGCCCAAATAAAATTCGTTTAGAGCCAAGATCATATGATCCGCTTTTTTGAATAAGGATTCCACTCTCGATCAGAAAGCTCATCACCTTTACGATCATGGCTGCAGGAATATTCAGTCGGTTACTAATCTCTTCGTAGGTCATGCGAGGGTTGACCGCCACTAAGTTCGTAATACCTGTATAAACCCAATGAGAGTAATAGGTGGCGGCCTCGATTTCGCTTAAGTCACGATCGCGCTCCACCCGCTCTGAGAGTTTTTGATTAGCCTCACGGCTGCGGTCGATTCGCTTCTTCAACCGGGTTTTTAAGTTGTGGTTCCCCGCTCGCTCATAATCAATCAGCAGCAAGAAGTGATCGGTCTCGCGCTCACTTAGTCCCATGTGATCGCAAAGATCGCTCGCTGCTTCCATTGTGAAGTGCTTATCGCTATTGAGCACCTGACTGACGAGCGTGGTGCTCAGTCCAAGCTTTTCAGCAATCCTCCGGCTCTCGCCTCGTCCGCCCTTCGGACGTGCCGCCAGCCAGTCCTTTAGAAAGGTCTTATAATCCTTCGCATCGAAGACCGTAGCCATAAATCACCGTAATCATTGTGTAATCAGAACCCGCGCAGTAAGTCCAAATATTAACCCCAGAGTAAACGAAAACGTTCATATTTTACAAATCAAACCTGTTTCTCGTCTCCCTTCGGACCTATAACGATCCGCGTTGACAGCGATTCATATTAATAAACCGGACCTGCTCTCAGGTCTTAGGAAGGAAGACTTTTATGAAAGCTCTTTTGAACGTACCTGCTAAGCTCGCAACATCGTCTCTCGTGGCGCTTGCCCTCAGCACAACCGCGTGCTCGGTCAATCTCGCAGAAAAAGAAGTTCCCTCACCGAAGATCGACTTGGCCTCGATTGAAAAAGACATGGCTCTCGGTTCGAAAGAGAAAGCAGAGATCCTCGCAGCATCCGCTGAGCGCTTGCTGACTCCTGCTTCTTTCATGTACGCCGCTGAAGTTGCGAAAATGGCCCTCACGCATGATCCTCAAAACACGAAGGCTCGTTTCATTAACGCAGCACTCGGTCCTGTCATGGAATTGAAAGGCGTCGTTACACGCATTGAGCCTCTCGTAAAGACGCGTCCTGAAAACGCAGGCGAATATTATCAGTTCAAAGCTTCGCTTCAGAAATACAATGCCGATCGTTCGGTCACTGAGTTCCTCTTAAAAGGTGCCGCTGACATCACGACTGAACGTGAAGCTCAAGAATTGATCGCGCGCGTGATTCTGAAAGTCGATGAATTCCGCCGCACGATGAAAGATCTCAAAAACGAAGAGCTGACGTTAACGATCAGCGAAGCTTCGATCAAAAAGGAAATGCTCGATGAAGCACAACATCGCTGCTGGTCGCGCACAGCTCCTGGCGTTTACGAAAAAGCTGCGGAGTGTGACCTTTCTGCTGCTTACGAGCGCAAACTTAATCGCGCAGACTTCGAAGGTCTTCAGCAATTGGCTGCGGGTTACCAAGTCTACATGACCGTCTTGAACGCATGGGATCTTACGGGACTTTATTCAAAAAACCTTTCCGGCGTTTCATCGGAGCGTTACTTTGAAATCCTTGCGCTTGATTCGCGCTTCGGAAAACTGCGCGAAACAAACGGCATGAACTTGATTCCCGAAGCCGCGCAAGATGCAGTCATCGGCGTACGTTACGCACAGAAGATGCAAGCTGAACTCTGCCCGAACGGCTACGAGACTCCTTCGAATCGTCCTGGCTCTTTCCTCGAAAACGGCTTCTGCGTCGAGAACAACGACGTAGTCGAAAAGACCCTCGCGATCGTCGAAGAAATGGCAAAAGGCGGATTCGTTAACTTCACACGTGAAGAGACTCAACTTCCGATCGACGTGAAAGCTAACGCTTTCAAATTCTTCGAAACACCGGTTCGTGACTTGCGCGATCTCCAACCGACAAGCAAGAACGCTTGTGGTCAGGTGACTTCGATCCAAGACGGAACCGTTGGTGGCGTATTCGCTAACGGCGAAATGAACTTGCTCCTGGCAAAAGCTTCGGAAGAAAGCTGCAAATCGCACTAATTGCAAAAATTCAGGGGTGTTCAAAGTTTAGCCACTTTGAACACCCCATTTGTTTATCCAATTGCTGATACCGCTGGACCGGATGCTGCTAATGCACGGACTGCCCGGGTGCGCTCACCCTAAGGAGAGTCGATGAAAGCTCAAAACAAATTTGTCATGATCGTCGCTGGTCTAGCGTCGACGCTAATTCTGAGCGCGTGTGGCTCAAGCTTTTTCGCTAAGACCGAAGAGCCGGCAACACTTGAGAAAATCGACAAAAAGAAGCCGGGCCGCGTTTCTACCGAATCCGTACAACGATCAGAGGCTTTGGTTGAAGAAGGTGAAGCTCTTGTCGACATCTCAACTCTCAGTGAGGCGTACGGAAAATTCAGCGAAGCTCTCGAGACCGACCCTGGAAACCAACAGGCACTCTTTTGGAAAAGTACTCTAAAAGTTCCCCTTACTTTTAAGGGGATTTTCCGTCGAATGAAGCCTTACTACTCGCAGACCCCGCAAACTGCGGCCCGTTACCGAGACATGGATTATCAAGCCTCGCAGAAAATCGAGTCTTACCGTTTTCTCACCGATGGTCCCGAGGATATTCGGAGCGCGGAAGACTTTAACGATTGGATCGATCAACTCCGCTTGTCGCTTGAAGAGCTGCGCGTGACTCTCAAAAAGCTGCGTAATTCGGAACTCACGATCGCAATCCCCAATTCGGTGAGCCAACCGATTTTACGTGCGCAGAGCATGTACGGTTGCCAAGAAATTTCCTTCGGCCCTATTCGCTACCAAGAAAGCGAAGGCTGCCAAAAAATCACGAAGCCGACGGTCGGCCTAAACCTCATCGATTTCGAAGCGATGCTCCTAGCGGTTGGTATTTACCAATCCTATTTGGAGCTTTGGACAGCTTATTATTTAAATCCCGATCTTCTAGTCGGTATCGACGACTTGGATCCCACGGATAAACCGTCAGTCGATCAATTTCTCGAATTTCTTTTCGACGTGAAAAATGGCGGAAAACTCCGCCGCGAAAAACCTTTCAGCGCAATACAAGATGTCGGGCAGGAGGCTATCGTTGGCTTCCGATACATTCTCGAAAATCAGCAAAAAGCCTGCCCCAAAGGAATCGCGTCTCTCGAGAACCGATCTGGCTATCTGCTTCAAGTTGGCGCCTGCTTGGAGCCGCAAGTGAATCGTGAGAACGATCCCAGAGAACTCATGAAAGCATTTGAATCGATTCTGGCGGCGCAACCCGCGCCTATTAAAATTGGCAGAGAAGTGCGCGCAAGAGTGAATTTCGTAAGTCTCTTTGAGAATCCCGTTGCGGATCTTAATGAGCTTCGACCGTTCCGCCTGGATGCGTGCGGGCGCTTGATCGGGTTCAACGATAAACCTCTTCAACACGCGTTCATGGAAGGCAGCGCAAATGATCTGATCACGCTTTCAAACGCAAAAGAAGGAGCCTGCAAATGAAGAGGCTCTCGGTGATGATCTTGACCTCCGTGTTCGTGAGTGCGGCTATCGCGGCACCTTCGACAAATAACGTGATGCAAGACTTTCGTTTTCAAAACTGCGGCACGGACAAAATCTGCTGGGAAGTCACCTCAATGAGAGCTTGGGTCAGCTTTGTTACGGGTGCCTTCTCAACGGATGGTCGCGCGACCGTGCGCAAGCTTGATTCTCAAGGAGCTGTGCTTGCAACTTACGACGCAGCGACGGCCAACTATAACTCAACACTCCAGCTCATCACGGCCGAAAACGCAGATGGTGGCTTCATGCTGATCTCCTTGAAAGACGGCTTGATCAGCGACTATGGCTTTGCAGCCTCTAAGGGAGCCAACAATGGCGCAAAGTAAGCTCGCGATCTTTATCTTTAGCTGCCTAAGTATGGTTGCACTCGCAGCCTGCCAACCTGGCGGCGGACCCTCAGCACGTGCACCGCAAGCTCCCGCTGGCGAAGGCAACAATCCCTTTGAAGCAGCCGGAACTTTTCAGGGTGGCGGCGGCGGAAACGGCGTCGATGGCGAGACGATGGAGTCTTACGCAAAGTCCTACGCTCGCGACATCGAAACTCTACCCGAGTACAAGCGCTATATCGCGCCCATCTTAAGAAAGATGAATCAAGGTCGCGCGGATGTGTTCGTTCTCTATCTTCGTTGGGCCGCACGTGAGAAAGCTTGGTTTTTTGTACCGAACGAACTTCCGAAGCTTCCGAAAGAACAAATTCAAGTCGATTTCGAAACGGAACAGCACGGACGCCATTACGATCAAGAGATCTACATCCATGGCCCGACGTACGATGAAAAAGAGCTGCAAGATAAAGCCATGCTTCTTCTTCACGAGATGGTGATGGGCGCAAAATTCTTAATGAAGAAGAGCCCGCAAGCACAGTGCGAGGCTCTTTCAAAAGCCGAACACCTCGCTGCCTGCCAGGATCCCGCGAACCTCAAACTCGCGATTCCTTATACGGCCGTGACGGACAAGGAAACTTACTCCGCCAACGGTGTTGATCACGAGCGCATCCGCGCGATGACGTTGTTCTTAATCAACCCAGATTCTGATCTTTCGGCGGCGACCGTTTACGCCATGAGATCTCGCTTAGGGTTTCAATTTCCGTGGGATCCGTTGCTCTCGAAGTTTACGTTGGCGGACTTCGTTCGCGTCATTGATCGTTCTTTCCTTGCAGAAGATGTTTTCACAACGAAAGATAATTTTTTGTCAGCGGAACCAAGAACCTGCCTGATGAAGCGCTGGGCGCTAGTCGCTCATCTCGACATCAATCACTGGGTCGCAGAAATTCCTGAAGGAGTACGAGTTTCGACAATCCGGGCCGAAAATGACGATTGGCTGAACGGGTTGGAAGCGAAATCCTTAAGCTTCCTTGGCTCAAGTTTCGTCAGCTTAAAAGGTCAGGAAGCGCTTTACACAATCACGGGCGTGCCCGACGATAGCGAAAACGGCAGGATCTACGATCGCGTCCGCATTCTTCCGTCTCTCTTCAGCTGGCCGACTGGGACCGAGGGAATCATGTTCGACTTTTACATTACGCGCGATCCGAACCCGCGCTTGGTGAAGTACGTCGGAACACCCGTAAAAGTTTTGCGAAGTACGGAAATCAATAAGGCTGCTTACTACCAAGGAGAAATTGAATTTGTTCCCGTGGCGAGCAAGAAGCCTGTTGTTTGCTCGTTGAAGTAACAGATGCCCGCTAATCAGTAGCGGGCTAAGGAATGCCAGTTCCCCACGCGACGCGGAGGCATAGCCAAGAAGTACGAGAACAAACTCATCTCCGGCAGAGCAAAAACAAGCCTTTGACCTGCCTTGGCCGCTTGCACATCCGTCCACTCAACAATCTGCCAAAGCTTCAGATCGTCTTCCTGATCCATTAGAAACTGATTTTGTTTGATTCCGGGAATTTTGGAAAGAGCTTCCGCAAACCGACGTGCGTTGATGACAATTTCATCGGTGTTCTCGACGTTCTTCAACTTGAACTCAAAAACTTCTACGTGATTCATAGGAACTCCTCTTAGAAGAATTCTGTCACGGAGAGGGCAACGAACGCAAATCTCGACGGCGCATCGTTACTAGAGCGATTTTCAAAAAAGAAAAGGCGATGCTTTTTAGCATCGCCTCTAGAGCTACAGCTCAAGGGCTGCGGCTTCGGCTTGCTCCTCCGTCCAACCGCAATCGCGGCGGAGTCGGTTGAACTCCAACGCGATTTCTTGGTTCGTGGATTCATCTGAAACTCTTAGGTCACAGATCTCACCGTGCGGTGCAGGCCCGGGCGTCGGGGCGGGCTGAGGCACCGGCTCAGGTTGATCAGTCGGAGCTGAGCTCCCTTGACCGCACGCAACGCACAAGAGTAACAAAACAGCTGCCGCAAGTGCTTTGATCATTGCTCCTCCCCGACTCCAACGGAGAGGTACATGATCTTGCGAGAACGAATTTCACCGACCCGGTATTTTACAAGAACTTTGAAGACGAGTCCTTTCGGAAGTTCGCAAATTTCAAATGCCGTACCGGGAACTTTGATCCTAACCTTGTACAAACCGTTCTTCTGCTTTTCAAAACTCTCAAGCGAGTAGTCCGTAGCCTCATGGCCATAAATCTTTGCGCCAAGGATCTGCACGTCCCGGATTTTGAAGGCCGCACTCGGGAGCGGAGCAAAAACAAAGTCCCATGGCTTAAGATCCCACTCGTAGACGGCTGGCAAAAGCTCGGTGTTCCATTCGGGCTTTGCAAGCTCGCGCAAACGAGCGGCTTCTTTCTCAATGGCTTTTGAGACTTCTTCGGCACGCTCTTCAGTCAAAGCTGGATCTCGATTTGCCAAGCGAAGAAGCTCCGCAATCTTTCGATCGAAGCGTTCTTTGACTTTCACGTAGTCACCGACTTGCGCCATCTCAGCGCAAGTGGTCTGCAAGGTGGCCTCGGTAGATTCATCAAAAGCCACGCGGTTACCATCTCGATGCGCCAAACAAGCCGTTGAACCGAAGGTCAATCCAAGAGCGAGCAGCGCTTTGCTCGCTGAGGGCCAAGAAAGTTTTAAGTTGAAGCGGCTCATTTCAGACTTCCTTCTATCGAAGCGAGTTGGCGATCAATAATCAAAATTTGCAAAGCGGACTTACGGTTCAGTTCTTCCGCAAAGGCCCGCTTTTCTTCAGCGCTTAAGAGACCTTGGTTTCCACGTTCAACGAACTTCGACTTAGCAATTCGAGCATCTGATTCTTTGACCATGTTGCGCAACTCGCGGTTTGAACGCGTGTTGTACCGAGACATGTATTCTTCGATCGACGTCGCCAGAATTTCTTCCATCGGCGGCAACTGAGCTCGTGAATCCGCCGATTGAGCATCCGGTGAAGGCTGAGGAGTAGGCGCCTTCACTGGAAGAACGGCTGGACTCGTTTCTAAGTTCGCCTCGGCAGGAGCCGTGGCCGAGCGAGAATCGAAATACTGTGACCGAGAGAGGACGACCGCGGCCAAAACCGCGATCAAACTGCCAACCATTAAGACTTTTCGCATGACCACTACTCCTCTTTAGTTATTTCCGCCACGCGCGATCGTGACTTTTACTTCGAAGGAATCCGAAACAGCGCTGGGAACCAGCGTTTTTTCCGAACCAACTGAAGTCCAGAGACCATTGCGATCCAACGATTGCGGATCAAAGAAAGCGTCCATGGTCGCGACGATTGCTGCATCCGAACGCTCAGGATTGAGACCTGCCACGCCTTCAAAATAACGACCGAGACGATAACCAAGAAGCCCTGCGCGATGACGCGCCTTCGTACCCGTAACTAATACCGCATTTGCAGCATCGGAGATCGCAGCAAAGAAGCTCTTCATTTTCACTTGGCGCTCGAGGCTCAGTTGAGCGTACGAGCGAGCCGAAACGACGAGCTGCGCTCGTCCTTGGATCAAATCGCAAGCGAGATCTTTGCCACTGACTACGACTTGAACGCCACCCTGCTTTTCGACGAACGAGGCCGCAGAAGGCTCAAGACCCAACTCGGTAGCCGTCTGCACGAGCGAACCATCTAGCACAGGAACCGAAGAAGCCTGCAAGCTCGCGCTGTCGATGAACTGCGAGTCGGCTGCAAGCGTCTGGTAGGGACGTTTATCATTCCGAGCAGTTTCCTCAGCTTGGCGCTTAAGCGCTTCACGATCGGAAATTTGAAGAATTTCGCCGTTTTCGGGCCACTCGAGACCAAGATCAGCCGAGAAACCAGCTCCTGGATTCGAAGATTTCAGGCGCTGTTTACGTTGTTCCTCGAACATCTTTTTGTGATGCTTCTTCGAATTCAACTTCGCGAACTTTTGGTTGAGCTTTTCAAAATTCGCGCACTCAGCCTTTAATTCTTCCGTACCGTCACCCAATCCCAGCGAGAGAGTCGTTACAACCGGCGTCTGCCAAAGCTTTGCTTGGGCCCATCCCGTTTCAGCTCGAACCGCCAGGGGCGCCCCGAGAACCGAGGCGCTGGCGATCGAGACGGCGAATCCGAGAACTGTTTTTTGAACTCTGTTTGTTGGCGAGCGTTTCATGATTCAACTCCGTCTCTTTCTAAATTACTGAGCTTTATAGTTTGTAACCCAGGGCTTCATAACCGTTTTGTTGTAGTTCCATTCTTCTTCAAGTTCCGCATCCTGAATGTTCGTGTAGCTCGAAGAAGACGAGCTCGAACCGAAGATCGCATCGAGACCTTTTAAGATGAACGAACCGGCCATGCAGTAAACGTTACCGGGGCAAGCCTGCATCAACGAATCCGCTACGACGACCGATCCACGAGTGGGCGGCGGAAGCGCGTTCGAGAAGAGCGACTTGTCCGGCATCTGCGGCAACCCGATTTGTACCAAGCGACCGAGGAGAGCCAGGCGAGCTTCGCGTTCCATTGCGATGCGTTCGTCATCCGAGATCGAGTTAGCTGGATCTTCGATATTCCACTCAACTCGGAAAGCGTCGCGGAAGAACGTGCGCTCTTCTGTAGTCGACCAGCTTTTCGATCTGAACAAACCGCCGCTCGAACCGCTGCTCTTTACGAGGCTGTAAAGCTTGTACATGTTGTACTTCGCTTTCATCTTGAGGTTCATGATCGCGGGATACTGGTAGCTGATGAGCATTCCGAACTTCATTTTGTCCGGGGTCGAGACCTCTTTCAGCTTGAAGAGCTCGGGGTTCGACATCGGGCATGCACCAAGCAAGCTAAGAACCGCGTTACCATCCAAGCTCGGAGGATAAGATGCGAGCTGAATAGCGGCTCCAGTAGTCGAGTGAGTCACGTTCGGCGCTTCGAAGCGCAGAACCGCGGATCCTCCAGTTAAACCATGAACACCGAGGAGTGCCGGGTAGACACTGACATTCTCCGTCTGCAGAGTTTGGAAGTTGATACCAGGGTTCAACGAACGGAGTACAGTCATGTTACTCTCAAGATCACTTCGGTAGGCGAACGCTGCGCGACCACCTTCCATATTTCCGTATGTCGAGAAGAGCAAAGTGACTTCGTTTTGCGCCTTATTAAGCTTCGTTACTAGTTCTTCGAAGTTTTCGAGGACGTCTTCCTTTTGCTCCTCAAGTGCCGCCACAGCGACCTTTTTCTTTTCAAGTTGCTGAACCGACTTGAGATTGGCCTTTACAAATTCGGTCCGAGCTTTCGTCAATTCACGGACTTGTTTTTGCAGCGTTTCTACATCCGCCAAGAGCGCTTCACAGCTCTCATTGCACGTATCCAACTTTGAATAAAGCGCCTCGAGTGATTCATTCGCCGTCTTGATGTCACCATCGATCTTCGCGAGTCCGCCGATGTTTGCGCTGATCTCATATTCAGCCTGCTCAAGCTTCGCCTTCGTGATCTTCTCGTCCATCTTGTTAAGCGCGTCGATCTGCTCGGATTGCTTCAAACGAAGAGCATCGACGCGATCGATGAGCTTTCCGCTCTGATCTGCGAGCTTCTTCAAGTTCGGACAGAACAGAAGTTGCGCGTTCGGTGTGTGGAAGCCACCTGCATACGAGTAACCCTCGTTAGGCGGCATGACGTAGACCGTTTGAATGTCTTTGTCGTCCGCGATTAAGTTTGAGTTCGTGGGGTTCTGAATTCCCGCAAGAAGATTGAAATCTCGCGGATAAAGTGTGGGAACAGCCATCGCCTGGCTTGCCGCCAGGAGAACCGAAACTATTCCGTAGGTCGCTTTCGTTTTCATTTTCTCTCCATGTGTGCGTGTGTGTGTTTGAACCGTTAAATCGGAACGTAGAACCGATACGCGGAATCACATAGGCAAGGTGTGCGCCAACGGTTTCAGACCGTCATAAGCAATGGAGTAGATTTGGAGGCGAGATGTCCGAATCCTGAGACTCGGAATTTTGGATTCCGGGAGGGCGGCAAGAATCTGACCAGCGCGGCAACCCGTTAAAACTGAGACAAAGACGGTGTCCGGCCGGTGGCCGGACACGTTTGGAGTTCCGGAGCGGTATTCCGCTTAATCCGGATCGTCTTACTGCTGAATTTTTCCTTTAACCACGAAAGCGGGACCAACTGCCGTCGCGCCTGCTCCGCAAAGAGCTTCCGCATCGGGAGTTGCCATCATGATAGCCGCACGGTGCGGGTGTCCGTAATAAAGGTAGTTCGTTGCCGAAACTTTCGAGTCGAGAACTTCTTTACCGGCTTGGCAAGTCGCATCGCCTGTTGCAGCGAAAGCTTTCGACTCAACGAGGCGGATTGTTTTTGCCGCGTTGTCAGCGAACAAGATCGCGCTGTAACGGCAGTCAGACTCACCTTCAGCGAAGTTCGCCGTGAGCAAGACATTGTCGAGAGTGCTGTCAGTGACGATGCGATCGAACTTCACGTTCAGGTCCGCGAGGAACGCGGGTGTCGAAACACCTGTTTGTTCTGGGCTGCAAACGTAGGATTCGAATCCTGCCCACCATTTAGCTCCGGGAAGAACGAGATCGCCTTCCGCCGCTTGCGCAGTTGATGCGAGCGATGCAAGACCGAGACATGCAGTAGCGAGGATGCGCGAGAATGTAGAACTCTTTTTCATTAAACCTCCGATAGGTTGTTGCGTTTCTTTTTTCCAACTAACCGACTTCTCGCGGAAGTGTAAGAGAACTCAGTCAACGCGAGAGTTGTTGATCAGCAAACGAGAGTCCTGAGCGCAAACTGGTAGCAAAGCGCGCCGATTCTCAATTGATAATCAAAATGTTTGCGGAAGGCTTTCAGCTCACTTTCCAGTCCCTTGCAGAATCCCCTGAAAGGACTGCGGAAATTGAGTTCCCGAGGGCGATGAAGTAGCTCTTGGAGAAGTGAACGAAATCAATACTGCGCGAAGTTCTTCGCTCCCTATCTCTCCTCCAACTCACGAACGCCAACGGTGGACTTCCGGAAGCTTTTCGATGCTCCGTTTTTCGCCGTCTCTCCAGCGAAAGCTTTATCGGTTGCACTCGTGGATCGGGCTTTTTGTTGCGGTTCACGCGATTGTTCTTTTCGTAAGCGGGGCGATTCTTCTCTTCCGGGACGAAATCGAGCAAACGTTTGCACCTGAACAGGCCGCACTTTCGGCACGTGAGTTAACTTTGAACGATTTCGTGGCAGCCGAAAAAATGGCGCGCGATCTCTTTCCTAACGATCGCGTCTTGTCGGTTGCGGCGGATGAAAGCAACGCCAACTTGATTCAAATCCGAATGGGAATCGATGGTGCGAAAAACTTTCGTGGGGCTCGCCGCCTCGCCTACGACTCGGTAACGGGCACGCAGGCCATCGAAGTGAAACGAAGCGGCTTCTTCGAGTGGCTACTTGAGCTTCACCGCGATCTTTTGATGGGATCCAAAGGTAAGCTCTATGTCGCCTTTGTGGGCCTTTTGTATCTCTTCACGCTGGTGAGTGGCTTTGTGATCTACGGCGGCTTCATGAAGAAGAAGGCATTCAGCGAAATGCGTCGCCAGTCGTCTCGGGCGCTCTATGCGGATCTTCACAAGTATCTTGGAGTAGCGACTTTCGCTTGGGCGCTTTTGATCGGTATTACCGGAGTTTTTCTCGCTCTCAACAGTACGCTCTTGAAAATCTACCAAGCGACCGAGCTCAAAACGATCACGCAGAGCTTGCAACGGTCTGAAGTGAGGGCAGCGGATGCTTCGAGCTTTGAGTCCGCTCTTGCGAAGCTTTCAACGTTGAAGGCGACTGCAGCGATCGACTTTGTTGCTTTTCCTGATACGGAGTTTGCACCGGCTGGATCGTTCCTCATCCTGATCAAAGGGACCGGTCGTTTCGATGAACGCTTAAGTGAGCTTGCGATTCTCTCGACTGATGTTAGCGGTGGAGGCGAGATCCGCTCGCTTCCGGGATACCTCAAGGCGTTGATGCTCTCGGAGCCGCTTCATTTCGGCGATTATGGCGGGCTGCCTCTCAAAATTGTTTGGCTGATTATGACGCTCATGACTCTGCTCCTTCCCCTCACGGGCTTGTACGTCTGGGCGAAACGCAAATTCTTAAATCGAGATCTCACACCAAAGTACGAGCTACGAAAGCAAACGGCCTGGCCCCGGCTTTTCCAACGTCCCTACTTTTTGCCAGCCGTAGCAGGCCTTTCGTTGTCGATGACTATCGGGTGGGTGTTCTTTGCTGAGGGAACTCTGAACTTTGTTGGGTCTCTCCTCGCATTTTTAATCGTGATTGGATTGCTCGTCCTGGGAGCCAGAAGCTTTTTTGGAAGAGATGGAGCTGCCAGATGAGTAGGCACTTTGAGCTTGCCGTAAAACATTCGAGCACAAGCTTTCTCAACTCTTTCCTTAAAGAATGGAAAAACCACGCAATCATCGAGACGCCGACTACTCTCCGATCGAAAACTGAGTCGAAAACTTGCGTTCAGGTTGAAGTCCAAGATGGCGTATGGATTCTTCCCTTGCAGTTTCAATCCACACTCGGAAGACATCGCTACGCCCGGCCTTTTTTCTTCGTGAATCGTTCCGGTGTCGTGACGGACGGTGCTTTCAAAGAACTCTCGCTTGCTTTGGCGAAGCTTTGCTCAGAAAACCCCTCGTCATTCTTGAGCCGATTAGAAAACAGCATCGAGAACATGGCACTGATCCTCGAAAACCATGCAAACGTAGGACAAGCTTCGTCGAGCTTTTTGGAAACAGAACAAGCACTCGCGCTAGGACACAACCTCCATCCAACTCCGAAGAGTCGTGAGGGCTTCACGCGAGATGAGTTTTGCCGCTTCTCACCCGAAACTCATGGGCAGTTCTCGCTCGTTTGGATGTTGGTTGAGCCCTCTTGCCTTACCTTTGAAACAGCATCGACATTTCAAGACAACCAGGCACTGAGCAGGATGTTTGAGCAGTCGTTCAGCGAAGTTTCCCCTTCTGCCAGAGAACGTTTGGCTGCCGGATACCTCCCGTTCCCCATGCATCCTTGGCAAAAGCAGCGTTTGGAAAACCATGTTGAAGTTAAGAAGTTAATGGATCGTGGATTCATTTTCGAAGTTGGCTCGTCGAGTGATTCTTGGCATCCGACTTCCTCCGTAAGAACGCTTTACAGTCCCGATGCTCCCTACATGTTGAAGTTTTCTCTGAGCCTGAAGCTGACGAACTCGGTTCGCCACCTGATTGAGCGCGAAGCCGTGCGTGGACTTCAAGTTGTCGACGTTCTCGCGACAGAGAAAGGCCAAGAGTTCTTGCAGCAGTGCCAAAGCTTCTCTGTGATGCGTGAACCAGCATTCGTCGCACTTAAAGACTCCGAAGGAATTCTAGCCGAATCCATCGTTGTCTTGAGAGAAAACCCGTTTAGGAAAAATCACCGGGAAGAAGTCGCTCTCCTCGCCACGCTCGCTCAAGACTCCGTTTTCGGTGGTGAGACCCAATTGCAAGTTTGCGTGCAAAAGGTTGCGACCAGGTTCAATCTTACGATTGAAGATGCATCGGTACTCTGGTTGAAGAAATACTTCGAACACGCCATGCGGCCTTTGATTCGTGCACAATCGCACTACGGCTTACTCTTTGGCGCCCACCAGCAGAACCTGCTTTTGAAACTTGAAGGCGGTTTGCCAATTGGTGCTTACTTCCGTGACTGCCAAGGAACGGGATACACAAGCCGAGGTCAAAAGCTCTTCGGACACCTTGTGCCTTCACTCTCGGAAGCGAACGGAAACATCCTCAAAGGCCGCGAGGGTAACGATGTTTTCGGTTATTACCTTCTACTGAACTCAACTTTCAATCTTATCAGTGCCCTTTCAGATGGCGATTCACGAATCGAGAAGCAGCTCATCGAAACCTTGAGAGCAAACTTAACCGAGCTTTTGAAAGAGAACCCGCCCGATCCGAGTTGGCTACTTTACGTGCTGAAAGATCGTGAGCTCATGCACAAAGGTAACTTCGCTTGTTCTGTGCGCGAGCTGAACGAAAACACGGTCGCAAACCCGTTTTCGATCTACACGCCGATTCATAACGTTCTTGCCGACGTTCGTGTTGAAGACTCGGTAAATGAGGTCCCCGTATGTTGAACTACCGAATGACTGATTTGCTTTCGAACGAAGAGACCGAGATCACCCTTGCTGACGGCAAAATCGTCGCAAAACGCGGATCAACCGAAGCAAAGGCCGCATATCACCTTGCGGAATCCGGTATTCTTCAGTTCGAACCGAGCTTCGATGAAGCGGTCGCCGAAATGACTTGGCTCCGCATGATCGAAGGGGCTTTCGGAGTTCATTCGAAAGAGGAAAACTTTGCGCAAGCCGTGCGGGTTGAACGGAGCCTGGCTGAGCTTTGCCCCAGTCTCCGCAACGTTGCTCAATCCTTCGATTTCGTTTTGCCGCGGACTGCGTTTTTTCAACTTCCGAACTTGTGGCACAAGAGTTCACCCGAGATTCCGGAAAGCTGGTCGCAAACGGGAAACTTTGAGCATCCCGTACGGCCTCATTGTCCTGAAGGAACAGTTTACCGACGCTTCAGCGCAGCCGTAGGAAAAACATTTGAATTTAAAGTCGCCGACGTCGAACGCGATCTCGAAGTTTTTCATCAATGGCACAACCAACCAAGAGTTTCCGAATTCTGGGAACTCGCAAAGTCTAAAGATGAGCTAAGAGATTACCTTGAAAAAGGACTCGCAGATCGACACCAAATTCCGATGATCTTGTTTGTCGATGGTAAAGCCACAGGTTACTTCGAAATGTATTGGGTTCCCGAAGATCGCCTTGCGCCATTCTGTGATCACCAACCGTGGGATCGTGGCTTTCACTTCTTGATTGGCGATGCTTCCTTCCTCGGATTCAAAAACACCGATCAAGCGTTAGCTTCCGTTGTTCATTATCTTTTTCTCGATGCTCCCCGAGCGCGGACCATTTGGGCCGAGCCACGCGCCGATAATGCAAAAGTCTTGAAGTACGCCGAAATCTTGCCCGCATGGCGGAAGGTTAAAGAATTTGATTTCCCCCACAAACGAGCTGCCTTACTTGAGTGCACGAGAAGACGCTTCTTCGAAGGAAAGCAGCTGTGAGCCGACTTTGGAAACTGGCAAATCAGCGACTGCTTGCAAAAGCGTTGGGAGAGCTCGACTACGAAGAAGTATTTTGTATACGAGGCGATCTCTCACAAGGTGAACAAGAGCTGCGCCTAAAATCTGGCGTCGTGTACCGGATGCAAGCGTGGCGCACGGTTTGGGGTCACTTGCGTATTCAACCCGAGTCGATCACGCGCTCAGAAAAAGGTGAAGCCTTTCAGTCGGCAGAAGATGCCGCCCAACTTTTTCTCGACGCCCAGAGCGAAACGCGCATGGATGACATCGTTCTTGCCAATTTCGTTGAAGAGCTTTTCTGCACGCTGAACGCCGAAGTCGAATTGCTTTCGAAAAACCAAGGCCTCACCGCGACTGATATCGCGAAGATGGATGATCTCAAGATGCAAGCCCACCTTTATGGTCACCCTAAGCTTATCGGGAACAAGGGCCGACTCGGATGGGGTGCTGATGAGGTACGGCGTTTTGCTCCTGAGTCCGAAACGCCGGTACGAATGCACTGGCTCGCGATCAAAAAAGAGCGAAGCTTGTTCTCAGCTGCTGCGGGTCTACATTCGGAAGACCTGATCAATGAATCAATGGACGCGCAGGAACGAGAGCGCTTCTTTCAGCGCTGCACTTCGTATTTGGCTTGTTTAGATGATTATCATTTTGTACCGGCCCATCCTTGGCAATTAGATCGTCATCTACGCTCTCACTACGCGCAGCTTTTCGCGAATGGAGAGCTTATTGACCTAGGCGTTTTCGGTGACTCTTACGTACCGCAGATTTCTCTCCGCACATTTTCGAATGTCAGCCGACCCGGAAGAGTGGATCTCAAACTTTGTCTCAATATCCTTAACACGTCGGCGTTTCGGGGTATCTCGCCCTCGACGATAGAGGCGGCGGGAACTCTATCGGAAGAACTCGCAAAGATTTGCGAAGAAGACCCTTTCTTACGAGATCTCAATGTTCGCTGCCTTCGTGAACGGGCCGGAGCTTCTTGCCTCCACCCTCTTTACGAGAAAATAAAAGGCGCGCCCTACCGATATCGCGAAATGCTGGGGTGTATCTGGCGCGAATCTTCGCTGGCCGTGCTTTCGAAAAATGAACGGAGCTTGCTGACTGGCGCGCTTTTCCATCAAGACCTCGAAGGGCGTTCCGTGATCGGCGCGCTCATCAAAGCTTCAGGGCTTTCAGTCCATGAGTGGGTCAGGCTCTATAGCCGACATGTGATCCTTCCGCTCTACCACCTCCAGCTCCGTTACGGGATTGGGCTTGTCTCTCATGGGCAAAACATTGTCCTCGTTCTCCGCGAGAACAAGCCTGCTGGAATTCTTGTGAAGGACTTCCAAGGCGATTTGCGTTTGGCTGAAGAAATTGCCAGCGCGAAACTCAAAGAGAGGTTTGCGAATCTTACGCGACTACCGGCCGCGCACCTGCTCCACGATTTGATGACTGGACACTTCATCACGGTCTTGCGCTTTGTCTCAGGAGCGCTGGAGGAAGACCTCGCATATCCCGAATCAAAATTTTACGGAATTGTTGCGGAGGAAATTGCCACCTACTTGGTAAACCACTCTTCTCAAGTTCCTGAAAGCTTGTCGCTGCTTCGCCCGGAGATCGAAAGAGTCACTTTGCACCCCGTGCGCTTTGAAATTGGTTATGCCGACAATGCACGCAGGCCTAAGCCGGCATTGGGGACCAACTTGAAAAACCCATTGGCCGCTGCTCTTCAGCGCGGAGCAGATTATGTCTGAACTCGATTTCGCAGCCATCGGCATCGGACCTTTTCACTTAAGCCTCGCAGCCCTTCTTGAAAAAGAAAAGAGCTTTAAAGCGCTCTTCTTTGATTTGAAAAAGGAATTCGAGTGGCATTCAGAGCTGATGTTTGCAGATGCTGATATGCAGACTTCGTTCATGAAGGACCTCGTAACCCCCGTCGATCCGACGAATGCCAACTCCTTTTTGAACTATCTTGTCTCGAACGATCTTTTTTATTCCTTCATGAATACGGGCCGGCGCACGATCTCGCGTCGCGAGTTTGAAAGGTACGGACGTTGGGTAGCTCAACGTCTTAACTCCTTGCGATTCTCGCATAGAGTTGAGTCGGTCCGATTTGACGGAAGTCAGTTCGAAGTCGGAACTTCGCAAGGGACCTTTCGTTCAAAAGACATCTGCGTCGGCACAGGGCCAGTTCCACGCGTGCCAGAAGTTGCTCGCAACTTGCTAAGTGACCGCGTCTTTCACGCGAAGAGCGAACATTTAAAGAATCTCCGCCTAGATGGTTTGGACGTCGCAATTATCGGCGGAGGCCAAACTGGCATCGAAGTTTTTCGCTCTTGCTTTAGTGGACTATGGGGCTCTGCTCGGAGTGTTACGCTCGTAAGTCGTCGAGATAATCTTGAACCTCTCGACGAGAGCCCCTTTACGAACGAGTATTTTGCTCCCGGCTACGTAGAGAGTTTTCATCATCTCCCCGAGACGCAAAAGCGTGCGATCGTCGCGAAACAAAAACTCGCAAGCGACGGCAACACGCCCGCATATCTGCAATCGCTTTACAACGATCTCTACCGGATTAAAAACGTTGAAGACGACCGCAGACCGATTCGGATCCTCCCCATGCGGAACCTTGAATACATGGCCAAGCGCGATTCGGGATACGAACTTCAACTCGCGAACCGGTACGCGAGCGCAACGGAGGCGCTTTTTGCCGACGTGGTCATTCTTTGCACGGGGTTCGAAACTCGCCTCCCTCACGCAATTGAGCCGCTTTTAAACCAACTCGATCTTGATGAGACACGTCTTCCAAAGCTCGAGAAAAACTTCCGGGTGAAGTGGAATGGTCCCGCGACGAACCGAATCTACGCTGTTAATTTCGGACGCTACAGTCACGGGATTGCTGAACCCCAAACGAGCCTCATGGCCTGGCGATCGGCAACGATCATCAACGATCTTTTCGGAAGAACCGTTTATCCGGTCTCACCCTCTCGCCCAAGCTTCTTACATTACGACCGACTTGAGGAATCTTTCTAATGCCCATTTGCAGAACTTCCAGCCTAAACTCTTACGTTACACTCCGAAGTGTCCTCGTTTTCGCCAGCCTCTTTGCTGCTTTCTCGGCCTTCGCTCAAGAAGAAGCCCGATTAGATAAAATTGAGATCCGCGGAACAAAGGAGAGAAAGACCCAAGAAGAGAGCGTCGAAAGTGTTTCGATCGTTCGTCCGAATCCCCTCGCGGAAGCTGGAAGTGGCGAGTCACTCCAGTTCTTAGAAGGTACGCCGAACGTTCAAATCAATCGTGCTGGCGAGTCTTTCAGTATTCGCGGCATCAACAATACGGGCGTTACTGGGTTCCAGAAAGATAATCTTGCGAGCCTCGTAGTTGACGATGTCTTCCAAACGGATCTTGCGGCGATCGCGGGTGGCTTTGATCTTTGGGACATGGAACGCGTCGAAATTTTGCGAGGAGCGCAGTCGACATCTCAGGGTGTGAACTCGCTCGCCGGAACTATTTTGCTTTATCATGAAGTTCCCGACCCTGAGTTCGGTGGTCGATTTAGCTTGGGCTACGGAAGCTACAATCGAACTGAGCTTGGTTTGATTTCTAACCAAGCCATCGCCAGAGAGTCTCTAAACGGAAAATTGTTATCTCGCGTGAGTTACTTTCGCGAATCGTCTGACGGCTACATCACGAATGCTGTGACCGGAAATTCAAAATGGGCTTCGCGTACTAAAGACAACGCAAATCTCTCGTTACGGTACCGACTTGCTCCGAAAGAGATTCTGGATCTTCGTGTTCGCTACCTTCGCAATGATCAGGGTGGAAACTATGTTCAAGGCGCTGATCCGTTTCGCTTCGAAGTTCGTGAGGACGTCGATTACCGAGCCATCACCGTTAGCCGCCAACTTCTATTGAAACATCAAAAAGAGATTTCGGCTGCCTGGAGAAACGACGCTCAAATTTCCTACACCGCAAGCCATCAGACTAGCGTCTCGGATGCGGATGGATCAGCTACGAACACAGCTGGCACTCGCTACGAAGACCATGCGGACCACTTCGTGAGCTTTGAAAATCTTCTGCACTTCGAGGAAAATTCTTTTAAGAATGTCCTCGGGTTCCATGCGCACAATTACCGCCTCGGTGACGTCTACGACTTCAACTTACTCTATCCCGTTGGTGGGTCTTCCACGCCCATTGATGTAGATCAAAGTGTCGTGAAGGAGAGAACAAGCATTGCGGTTTTTGATTCTGCTTCTTACGACTTGGCGCCTAACCACACCGTTCAAGCAGGACTACGGTTTGAAAGAATTCAAAACCGCTTCGGTACGGGAATCGCAGCACGTCGAACACAAGATCTAGGAGGCGCGACCAACACCGCGATCGACAATTACCTAGCTAGCATCGACGGCGATATCAATGATGAGAATGCCCTGAACGTATTTCTGCCGAAAGTTGGATATCTTTATCGGCTGGGCGAGAATTCGCACGTAGGAGCCACTTATACGGAGGGATTCCGCACAGGTGGTCTTTCCATCAATCGACGTCGTGCTACGGTCGTTCCTTACGATCATGAGAGAACCCACAACTACGAACTCGCTTATCGCTATAGCGATACAAAACGGAGTTTTGACTTCAACACCTTCTTTGTCGATTGGCGCGATCAGCAGGTTCAGGTCAGCCTTTCGAATGACTTCTTCGATAAACAAATCGCAAATGCCGCAAAGTCAATGCTTTGGGGTGCGGAGATGCAGTTGCAACAGAGCTTCGGTCAAGACCGCATGAGCCTCGGGCTCGGCTTTGTTGATACTCGATTTAGCGAGTTTAATAACAACGGAAGATCCTATGAAGGCAACCGGTTCCCCTACGCCGCACGCGTCACTGGTCAAGCCTCGTACCAATGGCGTGTGATTCCTGAAATGAGCATGACTCCCGTTCTTCGCTACGTTGGTGAGTCGTTCACCAATGCCGAGAATACGCGCGTTTCGCCCGAGCAAATTCTTTTTGATCTCGCTGCGGATTACGTGATCGGCGATTTCATCGTCGAGGCGTTCGTAAAAAACGCATTTGATCGAAAGTACTTAGTCTTTGATGGACGCACGGATGAAGCCGCAACAACTTACCAAACGGCTTACAACCTAACGAATACACCTCGCGAACTTGGAGTTCGACTCTCCTACATTTGGTGAATCGGGAAAGGAACAACTCCTATGGATGGAATCTTGAACCAAGCGACGACTGGCTTTTCATTTGAGCGAGTTCGCCTGCGTTCCTCAATTCTTGTTTCGACTGCGGTTCATGCGGCTTTGCTCTTGATGTTAGTCTTTTCAAGCCAACTCATGCCTCAGCAAGCGATACCGGTTCCCTTCGGATCGAGACCCTCGCAACCGAGCGTCGTGGAAATAGTTGAGTGGATGCCGAATCCTTCGTTACCTGACACTGAGGGCGTCGTTGTTCAAAAAGAAAAGATGCGGCCAACTGAGAAGCGCTTGCCGCGCCCGAATCCGATCGCTGCCGATGCAAGCGGCACTGCTACAAATGAGAGCGCGAACGCGACTTCGGCACCCGCTAGCCAGAACCTTGGTGAAACGAATGGGCAAGAGATCATCGAAGCAAAACATCGCTATCTCTACGAACTGCGTGTTTCGATCGAAGAAAAAAAGACTTATCCGAAGATGGCAAAGCTTCGTGGCGAGACCGGTAGCGTAATCGTTTCAGCTGAAATCACTAAGGACGGGATTTTACAGGCTGTCGCGATCGAGAAACCAAGCGACTTTGCTTCTCTCAACGAGGCGGCGCTGTCACTAGTCAGTGCGTTTTCGAAATTCAAGCCATTGCCAGAGGGCGTGGGACCGGAAAGCTTACGTGTTTCGATCCCGATCGAATACAGTCTCTGATTAGCGATCGATTAATAAGCGGTTTTTTTACCGCGAGCTTTAGCCACATTAGGCCGTGCCGCCTTCTTACTTTCGAAGGGAAGGACCGAGCCAACGGGAGCTGAAGACTGTTCCACAGGGCTTGAACGCAGAACAGCACCGTCGATGGAAACTTGCAGCTCATTGACTGAGACCTCAAGAGTCTTCGCTTCGTCTTCGATGTCAGCAGAAGCTCGTGCCACGAGTTCTGCCGCCGCAGCGTTGCTCTGAATGCTCTCGTCGAGCTGAGTCATGGCGCGGTTGATCTGCTGCAGACCTTGCGACTGTTCTTGGCTACCGGCCGAAATTTCCGCGTTAAGCTGAGAGACCTTGCGGACTTCATCGAGGATTTCGTTTAGGGCTTTACCGCTTAAGTTGGCGATCTGTGCGCCTGATTCTGCTTTGTGTACGCTCTCTTTGATGAGGCCCGTAATATCCTTGGCCGAGGACGAAGCACGTTGCGCTAAGTTCCTTACGGCTTCAGCGACGACGGCAAAACCTTTCCCTTGCTCGCCCGCACGTGCAGCTTCGACGGCCGCATTCAGCGCAAGCAAGTTAGTCTGGAAAGCGATGTCATCAATGACGCTGATGATCTCCTCGATCTTCTTTGAGCCTTGAGCGATGTCGTTTACAGCTTCTACAAGCTTCGACATTTGCTTTTGACCTTCGGTCGCCGAGTCGTGACTCTTAGCTGAAAGTCGCGAAGCTTCGACCGCATTGTCGGCATTGAGTTTTACCATGCTTGAGAGTTCTTCGATGGATGCAACGGTCTCTTCGATGGATGCAGCCGCCGCCTGCGCGCCGGAAGATAACTCTCCACTCGCGCGAGCCAGCTCGACGCTCTTGCCACCGAATCGCTCACCGGCTTGGCCAATAGCACTTGTGGTCATTCGCAAAGAGTTTGCGATACGCGAGATCATCCAGAAAGCAACGATCAAGACTAAAAAGCTCGATCCCACCGCAATACCAACGATTGTACGGTTGATATTGCGAGCATGAGTTGCGCCCTCGATAACAATGTCGCTCGTCCGAGAGTTCGCAGCTTGATCGACTTTGTCGAGAATGCCGTTCAGTTGCTTATCCGATGCCACCAGGTTTTCATTGATCATGAATAGCGCGCGCATGTCGGCTTCTTTGGTTCTTTCACCGAGCGCGAGCATGATGTCGAGAAGATGGGCCGATGTTTCCTGCCAAGCTGGATCGATGGCTTTCATTTCGTTCAGAACTTCGGGTGTCGTCTCGGCTGTGCGGAGTGATTTGAGCGTCGTATTGAATTTATTGATTTCGTTTTGCATGGCCGATACGGCTTCGCCGCGTTTCTTTTGATCATCGGCCGTGTAGGCTTTGAGAGCGTAGGCGATTGTCGCATTCATTTGGAACCGCAACTCGCCCACTTGCTGTGTTACGGGAAGTCGCTCGATGCTCAAAACAGCCATTTTCGAGGAAAGCAGTTGGACAGCTTGGTAAGAGACCGTCACCGTTCCAACCAAAACGGCGATTGGAAGTGCGAGCAGCATGAAAAGTCGGCCGCGAATTCCTTTAAGTTGAAAGCTAGGCAGACGCATCTGTCCTCCCGACGAAAACCTGGGTGCTATCCCCTTTTTCGGTTTAGACAGAGTAAAAACTGATAGGTTTGCCAAAGATTTCCAAAAGATATGCGCGCATCCAGATGACGACGGCACGTTCCGAGACAGTACCTGGCTCCTCCTGGCTTTCGAAAGAAAAAGGGGCTCTGCTTTCCGCAGAACCCCTCTTCAACAAGCGACTTACATCGCGCTGCGTGTAAAGTTATTTACATGCAATGAAGTTGTCTTTGCAGTCTGTGCAGACCGTAATCGCGCCCGAATACATCTGCTCCATGACTTTGAGGTTGCCATGTTCTTTCGAGAGCTGGACCAAAGACTTCTTCTCGACCTGAACGCCCGAGGGAATGCTTTTGCCATCAAACGCCGAAGCTTTGCCACCTTGAGTAAGTTCGCAGGCCGAGAAAGCCGGTTGAACCGCGAGCATCAAAGTGACTGCTGAAAGTGCAAAAATCTTTTTCATGTCGCTTCTCCCTTAGAAGATGAAGTCGATACCAGCGTAAACAGCTTGGATATCGGTAGCAGTTGAAGTTTGAGCGCGAGAAGCCGAAGCAGGCCCGTAGCCGTCAGCTACCTTACCCATTTCGTATTCAGCCTTCAGAACAGCCTGGGGCGACAGCTGGTAATTCAATCCGATTACGTGGTTGTTCTGTGCTTGTCCCGGGAACACGGGAACGATGTTAGCTTGTTGGTGAACAAACATGTAACGGGGAAGAAACGCACCAAGTCTGTAACCGAGAAGTACGTATCCAGCGCGAGCCATGTTCAACGCCGGACGGTCTTCCGTGTTGCGCTGATAGAAGTACTCAGCCCAATTAACAATGTTGAATTTCTCAAGGCGATAGCCGACCGAGAAGTTTTCAACGTTCTCTTTAAAATCAAGAGCACCAAAACCAGTCGCGATGGAAAGATCGTGGCGGTTACGCGAGTAAGCCGCGTGAACTCCCCAACCGTCACCATCGAGATCAGCGGCGAGACCGATTACGTCATGAACGGAACCTGAAACAGTTCCGACACCGCTGAACTTGGAAAGGTTCAAGTTGCCCGTTCCGCCGAAGAGGTTCAAGCGAAGGCGACCAATGCCCGTGTCGGTTTTATAGATGGCCGCAACGCCGTCAAACGCAGGGAACGGCAAAACGTTTTGCAAAGCTCCCGGGACCGCGCGGTAAGGAAGCAAGAAACCTACGCTTGAAAACTCCGACTCGAAGAAGATCGGATAGAGCTGACGTCCTACTTTGAAGCTGAACGAGTTCGAAGGCGAATAGGTCAGGTATCCCCATTTAGCAACCAAACCCCAGTTTTCATTGGGCGTGTTCGATTGCGCAACGATTTGCGCTGCTGCACTCAGCTCGTCCGACATCTTCGATGAGAGGTTCAAACCGAGAAGGCTGAACGCTGTGAAATCACCGTACTGATCCGTGAAGCCGTACGGGAGAATGTCGTTTTTTAGGGATTGGCCGTAGTAGCCACTTCCAAATCCGTTCCATTCGATTTCGGCTTGTGCGGGCGTTGCCGTCGCGAGTCCGGCAGCGAGTCCTGCGAGCGCAAGGACTGATCTGCTCAAAAATCCGTTCTTCATGAATCCCTCCTTGGTGTTGATCATGACGTAAATACGAGTTGTTTGCCTCTACTCCCAGGAGTTCGTGGCGCGTTCCCGCTGGGTTCACTTCGTTGTGATCGAGGTACAGGACTATGCTAAAGGCTGAGTCCGGTGATTGAAAAGACTATTTACTCAGAATCTCTAAAAATCTTCGGCACGTACGTGGATGAACTGCGAAATTAAACTTCGTCGGTCGAAAATGAATGCGTGAGTTTTAAGCACACTGATTCCATGAATCTCGCGACAGCGTGCCCCAGTTGTTGATAAATGACCTCCAGCTTTTCGACGGAGACAGAGGATTTCGAAGTTTCAAATCACTATCTTCATCTCAACAGGAGGTCCGAATTTATGTTGAGACAACTCGCTACTTTAGGTTTAACGCTGGGAATGATCACGGCTGCATCTCTTTCTGCGAATGCGCAAAATGCGAACGGTCAGAAAAATCCGAATCTCAAAGAAACTGCGATGAAGCTCGTTCCTGAATCGAAAATCACGAAAGAGGACGGAAACGAATTCGACCTCATGACGGCGAAGCAAACCGTCATCGAAGTTGAACTCAATAAAGATGGAACTTTGGACGAAGCGTCCGGGAACGCCGCTCTCGCTGGTGATGTGTTCGTACCCGGCAATGGGTTGATGTCTCTCGGCGACGCCGTTTCAGCGTTGCAAAAAGCCGGAAAAACTCCGGCCGGCGATTGGTCGATCGAAAAATCGTTTCTGAATGATTGGATTTATGAGTTTGAAGGCACGGAAAACGGAAAGGCGATGGAGTACGCCGTGAGCGCTAAGGATGGGAAGCTCGTGAAAGATCGTCGCGATATTTTCTAAAGTTTAGACCCTTAGATGTCGTGGAACTTCCCGCCTTTAACCCGCGTGAGTTGTACCGGAAGATCGGCGTTGTGGTTCTGCGATGAGAATTTGATCTTTAATCCGCCGACGTCATAGGGCTTCGTCTCAAAAGCTTTTATGAGCGAGGCCCGAGTCGGCTGAGGTCCTGCAGTACGTAAGACATCCGCAAAAAGCCAAGCGTTGATGTAACCTTCAAAAGCAATTGGATTGAGAAACTTTTCGTTTCCGGTTGCTTTCATGTCTTCTCGAAACTTTTTCGCCACCATGAGCGAACTCGTATCGGGATTCGGTGTGACCTGGCTGATGATGACGTTGGCGATCTCGGCATCGGAGAGCTTTTCGGCAATGGGATTGTTATTGTTTGCCGAAAGATAAATCCAGGTCTTCTTCTTAGTTGCAGCCAACTTAAGGAACGGAACGGCTGCCGCTTGAGTCACTCCGAGAATCACGACATCTGGATTTCCACTTTCGATCTTTTCGAGGGCTTTTTCGACTTCAACCGAATTTCTCGGTACTTCACCTTCCGCCGCGAATGAACCTAGATTGTGATCTCGAAGAGCCTTCAGTGCCGCCGAGCGGATCGATGTGCCAAAGGCATCGGTTTGAGTGAGAATCGCGATGCGTTTCTTCTTCTCAACGGCAACTGCGTGTTTCACGAGCGCCGTGATTTCTTGGCCGAAGCTAGAGCGCCAGTTGAAGATGAGTGGATCAAACGGTTCACGAACAGACATATCACCCGTCCGCGGAAACAAAAACGGCACGTTTGCCCGCTTTGCGATCGGAAGAGCTGCTTTCGCGGTGGGCGTCCCGTTGTTATTCATGATGACGAACACATGATCATCTTGAATGGCGCGCTTTGTTTCAGCCGCGGCTTTCTCAGGTTCGTAGGCATCATCGTAGTACTTTACCGCGACTAAACGGCCATGGATGCCGCCAGCTTTGTTGAGCTGCTCGAAGTAAGCGCGTGGTCCTGCATTGAAGTTTAGTCCACTCGTCGCCGTGGGGCCGGAAGTATTGTTCACCATTCCGACCAAAACTTCTTTGGAGCCTACTCCAGATTCATTTTGCGCTTGAGCGAACGCAGACGTCAGAAAAAATCCTACGATGGCAGGAGCGAATTTGAAGAGCTTAGTCATCGAGTGCCTAACTTCCATGTGTAAACCGCCTCGCAGAGGCCAGATGAAGGTTTCCGGGGAATGGCTTCATCATCTTCATCCCGGAAAAGCATTACTCTCATTGCAGGCTGAGTTCATGAATTGGGCAAGTAGCATCTGCAAGCTAGGTCAAAGTCTAGACTCAGAAAAACACTTACGATGCCGGGCAAGCGAAGGTTTTCGCGAGTTGATCAGCCGAACTGCGTGCAGATCGGCCACCCGAAGATTTTGGATCCAGGGCTTTGACGTGAAACACTTTGCCCTCACAAGAGACAAAGTAGCTCGTCTCGTGCCATTCAGCTGCGCCTTCACGGTACGTAACGCCGAGACGCTGGGCCTCAGTAACCTTGGTTAGCTTAGCCGAGCGCAGGGGTTCAGTCGTGATAACAGCGCCTTTTCTACTTCGTAATCTGCGCTGCTTCGACTCAAAGTACTCAACGAGTTTTTGATTCAGAAAGTTTTCTGGCAGCTTCGTGCCTTTACTTCGCACAAAGCTCACTGACACGGAAGGCTTTAACTTATCGGCGTTTTCTTTCCCTAAGAAGTTAGCCGATGCCGGGCCAGCCTTAGGGTCGACCTCCCATCCATTACTTATCGCCAACTGAAACGTCGCCTTCGACACGGCAAAAACTTTCGCTTGTGCGTGTGCTTCAAAAGGGCTGAGAAGCAGCGCAATCGCCATAAGGGAGAAAGTCATAATCTTAATTTTGCCGTCGTAAAAAGCCATTGTTGGTCAAAAGAGCAAGCAAGAGGCCCGAGATAACCGTATAGATTCGTCTTGGAGCTTGGGATGGTGGCGAGGTGCCTTCCCTCGCCTCTCATGTGTCCAGACTATTGACAGTTCATTCAGAGCAAATCGGACTAAGGATTCGCCATGATCGTGCGTTTAGAAATTTTCAGAACAGGGTTCTTCGTTGAGGTATCCGGAAAGGTCGATGAAGTCGATTACAAGAGACTCTTGCCACTGGCGAAAGGGATCATCGGGAATCACGGAAAATTCAGCGCGGTCGTCGACATTGAAGAGGCCATCGGACTAAGCCGCGGAGCTATTTGGGAGGATATGAAGTTCGACCTCCGCTACTTTCGAAAAACGTCGAAGATTGCTTTTCTAACGTCGACGCCGAAGCTGTGGCTACTTCTATCGTCCCTGCCCTTCGTCACTCACGGCGTCCGATTCTTTACTCCAAAACAAAAAACCCAAGCGATTGCTTGGGCGTTGTCGGATTAAGATCAGATAAGAGCTTAAACTGACTTTGAAAGGACGGTTAGCACCGTCATGATCGCTACGTATCCTGCAGCGGCTAAACCCACGATCGCGATCGCTCGGCTTGTCGAAACTTCTCCTTGCTGAACAATCAAACCAGCTGCCTCATCCCACTTCGTCGTTCTTTTATCATTCAAGTGCTGATACGAGAGGAGCTGCGCAACGAAGGCGATCAGCGGTATCCCGCATCCCATCCCGAATACCCAAACTTTTGCTTCTCGCTTTAAAGCATCCTCGAACGACAGAGCATTGCCATCCGCTTTCGTAATACGAATTTTAAGGAGTGCTTTTCCAGGTGTCGTTCCGTGGGTCGAGAGCATTGCCGCATTCACGAAGATCATGATGGCAATCACAATCATACCCACGACGTAATCGCTGAGGCCCGCGATGGCGGGATAAATGAGTCCGATGCCCCCACCTATCAGAAATGCGAAGTAAGTGTTGTCGATCGTTCGGGCGAAGAAGCGAAGCCATGGACGCGGTTTGGTTTGCGCGACTGGTTCAGGTGTAACATGGTTCTCGGTTTGCAGATTCGCCGCTGCGCTGGATTCCTGGCGGAAAGACATCGGTGTTCCTTTGTTGCTGACTACGATGTCTCTTCGGACAAAAGTCCAAAGCACTCAATCTGTTTCGTCTAAGCTGAACTTTGAACGTCACCTCGTCTCGCTTTGAATCAGTAGCTGCGTCCTCTTTCGGAGAGCGCAGCTTGCTGCGGAGGCACGGCATGATAGGCTCGTGCAGCTCATACGGGCGACGTCGATCGATGAACTCAGCCTGCAAAAATAAGTTCAACCTTCTGAACAAAAAGTTTTTTGCTATCCCATGTTGCAGCCTCAACTTGGATGATGACTCCCGTCTCATCTCCCCATGCGTCTTTGTAAGTGCAAACAGCCTGAGCTTTAACAACACCGTCTTGCTCGTTGTAGGACGTCACATCATACTCGCCGCAGTGAGGTACGTCGTACTCTTTCGCGACCGATTTCTTCAAGGTCTGAAGAACGGTTGATTTTTTTAACAGGCCGGCGAGTTCGCTTGTGTTCGGGTTGTTTGCAAGCGCCTGGATTGAGATCAAAGAAAGGGCGGCTGCGAGAATCGTCATTTTTGTCATGGTTTATCTCCTCGTTGTGAGTTCCGGTGTTAGTCGCGGAACAGACGTAGGAGTACGGCTTTCCAACCGATTCGAAAAGAACATAAATCTCATCACATGTATTCTTATATGGAATAGGTTTGAAAATTGAATATTCCTTTGGCTCGAGAGGATTCGTCCGGGCAGATAAACAAAACTTGTGAACAGCAAACAGACAGTCCAAAGGCGAAAACGACAAACGATGCACTCGGAAAGCCGCTGCTCGATTCGAGCTAGATTGTTTTTGGTTCCGATATCAGTGACGGGAATGCTCACAATCACACGAACCTGCCAATCGTATTCGCAGGAAAAGGAAATGGCTCCGTCACGACCGGACGAGTACTTGCGGCAAACGCGCCGATTGCCGATCTCTGGGTGGCAATGGCAAGCCGCATGGGAACTAACATCACGAACTTCGGGGACAGTACGGGCACGCTGGGTCTTTGAGGCGTGAGTTAAAAATGCTTTCCGTTCTCGAAGTAGTCTTGAGGCTTGAGCGGAACGAAAACGACGGCTACGTCGGTTGGGCCAACGAGAGCTCGCAGGCGCATAGTGAGATGCTCGGCGACTCGACTTCTGATCTCCGTTGGCCGATCAAACCAGAGGACTTCCACGAACGGATAACCCAGCTCTGCTTTTCCGTTGAGGAAGAAAAGCGTTCCCACGTGTTCAATCGTAAAGTTGTCGGGTGAGGTCTGAATCATCGCAGCTAACTCTGTGTTGAGATTCTCACTGAGCTTTTGGACAACTTCGGGCTTCACGCCGCGAACTCTTAGGTGAGGCATTGATCGCTCCATTACTTCAAGGTGCCACCTCAAGGTGCCTGGCACCTTTGCGGGATGCAAGGAGTCGATGGAGACGGGCTACCATTTTTCTGGGATGCGTGGCGTTGCTCTTTCCGAACCAAGAAGCGAAGTACAAATGATAAAACACTCGATGAGCTTTGATCGTTGGGGATAAAAGCTCTTGCTTGCCCTTGCGGCCCGCGGTCCTATTGCTCATGTTCAAGATTAGCTTGCAGAAGCTTGCATACTTTCGCATCGGTTGCGGACTGATCATGCTTTATGATCTTCTCGACCGCGCTTCAGTTTTTCGCCTTCATTTCACAGGCTCTGGAATTTATCCGAATCACTTTCCTCTCGGAGAGTTTCCTAGGTATTCGATTTTTCATCTCTCGGGATCAGCGGAATTTCAAGCGGGCCTCTTTGTTATCGGGTGCTTAGCCGCGTTGCTGTTTACTCTTGGCATAGCTACGCGATTTGCGGGAATCATATGCTGGGTTTTCCTGCTCAATCTTCAGCACTATACTTACTTCAGTCAGTTTTCAGCTGATGACGTTCTACGGCTTCTCCTGTTTTGGAGTCTGTTTCTACCTTTGGACGCACGACTCACGCTTAATCCGTTCGGGCGTCACGCACGTCGGCTCCAGTTCGTGGAAAACTGGGCCTCAGCGGCGCTTCTCGCGCAAGTTGCAGCGATTTTCATTTTCGCGGGTACGCACAAGCTCTTCGATCCGGAATGGAGGAACGGCAACGCACTTCAACTTGCCATTGAAGCCTGCGGTACACCTTTCGCGACCTCATTTTTAGATCATTCTGCTCTCTTATCATTTCTGACACTGCTAACAATTCCGGCTCAGCTTGTGAGCTCTTTCCTTCTTTTTACTTCACCTTGCCTTCGCCGGGTTGGCGTTTCTGTTTTGATAGGATTTCAAATCGCGCTGCTTACATTTTTGAATTTAAGCTTTTTCCCGGCGGTTACCCTTGTTGGTCTGCTGCTGTTTATTCCGGACACTTTAGCTGTGAAGAGGCTCGAAAGCTGGAACCTAGGTGCTAAAAAATCTGCGGCGGTAGCGGTCGGCGTAGGATTACTACTCCCTATCTTCGGTAATTCTTCGATCTCGCAGTTCGTCGGACTTCATCAAAATTGGTCTATGTTTGTGCCACCGCCGCATCAACTGATGTGGGTTGTTACGAGGTTGCATTCATCCGACGGTCGCGTCTATGAAGCCGCCACCAAGAGAGAGTTCACCGACTGGTCGGAAACTAGATTTGCTACAGTTCCTGCTTGGGTTCGTTGGGCAGGACTGTTCTTAAAGATCCCTCAGCATCCAACTCTCGCGCATCGAATAGGCATCTCTCTATGTCGCTATTGGAAAGAGGATGCACCAGAGAAGACCATCGTTTCTGCCCACGTCTACCTAGTGATTAAAACCATAAACCAGCAGCCACACAGGATTCATCCCGAACTCGTCGAGAAGGTTTTGTGCAATGGTGATTAGCACCGCCAGAGCCGACGAGAAATGGCGAGCGTGGAGACTTCCTCCCAAAAGGAGTTTTAGCCGAGAGCTTACTTCGGAGATGCTTACCTTTAATCCTTCTCCGCCTCAATTGGATCAAACCCCTTATTAGAAAAGTTTAGCTTCTCCTCAAAAAATCCCGTTCCCTGCGACGCAGATGTTTTGATCACAGGACGAACCAAAAGAACGTAAGCCTCGCCTGAAACTTTCGATGCTGGCTGACGACCTAGCGTGCGTTGTCCACGAATGATGGACCAAACTACCGCCGAGTGGCCCGAACGAACCGTCAGACTTGCTGACTCAGGCTCATGTACGGTGATTCCGTTGCCATTTAGATTCCGTTGAAGATCGATCGTTACCGAATCAGAACGAAAATTCAAAACTGTGCCCTTCGCTGTCAAAAGGCCCTCGCTCCAAGGAACTCTGCTTTTAGATTCAAATAGATTTTTTAGATCGAAATGTGACGCGTGTCCGTCCGTTCCCATGAGCGTCGTAGCGCGAATTTGCTCGACGTGCGGGTTCTCTCCAAACTGCTCTTTCAAAAGCGGCCAACTCTCAAGACCGTAGTCGGAACTCTGCTTTCCAGGCTTCGCGGCCGCGCTTGTTTTTGGCGTGATTCGCAACCAGATAAGGTCTAACTGCAAGATTTTTCCAGGACCAGGGGGAGGAGCCGATTTTGGGATGATGAAATTCACTATCTTTGAATTCGCTTCCTCAACCCTTTCACCGGTATCGCTGCTCGACGAAGCAAGGTTTCGCGAAATGTATTTACTGGCGATGGTCTCCGCACGTTGACGTTCAGATTCGTCACCAGCGGAACCCTCTAATAAAAATTGTCCATTCAAAGATCTAACGACAATCTCAGGATTGTTGATGTCATTCGCGATGGCTTGAGCAATCTTCTTTTCATAGCTAGGTGAGAGCCTGACAAGGCTTGTAACCTTCGTCTTTTCATAAAGACCAACAACTTTATTGACCCTCTCGAGCTCTTTCGGATCAGTCAACTGTCCATCGACGACGACTTTTCGGTTTACGATTTTTATCTCAAGTCCATCGATCGTTTCGCAGAGACGCTCGATCTCTTGAGCGATGGAACGCAGACCCGTTTCGACCACCGTCAGTAAAACATCGTAGTGCTTGCGTCCATCTCCACCGACGATTGTGAAAGGGACCTGCTCGTTCCCTTTAGCGTCGATCTGCAATTGCTTTTTCGACAAATCAAGTTTGACTCTGGCTGCTGACTTTAAAGTTCCACCGATTCGCGCATCGGGTGGAAGTTCAGGAAAATTGATTGTGCGTGATTCTCCTTCGACCATTTGTATTTCTTTAAGCGCTGTCGCGTTTGCCGTTCCTGGCAGGTCGCCTCTCTCACACACGACACTGCCGTAGGAGCAAAGCTTTAACCGCGACAGAATGTGGTAACGATCTTGCGGCTTTGTCTGACTGTAGATCGTCTGCCAACGAAATTTAGCTTCGTCGATGTGGCCAAGGCTCTCCGCGATGATCGCATCTTCGTATAGAACTTTGTGCTTAGATTCCGCTGCTCCGTCAGACGTCTGACCCATTTCTTCAGCGGCCCCTTGAGCAGAAAAAATGAAGAGGAAAGCCATCAGCATAAGTCGGGCGGACCGCATACGATTCGTCATTCATTTCCCTTTTTAACCGCTGTTTTGATGAAGAAACTGAAGCACTTTTTGTATTTCGTTGAACTAGAATAGTCCTGAATTGAGAGGAGGTCGTTTTATGTGGCCATTTTACGTACTCTCTCGGTTTCTTAAGGGCGTCGATGCTGAATCACGCAGAAGTGAACCGACAAAGTCTCCACTACCGGATAAATCAATAGGGGCAACGCATGCCACTGCTCCAAATGCTCCTCGTGACGCTGAAGAAAATCGCCGAGAGCCGCAAGGTCTAGATGAAAGTGTGGCCGGCGTAAGTACGCTAGGCCTCAGTACCTTCTTCGATAAATGAGCTACTCAAAAGAATCTAAATCGACGAGTCGAGCTCGTGTTGCATTCCTATGTTTCCATTTTGCGATGGCACTTCGGAACAATTCTGAAACATCAAGTCGGTAGCCGATGCCGATTAAGCCGCAGTAAAGTTCAGATGTTTATTTATCCTCCTCCGTTTGCGGAGTCTCAAGCGTATCGACGTACAATAACTAGTCCAACTCGAGACGGCTTCTAGTCGAGACGACAGCGACCTATGTGCCGAGCCCTTTTACAGAACACGGGAACCGCTGCGCCTAACTGACTGATTTGATGAGAGGAATGAGCCCTCCGATCAGCATTTGCTCAGTGCAAAGGTAGATGGCGCATGGTCAGAGCAGATCTTCTTCGAGTTTTGTCTCAAACTGAAACAGATCGCCTTAATCCGAGGGCGTGAGTTCGCCATAAGTTTCAAGACAATTCATTTTAGTTTTGTCAGGTGGAGGTCATAAACTCGCTTTCGCGGTCTAACTTTTTGAAGTTCTAGGGTGTGGTCGCGCGATATTGCTCGTGATTGATGCAAACTACTTCTGAGCTCCGACGGGTCTAATGAGTTTTTCGCCTTGGTGACCACATTTCAAAAACTGGTTAGTAGGCGCGGCTTTTTTTCAAGTCGGCCTCGCCGCCGCTAGCTTTGCATAATCGAGATGCGAGCAACGAGAGTTGGTCCGTTCACTCCTGCGAGTTGAACACATGCATCGACGGCACCCTGAAGCGCGGACGAAGAATCGCGCATTAGGATCGAATCACGTTCTTCCGCTGTGAGCGATACAGAGCCATTCGCAATTCTTAGCTGACCTTTCACAATGTAAAAAAGCTCAGCGACACTTTTCGATTCGAAACGGAATGGTCGATCGACTTCGAGAATCTCAACATTTGCGTAATAAGATCCGCGACGAACGAAGACGCTGAGATCAGTCACGGAGCCTTCGATTAGCTCACAATAAGTTTCGTCGGCTCCGGAGAAAGTGTGAACAACGAGCGGCGCAATCGGGAGACCGTTCAAACGAACACCCTGACCGGTTAGAATGATAAGGCAACGGTCGTGGTCAGGAAACTGGGAGAAACTCCCGTTCTCAACAACAGGTGCGGTGCTGACTCGCCACTTGAAATTTCCCTCGTTAAATGCCGCTTCAGGTGGAGAGATCGCAATCTCTGCTGTTGTGCCTTTGCCGTTTTTCCATTTGAGAGGTTTGTAATCTTTGAGCTTGAGCAACTGAATGTTCCGCATGGGTCGATTGCAACAGAGCTCGCAAGAAAAAGCGAGTGCGGAATCTTCTCGCTAAAGTCCGCACGAGGAGCGAACTTTCCCAAGCTTGGTCCGCAACGATTGGCCGTAAAATCCCCGCGTCGCAGTTTACCGCTAGATCGGAAGTTTTTATTGGAGCACAGTCCAACGCTACGTCCAACGCTACGCATCCCGCAAAGGTGCCAGGCACCTTTGTGCGGCGCCCTCCCGTCCGCGTCGTTGCGTCAGTTCGGAGCTAGAAGCCAGTACGATGCATCGTTCGTTGCGTTGTAATAAAACGGATTGCCGCTATCCTGCTGCATCAGCCACGCACGACAGCTCGGGATCTGGCCCGGGTTATTTGAATAGGCCCAATCAAAATTCCAATACGTCGAGCAGTAATCCGGCATCGAAGCTTGGCATTGCGCGAGCGTTCGTGTTGCAAACGAGTTCCTGTAATTTGAAACGTAGTCTTGAGCTATGGCCTGCAGCGAAGCCGCTTGAGCGGCCGTAACTCCATTCGGGTAAGCTGCCCCAATCGGCGACTGCGAATACACGACCGCGTAAGTCACGAGCGAGACGTAGTAGAAAGCAAGCGGCGTAAGGTGCACATCGTCCGTAAAGAGCCGGTCGAGCGTTTCGTCCAAAGTGCCACCCGTGATGCCATTTACGTTGCTTGTGGTCGCGCGGTGAACGAGTTCGGCGAGAGCAGCCCCGGCTGGCAAGCTCTTGATGCGGTCACTTCGTCCTTCAGCAGCAAGACTATGGTTGATGCGTACGGCGACGCAGTTCCACGCGAGCGAAGTCTGACGCTCGTAAGTGATCCACTCCGGAATCTTCGTTCGCTTATGACTGAGCCACGCTTCATAGAAATACGTCTGCGCTTGAGGGTTCCCCTGGATCATGCGCTCGTGATAGTGACGAAGATACTTCACCGTATTTTGCCACTGTAGCGAGCCGAGCATGTCGTGTCGCTCAGTGAGTATTAACGTGTCGTAGATGTCTCCACCCAGCGTTTGCGGATTGTTGAGTTCGTTAACGATGTTGAGTCCCGTACTCCAGTCTCGATTAAAGCCCGTGCTGTACCCAGCGTACTGGGTTGATCCTTCGGTACTATTACCCCGAGAACGCTGAAGAATCGTCGAGCCGCTCATGATCTGCTGATTAAATTTCGCCGAGCCACCCTTGCTGGCGGCGATCGCCACTAAGTTTGGACCAACTGGTTCCCAAAGTAGGCTATGCCCGCTAATAAAAACGCGGGCCGAAGTCCGACTCACTTCGGGGGTAGCCGTCGGCGTGGGAGTCGCTCCGGGAGCTGGAGTCGGCGTTGGGTTTGTCGACGGCGTAGGCGAAGGCGAAGGAGTCAACGAAGTCTGTAGAGCCTTTGACGGATCAAATTTCGTACAATTTTGAAACAACAGCAATGGGAGTAGTGCGAGCGAGCACGCTACGATAAGACGAGGATGAACTCGTCTACGGCCTCCTGGCTGCTGCTGGCTCGACATTTTCTTCCCCCGCTAAAACACCGCCGCTACTGCAGCGATAAACCCTTATCGGCTGCCAAACTAATTTCATTGAGACGTCCGCAAGGATGCCGTTGAAACTAAAATGACCAGCCAAGGACATCGTGAGGGCTGCTAAAAACCGCTCAGAGCAGCTTAGAACAGCTCGAAAAAGCCTACACTCTCAGATTCGATCTGACGATGATTTGGTCGTGCGTTCCACCGAGATCTCGGAACAGCACAGGAGTCGCGACGACCAACGCCTTCTGTGCTCCGAAACTTGTCTACCTACAGGTTTACGAGTTCTGGAGTGTGCGAATGAGACTTTGACCCCTTACCGATGAACGAGTTTCCGGATCGTCTCGTAAAGCTGCTTACGATCAATCGGCTTAACCACATGACCATCGCAACCCTCGCGCAATGATCGTTCACGCTCTTCAGGAAGCGCATGAGCCGTGACCGCAATGATCGGCAGTCGATATCCTAGTGCACGTAACCTTTGCGTCGCGCTATAGCCGTCGAGAACCGGCATTTGGATGTCCATCAACACTAAGTCATAATTGTTTCTCAAGACTTGCTCGATGGCTTCTTCACCATTGAAAGCGAACTCGACTTCGACTCCTTGCGATTTGAGGTATCGCTCAAGCAAGATTTGATTGTCGCGCGAATCTTCAGCCGCAAGAATTCTTAATCCGACGAGTTCTTTCAGCAACAGCGGTTGTTTTTCTTCGGGTATTTCTTTGAAGCGCTCCAAGCTCTGCAAGCTTGCTGGGATGATCATCTGGAAAGTCGATCCTCGGCCAGGCTCGCTTCGAACTAAACTCAAGTCGCCGCCCATGAGTTCGCAAAGACGCCGCGAAAGCGCAAGTCCCAGCCCCGAGCCGCCGAATCTCCTTCGAAACGTCGAGTCACCTTGAGTAAATGGATGAAACAGTTTGGCCTTCTGCTCTTCACTCATCCCGATTCCCGTATCCGAAACTTCAAAGCAGACTGCAAGTTCGCCGTTCAAATCAACCTTGCGAACAGCCACGCGAACTTCACCGCTCGTGGTAAACTTAATGGCGTTAAGAATGAGATTCGAGAGAACCTGATAAAGCCGCGTTGGATCCGAGCTGATCGTACTGGGAAGTGCGTCGTCGATGGGCTCAACCGCGATTGCCAATTTCTTGTTGCGCGCTTCGCGTTCAGTGACGTTCACCACGTCATTCAATGTCTCCCGAATCGAAGTGGGAATCTTCTCGACCGTCAAATTCCCAGATTCCATCTTCGAATAATCAAGAATGTCGCTGATAAGTGTGGAGAGCTGACGCCCGTTCCTCGAAATGATTTTTGCGTAGTTTCGTCGCTCAGCTGGATCAGTAACTTCATCGATCATCAACTCACTGAATCCAAGAACGGCCGACAAAGGGGTTCGAATTTCGTGACTCACGTTTGCGAGGAATTCGCGCTTTGCTTGATCATTCGCGCGAAGCAGTTCCGAAGCTCCCGTGAGAGATGCTCTAAGTTGCTCGACTTCCAAAATCGAAGTCGCTTTGAGCTGAGGGATTTGTCCAGAGGCGATCTGCCTGACTCCCGAAGTGGCAGATTGGATCATTCGCGTGATTCGGCTTGCGTAAACAAAAATGATTGTTCCGAAAATCAAGAATAGGGAAAGGGCGGAACCCAGCACGATCAACCAAGTTCGGTTTCCGATCGAGGCTAATGTTTCTTCAGGAACGGACACGACAGAATGCCATGACGTCAGGCTACTTTTCCGGAAAGCCAAATAAATTCTGACGTTGTCTAGTGAGTTCATCAAGACGACGCCTTCGTCGTTCTTTGCGAGAGCCTCGATGGTGCTTGGATTCCCTAACTTGCCGACGTACTTTTCCGGATCGCGTGAGCGCATGGCTATGATGTTATTGGAATCAAGTAGTGTTCGCGCCCATTCATTCTTTTCATGTTTAAGAAACGATTTGAGAGCTTCTACCGAAATAACGGCCGAGAGAGAGTAGATCGTGCGGTTCCCCTCAAGGATCGGTATGCGTACGGCAAAGGCGTATCTCTCTTTGCCTCTTGCGATCGGCCCAACCACAGCGCGCTGAAGTTTGAAAACCTCTTGCACGCTCTTCGCTTCGATCGGTGGAGGAATTTTTTCGCCGTAAGGAACCAACGCACTGACAATCGGCTCGCTTTTTTCGTTGTGCAGAATGATGTTTAGCCAAACTGGCTCGCCTTTCAGCGCCTCTGCTAAGTTCGACTGATAGTTCTTCCAATCGCGATTCTTAAATGATGAGTCCGCGGTCAAGGCCTTAAGCGCACGAATACTTGAACCAATCTCCTGATCGAAGGCGTTCGCAAGGCTTCTAGCTTCGCTTAAAAGCTTTTGCTGACTCTCGTTGATGTCGGCTTGCGCTCTCCAATGAATGAGGGCCGCTGCAAAAACCAAAAACGGCACAAGCGCCGCGATCGCCAATGCGATGAGATGCCAGGAGAGAGGATAAGCCCGCCCACGTGATCGTTCCAAAAAACCCTGCACTTTCTGTTCTCGACACCCTATTGCAAAGACCTTCGTTAGGGAAGATCAACTCCACTTCCGCCGTGAATCGCATTCGCTTTGCTTGTCGAGCGAATTCAAAACTTACTGAACACGCCAAGAGCGTGTTAAGGCCAGTGGTGTGGGTGCTGGCGCATGAATAGCTTTCCTTACCAAGGGGCTGAAAAAATCGCTTTCGGGTGACGTTCCTCAATTGAATCGGTACGATGGCCCCGCTTTGCGTTATGGAGGAGAGTACGCGAGTGCCGATCGCAGACGATAAAGCCACGCAGTTTTTGGCTGGCAAAGATGAAATGAAGATGCGCTTTCGGCAACTCGATTGGGCTGCCACAGGCCTTGGTCCGTCGGACTCGTGGCCGCAATCGCTGAAGACAGCGGTTGGAATCATGTTGAACAGTCAGTTCCCGATGTTCATCTCGTGGGGAAAAGATCGGACCTTCCTGTACAATTCTGCTTACGCACCTATTCTCGGAGAGAAACATCCAAGCGCTTTGGGAAGAACCTTCTACGAAAACTGGCAAGAGATCTGGTCCGACATTTTTCCTCTCATCGAAAAAGTCGACCAAGGGGAAGCCCTCTATCTAGAGGATCTCAGATTGATCATGCACCGGCATCGTCAAGGCACTCTCGAGGAAACCTTTTTCACTTTCTCTTATAGTCCTCTCCGCAATGAGTCAGATGAAGTCGCAGGACTCTTCTGCGCCGTTGTCGAAACGACGGCTCGAAAGAAACTCGAAGAAGTTCTGACGTCCGAACAAGAGAGATTGAGGACCTTGTCGATTCAATCCGAGCGTGAGCGCGCAAAGTTTGAAGCCGCCTTCAATGCCGTTGCTGAAGGAATCTTCATCTTCGATTCGACCGGCCAACCAGTCTTCATGAATGATGGCGCGGCTAAGGTTTTCGGTTCAAAAGAAGCTTCAGACGTAACGAAAGACTTTACCTATTTTTTTGAGCGACTCGATCTCTACGAGATGGATGGCACCTACGTCCCGATTGAGGAGTGGCCTGTGTCGAAAGTCCTTCGTGGGGAATCCTTTCGCGATTGGCAACTCATTGCCCATCGACGCGATATCGATAAAAGATGGATCTGGAGCTCAAGCGGCGAGCTCGCGATTCAAGCGGAATCCGACATAACTTTGGCCGTTGTCGTTCTGCGCGATATCACGGACCAGAAAACTTCCGAGCAAGAATTGGTGAATGCCAAAACGGAAGCCGATCGCGCAAACCAGTTGAAGTCCTCGTTCCTTGCGAACATGTCTCATGAGATTCGAACTCCTCTCGGCGCTATGCTTGGATTTAGCTCGCTCTTAAAGGACCGCGATCTGGCGCAAGATGAACGAGATCAGTACGTCGATACGATTATCCGCAACGGAAACGCGCTGACCGGGATTATCGATGACATTCTCGATCTAGCGAAAGTAGAAGCCGGCAAACTGACGGTGGAGAAGATCGATGTCGCCATCTACGATTTAATGTCGGACGCCGTGGAGCTCTTCAGAGATAAAGCAAAGCAGAAGGGACTTTACCTCTTGCTCACGATCGACGAAACGGTACCCCAAAGACTACATACCGATCCGACCCGTCTGCGTCAGATTCTCGTGAACCTTATCGGCAACGCAATCAAGTTCACCGAAGAAGGTGGAGTTCGCGTGAACGTCTCGAGCGAGAAGATTGGTCTAAACGAAGTCAGGATGAACATCGAAGTCAGAGATACGGGAGTCGGTTTATCCGAGGAGCAACAGATAAAGCTCTTTCAGCCCTTCACGCAAGCCGACAACAGCACGACTCGCAAATTTGGCGGCACCGGATTGGGTCTTGTCCTCTCGCAACGCCTGGCACTCGCGTTGAACGGAAAAATCACGATCAATACTTCAACCGTCGGCGGCGGTAGCAGCTTCGGCGTTTCTTTTGAAACGACGGTCTACCAGCATCCCCCTCAACAACGAAGAGCTGAGGCCTTACCGCCAAACGAATCGCTCGATGGGCTCAAAATTTTGGTGGTTGATGATTCTCCCGACAATCAACACTTGATCAAACGAATGCTTACGAAACGTGGTGCTCAAATTTGGATTGCGAGCGATGGTCGTGAAGGCTTTGAAGCCGCCGTATCGGGATCATTCGACATCGTTTTGATGGATCTTCAAATGCCCAACATGGATGGCTATCAAGCTAAGCAAGCTTTAGATCAGCGAGGCTATCGGAAGCCTGTGATTGCGCTCACGGCACACGCCATGGCGGAAGAAAAAACGAAAACACGAGCCGCTGGTTTCGCGGGTCACCTGACGAAGCCAATTGCGATCCACGCGGTCACCAAGATGATCTTGGAGTTCGTTCCCCGTACTGATGGGTGAACTCTAGCACAGCGTCGGCTTGATCATTGAACGCTTCGAAACTTGTAAAGTCGTAGGTAGACAAGATCGGGGGCTTCGCGATCTTTTTCAACGATCGACGCTCCATAAAATCGGCGGAACAACGCCGTCAAAATTGTTGCCAGCCCATCTCCTGAAGTGTCGATTGTTAGTCAGCTTTCGACGACATCGCGAGGGTTTGCGATGCTGTCAATTTTTCCGACGCCTCAATTCGACCACTTCAATTTCGTTCGTTCGACATTCCGACCGTTCGCACCTAGCCTGATCAAGGTTCTCCGTATGAACACATTTGGTTTAGGTGGGGGCTTAGCGTGGTGATGAACAAACTCACTCAGTATCTAACGAAGTTCATTCTGTTAGTCGTGGGCGTAGTTCTCGTGCTTGCTTTTCAAAACTGCTCTCCAGCTGATCTTCGGCAAGCGAGCGTGGGAGCTCCTCTTCATGACGAGGCAAAAAATAAAGCGGTTTCCAATTTCAACGGGAGTGACGGTCGCCGATACGAGTGGCGCACTCTTCGCGTAGGAGCAGGTGGCTTCATTACGGGGATGGATATCTCGCCTGATGGACGTACGAAAGTCATCCGCGCCGATACTTATGGCGCCTATATCTATGATGAGTCGACGAATCAATGGCGACAGCTAGTAACTGAGCAGTCAATGCCGGCGGCTTTCCACACCACTTACATCGGCAACCGTGGCGTCTACGAAGTACGCGTCGCTCCCAATCAATCTACGCGTCTCTACATGGCTTATGGCGGTTACGTTTTCCGAAGTGATGACCGAGGCGCAACGTTCTCGCGGACCACGCTGAGTCGATCGACCATGGAGGGAGGCGCCGCCAACCGCACCTTCGGTCAAAAAATGGCTGTCGATCCAAACAACGCTGACATTCTTTATGTGGGCACCGAAAACATCGGCGTCCAAGCCAGCTTCGATGGTGGCCGAACGTTCCAAGCGGTAAGTAGCGTGCCCGTGGCCCAGGGAAGCGGAGCGATCACCGGTATCGCCTTTGACCCTCAGTCAGGCGTGACGAACGGACGAACAAATACGATTTACATCGCAAGCGCTGGCAACGGCGTCTATCGTTCATCGAATGCGGGTTCGTCGTTCGCGCGCGTTCCTGGTGGCCCCTCACGCGTAGCTCACAACAAGCTTGCATCTGACGGCATCCTCTACGTCGCCAGTGCGGAGGAAAATTCGATTTGGAGACTCGCGGGCAATACATGGACAAACATCACACCGTTTGGAGCGGCATGGGGCGTTGTCGTCGTCGACCCTTTCAATCCGGCTCGCATTCTCGCGGTTGAAAAAGGCGGACGCATCAGCATGAGCACCAATCGTGGCGCGACTTGGTCGGGCCGGTTCGCCAACGTCACGCGAACAGCGAGCGATATTCCCTGGCTCGGTTGGACCGAAGAGCAGTGGATGTCCGAAGGTGATCTTCTCTTTGATCCCGTGATCCGGGATAAGTTGTGGTTTGCTCAGGGTATCGGAGTATGGACCTTAAACTTACCATCCACGGCAACGCCGAGCTCAACAACGATCGCCTGGCAATCTCAGAGTCTCGGTATCGAGCAACTCGTAGCGAACCAGGTCCTCTCTCCGCCGAACGGTCCCGTGATTGTCGCTTCTTGGGATCGGCCTACGTTTGTCATCGACAATCCAGAAACCTACCCTCAAACGCATGGGCCTAATCGTGAAAATGCGATCAATATGGCTTGGTCAATCGACTACGCCCCCAACCAACCAAACTTTATTGCGGCATTGACGAACTGGGTAAGTGGCGCACAAGGGACAGGTTATTCAACCGACGGAGGCCGAACCTGGAATCGGTTCGCAACTCTTCCGCCGACCGTCACGAACACGAACAACACAGGCGGCAATATCGCTGTAAGCAGTCCCACGAATATCGTGATCGTCTCATCGGGAAAAGCGGCTCCCTATTACACGACCGACGGCGGCGCAAGTTGGCGTCCTAGTCTAGGCCTCCCCGATGCGAGTTCAGCGGACTGGCACTGGGCTTATTATTTACGTCGTCAGATTCTTGCGGCCGATCGCGTGACGCCGGGAACTTTTTATCTCGTGAGCCATCAGAGCGGTTTTTGGATTTCGACGGATGGTGGTGCAAGTTGGAGCCAACGTCAGCCACGCGAAACTTTTGGCTACAACCTCGCTTACAATACGAAACTTCTCGCCGTTCCTGGGCATGCTGGACATCTCTTTCTTACAGGTGGTCCGGTCGGTGACGAAAATCTCCAGCATCCTGCGGACTCCCCGTTTTACCGGAGCTTGAACGGCGGAGCAACGTGGACGCAAGTTCCGAACGTGAGAGAAGTGCACGCTTTCGGATACGGTCGCGCGATCGCACCAAACAGCTACCCATCGATCTATATCGCAGGTTACGTCAACAGTGTGTACGGCATCTATCGCTCAGATGACAATGCCGCAAGCTGGATTCAGATCGGTAAGTTTCCTGTGGGTTGGCTTGATAACGTCTCTTGGATCTCAGGAGACTCAAACGTTCACGGAACGGTTTACGTTGGTTCCAGCGGATCGGGTTACACTTACAGTCGCCTTTCGAGCGTTGAACCAACGCCGACGCCAACTCCCGCGCCGACGCCAACACCGTCCCCTGTACCGACGGCAACTCCTACACCGACCCCACCATCGTCCACTGGTCCCGCAAGTGGGCGATACACTTTGCGAATGCTGCACTCCGGGCACAACATGCACGTTCAAGACATGAATGAATGGGGATGGGTCTTCCAACGCGCGACTTCGAACGTGACGCAACAGCAGTTTGACATCGTAATGCGCACGGATGGCAGCCTATCAATCAAAAATGTTTATAGTGGCCACTGCGTGAACGCGTACAACGACGTGAGCGCAACGGACGTCAACGTCAATATGCGCAGCTGTAGCCTTGGAGCTGACTCGATTTACTTCGTGCCCGTTCGACAAAGCGATGGAAGCTACTTGCTCAAGCGTCGTTCACTTAATCTTTGCTTAGGAATTCGCGGCGGCGATGTGAGCGACTCGGCGCCATTCTCGCAGACGACATGTTCAGGAGCTGCTCACCAGCGCTTCCAACTCAATATGGTAGGAGCACCAACGCCCACGCCGACACCTGCACCTACGGCAACACCGACACCAACACCGACACCAACACCAACGCCTCGTCCAACCGCAACACCGACGCCGACGCCGACGCCTACGCCGACACCGCCTCCGTCCTCGGGGGGCCTTGCGAGCGGGCGCTATTCACTGCGCATGAGCCACTCGAATCGCAATATGCATGTGCAAGACATGAACGAGTGGGCCTGGGTCATCCAACGAACAACGGCAAATGTGACGCAGCAGCTATTTGACCTCACCGTGCATGTGGACGGAAGCCTCTCACTCAGAAGCGCCTACAGCGGCCATTGCGTAAATGCTTTCAATGACGTGAGCGCAACGGATGTGAACGTCAACATGCGCAGCTGTAGCCTCGGAGCTGACTCGATTTACTTCATGCCCGTTCGACAAAGCGATGGAAGCTACTTGCTTAAGCGTCGTTCACTTAATCTTTGCTTAGGAATTCGCGGCGGTGATGTGAGCGACTCGTCGCCATTCTCGCAGACGACGTGTTCGGGAGCTGCTCATCAGAAGTTTTTCTTCGCTGCCGTCGGCGGGACGAATCCCACACCGACGCCGACCGCAACGCCTACACCAACTCCAACCGCGACTCCGACTCCGACCCCGTCACCCACTCCGACGGCGACGCCGTCACCAACACCAACACCACCACCACCACCAACTCCGGCCCCCACGCCGACGCCTACTCCTCCTCCAGGAGGTGCGCGGAGAG
>SXGS01007263.1_pt1 | contig 67170 bp, 53 predicted proteins | sample 3174681 | NCBI WGS metagenome assembly SXGS01 (sample SAMN11356861, study PRJNA531348) | freshwater metagenome | isolation source: freshwater sample F1-80 | place: China: Fuxian Lake, Yuxi | collected 2017-12-25
CCCAGGGTCGCGCGCGCAGCGCGCGCACCCTGGGTAGAACGACCAATTGGAGATCTACGCCGAAGGCGTTGTATCAACGTACTTGGTTACGGTTGATGCGACCCTTTCAGGGTCGATTCGTGTCGAACGTCGTACACCCAGGGTGCGCTCGCTGCGCTCGCGACCCTGGGCTTTGAGATGCAACGCCTTCGGCGTAAATTCTGCAGGACCCGCATGTTTGACGCAAGACCGTCAATCCCATACATATCGCTCATCCCATTCGAGTCCGTATTTGCGCAACAGGTTTCGATATTCGTCCTGGAATGTCACAATGCGATGATGCTCTTCTTGTTTTGCAATGTACACGCGCACGGGTTCGACGTGGCCCGGGCTGATCGAGAATGCACCGTAACCGTTTTGCCAATGAAAATCAGCGAGCGAAGGCGCCTTCGTCTTCACCCATTTCGACGACTCTCGCTTCAACTCCTTGACCAGGTCTGCAACCGAAATCGTCCTGCCCAGGCGACAAAGCACATGCACATGATCCGCAACGCCGCCGACACGCAACACGGGGCATTGGAGATTATTGCACGCGCCGCCGAGGTAATTGTGCATCTCATCTCGAAGTACCGGATCGGCAAGGAATGGACTCCGATTCTTCGTTGAGAAGACAAGGTGAAGATAGACTTGAGCGAGTGATTGTGGCATTGAGTGCTCCCTAATCGACCAATCAATGTGCACCGACTAGACGCACAAACACGGCGAGAAACATCCAGCCCACGAGCGACAAACACCAACCGCCTATCAAGAGGACACAAACGCCGACGACTGAATAGAAGAACACGAGAAAAATCAGGGGCGGCTTCGGCTTGGGAATCGGCGGCCCGGGCAGCGGAGGCTCCCCTTCGCGCATCGCGCCATCGATTACCCGCGGAGTCACCTTTATCGCCGCAGAGTGTTCAAGCGAAGCGATCGCTTCAGGATCTCGGCAGTAGGCGCATGGACCCTCCTCCAGCGCTCCCCCGCACGTCGGACATATGTTCGAACTACGAATCATACGTATCAATCGCTCCACCACGACACCTTCGAGCGTATCCCCTTCAACCGCGGATCTTCCTTCACCGCGCACACGACGCGGAAGCCGACCCAGTCGGACTCGGTCATCCACCAGATGCTCTGCGGCCTTTGCGGGTCGCGCTTCAACCAGGTCTTTTCCGAGAATCGCCGCACCGCCGCCCGGCATTTGTCGGGCCCATCGATCCACGACCCGCCGCGCACCACGTCGCCGTAGCGCTCGGCCGTCGGCAAGTTGAGCGGCATCAGCGTCGGCTTGTCCTTGGCGAGCGCGGCGTAATAATCCTTCTTGTACGAATCGAGGCACCACTCCGCGACGTTGCCGTGCATGTCGAAGAGGCCCCACGGGTTCGGCTTTTTCTTGCCGACGGGGTGCGGCGTGTCGTTAGCGTTTTTTTCGATCCACTCGTGCTCGCCGAGCTTTGTGGGATCATCGCCGAAGTGATACGTCGTCGTCGTTCCCGCCCGGCACGCCCATTCCCACTCTGCCTCGGTGGGCAGGCGATAGTGCTTGCCCGTCTGCTTCGACAGCCACGCGCAATACTCCATGGCCGCGTGGTGCGTGACGGCGATCACCGGGAAGGTCTTGCGGCCATAGCCGAAGGTCGGATCTTCATAAGGCGGCGTCGGGCTGGTGAGGGCGTCAGAGAGGACCTTGGGTTTGTCATCCACCTTGGGCCGTGGCGGCGGTCCCTTGGGGCGATTCTCCCAGTAGATGTCGTACTCGTCCCAGGCGATTTCGAGCTTGGCCATCCAGAATGGCTTGACGCTAACGAGTCGGGCGGGGCCTTCGTTGTCGCGTCGGCCTTTTTCCAGGTCGGGGCTGCCCATGAGGAACGTGCCGCCGGGAATCGGGAGCATGTCGAACGACGCCTTGTCGTTGATCTTTTCTGTGTAGGCCTTGTGCGCCGTCGGTTCGACGGTAGGCTGCTGCGCCGCCGCGCAAATGGGAACGAAGAGTCCGAGCAATGCGGACTGTATGAGACGGTTCATGTATGGTATTCTCCAAGTATCGCCACTTACGGCATGGCGTTCGCGTGGCTCCACACGGACGCCATGCCGCAAGCGGCTGAATGAGCGCCAACCATGTTGAAACACGTCACCATCAGTTTATTGATTCTCCTATGCGGCCTCGTCGGCGTCAATGCCTTGCCTCAACGACCCCTGACGCGCTACACGTTCACCGAGCCGCACATGGGGACGACGTTTCGCATCGTTCTCTACGCGCCGGATGAAGCGACCGCGAACAAGGCGGCCAAGGCGGCGTTCGCGCGCGTCGCCGAGTTGAATAGCATCATGAGCGACTATCAGCCGACCAGTGAGCTGATGGAACTGTGTGCAAAAGCAGGCGGCCCGCCGATCGAAGTGTCAGCCGATCTGTTCACGGTGTTGCAGAAAGCGGACGAATTCGCGAAGCTGACTGACGGCGGGCTCGATGTCAGCGTCGGCCCGATCGTGCGGCTCTGGCGAAAAGCACGGCGAACGCGCGAGATGCCGAAGGCGGAGGAAATCAAGAAGGCGCTCGAACTGGTCGATTTTCGCAAGATCAAGCTCGACGCACAGCGCCGCACCGTGCAGCTTCTGATCGTCGGCATGCTGCTTGATCTGGGCAGCATCGCGAAGGGCTACGCCGCCGACGCCGTGCTCGCGATTCTGCGGCAGCACGGCATCACGCGTGCCCTCGTCGCGGCGGGTGGCGACATCGCGGTTGGGGACGCGCCGCCGGACGCGCCGGGCTGGAAGGTCGGCATCGCTCCATTGAAAAATCCTGATGCGCCGCCGGAACATCATCTGCTCGTGAAAAACGCGGGCGTCTCCACCGCGGGCGATGCCGAGCAATTCGTCGAGATTGCCGGCAAACGTTTTTCGCACATCGTCGATCCGAGAACCGGCATCGGCCTGCTCGGGCGTCGCTCGGTCACCGTCATCGCTCCGAATGCGATGACATCCGATGGTCTTGACACGGGCCTATGCGTGCTCGGCGTCGGACGCGGCCTGAAGATCGTCGAAGCACGCGAGGATATCGCGGCGCTGTTTGTATTCGAAACGAACAAGGGCGTCGAGACGACGATGTCGAAGCGATTTGCCAAGTATTTGTGGAATGAAGCGAAATAGCGTTTGGCCGCGGGTCGCAGCCCCGCGCGGCTCTGCGAGCCGCGGCTAAACGATGGAAAAACCAATGTCCCTCGAATCCCAAGCCGTCCTACGAACATTGTCCCCCGCCCTGCGCGAGTTGGAGCGCCGTTTGCACGCCTTGCTCAGCGCCAAGCGGCGCTATCCCCTCTCAACGCTGCAGCGCGGCGAACTCGAAGGCCTTGTCAGCGATCTCGATCGTCAATCGACCGCGCTACAGATGGAAAAGCCGCTGCTCACGATCATGCTCATGGGGGGCACGGGCGTCGGCAAATCGACGCTGCTCAACGCCCTCGCCGGCGGCTCCATCGCTCAGGCCTCATTCACGCGACCCACGACGCGCGATCCAGTCGTCTACTATCATCACTCGATCCAGACGACGCGCCTCGATCCCGCGCTGCAATTCTGCAAACTCGCCGCCCACGATCGGCCCAGACTCGAACAGAAAATCCTCGTCGATACGCCCGACCTCGATAGCAATGATTTGGCGAATCGTGAGAAGCTGCTGCGTCTTTTGCCCGTCGCCGACATCGTACTCTACGTCGGCTCGCAGGAAAAGTATCACGACAAGCTCGGCTGGGAGCTTTTCCTGCAACAACGCCAACGGCGGGCGTTCGCGTTCGTGCTCAACAAGTGGGACCGTTGCTTCCATCCCGGCGCGACCGGCATGCGGCCCGACGAGGACCTCATGCGCGATCTTATTGCGGAAGGCTTCGAGAACCCGATGCTCTTCCGCACCTGCGCTCAACATTGGGTCGATCATCCGTTCGATCCGAGCAACAATGGGCAGCCTCCCGTGGAGGGAGAGCAATTCGCCGAGCTGATGCGCTGGCTCGAACTTGGCCTCTCGCGCATGGAAGTCGAAGCGATCAAGGCGCGCGGCGTGAGCCAATTGCTCAAGCAATTCGAAGAGACGATGGATGCGGTGTGCCCGCCGGACCTGTCGCCCGCGGCTGAGCGCATTCGTGACGCATGGTCGCGCCAGCTCGGCGACGAAGCAGACGGAGCCACGAGCATCCTTTTGCACACGCTTGACCCCTATCAGAAGGAGATCGAGCATCACTTTTCGAGCCAACGGCAGAAGCACTTCAGCGGCCTGATGAGCCTCTATTTACAAGGATTCAACAAGCTCCGCTACACGGGCAGCAATCTGCGCGATCAGCTCCCGTTTGTGCCCAAGATGTCGTCCGTCAAGGCGCCGCAGGAGTGGGACCTGGCACGCTTCACGGCGGCATGCAGCGCGGCGGCATCCGAGCAGCACCTGTCGTCGCGGCTCAAGGCCATGGCGAATCGCTTGCTCGTCGAGGCCGACACGCTCGGCATTCCGCTCGCCTTGTTGAGCGAACCGACTGACATGCTCGCGCGCATCGACTGGCGCGGCCGCTATGCGCAGGCGATGATCGAGGTGATCACAACGGTTGAAGAGGCATGGTCGCATCCGTCGGGCGCGAAGCGCTGGCTGCAAAAGGGGATCATCCTCCTCGCCAACGTTCTACCGGGTCTGGCAGGGGCAGTGATGGGGACGTTCTTGCTCTGGCAATACACGATGGGTGTGCCGCCGCGCCGTTTCGAGCCCATGGACTTGTTGCAACCGCTCGGCGTCGTCTTGATCGCGCTGCTCATCATGCACTTCATGATTGCGCTGTGTCTGCCGCTGCGGTGGCAGGTGATTCGCACGCAGTTTCACGAAAACCTGGAGAAGCGGCTAAAGAGCGAGCTGGAAATTCATTTCCATCAAGTGTTGACCGACGTCACGCAAGAGGTGTTGACCGAACGCCGGCAGAACGAGAACTTCGTCAAGGAGATTCAGGAGGTCGCCAAGTGGCTCGCCGAACGTGAACAGTCGGCGAGCATCGTCAATCTGTATGGGAGGTAGCACCTTCTGGCGACGAAATCGTGCCGATCCGGAATGCCGGTCGCGGAGTGACCGCACCACATCCAAACTGTTCCATTGCCGAAACGCGGCTTGAAGTCGTGCCGCGATTCCGATAGAGTACTATCAACCTCTGCGGTGTTCGCCATTGATGCGATACTTTTGACGAACCAATGTAGAACTCGTATGGGGGCCAAAGATTTTTTCGTTCGGTGCTTGCAGGCCCACCCGGTAGTGGGATCCAAAAGCTGAACGTGCGGCTCCCCCGAATTAATTGCGGGTTCTCGAAAGCGCACCAGACGGCACAGGCGGGGGTTTTTCTATGCGCCTCCGTTTAGCCGCGGGTCGCAGGCCCGCGCGGGTCTGCGACCCGCGGCTAGACAATATGCTTGTCGTTCGGCCGAACTTGCGTTACATTGTCGGCCATGACCACCCTCATCGATTTTCATCGGGCCGTGCAAACGACGCTCGCCAGCAAACGGCTCGGCACGCCCGTCTTCGTGCGTTATCTTTACCACAGTCCCATTCGCGGCCAGGCCGTCGTCACGCGCCTGGCGAAGACGGCCGCGACGGTTCGCGATTGGCTCGGCGCGCCGCTCGAACGCATCGTCGCGCAGGGCACGACCGCGAGCCGACACGTCACGCTGCTCTTGGAATTTCGCGGCGGTCTCACCGCGGTCGTCACGTGGGCTGGCACCACGGGACGTGGCGACGGCATCGATCTTACCCTCATCGGCAACCACGGCGCGATCTATCATGACGCCGGCGACGCTTCCCAATGGGATGAAGCGTTCACCAGCGATGAGGCCGCACCGGAAAAGGACCTCGTCACGTGGATCGAAAGCGCCATCAAAAGCGGCCGGCCCGAAGACGCGCCAGGAGGCAAGCGATGAACCCACGCTATGGCGTCCTCTGCGTCTCCGGCAGCCACACGCATCAGGAAGGCTACGCCGCCGCTTTCGCTGCCGATGCCCGCGCCCGGCTGATTGCGCTGACCGACGAGGCCAACGTTGATCGCCGCCGTCGCGATCTCAACGAACGGCTCGCCAAGCAACTCGGCATCCCGTACATCCCCGATCTCGACAAGGCGCTCGGCAACAAGGATGTCAACCTCGTCTGCTCCTGCGCTCCACCCGAGCGCCGCGGCCGCATTGCGGTTCGCTGCGCTCAGGCGCGCAAGCATCTGTATCTCGACAAGTCGCTCGTGCCGCAGCTTCGTGAAGCGGACGATCTTGTCGCGGCCGTGCAAAAAGCGGGCGTCAAGAGTCATATGTTCTCGTTCATCAGCCAGCCATGGGCGCGGGCGGCCAAACGCGTGCTCGAATCGAAACGGCTCGGCACGCTGCTCGCGATTCACGCCGACACGTTCTTTTCCAAGGGGCGCACCGGCACCGCGACGCTCGGCCAACGGCGGCGCGAGGAATATCCGCCGCAACGCCATCAGCTTGTCGAAGCCAAGCGTGAGATGGACAACTGCGGCATCTATCCAATCACGCTCATCCGCTGGCTGACCGGCCGGCGCTATCGCAGCGTCTATTGCGTCACGGGCAATTATTTCTTTCAGGAGCATCAGAAGCACAACGTCGAGGACTTCGGCTTAATCAGCGCGACGCTCGACGACGGCCTGCCGGTGACGATTGGCTCCGGCCGCTACGGCTGGACGTCGCATCCCGCATTTGGCGCGAATCGCATTGTTCTCGTCGGCAGCGAGCAGACGATTGTCGTCGACGCGAATCGTCCGCGCTTGCAGGTGTACACGGACGAAACGCCGTGGACGCCGCCGAACACACACAAGGAAGATCCGATGGGCTTCTGGCAGAGCACGATGCAAGAGGTGCATTTGCGCCCGAAGCCGACGTGGACGATCTTTAACTCCGCTGCACAGGCCGACGCCGCGTACTTCCTTGATCGGCTTGACGCCAACCGCGATAGCGAGCTTAACGCCGTCGAAGCCGCGCATGGCACGGAAGTGCTGGTGGCGGCCTATCGCTCGGCGGCGAATCGCGAGATGGTGACATTGCCGTTGGCGCGGTAACATGAAAGTAAGAGGTTGGCAATGTTGAAAGCTGTACTGAAAAAAGGTGCCATCGTGCCGATCGAGCCCGTTCCTTCAGACTGGGAAGAAGGAGCCAGATTGGAAATCGCAAAGCTTGAGCAGGCGCCGTTGGATGTTGATACGTGGGCGAGCATGATGAAGCAACTCTGCGCGGATAGTTTGCCAGAGGATGAGGCGATCATGCGGCGGGCCATCGATGAGCACCGAAGAGAGGCCAAAGCCCAAGTGCGCCGTGATATGGGATTGCCTGAATGAAACGCTACCTGATCGATACGAATCACCTTGGCGAAGCAGTTAACCGTGTTTCCATGGTTCGTGATCGTATTCAGAAAATGCACCATGATGATGGTATCGTCTTTGGCACGTGCGGACCGGTCCTGTGTGAGCTTTTGGTTGGCGTTATCCTTCGCAATGATTCACCGGAAACGCGCAGGCGGCTCGATGGTCTGTTGCAATTGGTTCGGATTTGGCCGGTCGACCTCGCGACGGCGGACAAATACGCGAAAGCCTACCATGAAGTGAGAAAGGCAGGCCGGGCTTTGTCGCAAGTGGACATTCTCCTGGCCGCGCTGGCACGCCAACTTGACGCCAGCATCCTCACGACGGATAACGATTTCCATGCCCTGACAAACATTCAAGCCGAAAATTGGTTGGCCAACTGATCGCGACGCCTATCGAGGTGGTTCATGTTCCGACTTGCATGTGTCTGCATACTCACCGCCTTAACCTCAATGAGCCCATTGTTGGCCCAAGGAAACAAGGACAAGAAACCTGCCTCCGACATCGGCTGGCAGGCGACGGGCAAGAGTGGCGCCGTGTCCGGCGGCGGCAGCGAAGCCGTCGCCGCCGGGTTGACGATATTGCAACAGGGGGGCAACGCGGCCGATGGCGCTGTCGCGACCATCCTCGCGCTCACCGTCACCGACAGCGAACGCGTTTGCTTCGGGGGCGAAGTGCCGATCATGGTCTACGACGCCAAGCGTAACGTCGTCGAAGTCATCTGCGGCCTCGGCACGGCCCCGAGACTGGCGACGCGCGAACACTTTGAAAAGAAGCGCGGCGGCATCCCCGCGAAGGGCTTCGAGTCCGCTGCGGTGCCCGGCCTGCTCGACGGCTGCGTCACCGCGCTCGATCGCTGCGGCACGATTACTTTCGCCGAGGCCGCCGCGCCGACGCTTGCCATTCTTGATCGTCACGAAAAACCGTGGCACGCCGATCTCGCAAGCACGTTGCGCCGGCTCAGCGACGCCGAGAAGCAAGCAGGCGGCGAACGCAAACGCGGTCTGCGCCATGTGGCCGACTGCTTTTATCGCGGCCCCATCGCCAAGGAGCTAAGCGCTTGGTCCGAGGCAAACGGTGGGCTCCTCCGTTACACCGACCTGGCCACGCATGTCACGCGCGTCGAGGATCCCCTCTCCGTTGATTATCGCGGCTATACCGTCTACAAAACTGGCGCCTGGAATCAGGGACCATATCTTTTGCAAACGCTGCGGCTCCTGGAAACTTTCGACTTGAAAAAAATGGGGCACAATCAACCCGACACGATTCACGTCATGGCTGAGGCGATGAAGCTAGCGCTGGCCGATCGCGATGCTTATTATGCCGATCCGTTATTCGTCGATGTGCCGACGGATGCGTTGCTATCGAAGAAGTATGCCGAGCTGCGTCGTCCGCTCATCGACATGAAGAAGGCGTCGCTCGTCAGGCAGCCAGGTGATCCGCGCAACATGCGGGCGATTCTCGACAAGCCGCCGCTCGAAGTCGGCGACGGCGGACCGGGAAAGGACACGACCACGTGCGTCGTCGCGGACAAGTGGGGCAACGTCGTCGCCGCCACGCCGAGCGGATTCCATGGTGTCATCGCGGGTAAGACCGGAGTCCAACTCGGCACGCGGCTACAAAGCTTCAACACCTGGAAGGGGCATCCCAACTGCATCGAGCCGGGCAAACGGCCGCGCATCACTTTGACGCCAGGCATTATCTTGAAGGAAGGCAAGCCGCTGTTGGCGATCAGCGTCGCCGGCGGCGATTTGCAGGACCAGACGGCCCTGCAAGTCATCGTCAACTGTATCGATCACGGCATGACGCCGGCCGAAGCCGTCACGGCAGTGCGTTTCGCAACCAAGCATCACCTCGGCTCCTTCCGCCAGGCGCCGCCGGAATTGGGCAGCTTGTTGCTGTATCCCGAAACTGCGAAGGCGACGATCAGCGATTTGGCGGCGCGTGGCCACAAGATCACGATGTCGCAGAAGCACCTTGCGGAGCCGAGCGTAATCGTGATCGACCAGAAGACAGGCGTACTGAATGCCGCCGGCGATCCGCGTGCGAAGAGGCACAGTGCAGCGTATTGACTATTCCGTTTAGCCGCGGTTCGCAGAACCGCGCGGGTCTACACATCTACGAGGATTTACCCGTGTCAACCGACATCACCCGACGCAAGTTCATCGCCGCGAGCGCCGTCGGCACCGCAGGTCTCGCTGTCAGCGTCCCAAGCGGAAGCGCCGCCGCCGCCGCGCAACCCGCGCAGCCGGAGAAGCGCGATCCGACGCGTTTTCAGATCGCTTGCATGACGCTCCCCTATGGGCAATTTCCGCTCGCGCGCGCCTTGACCGGCCTGCGCAACGCGGGCTATGCGCATATCGCGTGGGGCACTTCGCACCTGGAGGATGGCAAGCGCGTGCCCATCCTCGACGTCAAGGATCCGCCGGGCCGCGCCAAGGACCTGGCGAGCCGTTGCCGCGATATGGGCATGGAGCCGGTGATGATGTTCTCCGGCATCTATCCCGAAGCGAAGGACGGCTTCGAGGTTCTGCGTGCGCGCATTCTACAAGCGGCGGGCGGACGTGTGCCCCAAGTGTTAACGTTCGGCCACACGCGCGGCGGCAATGAGAAGGTATGGATCGAGCGATTCAAGCAACTGGCGCCGATTTGCCGGGACAACAACGTCACGCTCGTCGTCAAGCAGCACGGCGGCGAAACTGGCACCGGCGCCGCGTGCGCGCGCATCACGCGCGAAGTCAACCATTCGCACATCAAGGTCAACTATGACGCCGGCAATGTGATGGATTACCTGAACGGGAAGGTCAATCCGCTCGAAGATCTGCGCGCTTGCGCAGCGGAGGTGCGCAGCTTCTGCATCAAGGACCATCGCTTCTTCCCGGAGCCTCATCAGGATTGCGGCCCCGGCTTCGGCGAGGTCGATCACTATCGCATGCTCAATCTCGTCGCTTTCACCGGCATGACGATCTCGCTCTCGTGTGAGAATATTTTCGCCCCCGGCGTGCCGCGGCCCAGCAAACCCGAAGGCATCGACGCGCTGGCCCGGCGCGCGAAAGAGTACTTGGAGTTCGTGATCCAGGCGTTGCAGCGGCCGCGCCCAGGCAATTGACGCGATATTGGCAATCGCTTGCGGTTTCGCGCGATCGCATTTAATTCATGAACCGACGCAGCACATTGGCCGTGATCTTGCTGATGTTGTCATCCACCGGCAACGCACTCGGATAGCAGATCGAGCCCACCGAGAAGACGCCTCCACCCGAGGGCGTATCGAAGATCACCATCTCGGCGCCCCCCTCGTCCGGATTCAAGCCTTTGGCCAAAAGATGCACGTTTTTGGGCGAGTACTTTGAGATTTTGTCGGTCTCGTGCCCCGAGGCGCCGCCGGGACAGCGCATGTGCAGCGATTTTTCGCCGAACGAATCGCCGGCTCGCAAGCCCGTCCCGGCGAAAATCCAATGCCCGCCATCGACCACGCGATAAGGCGCGGCGGTCATGATGCCGCGCGGATCGAAGACGACGCCGAGCAGGTTTGCTTCGGACTCGTACCGGCGTGCGAAGCGGCTCTCGGCGCCATCCATGCCGGCGGGGAAAAGACTCATGATCTTCGTGTTCTGGCAAACCATACGGTCGCCGTCGAGCATTTCGACATCGCAGTTGAGCCCGTTGCCGCCGAGATACATGAGCTTACCTTTGCCGTCCATGACCCACGCCTTGACTTTGTCGTACATCGTGCGCGTCCAGTATTCGGGATGGGGTCCGAGGATGAGAACGCGATACTTCGACAGATCGAGCACGCCGTGATGAAGCTGAGTCTCGCTGTAGAGATCGTATGCGAAACCCTCGCGTTCAAGCCAGCCCAGCATTCGCCATTCCGCGGGGGCGATATGATTCGCGGAACGCCCCTCGATCGGGTCGGTGATTTTTTCCGCCGGATCGATGTGATTGATCGGCTCCGGTCGGTCGAACGACAGGGGCGCATAAGCGTCACAACCCCATGTCTGATGATTGGCGTCCTGATAGCGTTTCAATTCTTGCCGTGAATTGATAGTCGGCGTCGGCGGGAAACCGTCGGCGTGGATGTAGTTCGAGCGGCCGCCGAAGTTGTTGTACGCGTTCCAGTTGATGTTCGATGCAAGGACCGCCACCGACGCCGTCGGCTTTTTGGGTGCAACAATCCACGGGAAGGTGAAGCACGCGCCGGCCTTGGTCGAGGCATGAAAATAATAGAGCCCGGAGCGTGGCGGTCCTTCGACTTTTTGCAGATGATGTGGGCTCAGGTAGCCGATCTTGTTCCATTGCACGCCTACTTGCGTGTAGTCGCCGTCGGGAGTGACCTGCATGACCGCACGCGGGCCGTGCTCGTCGTGCCAGCCCAGGCCGCGGATGAATTCCTTCTCCCAGCCGTAGCGCCATAGCTCCAGCTTGTACGGCTCAACCGACGTGACGCGAAACTCGGCGGCTTCGCCCGAGCGCACGCACTTGGGCCAGGCATAACCGTAGAGCGTGTCGGACATGAGGCGAAAGTGATACGGCTCCCAGGCTTGCGGCGTCATGCGCACCCGTTTACATCCGAAACCAGGCTTCGAGAGCGTGACGAGGTAGTCGCCCGGCGGCAATTCGCAGTGGATCGACCCACCGGCGCGCGAACGCGCATCCCACGATTCGCCCTGAGCGTTCGTGAATTCCACGGCGACGTCAGCCAGCGCGACGTAGCGTTCATCACTGACGTAACCGATAAGCATATCACACCAAGAAAATGAACCACGGGGGGCACGGGGAACACGGGGGAAAGTCAGATTGAAATGCGTTTGATTCCTTGTTTGAGAAGCGGCACATTGAAATTGAGAAGGAAACCGCGTTTGAAGCGAAGGAGCTTGAGATAATTGATGACAATGGCGGTGTGAATGTGAGCAAAGGTATCGACGGACTTCAATTCCAGCAAGAGGGATTCAGCGACGATGACGTCGGCGCGGAAACCCGTGCCCAACTCTCGGCCATGATAAACGACCACGATTTCCACTTGTCGCCGTGCCGGAATACCCATCTCTTCCAACTCGATCATCAACGCCAGTTCATACACACTCTCCAGCAGGCCCGGACCGAGCGTTCGGTGCACATTGGTCGCAGCCGTCAGCACCTTGTCGATGAGTTCTTCACTGCATTCGATCAATGGACTATCCGGATTCATGAGAAATTCTCCGCAGACTCACACGGCATTTCCCCCGTGCTCCCCGTGCCCCCCGTGGTTCACTTGCTTGTCTCCAGAGTCAGCACTGAGCCGCCGATGTCGCCCTTGAGCGGCGTGTAGTGCATTTCACCTAGCGCCCATGAATCGATCTGGTCGCCATAATGCGGGCTGCCGGGATGGCCGGACGTGCTCGCGACCTCCGTCTGCCAGAGGCCAGCGTTCGGGTCGGCCATGTCCGCGACCATGCGAAAGCCGGCGCCGAGCGCCGATGCATAGTTGGCGTCCGCGCTGCCCGAACAGACGGTGACATTGTCGCCGCCGCACGGTTTACCCGTCAAATCGAGGAGTTGGCCGAGTTCGCCGCGTTTCGACAGGAAGTGCGGCTGTGCGAGGACATGCACGCGGCCCCAGGTCCAGGTGTTGGCGTCGTTGCCGAGTTTGGTGGTTAGCTCGTCGAGTGTGGCGCGGAAGGTTTCGCGGATCGCCTGCACCCGATCGCGCTGGAACCAGCCGGCGGCATCCTTCACCAGCAAACGCGCGCTGATGCCATAGGAGATCGACGCGACGAAGGCAGCCTGATCGGCGGGCAGGCGCTCGCGAGCAACCGTTTTCGACCAGTTCGTGAAGAAGACGTTGAAGATCGTCGCCGCCGCGGAATCGGCCGCAATGTGATAGTTCCAACCGCGCAGGAGCGAAACCGCCTGCTGCATGCGCGGATCGGCGTCGCCTTCGAGAGCGGAGATCAATGGGCTGACCGCAAGTGCCGCGCGACCCGAATGCACGTCCATCTGCATGCGTCGGCAGTCTTCGCGCGACCAGACCTTCTTCGCTTCGATGCGCTGCCGAATCCGCCGAGCGCGATGCCCCGATGCCCAGCAGCCGAAGAGTGGATGCGGAAAATCGCTCGGTGCGAGGCGATTGTTCGCCGTCGCGATGTAGCCGCGCTTGGGATTGGCGAGGCCAGGCATGTCGTCATAGCTCAAGAGGCCGGTCCACTGATGATTCGGATCCCAGCCCGGGCGGTAGCCGCGCTCGGCGCTTTTGCGTTGCGGAATGCGGCCGACGCTTTGAAAACCGATGTTGCCTTCGACATCGGCGAAGACGAGATTGAAGGTCGGACACAGCCACGGCCGGCCCGCTTCGCGAAACTCCGTGCAGTTCTTCGCCTTGCTCATGTGGATGGTCGCCGTCAACCACCCGCACGGTTCGAACCCAAGCCAGCGGACTGACACCGGCCCCGTCGGCCGGAGCTGCGGCGGCACGATCTCGTCCACGATCGGTCCGTTGCGCGACGAGCGGATCGACTTGCGGACTGCCTCCTGGCCGCGCACCGGAATCACCTCCGAGCGAATCTTGGCCGGCTCCCATTTGCCGTCGAAGAGAAAACAATCGGGATGAGCGGGATCGGTCTTCTCTTGATAGAGATCGCGCTGCGAACAGATGTTGTTGGTGATGCCCCAGGCGACGCGCTCATTGCGGCCAATCATGACTCCGGGCATGCCCGCGAGCGCGACGCCGGTGACGTTGAAGCTGCCTCCGTGCAGCCGGATTTCATGCCAGATGGAGACGGCGTAATAGGGGATGTGCGGATCGTTGGCGACGAGCGGTTTGCCGGTGTCGGTGCGATAGCCGTCGAGCACCCAGTTGTTGCTGCCGGGGCCGTCGTCGCCGCCGTATTCCCCTCGCCCCCTGGGAGAGGGGTTGGGGGTGAGGGCAGGCGCATATTCGCCGGGGTGGACGATGCTTTCCTCGTCCGTCTCGGCCAAAGTAAATTCCCTATACAACTCGCCCTCGCCGACCGCGCGCTTGACGAGTTCGGGAATGCCGATGACCGGGAATCGCCCCGTCAGATACCAGCGAAATTCGCCGATGATCGCCAGGCTGTCAGTCTCGCGCCACGGTTCCGGATGATAGTCGAGCAAATCGAACTCGATCGGCAAGCACGCCCGGCTCTCCTCCATAAGAGCGTTGATGCCGGCCGTGTACGCGGTCAACAACTCGCGCACGTCGGCGGGAAGCGTCGGCCATTCGCGTTCGGCGATTTGCGCGAGGCCAATGGTGCGATGCAGCAGATCCGAGTCGAGCGCTTCCGGGCCGAGGATCTCCGCGAGTCGGCCGCGCGGTTTGCGGCGTAGATAATCGAGCTGGAAGAGCCGATCCTGCGCGGTGGCGTAACCGAAGCCGAAGAAGATATCGCGATCGTTGTCGGCGTGAACGTGCGCGACGCCCCAGCGGTCGCGCTCGATGCGGACCTTGCCTTTGAGGCCCGCGAGCTTGCGTTCGCCTGTTGCAGCCGGCACGCGGCGGGCGCACTCCATTTTCCACCAGGCGTCGAATTCGGCACGCGTGATCTTGGCTGATTCGCAGACCTTGGCGATGGCGGCCCCGTCGCCGAGTTGCCGGAGGATTTCCTGGGAAGTGATTTGCATGAGAGTCTCGATTTCGCTTGCAATCTTGAGGCGTGTCACGATGATGAAGGCATCTTATCATCGTAGGTGTTCGTTGCGAGAAAAAAGTTTAGCTGCGGGTCGTAGACCCGCGCGGGTCGGCGACCCGCGGCTCAACAAGACGAGGTTCAATCATGTTTCACCGCATTTTCTTGTCATGTTACGTCACGTTGATTTTTGCCATTAATGTGTTCGCCGGCGAGCCGCCGCTCAAGATCGCGCCCTTCCAGGCCGATGTGACGCCTCCTATCGGCACGCCGCTTTGTGATGGACTTGTCATCCCCGCCAAGCAGATCGACGATCCGCTGTCGGCGCGCGGCGTCATCCTCTTCACGAATGAGAAGCCGATCGTGCTGTGCGCGCTCGATTGGGTCGGCATCGGCAACAGCGGGCATACCGCCTTTCGTGAGGCGATCGCCAAAGCGGCTGGCACGACAAGAGAACGCGTTGTCGTCCATTGCCTACACCCGCACGATGCGCCCGGCTGCGACTTTGAAGCAGATGCATTGCTTGCCCCCTTCAAGCTCGGCGGCAAATTGTTCGATCCGGTCTTCGCGCGCAAGGCAATCGAGCGCGTCGCCAAGGCCGTCGAGAAAGCAGCCAAGACGCCGCACACGGTCACGCACATCGGCGTCGGCAAAGCGAAGGTCGAGGAGGTCGCGTCCAATCGCCGCGTCATGGGGCCCGACGGCAAGGTCAAATACGTCCGCTACAGCACAACCAAAGATCCGAAGGTCCGCGCCGAACCGGAAGGGCTCATCGATCCATTCGTGCACCTCGTCACCTTCTACGATGGCGCAACCCCGATTGGCGTTCTCACCTACTACGCGACCCATCCGCAAAGTTACTATGGCAAAGGGGGCGTGAGTTGTGATTTCCCAGGCCTCGCACGCAATCTGCGCGAGCGCGCGCTCCCCGAACCGACACACATCCACTTCAATGGCGCCGGCGGCAACGTCACCGCCGGCAAATACAACGATGGCTCAGTCGAGAATCGCATGATCCTTGCCGATCGATTGGCGAAGGGGATGAAGTCGGCCTTCGAGTCGGCCAAGAAAGAGAAAATCGACGCAAGCAAGGTTTCCTGGCGTGTCGCGTCCGCGATCTTGCCCGTCAGCAAACTCTACAACACGAAGGACCTGAAAGCGAAGGTTGCCGACGAGAAGCTGAAGGAACTGGATCGACTACGGGCCGCGCGCGCCCACGTCTGGGCGCGGCGTTGCGAGGCGGGCGAGCAGATCGATATGCAGTGTTTGCAGCTGGGCTCCGCGTACATCCTGCACATGCCGGGCGAGTTGTTCATCGAGTATCAACTCGCCGCCCAGAAGATGCGCCCTGATTCGTCCGTGATGATGGCGGCGTACGGCGACTACGGCATGGGCTACATCGGCACGACGATCGCCTACACGCAAGGCGGTTACGAAACAGGACCGGTTTCGCGCGTCGCTCCGGAGGTGGAAGATGTGCTGATGAAGGCGATGCGGGAGTTGTTGCGATGACCAATCGTGTCCGGGCGAATGCTGCTTCTCATGCTGGATGAAAGCTAATGTGGCCCTGGCTAACGCTTCGGGTTGGTATAATAACTCCTCCCGGTCGCGTTGCGTATCGTCCTGATGCGTACTGGAATGGCTTTCATGCCTTTGTCCTTCCTAGGTAGACTTGGTTACCCCCAAGAAGCCACAGACTTGTTTTCTTGGTAAGATCAATCATTGAAATGAAATAGGTCTGTCGCGTTCAGCGAGAAGTGTCTATAATTTTCTTGTGAACTGCTGCTTACATGATATTTTCTCGGATATTGTCTTCCACTCCCAGGTGATGTGTCATGGCTCACCCAGAGAATTCGCCATTCCGCGCAGGGTCGAAAGTCTCCAGCGGCCATCGATTGGAAAGGAGTCTGGGCCAAACTTCGTCAGGCGAACGCTGGCAAGCCGTGGACATCGATGGGCGCCGGGTGATGTTGCTGATCGTGGCCGGCGCCGAGGTCGCGCGGGCGACGAAGGTCCTGGAGGCCATTGCAGATCTCGCACATGCAAACCTCATCCTACCGGAAGATTTTTGGACCGAGAAGAATCACTTATTCGTGCTCACTCAACTGACCCGGGCTGGCACGTTGCAAAATCGACTCGCCAGTCATATCAAGGAGAATCGGCCTGGAATTCCCAAGCCCGAGCTGATCGGCTATTTCCAGGACCTTGCTCGATGTCTGGACTACCTGCATTCCCATCAAGTCATTCACCGGGACGTGCAGCCTGACAACGTGATTCTGGAGAAAAACAGTGTCAAGCTTACCCATCCGGGCCTAGCCGATTCGAGCGCCGAGGGCGGCGGGACCGCCTGGAAGTTTGTGGCTCCTGAGCGCCTCGCGGGGGAGGCCCTGACGGCGTCCGACCAGTATTCACTTGCCGTTTCGTGGATCGAGCTTCGTCTGGGCCGGCCACTGTATCCGCAGGCCGAAACGGCGGTGAAATTTCGCGAGGCCCAGGCCTTGACCGTGCCAAATCTCGATGAACTGGATATTACCGAGCAGCAGGTATTGCGCAAGGCCCTGTCCTCCGATCCCAACCGGCGCTTCCCCTCGTGCGGCAACTTCGTGCAGGCGCTCGCTGTCGCAAAAGAATCCAAGCTGAAAAAATTGCCGCCCAAGACCCTTGCGGGGCCGGCACGCAATCGGCGGTTTGGCTTCACGCCTCGGCGACTGCTGATTGGGGGCGGCTATGGGCTCATGGTTGCGTCGATCGTATTGATGGTACTCGCTGCCAAGGAGCGCGGCAGCCTGCACGCGGAAGTGAAGGCTTTTTTGGAGAAAACCGACGAACGCCGCTTCGTGAACGCCGTCGCCAAGATCGATGAGGCGGGGCTGTTCGCTAGGCTCACGTCGGGCCATCTGCGCGCCGATATCGGTGAGCAATGGCGTAAAGACGCCCGGAAGCAACTCAACACCGAGAAACGCTGGAAGCGCGACGAATTCGTCAAAACCGAGAAGTCGCTCGGCGATTTACTCAAGCTGTTCCCCAATCAACACGCCGCCACCGCCAACCGTGCTGAGGCCAAGCGGTCCGCCGCCGTGCTTGATTATCTTGACAAGGGCCAATATCAGCAAGCTGCCGATTTGCTCCCCGTTGAGGGGCCGGGCCCGGACGACCAGCCGAAACTGTTTGCTTTCCTCGAAGACCAAATCAAGCACGACTGGACCGAAGCAACGAATGACCTGTCGGCCAAGAATCCTGCCGCTGCCCGCGTGGCGTTTGCACAGATAGAGAAACGCTTCAAGTTCAGGGAGCAGGACAACGCCCTTGCCAAGAACAATGTCGCCGCCATGAACAAGGAAATGGGTGGACTCCTCGCCAAAAATGATTTTGCTGCCGCGCAGAAGAGTTTCGCCGCGGCCGACCCGGCGACCGCCAAAGGCATGGGTCAGCAACTCGAGTCTCTCATGGCATCCAAGACCAAGGCGATGATGAAGGATGAAAAGGGGATGGCAGAGGCCATGGCCATGCTGAAATCAATGAATAAGGATTTTCCAGCAGGGGGTAAGGCAATGGAACGTTCGATGCTCGAAAGTCTGGTCCCGAAGGGCCAAGATCAGTTTGACCAGGAGCGAAAAGGGCCCGCCGGCGCTGGGCAGTACGTGGCCACACAGGAGCGGCTCGATACGCTTCAGAAGAACTTTCCGAAATCGGAAGCCGTCGGGAAACTGCGCCAGGAAATTTTTCAGACGGTGCGCAAGGACGCGGAGCGTGCCTTCAAGGAAGGTCGGCACGCCGATAGCCTGCAGCATTACGCCAGCGCACGCACCTTCGCCGGGGCCGAAGCGGAGCGCGCCGCCATCGACAAGAAGATGACGGAAGTCCTCGCCGCACAGGTCGCCTTAAATCAGGATCGCGATGTTGACGGTCGACTGCAAAGCACCTGGGCGCGTCCGCGTCCGGGGAATCCGGCTCTCCGTTGCGTGCGCTGAGCTTGAAAGCTCGCGCCGGCGCTGGTGCGAAAGCTGGTGAAGGGTATCGCCCAGAACGCGAATCGCCGCGGGAAATCGATGCAACGACGCGTGCCGGCCCGGCCGGCGAAGGGACAATAAATCCCTGCTCGCAAGACTAAACTACTTCCTGGATGCCTACGTTCCCGGCTATCTGCGCCTGCGCCGATTGCCGCGCCAGATCTGCGCCATCAGCCCATTCGATGGAGACTGCAAGCCGACAAGGGTTTCGCTTTTCGCCTTCGGCACGGGCAGACCAACGCTGCCGTTTCCGCACCCGTGGAACTATCACGAACCGATCCAGATCCTTGAGGCCTACTTTCATGGGGCCGATGCGGAGTCGGGGTCGGGCAGGCACAATCGCTATCTCGAAGTGGCCGGGTTCGCGCCAGTGCTGGTTACGCGCGATCCAGGAATCATCCGCGCTATCACTACCGAGACGGGCGACCACGACGGCCAGTTCGATCGCGATACGCTTCCCTCCACCGGCATTGCCCGCGCGACAGGAAAGGATACGCTCCTCTTCGCCAACGGTGCTACCTGGCGCAGGCAGCGCAAGCTGGCGGCCCCGTCGTTCGGCAAGACAACCCTCTTTCAGCCGGAGATGTTTCATGAATTCGCCGAGACCTTTCGCAACACCATCCGCCAGCGGCTCGACGCGCTGCGGCGACACCTGCATTCCACCGGCCAGAACCACATTCTTCTGCCGCTAGAGCCAGAGATCAAGGCCGTGATGCTGGAGATGCTGGCCAACAATTTTTTCGGCGCGGAGATTGCGTATGACGAGATCAGAAATCGCTACGTCCCCGCGCTGGAGCGGACCATCGATCACATCGTGCGCGACACCGTGGTGAACAGGCTGGGCCTTCCCATCCGCTGGCTGCCGCGCTTGAACCAAAGGATCGCTCAGGCGCGAGAGGATCAGGCGTGTTTCGACGAGCTGACGAGGCTCGTCCTTGCCAGGCGAAACGAAGGCCGGGGACTCTGGAGGCAGTTCAAATCCGACGCGCCAGATGAAAAGCTGCTGAGCAATCTGAAGGTATTCTTGGCCGGCGCTCTCGAGGCCACGACTTCCTTCGCGAGCTGGGCCATCGCGCACCTGGCGCGGAATGCCGTGGCTCAGGAAAAGGCCTATGAAGCGGTGAGGGACATCGACGACTACACGCCGGAAAATCTCGACCGGGCCGCGTACCTGAACCACGTTCTTGATGAAACATTGCGGCTGACTCCCTCGCTTTACTTTCTCCCGCGCCGGGCCACCGTGGACACCTGGATCGTGACTGCGGATGGGCGGAAGATGTTCTTGCCAAAGGGAACGCATGTTCTTTTGGACATCTGGCACGCGAACCGTCATGAAGACCACTGGGGCGTTCAGGCCACGGGTTATCCGGCCCTCGACTTTGTGCCGGAGCGCTGGGCGGAAATGGCAGCGCTGGGCCGCGGATCGAAGGAATCTCTTCACTTCGGATTTGGCCACGGACCGCGGGTTTGTCCTGGAAAGCATCTGGGTCAGCTCGAGGTTGGCCTGGTCGTCGGGGCGTTTGTGAAGATGTTCAAGTTCAAGGCCGACAATCCGAGCACCGAGGCCAAGGCAGGCGTCTCGACGAAGCCTCGGGACGGCACTCTGGTCGATCTCGAACTGCGTTGACAGCGTTCAAAATGGTCGATCATCGGGGATGAAACCGTGATGCATCGCTTCAGTTTGGCATATCTATTCCTGCTACTCTTACCACGCGCGGCCGCGCTGGCCGACGATTGGCCTCACTGGCGCGGCCCGAATCGCAACGGCATCTCCTCGGAGCCATCCGGTTTCGAGAACGGCCGTTGGTTCAGCGACAAGCCGGCGTGGCGCGTAAACGTCGGCAAAGGCTCGTCCTCGCCTCTCGTCGTCGGTGATAAGCTCTACACGATGGGCTGGAACGCGGGCAACGATGTCGTCGTCTGCCTCGACGCTGCCACGGGCAAGGAGATCTGGTCGCAGTCGTATGCGTGTCCGCAGTTTGGCCGACTGGCAATGGGCGATCAGAGTCAGTACGCTGGGCCGTCGTCCACTCCGGAATTCGATCCCGCGACCGGATATCTCTATACGCTCAGCACCAATGGCCATCTGCACTGCTGGGACACAAAAAAAGCAGGCGAGCGGGTCTGGGCCTTCAATCTGCACGACAAATACAAGATCGCCCAACGGCCGCGCGTCGGCGCCAGCGGGCATCGCGATTACGGCTTCGTCACGTCCCCTCTGGTGTCGGGCGATTGGCTCCTCGTCGAAGTCGGCGCCATGCAAGGGACGGTCATCGCCTTCGACAAGCGCACCGGCAATGAAGCCTGGCGTTCCGAACTCGCGGAGCCGGCCGGCCACACGGGCGGGCTTGTGCCCATCACCGTCGAAGGCGTCCCTTGCGCCGTAGTGCTGACGCATTTCCATCTCGCCGTGCTCCGTCTCGACAAGAGCCACGAAGGCAAAACGCTCGCCCGGTACCCCTGGGTCACTGAGTTTGCCAACAGCATCCCAACTCCCGCCGTGCATGGGCCGCACGTGCTCATCACGTCCGCCTACAACCACATGACGATCTGCAAACTGAAAATCACCTTGAAGGGGGCCGAGAAGATCTGGGAGCAAAAATACCCCTCCGGCGTGTGCAGCCCCGTGATTCACAAGGGCCGCGTCTATCTGGCGTGGAAGACAATCCGCTGTCTCGACTTCGACACCGGCAAGCAGCTCTGGTCCGGCGAAAACAGCGGCACACCCGGCTCCTGTATCGTGACGGCCGACGACCGCCTGATTGTCTGGTGCAAGACGGGCGAGCTGCTGCTGGCTGAAACCGCTGAACGCGCGCCGGACCAATTCAAGCTGTTGGCCGAGAGCCGCCGTGTTCTGTCCGAGACGGCCTGGCCGCACGTGGTGCTCTCGAACGGCCGGCTTTACTGCAAGGACCGAGCGGGGAATTTGGTGTGCTTCCAACGATGAATTCTACGCGAAATCGCGTTGACCGAAGCGAGCTCTCTGCTATGCTCATTCGCCTTTTGCGAACGACGAACTCGGCAGAGAGGATAACATTGGCGATTTACTTGGTCGTCTCGGTATCCTCTTCGCTTGCTTTCCTTGCGCGGGTTGCCTCTACCTTTCCTATTGCCTTCCCGAAGTTAATCATGTGGCGTCCGTCGATGTTCAATGTCCGCGCGACGAGATGATCGCCTACCGTGTTGATACGCGATCCGCGAATACCATGGTCACGGGAATCTGCTTTGGCGGTCCGCGCGGTTTCAAGACGAATGACCAGCAAGTCCTGACTCCCATCGCCGCGCCGCCTCAAGGAACGACGCCGCATCAGTGGGGCGTCAGCGTTGAACACGGCTGGCGATGGGTCGGTTTGTGGAACTGGACCTCGGACTTCACCAACCATACCTTTGCCGTGCGGCTCTACCGGTGCGGTTTCGCCACGATCGAGCTGAAGCCCGGGCAATCGCCGCGCGAACTGAAGTGGACCGATGCGGAAACGCTTGCCGAAGCCGGAGGTCATGCGAGAACGTCTGTGGGAGAAAGCAAAACGACTCAGGGAGATGGTTGACTGATCCAATTTTCAACACGCAGGTCTGGCAATGCCTCGAAATCGCGATCCGTCGTGAGAATGACAGGCGTGTGTTGCCGACCGAGAGCTGCCAGCATCATGTCCACTTGTGAGAGTATCCGGCCTTTCTGGCGCAATTCGTTGAAGACCTCGCCGAACAAACGGGCCGTGTCCGCATCGATGGACCACATGCGGACGTGGCGCAGGAGTTGTCCGAGTCTGCGGCGATTCTCTGCCGGCTTTGCCGTTTGTTGAATGCCGGCTTCCAGTTCACACAACACCGGAAAACAGCACACGAAACGATTGCCGCTTCTGCGTTCCTGGTGAATCCGATCACGCAGCACGGACACCTTGTGCAAAGCGGCGGAAAGATGATTGCAGTCGAGCAGATAGATGGCCATCAGCTCAGCCCCATTTGCCGCCGGACTTGTTCTTTTGCTTGCAGACGGGCTTGGAGCAGCGCTTGACTCAAGCGCTGCTCGTCCGCGGGATCGCTGTCGGCACAAAGGCTTGCGAGCAGCGCGAAGTCACGATCGATCTCCTCGGGAGTCGGCTCATCGTCGTCCACGCTTTCGATGCGCAAACGCTGCCCATCCTGCCAGTTCGCAGGCAATGGCTCCAGGGGGCGAATTTTCCCATTTTGCAGGATGGCAATTGGCATCGTGCGAATACTCCGAAGGTTTCATTCTTCTCGTTTTGATTCTACCATCGACCGACCGCCCGCGCCTAGCCATTCAGACGAATTACAGAACAGCCCGTGCGTGCAAGATCCTTTTTGTTCCTTTTCCCAGGTCTCATGCTCGTGTATCATCCTTACAGATGAGCACCCTCTACCTCGGCGCCGATCCGCGCAGTCTCGCTGACAGGCTCGCGGACGAACTGGATGCCTCGGCCAAGCATGGCGACTTCTTCGAGACGACCCTCGTCGTCGTGCCGAATCGCTGCATGCGCAAGTGGCTGCGTCTTCATCTGGCGCGGCGGCTCGACGTCGCCATCAATCTGCGTTTCGAGGAAATCGACGCCGCCCTCTGGCAAATTCTGACCCATGCCGATCCGCGCTCGGGTGTTGCTGTGCCGGAGCCCATTGATGAGAATCTCTATCGCCTGATGATGTTGTCGGTGTTGCTCGACGAAGACGACTCCGAGCTCGCCCCCTTGCGCCGTTATCTTCAGTTGCAGGAGGCCGGTCTTGCGCGGCTCTCGTGCCGGCGGGCGTGGCATCTCGCGGATCGTCTCGGTCTGTTGCTGCGCGATTACGAAGAGCATCGCCAGGACGAATTGATCCAACGCTGGTTGAAATACCATCTTGGACTGAAGGGAGCGAGCGAGTTTCACCAGATGATGGAACGCGCTCAGCGTGCCCTCTTCTTGCACATCACCCGTGAACCCGACGGCAAACGCGCCTTGCTCAATCGTCTCGGTGAACGGACCTTGAAGTCGCTTCCTCAGTACGCGATGGAGCTGCTCACGTTGGACCCGCGAGAGGGGAAGCAGGCGGTTCACTTTTTCGGCTTTAGCCACCTCGCTGATCTACACGCTCGCGCCATCACCTGGCTTGCGGCCTCGTTTGACGTGCGTTTCTATCATCTCAATGCTGCGACATCCGCGATCGAGTCCGTCGACCTCGCAACGCTGCCCGCGATTGCGGACGGGCTACGTGAGGCTGATGGCAGCGACATCGCGCGTCTATGGGGCCGCGCCGGAGCGGAATCGCTCGGCTTGATCGCGCGGCGATTCTCGGCGGCAAACTTCCTCGTCGAACGTGTGACCGATTCGAGTCGGCCGCGCGGCAAGCGTTCGGTCAGCGTACTCGCGAGGCTGCACGATAATCTTCTTGGCCGCGCCAAGGGTAAGACTCGCCTCGAACAGGATTGCTCGCTGCAAATCGTCGGCTGCCCCGGCCCGATGCGCGAGGCCGAGACCGTTTGCAACAGCATCCTCTTCAATCTGCATGAGAACAAAACGCTGCGCCAGACCGACATCGCCGTCCTCGTGACCGACATGACGAAATATCGTCCAATCCTGCAAGCGGTGTTCGAGCGGCCGCCGCGGCGTTTGACCTACAACATGCTCGATTACAGTGCCGCCAACACGAGCACCTTCGGGCAGGCGCTGTTAGGCATGCTCGATCTGGCCCTCGATTCGTTTTCGCGGGCGCACGTCTTTCAGGTTGTGCTCAATCCGTGCTTTCTCGCCAAGCTCGGCATCGATCGCACGGCGGCGACGGTCTGGCTCGATTGGGCAGACAGCCTCGGCGTTTATCAAGGTTGGGACGCTCAGGAAAAAGAGGAGCAAGGCTACCCGCGTTCCCCGTTCTATGCGTGGCGACTCGGTCTGCAACGCCTGCGGCTGGGACGATACATGGATGTCGTCGCCGAGGATGACGGTGAACCGGCGCCGCGCTACGGACACATCATCCCGTTCGCCGATCTGGCCAGCGGCGATCGCGATCAGCTCGACGCGTTCTGTCAAGCAATCGAAGGCTTGCTGCCGACTCTGACTCGATTACGCCGCGCGAACATGACCGGCGAACGCTGGGCCATCGTTCTGCGCCGGCTCATCCATGAGTTTCTCGAAGTTCCCGAAGATCGTCCCGAGGAAGGGCAAGTTCGCGAAGCCGTGCTCGCCGCCCTCGAACCGCTGACGAGCTGGGACGCCTTACAGCCTGCATTGCGCAAGAGTCGCGGCCTGCCCCTGGCTCTGGTGCGCGAGTATGTCCAAAGCCAGCTCGAAGCGCTCGAAGGTCATCACGGCGAGTACCTGACCGGCGGCGTCACCATCGCGCAATTGCAGCCGATGCGCGCCGTGCCGTTCGCCATCGTCTACGTGCTTGGCCTCGGCGACGACCTTTTCCCCGGCAGCAATGCGTTGTCGTCCTTTGATCTGCGCGGCGTGCAGCGGATTCCGGGCGACATCCGGCCCGCCGAGCAACGGTTGTACGATTTTTTGGCGACCATTCTCTCGGCCCAGCAGAAGCTCTACCTCCTTTACAGCAATCATAATCTGCAGAAGGATCAAGCGCTCCTGCCCGCGGTCCCTTTGCAACAGTTGCAGCGCTATCTCGGCCAGCACATTCTGGAGGACAGATTTGAAGCCGTGACGATGCCTGTCGCGCTCGATGACATTCGCTATGTCGATCCCACGCGGCAGCCGAAGACACAGGATGTGCTTGTGCAATACCGCGAGGCCGAACGCAGTCTCAGTCTGCGCGCCGTTCAGCGTAACCACCAACTCGCTCTCACGGCTGCACAGCAGACCGAGCTTGTACAGCAGTACAAGAGCTTCCAGCAGGACTTCACGCTCGCGGCCGAGCCGAACGAGGCGCCGGCGAAAACGCATCTCGTGGCGCTCGGCGAATTGCGGCGATTCTTGCAGATGCCCGCGCTGGCGGCGTTACGGCGTCATCTGCATATCGACGAGGACGACGAAGCCGAAGCAGAGGATGACGAACCGCTCGTCACCGGACAACGCGCCGCCAACGCCCTCGTACGGCAAACGATCCAGCAGTTGCTTCAGTCGGCGACGAAGACCGGCGTCAAACTGGCCCTGCAATCATGGCAAGAACGCTTCACGGCCGCCTACGCTGACGCGCGACTGCGAAGCCAGGTGCCGGAGGAAGCGTTCGGCGAAATCGATCAGGCAGCCCTGCGCCGCGACCTGATGGAGCGCATTCACGGGGCCGGCCAAATCGAGTCCTTTCTGCGCGAACATGAGCAGATGACATTCTGCGGCCCGGTTTTGATCGGCGAAAGCATGACACCGCTCGGTGCGCGCCTGCGATTCCCGGCATTGCGTTTGCGTCCCGGCGATGAAGGGAATGCCAGCGCTGCCGGGGAGATTCGCATCGTTGGGTCGATGAGTCAGGCGTGGCATACGCCGGAACGGTTCGAGGTTTTGATCGTCACGAATACGAAAAAAATCGACGCGCGGGAGGTGTCCGCGTCGCTCTTCGAGCCAATGTTGTTCTACCTGGCGATGCTGGCGGGAACGGAAACGAATCGCGATGGCATCGCATCGCAGGCCTGGCTGATGACGCGAGAAACGGTACTACACGTCGCGCATCAGGGAGGCATCGCGCGCTGGACGTTGCCGGCGGGGACGATCAGTCCGGTCGAGGCGCTGGCGTATCTCGTCGAGTTGACACGCGATTTCCTCGATCCAACGCAATTCGACTTGTTGCCGTTCGAGTTGCTGAGCGTGGGGCCCGAATTGAAGCGTGCCTATGATTCGACCTTCACGGGACAGGTCGGACCGGGGGCATTTCGAGAACTGCTTCAAGACAAGATCGTAGAGGCGCGTGAGAGCACGTTTGGCCGGCCGAAAATTCCGCCGCTCGTGGAGATGATTCAGGCGAAATTGCCGGAGGACGCTCTCGCGAAGGTTCAACGCCGCTTCCGTTTGCTCGACCGTGCGCCGGCACTCGTGCGCCGTCAGCCGAAGGCGACCAAGACAAAACGAGCGTCAAAATCATGAACGAAACCCCTGCCAGCGTGGAGAACTTCGATCTAAGCCGGCACGCGGTCGTCGAGGCGTCGGCCGGTACGGGGAAAACGTACACGATCGAGAACCTTGTGCTGCGTCTCTTGACGGAGGAGGACGTGCCGCTCGAGCAAATCCTCCTCGTCACCTTCACCGAGAAAGCGACGGGCGATCTGAAGACGCGTTTGCGCATCGCCCTCGAACGCGCGGCCCAACGCAGCGACGACGATGCGGCACGTTACGCCACGGCGCTCAGTCAATTCGATCAGGCCCCGGTTTTCACGATCCACGGCTTCTGTCAGCGGCTCGCCCAAGAGTACGCGCTGGAGCAAGGCCAGGACTTTCGGCTCGGCCTCGCGGACGATCCCGATCTGCTCCGGATGCTCTTGCGCGAAATCCAACGCAAGGACTGGCGCAAGCACTTTGGCCCGCGCCTGCGCGCCGTTCTCGAAACGGCGAATTACAGCCGGGAGACCGCGGAGGACTTTGACAAGAAAATACTGGAGATCGCCAGCCGTTGCAAGCCGCGCGCGGGGCATCAGCTTCGTCCGACGTTTGTGCTCGACTGGTGGCAGCGGCTCGACGAGGCCGGCGCCAACTGGACCGGGCAACTCGAAATCTTCACGATTCACGCCCTGCATGAACGGCTGCGCGACTACAAACGCCAGCACGGCTTTCAGAGCTTCGATGACATGATTGCCGATGTTGAAGAATGCCTTGATCCCGCCAGGAATCCCGATGCCGAGCGCTTCGCCAAGGTGTTGCGACAGCGTTATCGCTACGGCATCGTCGATGAATTCCAGGATACCGACCCGTTGCAGTGGCGCATTTTTCGGCGCATCTTTCTCGACGGCCGCGAGTCGAAGCTCTTCATCGTCGGTGATCCCAAGCAAGCGATCTTCGGCTTCCGCGGCGCCGACCTGCCGACCTATTTGCACGCCGCAAATGAGATGACGGGGCGTTTCAGCGCCTGCGCATATCCGCTGCAAATCAACTGGCGTTCCGATCCCGATTTGCTCGACGGCTTGAATTGCCTGTTCCAGGACGGCGAGTGGTTCCCGCAAGCCTCGGGGATCCGCTACCTGCCTGTTCATGCGCCCGACGATGACAAACGGCAAACACGCATCGAAGAAGACCACACCGATCGCCCAGCCCTGATGATGGTCGATCTCGGCGACGCGCCGACGATGAAGCTCGCCCAAAAGCAGTTCGCGCGTTTCATCGTTCACGAGATTCAACGCCTGCTCAACGATCGCGACGGCCCGCGTTTGACCTTTGCGCACAAGAGCCTCACGGCTCGGCCGATTCATGCCGGGGACTTCTGCATCCTCATCATGAAACGCCCCGACGCGAATCCTATCGTGCAAGCGCTCGACTTCGCGGGGATTCCTTACAGCTTTTACAAGCAGACGGGGCTCTGGCATTCGGACGAAGCCAATCATGTCGAGATCCTCTTGCAAACGCTCGTCCGTTCCGACGATGCCGCATCGTTTCGCAAGGCGCTCTTGACGTGCTTTTTCCGCATTAAACCGACGGACCTCGCGCGTTGCCCTGACGTGCCGATGCAGCATCCCGCCCGGCAACTTTACCAAAGTTGGCTCGCCTGCGCAGAAGAGCGCCGCTGGTCAGCGCTGTTCCGATCGCTTCTGGAAGACACGGGTCTTTTGTTTCACGATACCGATCAACCCGACGCCGATCGACGGCTGACAAACTTGCGGCAAATCCTGTCGACGTTGGAACAGGTCGGCCACGGATTCAATTTCGATCTCGTTGGCATGCTCGACTGGATCGTCCAACGCCGCAACCAACGCGACAGCGGCGAAACGGACATGCAGCCGGTGGACCTGAATCGGCCGCGAGTCAAGATCATGACCATCCATTCGAGCAAAGGGCTGGAATTTCCGATCGTCTTCATGGCCGGCGGCTTCACGCAAGGCAACCAGATCGGGACGACGATCTATCGCGACGACAAGCAACGCAGCGTTTTCGATCTCTGTCCGGACAATGACGCCAGGGAGCGAGTCAGCGCCGAGCTATTGTCCGAGCAGAGACGATTGCTATACGTGGCGTTGACGCGGCCGATCTTCAAGCTCTATGTGCCCAAGGTGAAGATTCCCCAGCGCAGACAGTGGGTCGGACCGGCGGGGACCATCCTGTTGTCCGCGCTGGAAAAGGCGTGCCCGGACAAACTCGGCCCCCTCGTCGCGGAAATCATCAAGCCGGCGCCTGCCCTCGTGCTCACGAAGCCCGAATCGGACGCTGTGTCCGAAGCTCAACCGCTTCATCCCATTCAGATCAATGGCCCGCTCTTTCCGGTGATCGATCAAGGCCTCGGCAAACGCCGGATCGTGGTGCGCTCGTTTTCGAGCATGACGCGGCATCACCTGTCGCAAGTCGGCGAGGGCGAGAGTTTCGGCGCGGCGTTGCCGCGCGGCGATGAGGACGCGGCGCCGCTGGCCGAGCGAGACGATCCATTGCGCGGCCCCGTCTTCGGCGACATGGTTCACAACGTCCTTGAGCGCATCGATTTCGCGGAGGTCGCACGTACGGAACAGCCGGATGAGCTGATCGTCGCCGGCGCGCGGGCGCGCACGCTGATGGACGCCGAGATTCGCGCCAACGTCGGAAAATTACGCACGCGCACGCCACGCGAAAAACTTGAGGACGCGTGCCGGACGCAAATCGCGGCTCTTGTCTGGCACTCTCTGCGTACGCCGCTGGCATGCGTGGGTTCGCCCTTGTGCGCGATACCGACGCGGGATCGATTACACGAGATCGAGTTCCAGTATCCTGAACACGCCGGCGCCGCGGTCGCCAGTGACGTGCGCGCGGAAGATGGTTTCATCACTGGCTTCATGGATCTGTTGTTTCGGGCGAGGGAGCGATATTACCTCGTCGATTTCAAGACTAACCTGCTCGCCGCGTATGGCCCCGCGCAGATCGAGCGCAGCATGGACGAGTCCGATTATCACCGCCAGTACCAGCTTTACCTGCAAGCCGTGTTGCGCTGGCTGCGGCGCGTGCATGGACCGCAATTCGCTTTCGAGAAACACTTCGGCGGCGTGTATTATCTCTATGTGCGCGGCATGAACGGCCGCGACGAGACGACGGGCGTCTTCTTTCACGCGCCGACCAAGCAAGATCTGGATCTCAAGCACGTGTTGAATGGTTGAGGGAGAAAATGGTCGAATCAGGTGAATTCCCCTATTTCCTGAGAGAGCTGTTCCCGGATGCTGGGGCGGCGCTCGCACGTTTGTTGCAGAGCGCTGCGGAAAACGCGTACCTTTCACGCACCGATTTCTACACCATGCGCGACTGGCTGGAACTGGCCGACCGCACCGATGACGAGGCCTTGTCTGCCATCCTGATCTTGATGTTGACGGCATTGGAAGAAGGCAGCCTGTGCATCGAAATCTCCGCGCCGTCCCTCGGCGGCCGCCTGGCTGATTTGGCGTCCGACGCCGACGCCAAAGAATGGACGCGGCGCATCTTGGCCGCGCTTGACGGACGAGGGTTTCCGGAACTGATCGGCGCCTCGCTTCGCGATGCCAGGCCGATCGTCGTCCAGGAATTCGCCGGCCTGCGCCATCTCTATTTCCAGAAGTACTTGCGTGCAGAGCTCGATTTCAGACGCGAACTAGAAGCGCGTCTTGCAAACAAGCCAGAGGAATTGACTGCCGAGTGGGCAAACATTCTTAACGAGGTGCTCCATCGTGATCCGCTGCGAATCGCACACCGACCGCTCGAACTGGATCGCGATCAGAAGCTCGCGCTGGGCGTCTCCCTGTGCAGTCCCTTCGCGATTATCTCAGGCGGTCCAGGGACCGGCAAGACATCGATTGTCCTGACGCTCTTGCGCTGCCTGATGCGCGGCGGCGTTTCTCCCGAGCGCATCGCCATCGCCGCGCCGACTGGGCGTGCAGCGCAGCGTCTCACCGATTCGCTGCGTGTCGGGCTTTCGCGGCTCGAATCGCCCGCCGACGCTCCGCTTGCCGACCTCGCCGCGTCCACGCTGCATCAGCTCCTCGGCTATCGTCCGACGCGCAATCTCTTCACCAGGCATCGCGAGAATCCCATCCCGGCCGATGTTGTCATCATTGACGAAGTCTCGATGGTCGGTCTGGTGCTGATGTCGCAGCTACTCGACGCGCTGGATTCCGGCACGCGGCTGATTTTACTCGGCGACAAGGACCAACTTCCTTCCGTCGAGGCCGGGGCCGTACTCGCTCAGCTCGTGCCGGATGGGCAAGACAACGGCTTCTCCGACGATCACGCCGAGCGCCTTGCCAAGATGTTTCCCGATCTGAATGTTCCTCGAAATGCGCGGGCGCGGGCGTTGCAGGATCACGTCGTCCTGCTCAAGACGAATCATCGCTCGGAGCCGCGCATTCGTGAAGCCGCGCAGGCGATCAACGCTCAAGATGACGGCGTTGTCGATCGGCTGCCGCGCGTGACGGGACTCGACACGTTGGAATCGCAAGGGGGTTGCTGGCTTCTGGAGCAAGTTCAGCAATCGGGAAACGAGATCCGCGCCGTTGTGCAGAAATGGGCCGACTACTCCTACGCGCACAGCCGGCACAATGGCGCGACGCTGGCCGAGTTGCTCGGCGCCGCCTCGACCGACGATGCGATCAAGATGCCGGAGCGTGTTCGCGATTTGTTCACGCTGCTGGATCGCTTTCGGCTCTTGACGCTAGTTCGAGACGGCGCCTGGGGCTGCGTTGAAATCAATCGCACGATCGATCAGTATCTGCGCCCGCGTCTCGATCCACAAGCGTGCGGCCGGCTCTTCGTGGGCGCCCCGGTGCTCATCACGCGCAACGACGCCCCGCGCGGGCTTTTCAATGGCGACGTCGGCATTACGCTACGTAATCGCAAGGGGGGCCTCGACGTGCTCTTTCAGCGTCAAGGTGGCTGTGCGGCATTCCCAGCGGAGGCGCTTCCCGCACACGAGCTCGGCTTCGCGCTGACGGTTCACAAGAGCCAAGGCTCCGAGTACGCCAATGTGATGGTCGTTCTGTCGCCGACAGGGGGCCGGCGGTTATTGACGAAGGAGCTGATCTACACGGCGATCACGCGTGCCAAATCGCTTGCGGTCATTTGCGCCGCCAAGGACGTGCTCAAGTTCGCGATCCGCCGAAAGATTGTGCGCGAGTCAGGCGTGTTCCGCCATGACCCGTAGAGGATGCGAAATCGTAACCGTTTACCCCTCTCCCCTGTACTCCGGGGAGAGGGGCCGGGGGGTGAGGGGTTGGGGCGTCGCGCAACTGTCTGTTCTTCCCCCTCACCCCCGACCCCTCTCCCCCTGAGTACAGGGGGAGAGGGGAGATCAACGGTTACGCAAGCTCAAACGGCTGGCAGATCCAACAATCGCTTCGCATTGGCGTGATACACCATCCCAAGCACATCGTATGGCAATCCGACGCCGCGCAATGTCGGCGTGCTCGCACCATCCGTCGGCGTGAAGTCGCTGTCCGCGATCGGGCTTGGGCCGACCCAGGCGCTTTCCCATAGCGTGCGCTGACACCAATAGCGGCTCACGTAGTGCGCGCGGGTCAGATGATGCCGCGTCACCAGATCGGTGCCGAACAGGAAGCGATCAGGATAGCGCAAGATCAGATCGCGATGCGCCTTGGCGCGTGGCGACACCTCGCGAACTTGCCATTTCGTGGCGCTAGTGTCGATGTGGAAGCACGGGTATTTTTCGAGGAGCGTTTCGAGATGATCCGGGTGCTCCGAATCGCCGGCCATGTGCGCGCCGATCCAGATCATGTCGGGAAACAGCGTCATCATGCGTTCGAGACCGACGTAGGCATCCGCCTTGGTGCCGAACTTGGCGATGTCGGCGTAGACAGTGCGAAACCAGACATCGGGATCGGCGACATGCACCATGACGATGCGTACCCCCGCGGAGCGCGCACGCTTGAGGGCCTCGATGCGCCAGGGGGCATCAATGAAAAGACCGCGTTCGCGCCCGCGCGGCGCCGACCATAGCTTGACGATCTTGACACCCAGCTCCAAGAATTGCTCGAAGGTGTGCAACGCTTGCTCGTCGCTTTCGTCGGCGGTTCGTTTGTTGACCATCGCGTTAAATTGAAGCTGATCGCCGAATCGCTTACGTAGGGGAACGATATCGTCAGGCGGGCACATCGTTACAGTCTGCGTGATGCCGAACTCGGCTGCGGCGGCGAGCATGATTTCAGCTTGTTGTAGACTCGCGCCCGGGCCCTTTCCGAGCGGCGGTCCGGTCGGCGGGTCGCCTGGCCGCGTGAGCATGACGTGGGAATGAAAATCGACGATCGGCCCCATGTAGCCCAGGTGGCGCCGATCCGCGTAGTCTATGCCAGTGACGTTGTATTCGGGTGGGGGTGAGGTCATGCGCCGATCTCCGCCGGGTGTCTTGAGCGAGGTTGTTCAGCCGCGGGTCGTAGGCCCGCGCGGTTCTGCGAACCGAGGCCAAACCGCACGTCAAAAAATTACCGGCTTGCCGAGCGCCCGTCTTATGACCGTGAATTGCCCGCCGTGCATCAGCGTGTGATTCGCGGTCAGGATCAAGAGGGCGCCCAGGGTCGGTGCGTGCTGCGCCATCATGTTCGTGACCGTCTTGTCCAGATCGGCGTCGGAAAGCTTGTCCACGGCGGCGATCGTCGCGGCGCGCATCTTGCCGAACCATTCGAGATACTGCGCCTTGCCGAGGTAGCCCTCGGCCGGTTCGACCTTCCCCGTGCGTTCGCTGCCAAGCGCTGCGATCGCGGCCGGAGCTTCGGGATAGTTGACGCCGGGCAATTCGCCGAGGAGGAGAAATTTTTCGGCCATGATGAGGTGGGCGAGTTGCCAGGCAATATTATTGGCGCTCGGAACGGGACGTGCCGTCAGGTCTTTGTCGCTCAGATCGTTGAGGAACATCTGGAGCGTGTCTTGAGTGGAACGCAAGGCGATCTTGACCACCTCTTTGGCTTGCATGGAATGCTCCATAGGGGGAAGAAAATAATCTCGCAGATCATGATATGACTTGCAGCCGTGGGGCACGTTGCCAACGTGCCCCACAAGAATCAAACACCCGACAGCACGGCTCGCAAGCGCGCGATTTCTTCTTCCTTGCGATAGACCCAATCCGGCGCGCAGATACGGTGCAGCTTCCAGCCGAGCCTGGTGAGAACCTCTTCGCGCAAGCGATCGCGATCGCGCGCGACCGCGGTCTGGGCGTACATCGGTCCGTCGAAAACGATGCCGAGCACGAACTGGCTCGCCTGCTTGCCGTCGCGTACGCCGACGTCGATGCGGCAGGATCCGCAGCCGACGAACGCCACACTCTCGCGCCCCAATGCCTTGAGCGTGTGCATTACGTCGTCATGTAAGGCAGTCGGCGTCATCGGCACGGCGTCCTGATCCGGATCGATTGCGCTCAAGCCTCGTTCGGCAAAATCGAGAAAGCGCTTCACATGTGCGAGTCCCTTGGCGTTTGAGCCCGCGAGATTGATGTCGGCAGCGCGAATGGAGCTGACCGCGATAAGACGCTGACGAGCGCGCGTGACGGCAACATTTAGACGGCGCTCGCCTCCCTCACGATTGAGCGGGCCGAAATTCAACGCGATCTTCCCCTGGGCGTCGCGGCCATAGCCGACGCTGAGGAGGATCACGTCGCGTTCATCCCCCTGGACGGTTTCGAGATTCTTGACGAAGAAGCCGCCGAGCCGATCGTCCTTGAAGAATCGCTCGAGAGCGGGTTTCTCGCGCAGTTGACATTCGATTTCGTCCTCGATCGCGTTCATTTGAGCATAGCTGAAGGCGATGACGCCGAGCGTCTTGTCGGGCGTCGTTTGAAAGTGTTCGAGCACGAGGCGAGCAACCGTCTGCGCTTCGCGTGGGTTGTCGCGTTTGCCGCCGCGGTCGTAGATGCCGTCCTTGACGTGGCGGAATTGCACGCCGAGCGTGGGATGCTGGTAGCACGCGGATGGAAAGGTAATGAGTCGGCCGTCGTAATAGCTTTCATTGGAGAAGGCGATGAGGTGCTCGTGCTGGCTGCGATAATGCCAGCGCAGCGACTTGCGCGCGAAGCCGGCGCCGAGGCAGGTGTCGAGCACGCTCTCGAACAGCGGCGTCTCGTCATCGTCGTCGCTCTCGTCGGAGGACTGCGTGAAAAACGTCGTCGGCGGCAGTTGCTGATTGTCGCCGCTGACGATGAATTGATTGCCGCGGTAAATGGCGCCGATCGCGTCCTCCGGCAAGATCTGCGAAGCCTCATCGAAGACGACGATATCGAACTGCAGCTTGCCCGCATCGGCCGGCAAGAACTGACTGACGGACAGCGGACTCATCAGTATGCACGGTTTGAGTTGCAACAGCAGCGACGGCATCGCGTCAAAAAGCTGGCGCAGCGGCAGATGCTTGGTCTTCTTGTGGGCTTCCTTCATGAGTAATTTGGTCTCGGCGTCGGCGGGGCGTTTCGATTGCCCTGGATCGAGGAGGGCGATGATGCGCGCCGCGCCTTGTTGAAGGATCGTGCGGTCGAGTTCGCGGAACTCACGCAGCAGTAGCTCGTGCTCGGTGCGGCGATACTGGCTCAGGGCCGGATCTTGCTGGAACATCGCGTCGAGCCAGGCGCTCCAAAACGACTTCAGGAAGAGATCGACGACCTTGTCGAGTGCGATTTCATGTTGCTGGAGATGATCCCAAAATGCGTGTAGGCCGAGGTGGTGGAATCGTTCGGGCAGGTAGCGCCAATCGACCCAGTCGGCTAGTTCACCGACACGATCGCGCCACGTGGCCAACAGCGCAAGAACGGCCTCGGAGCCATGTTCGCGCAGAGGTTTGCCGTCGTACCGCGGACCTGGCGGGTCGTAACGCGTTTCAAGGCTGTGCAGAGCATGTTGATATTGTTCCAGATGGGCCCGCAGCTCGCGTGACGACGGCGGCGTCTCGGTCGCGGCTTTGCGCAACGCGTCGCCAGCAGGGGCTAGCATTCTCCCCTCTCCCGCTGGGAGAGGGGCTGGGGGCGAGGGCCGGTCTTGCAACACCGCCAACGTTTCCCGCACTCTGCGCGTCCACACGAGCGCCTTGCGCAAAGCGTCCCAATCGGTGCTCACGCCTTGAAACGCTGGGCCGAGTTGCTTCGTCCAGCGTTCCGTCTCCGTCGCCTGTGCGGCTTCCCATGCCAGCAGCTCTTCGGCCTGCTTCACGTCCGCGACGAACGCCGTCATGTCCGACAGCGGCGCAGCGCCGTGCAGCGGGTCCGCCAAAGCCGCGAACTGGTTGAGCGCCGCTTGCAGATCTCTTGCATAATGCCCCAGCGCCGACAGCGCGCATTCATCCATGGATTTACCAACGCTGGGCAGCATGTCCATCGGTACGATCGCGTGCAGCTCTTGCGTGAGATTGGCCCAGGCGACGAATGATTCGTTCAAACGCTTGACGGACGCGCGGATTTTTTCAGGCGCCGTGCCCGCGACCAGTGTGTCGATGCACTTGGCCGGCAAACGCGCGCATTCCAACGTCTCGAGCAGCTCGAATGCCTCAGCGGCGTGTCGGGCGGCCTTGTCGGCGGACTCGATGTCGGTGTCGAGCCCTTTGTCATAGCGGCCCAGCAGCTTGCCGCGACGAAGCTGATCCGCTTCGAGCGTCGCGCGGTCGGCGCCGAGCTGGCCCGCGAGCTGCATGTCATGGGCGACGGTCGGCGGCAGGTCTTCCATCGGACGGCATTTCGCGATCGCCCGGCGATCCTTGCGATACTGCCAACTGAAGATGCACCACCAGCTCTGATACGGTCCCGCGTACGCCTGGCCGATGCGCACCAGATCGAGATTGAACAACTTCGCATCGTAAAGCTTCAACAGATGTTGGCGATTCTGCTTGAAGCGCATGAAAGTTGCCTTGGACGAGGCGATCACCTCCTGTGTTTCCTTGAGCAGATTGCGATCATCGAGCCAGGACTTGTCGGGCGGCGCATCGCTGATGGCGACATTGCCAAAGCGAAGATAAGCGCGCACCGCCTCGGAAGGGGGATCCAGTTTCGACTCTCCGGTCATTGTGCTCGTGGTCGAACCGGCGCCCATCGGCAGCGGCAAGGGAAGCCATTTCTCCAGGGTCCGAATCTCGGTTAGCCAGCCGGGGATGCGTTTCTGCGTCTCGGCGGCCCAGGCACGGAGCTTGTGTTGATACTTCAAGAATTCACTGCCGCGTTCATCGCCCGCCGCCAGCAATGGGATCGCATGCTTCCACGCTTCTTCGATTCGTGCCGCCGTGCCGCTCGGCTGTTTCCACAGAGTCGGGCCATAGCGTTCCGTGAGCGGTTTGCGCGTCTGGCCGAGGCGCGTGTATTGATCGGCACATTTTTCGAAATCGCTAATGAGTTGCGCGAGGTCGGTTGTCGTGAGCCAACCCGATTGCGTGTTGACGGGGCGTTTTTCCAGCAAGTCTCCGAGCTTGAGCAAATCGGCGCTTGCGCCAGTCAGTCCAAGCTGCTGCGCGTATTGCCCGGCGGCAGCGTGTAGCTTGTCGCCACGTGCGCGGATCTTGTCGATCAGGCCGACGATTTCGTCACGCAGTTGCAGAGAGTAGCGCTCGGCCTTGAATCCGCGCCACGGATAGTCCTTTTCCGTGCGGATGTGCCAGTGATGCTGCAGACGTTGGAGCAATTGCTGCAATTCGTCGAGATGGGCCGGCGTGAATTCGGCGAGCGTGAGGCCCTCACCTCCGGCCCCTCTCCCAGTGGGGGATGGGCGAGAATCGGCGCCAGCTTGACGTAGCGCGGGCAGACCGAGCGGGACCATCGGCAATTCCTGCCAGCGCGGCAACTCGGCCAGCACCTCCCAGACGCCTTTCTTCATCGGCTCACGCACCTGGTGCAACGCAAAGACATAGCGATTGAGCTGATCGCGGCGCTGCTTCAGACGCGCGAAATCGCCCGCGCTCGGCTGCGGTTGCGGCGGCAGCATCTCTTGATAGCACCGCGCCAACTCTTTGATGACTTCACGTTTGTTCGCCTTGTGGCTGTGCAGTTCCAGGCAGAACTCGCCGAGGCCGACGCTCGTCAAGCGATTGAAGACGACTTCCAGAGCCGCCATCTTCTCGCTGACGAAGAGAACTTTCTTGCCGTGAGCGATGCGATCGGCGATGAGGTTGGCGATGGCCTGGCTCTTGCCGGTGCCGGGCGGACCGATGAGCACGAAGCTCTCGCCGCGCGCCGCCGCTTCGAGGCAGGCGCGCTGGCTGCCGTCCGCGTCGAGGATGTGATACACGTTGGCGGGGTCCTGAGCGGCGTCGAGGTCGCGCTCGTCGATCGGCGTTTCGCGCGGCGTGACTCCTGGCACTCCGGTGAGCGCCTGGACGAGTGGATGATCGTGTACCCGGACCGCGTTGTCTTGCAAGTCTTGAAAGATGACCCCCTTGAAAAACGAAAATAACGTCAACACGACGCTCGACTGCACTTCCCAGCCCGGCAGTCCACTGATCGCCGCCTTCACTTCCACGAGATACTGCTCCGGCTTTTTTTCCTCCCAATCGCTCGGGGGCGCGGGGAGGCGAAAGTCGAAATCCTGCTTAAGCCGCGCGGTCAGGGCTGGGTTGACGATCGGATCTTCCTCGACGCCGCGCAGCGAAAACGGATCCTTCAACGAATGGCGTTCGAGCTGCACGGGCAATAGCAAAAGCGGAGAGCGGAAGACCTCGTCTCCGTCCCGCCATTCGAGGATGCCGAGCGCGAGATGCAGCACGTGCAAACCACGCTCGCGAAAATCCGTCAATGCACGCCGGTAGAGATTGGTCAGGATTTGTACGAGCGCTTGCCGATCCGATTGATTGGTGAGCAGTTCATTGGCCCGCGGCGTGGACGGCGGTTTCGCGCCGGCGTCTTTTTTGACGGGCTCAGGCAAGTGAAAGAGCCACGACTTCCCCTGTATGGCAAGGTGCTCGTACACCTTGCTCACCTCTGGCAGGCCGATTTCGAGGTAACTCGTCTGATTCGGCTTCAGAGCGAGCAGCGGATTGCGGCGCGTCAGATCGATGAGGTTGCTGCGCCAGCGTTCGAGAGCGACCGCGACGCGTTCAGCGGGAGTAGCCATAGGGCCTCGAGAAGGACAAGTTGTTGTTGCCGTGGACGTAATGAGTATAATCGTGGTTTTGGTGAAGTGTCACGAAAAACCTGTAATCAACCTATCCTTGTTTGGCCGCGGGTCGAAAACCCGCGCGGTTCTGCGAGCCGCGGCTAAACCTTTTCCGGGACCGAATTCATGGCCGCCACCTTGCAACACGTTCCTGCCGCCACGATCATCACCGGCTGGGACTTCAGTACGTCCGGCGTCAAGTGCCTGGCGTTCGATCTCGACGGCAACACCATCGCCGACGTTCGCTTGCCGAACGACCTGTGGACAAAAGGGGGCGTCTCCGAGCTGAGCCTCCTTCAACTCGAAGGTCAAGCGCACGGCAGCGTGCGCGCGATGGCGAACGCCCTACGCGCAAAGAATCGCCTGCCCGACTGGATCGCCGGAGGCATTTCCGCGACGCATCACACGTCCGGCCGTATCGATGCGACTCACAATCAAGTCCGCCGCGCCATCTGCTGGAACGACGCCAGCCTTGCGAAGTATCACGCCATCGGCTTGAAACGACTAGGCGGGCCGAAGAAGGTGCGCGAACTCATCGGTGGTCCATGGGCGAGTCGCTACAGCCTCAGCCATCTCGTCAAGGATGAGCTGACGCTCGACGAAAAAGATTGGCGGCGAACCGCACGCATCCTCTCGCACGGCTCCCTCGCGGCCGGCTATCTCACCGGCAACTTCGATGTTGCCAGCATCTCCTCAGCGGCTTCGACCGGCATCATGGATCTGCGCACCGGGCAATGGCGCAAAGAGATGCTCGACGCCATCGCATGCCCCGACTATCGCGAACAAGCGTGGAGCGCGTTGCCGCGCATCGTTGATCACTTTGAATCTGTCGGGACGCTAGCGTACGCGAATGATGCTGCAAGCGCCAAGCCGCAAGCGGCGGGGCCGCTGATCTTTCCCACGTCCGACGATCAGCAAGCGGGCCTCATTGGCGGCGGGGCCGTCGATCATGGACAGATGGCAATCATCCTCGGCACGTCGGCCGTTGTCAACTCGTCGAGCGCCCAGATCCCGCGCGGCGATCAACTCGACGTGATGCGGCTTAACTGGGGTCCTTACCTTTGGATGCGCTGTTACAACAACGGCGCGCAGTTTCTCAACAAGATCGTCGGCCGCGATCCCGATTGGGCCAAACTTGAAAGCGCCGCGTCGGCCGTTCCGGCAGGCTGCGTCGGCACGCTGGTCGCGCCGTTTCTGTTCGCGGAGCCGTCGCTCGGCGTCATGGCGCCGCGCTTTCGCTGGACGCCGCGCGAACCGAAGGACCGCGGTGTCCGTTATCGCGCTGCGCTCGAAGCGCTGGCGTTTCTGATCGCGCTCGGCGTCAAGCAGCACGAACGCGCCGGGCAAGCGATCACGCGCATCACTGTCTCCGGCGGCGTCGCTCGCAGCGCGCTCATGTGCGAGATCCTGGCGAGCGTGCTCGATCGGCCGCTGGAATTGCTCGCATCGGACGAAGGCCCCGCCCTCGGCGCCGCGGTGACAGCCCTGGCGGCGTTGGAGAATCACTTACGCAGGCAGCGCGGCGACACGGCGCCGTTCAACGTCGCCGACGCCGCCCTGCGCATGGTGCGTTTTCGCGGCAGGGTGCAGCCGAACTCGGCGTGGCGGTCGATCTATCGGAAGGGACTTGGTACATTCGCGAAGTCCTTCGCGTAAGAATGTATGGCCGCTTACTGCAAATCACGCGCGCTCCCAATCGGCTACAATGTTCCCATGCTCGACGAACTGAAAAAACTCGTCCAAAAACACTGGGGCTTCGCGGCCTTTCGGCCGCTCCAGGAAGAGGCAATGAGCGCAGTGCTCGATGGCCGCGATTCGCTTCTCGTCTTGCCCACAGGTGGCGGCAAGTCGCTGTGCTTTCAGGCGCCGGCGGTTTTGCGCGGCGGCACCACCGTCGTCGTCTCGCCGCTCATCGCGCTCATGAAGGATCAAGTCGATAGCCTGCAGTCGGTCGGCATTCCCGCGGTGCAGATCGACAGCTCGCTCTCGCCCGAAGAACGCTTCGCCTACGAGTGCAACGTGCGCGACGGCGCCGTGCGGCTCCTTTACATTTCGCCGGAACGACTGATGATGCCGGAGTTCCAGAGCTTCATCAAAAACGCCGGCATCAAGACCTTCGCCATCGACGAGGCCCATTGCATCAGCCACTGGGGACACGACTTTCGGCCTGAATATCGCATGATGGGCCGAATCAAGGAGGTCTTCCCCGGCGCCAGCGTTCACGGCTACACCGCGACAGCGACCGAACAGGTGCGCGCCGATATCTGCAAGCAGCTCGCCCTCAAAGATCCGCTGGTGCTCGTCGGCAATTTCGATCGGCCCAATCTAACCTACCGTGTGTTGCGCCGCACCGACGCGGATCGGCAAGCACGCGAGATGCTCGAACGCCACAAAGGGGAGGCGGGGATCATTTACTGCCTGCGCCGACTCGATGTCGATGAGCTGGGCGCCACGGTCAAGAGCTGGGGCTTCAAGGCGTTGCCGTATCACGCCGGCATGAACGCCGACGAACGGCGCCGGGTGCAGGAGGCGTTCATCAATGAGGAGTGCGACATCATCGTCGCCACCATCGCGGTCGGCATGGGCATCGATCGCTCGAACATCCGCTTCATCTTGCACACGTCGATGCCGAAGTCGATCGAGCACTATCAGCAAGAGACGGGAAGAGCCGGGCGCGACGGGCTGGAGGCGGAATGTGTGCTGCTGCATTCGGGCGCGGACTTCGTCACCTGGCAGCGCATCCTGCAGAAGTCGGCGCAAGAGAACAACGTCGATGCCGACTTTTTGCCGAACGCGCTCCGGCACGTCGAGGACCTCGACCGTTACGCGCGCGGCGCCGTCTGCCGGCACAAGGCGCTCGTCAGCTATTTCGGCCAGCACTACGACGAGCCGAGTTGCCATGCGTGCGACCTGTGTCTGGGCGATGTCGAGACGGTCGCCGACGCCCTCGTGGTCGCGCAGAAGGTCCTCTCGTGCGTGGCCCGCGTCAAGGAACGCTTCGGCGTCAACCACGTCATCAGCGTGCTGCGCGGCGAGGATGTCGAACGCGTCCGCACCCTCAAGCACAACGAGCTGAGCACCTATGGCCTGTTGAAGGATCACGCCAAGGAGATCGTGCGCGACTGGATCTTCCAACTGATCGGCCAGGGCGTGCTGGTGAAGTCCGACGACGAGTATCCGGTCTTGAAGCTCAATCTGGCGTCCTGGGAAGTGCTGAAGGGCAAACAGAAGGTGCTGCTCGTTCAGCCGGTGCGCAAGCAAAAATCGGAGCGCGTCAAGCAATCGAAGGCCGACGTGAAATCATGGGAAGGAGTCGAACGCGACCTGTTCGAGGCGCTACGGCAATGGCGCTTTGAGCTGGCCAAGCAAACGCAGAAACCGCCCTACGTCATCTTCAGCGACGAGACGCTACGGCAGTTGGCGCGGGTGCGGCCGTCAACCAGTGAAAAATTACGCGCCATCTACGGCATTGGCGACCGCAAGCTGCAAGATTATGGGGCCATCGTGCTGCACATCATCAAGCAATACTGCGCGGCACACGGCACGGCGCTGGACAACGACACGGAGCCAATTGCCGCCCCCGAGCCCGTGCCGCCGCGGAAAATGACGGCGGCGCTGTCTCAGGCGTACGAGCTTTTCCGTAGCGGCGCTGCCCTCGAAGACGTGATGCATCAGACGGGAAAAACACGCGGCACGGTCGCCGATTACCTGTGCGATTTCATCCGTCAAGAGAAGCCGGCCAGCATCGCGGCCTGGATCGCCCCGGAGTTGTACGAGCGTATCGCCGCCGCCGCCAAGCAACACGGGTGCGCTCGGCTCAAGCCGGTGTTTCTCGCGCTGGGGGAGAAGGTGACGTACGACGAGATTCGCGTGGTGGTGGCGCATCTGATCAGGGAACAGTGACGCCAGGAAGTCGCGAGCGATTTGGCTTACCTGACCGGCCCGCACAAGTGGGCGATACGACTCGAAAAAGCTCACTGCGGGCCGGGCCAGGTGTAGCGTACGGTTCGACACGGTTCATTCCGCTAACGGCGGTTACTTGCTCGGATCATACGGCAGTGACGAATGGTGCACGCACAGCCGCAGTTTGCCATCCGTGCACCGCCGAAACACAAACGTTTTGTCCACCATGACTTCCTCACCCTTGGCGCTCGTGAAGTACACATTACCCATCGTAATGGCAACGTCGCCATGAATTTGAATGCCATTCACCGCCGCTTTGTTGTCGTAGCTTGACTTTAGCCAGTGTTTCAGAGCAAAACCCGTGTCGGTGGGAAAGTCCTTGTTCCCAGCGATGAAGTAGGAGAGCGCGCCTTCCCTGGTAGGCCGGAATGTGTGCTTGCCGGATGATAAAGTCGGGTTGAAGAACACTTTGCCCTCTTTGTAGTCGTAGAAATCATCGACTAGCTTGCTCGCCACGGCTTTGTAGTCGCCCCCGTCCTTGTAGACCTTCGAGAGGGCCACCACCCCATCGCACCACGCCTTCTGTGCGGCATGGACCTCTGCTTCCGTAATGGCTGTTTTCTTTACTGGATCGCCCGCGACTGCCTGGAAATGGGTTGCCAGGAAAATCATCAGCGCCACGGCACACAGAGAAAACACTGCACTTGGAATCACCCTTCGCATGACACTTGCTCCTTTTGTTGTTTATGATGGAAGCTCCGTCCAGGTAAGAATATTCCGAACGGAGCAATCTTCCAGATTCGACCGAGGCATTACACCGCCACGGGCATGGAAGAAGCCATCGCAATACCAATGCGATCGACTCCCAGGCAGTTTTTTCAAATCACTTGGCCACCACGGCCGCGAGTTTGTCGTAAAGGGCCAGGTAACGTTGCATCAGGTCTTGCATTTCGGGACCGTTCGGCATGCTTTGAAGTTGATCCTCGATCTGCCGAATCTCACGCGCCAGGGGCCTCACTTCGAGCATTTTTTCCATGCCGACCAGCGAGCGTATTTCGTGGCATGACTCGCATTCGCAAGTCCACTTTCGCCCGGCCTCGATGTCACGCTGCATATGAGCATCGGCGGTCGCTTTGATTTGCCTCATTTCTGTTGCCAACAAAATCCCCTTCAGTGAGTTTAGCAACGCTGGATGAACCCGTTCTTGCAAGCTGCAAAGGTCAGGGCCGAGATAGAAATGCCATGCTCCTCTGCATAATGCCGAAGCGCTGACAAATTTCAGCAGTTCCCGCCAAGACCGAATTGACCTGATCGTGGTCGTTAGTCGCGGCAAGCCAGCGTGCATAGCTTAGCCGTGTCAGCACGCGTTCGAAAGGCAGGCCGCCCTTGTCGTAGGCGTCGAGCAAGGCGCGATACGCTGGGCCGAGGTCGCCCCCCTCGCCCATCACCCGAAAGTAATCGAGCCTCATGCGTTCACGCGCGAGCGCTGTGAAGCGATGTTCGTCCGCGAAGGGCGCGCGATAGAGCAGGCTGCCGAGGTCAAGCGCGTCGAGCCGGTTCAGACGGAGCAGGCACTCGAAGACGTGGGCCCATTCGTAAATATCCGTCGGCACGATCGATTGCGCGAGAGCGAATGCTTGCTCGCAATGGCCCAGCAGGCACAAGGCGTGCGCGCGATAGGCTTGCCAGAGCGTCTGCCACGGATGCGGCGCTTGCGGCTGATCGACAAATGGCTGCAAGCGGCCCAGCGCGATAAGCGCGTCGCCGCGCAGAGGGGCGTCGGCGGGGCGGTACGCTTCGATCGCGTCCTCGAATTGGCCGAGCATCTCAAAGCAGATCGCCAGGCTGCGCTGCCGACCGAAGCCGGACCAGAGCGGTGGTTGCCGCCAGTCGCCGTTGGGGAAGAAACGCAACAAGAGATCGCGCTCGAACGCCGGCGCGAGAAAGCGATGCTTCGGATTGTCGAGGGCGACGAATGTGCTGTCGGCCTCATTCCACAGCCCGGCGTCGGCGTAAGCGTGAAACAGCTCGACCTCCTCGCGTGCGTCCTCCAAGCTCATGGGCGCGCGGCGGTCCGGGCGGCCGCGCAGAAAACCCGCGCGGCTTTTGGCCGCGTGACCGGTGCCGAGCACGTCCTCGAAGCCGCGTCGGACCAAGGGATGGGCGTCGAGAACAATCGAATCGGCCTGACCGCTGCCGACTCGTTCCAGCAACCGCAGATCAACCAGCTTCTGCACCTGATCGCGCAGCCAGTCTGCCGAACGAGATTGCAGCGACGCATAGCCACGACCCCACGTTTCATGCAACAGGTGCCGTACCGGCGCGCTGTGAAGATACTCGCACAGGCGTGCTTCGACCGGCGGCTGCCGAAACGACGTGGCCAACGCGAGAATGTCCTTCAATTCGAGGGGCATGGTCGCGTGCAACGCTTGCAGCACGCGCATGACGTGGTTCTCCTCGGCGCTCGCGCCTTCCATCGCCAGGGAAGGCAAATGGCGATGCCGTTCTCCCTTGCCTTCCTGGTAATGAACAAGAAACGTGCCGAGCAATTCGACCGCCTTGGCGTGCAAGCCGCACGAACGCGCCGCGTCCGTGAGTTCCTCGCGCGATCCTTGCACGCCAAGTGTCTCAAGCAAGCCGACTGCGCTGACGACATCGAGCGTGTCGAGCGAGATGACGCGGGCGTGCTTGCGATGTTCGAGGCTCGGCAGCGCAAATCGGCTCGTCAGCACCACGACGCCAGGGATCGCGATTGACGCCAGCTCTTCGATCAACCGGCCCAACTCCGGATGCACGAAACGCCCGAACCACGCGCCTTGTTCGTGCTGTACGACTTCGGCCCCGTCGAGCACCACGGCCCAGCGCTCCGCTTGTAGCACACGCACGAGTCGATCGACGCACCAACTCGCGGACACCTCCGGCGGTGCGTCTAACCCGTCGGCATAGGCGAGCATCTGGCGCAGACACAAATCGCTGTCTTTGCCGCGATAGAAGCTCCACAGGAAGACACCGTCGCAGGAAGGCAAGCGCGCCAACCAGTGCTGGACAATCGCCGTCTTGCCCTGGCCGCCGGGGCCGACGAACGCCGCCACGCTCGGCTCGTCGCCGCCTAGCGCGCCGTCGAGTAGCGCAAGCTCGGCGGCGCGGCCGAAGAATCGCAGCGGTTGCGAGGTGCAGTGATGGATCGCGGGAGGACGTGGCATTGGGAGGTTGACGCACTCCGGCACGCGAGTACAATCAATATTTCCTGGGGGCGTAGCTCAATTGGGAGAGCGCCGCTTTCGCAATGCGGAGGTTGAGGGTTCGATCCCCTTCGACTCCACTCTGACGGCTTGCAAGCACTCTTGCAGGCCGTTGTCGTTTAATTCTCCCTCAACCGTTGCTATCATTTGGCGTTCTCTTTCTTTTCCGTCACGTGCCGGAAGGTTCCACCCGACTGCTCGGCGAGCAACCGCAGCGGCGGCTCACCGCGTTTCCGCTCGATATTCACGATGTTGTTCTTGCCCGAGTTCCGGGTGAACATGATCGTATGAATCGTAACTTTCGTCGGCCCGCCATTCATCTGAGCCACGGCCGCCGGTACGTCTGCTGGAATCAGACCATCGGTCATGAAGAAGATGACGTCGGGACGCGGTTGAAGTTTGAACGCGTGCAGAAAAGCCGACTTGGGCGACGTGCCTCCTTGGGCCCGGATCCCCGCGATCCACGGCAGCACCTTGTCCACGTTCTCCTTCGACGCGTCCACCCAACTCGGATGCGGCATCGGTACTGCAGTCGAGTGAAAAAACACAACGTAGAATTCGCGGCTCGGATCGAGGTCGCGGATTGTCTTGCTGGTCTCCGCCTTGAGTTCCAGAATGGCGTTCCCCGACATGCTGCCGGAGCAGTCGGCAATGATGCAGAAACGCTGTCCCTTGGCCTGAACGCCGAGGAACTGCGCCTCATCCATGCGCATCCGCGTGTTCGGCGTGAGTGGCTCCATCGTCGTTCGCTCAGCATCGGCGGGCGGCTTCACGTCCTGACGCACGCCGTCGGCGTGGGATTGATTCTGTCCGCCCCCGTGGCCCGCGTCATTTCCCGGCAAACGGTCATCGGCCGCCACCGCCTCAGGGGCCGTTCTTGTACGGCCCGCGGCAAAGTAGACGCCAAGCCCGACCACAAGGACGATCATCGCCAGCAGACCCGCCAGGACGACGCCTGCGCCGATAAACCAGACATAGACCGGCGGCCCCGGTTTCGCGCCGTTGTCCGTCGATTTCAGCGCTGCCGCGCACCTGGGGCACTTTCCATGTATGCCCGCACCCTTCAGATCGGCGCCGCAATGGGGGCACACGAGTGGCATCACTCACCTCACGCGGAAAGATGTCTAAACACTTCCAGTATTCTACCGCATGGGCAAACGCGAACGCCAGCGATTTCTTCGAGCCTCACGACAACGTGAACGCCGGCAGTTTGATGATCTCGCCCCCCTTCAGCGCCGAGTCATGCGCCAAGATGCCGACACAGGTCCAGTTGGCGGACTGCACCGCGTTCGGAAACGGATCGCGTTGCCCGACGAGCGACGCCACGAACTCGTGCACCAGATGCGGATGCGACCCGCCGTGCCCGCCCCCCTGCACGAACGACAGATGAGCGTGCTCTCCCGCGTCGTAAACACCCTTCGTCGTGAACCGGCGTATCGGCTCGGGCAACAAATGCGCGTAATCCGGCACCTTCACGCGCTGCGGAATCTCCGGCTCCGGCTTCTTCGCCGTGTGAATCACCGGCTCCTCGCCCTCGATCAGCGGCCACTCGAACGACTTCTTGGAGCCATACACGTCGATGCTCTCGCGATATTGCCGGGCGACGTCGAAGAGCGAGCGAATGATCCGTGCGGAGATATCGCTGTTGCGGAATTTGATGTGGCAGGTCTCGACCGCGAACGGCGAGTTGTACTTGGGGATCAACTCCTCGCGAATCGTGCCGGAGCCGAAGCAGGAGACGTACTCCGCCTCGGCACGCGTCAAGCCCAGACACGGCCCGACGCAGTGGGTCGCGTAGTGCATGGGCGGCAGCCCCGGCCAGTAGTTCGGCCAACCGTCCATGTCTTGCTGATGGCTCGCCTGGATATACTGAATATTACCTAACTCGCCTTTCTGATACAGCTCGCGGCAAAAGAGAAACTCGCGGGCATAGACGACGGTCTCGGCCATCATGTACTTCAGCCCCGTCTTCTTGACGAGTTCGACGATCTGTTGACATTCCGCGACACTGGTCGCCATCGGTACGGTACACATGACGTGCTTGCCGGCTTTCAGCGCGGCGATCGATTGCGGCGCGTGATCGGGAATCGGCGAGTTGATGTGGACGAAATCGACGGCCTTGTCCGCGAGCACGTCCTCGTACTTCGTGTAGCGCTTGGCGACGCCGAACGCGTTGCCGACCTCGTGCAGCTTCTTCTCGGTGCGCTGGCAGATCGCGTACATGTTGGCGTTGGGATGCTTCTGATAAATCGGAATAAACTCGGCCCCGAAGCCCAGGCCGATGATGGCGACGTTGACTTTGTCTTTGGCCATGGTTGTCTCCTTGTCGTTGTTTGCATCGATGGATGATGGGATGATAGGCAACGGTGTCCCAAGGTGCAAAAGAAAAACGAGCGTGATGCTGAAAGCCATTTTTCTTGAGCGACGAGTTTTTTCTTGACTGCGGGATTGAGATCAAGTCTAGTCTCCTTTGAGAATACCTTCCCCACATGGACAAGGAGACGCATATGCCCCCCCGTCCGAATGAGCATTCACTCTTCTTGCAACGATTATTCACATGCTTTGCGGTGATGGCCTGCGTGATCTTGTTGGTGGCCTGCCCCGGGCCAGATGGAAAGGGTGGCAAGCCAGGCGGGGGGGGCAAGGACGGAAAAGACAAGCCTGCTGAAAAGTCCGACGCAAAAATCGGTGAGGAAGTCACTTTCAACGACGATTCGAAATGGATCGTTGTCAGCGCCGAAAACAAGGGTAAGACGCTTGCACCCAACAACCAGTTTGAGAAGGAGGCGACGACAACGGGAAGTTTTGTCCTTGTCCATTTCAAGGTCACCAATCTCCGAAAAAAAGAGGAACGTATCTTCATTACGCCGAAACTGATCGATTCAGAGGGGAACGAATTCAAGCAGATGGACATGCAAAGATCCTACATTCCCAAGGGTGAAAAGCCCATGACGGGGGAGGCAATCCCACCCAACCTGCCGCGCGGGTTCTGGGCCGTCTACGAAATCGCAGAGGGAGCCAAGGGCATCAAGTTCCAGGCCCGCGATCTTGGTTCGGCCTTCGCGCCTGCCACGAAGTCTATCGACCTCGGTTTCTGATGCTTCGCGCCCTGCTTATTCTGGCCCGGCTTCGCTTGCTCCTATTCGTACTGGCGATCCCGTTGGTGGGATTCGGCTGGGCGCATTGGGATCACTCTCTCGATTTGCGAGGAAAGGAGCAGCTTGGCTGGGTCGTCCTCGCGTGGCCCCTGCTGCACATTGGGACGATGTGGCTCAATGCGCATCTGGATTGCGACCAAGGCGACATTCTACTGGGCCGACCCGTTCCGGTTCCGCACGCAACGGTTTGGTGCGGATATGCCGCCCTCCTGACCGCCATTACGTGCGCATTCATCGGCAATGTTGTGGCCGGCAGCGCCTGTCTGGCGTGCGCGATCCTTTCCATTCTCTACTCCCATCCCTGGACCGTGTGGAAAGGGCATCCGCTTCTCGGTCCGTTCGTGAATTTTCTCGGCTATGGCCTGCTCTCGCCGCTGGCCGGGTGGGCCGTGGTGGAAGTGCCCCTCGATCTGCGCACCATCTTCGTCTGGCTGCTCGGCAGCGTCGGCGCCCTCGGCTGTTACTTCGCGGCCCAGGCTTTTCAGGAAACTGAGGATCGCGTGCGCGGCTACCGCACGCTGGTGGCGACCCACGGGGCACGCGGCGCCCTGCTGGCAGCGCGCCTCTGTCTCGGCATCGCCTTCACGGGCGGCAGTGTGCTTGCCCTGTGCGGCTGGTTCCCGAGAATCTGTCTCGTGGTGATCCCGCTCGGCGTCTGGATCGATCGCTGGCTGTCCCTCTGGTCATTGCAACCGCTCGGCGGCAACGAAAGATGGGCGCGCGGCTTTGCCTATCGCTTCCTGGTGGTCATCTTCGTCGGCATCGGCCTGGCGTACGTGGATTATCGCTGGGCACGGTGGAATGGTCAACCCGCGGCCGGGTTGGGAACCAGCGCCGGACAACCTGTGGAAACGCAATCCGGCGCGATGGCACGATAGATCGACGAGTTGTCCTTGCCCGACGTGCGGCTAAATAAGAAAGCAATCGAAGCGTGCGATCAGGATCTCCTCTTGAACGACATTGCCGGCGGTCTTGAGAATCTGCTTGAGGCCGCTAAAAAACCGATTGGTTGCTTCAATCGGATTCGCGAAAATCTGGATGGTCGTCACGTAGTCCTTTTCGGTCTTGGCGATTTGTTCCGGGTGCCATGAACCCCAATAAGGTGGATGGGAACTGGCGGAGGGAAGCAGACAGCCGCCGAATTTGTGATCGAGAGCCAGAAACAACTCTTCCATCAATGGATCGGTAAACACCGGCTGGCCTTGAAAATCGAGCAACGGCAGGACGAGGATGAAGTACGCCGCGAATCCCGACATGCGATTCTCGCTCAACGACGCAAGTCGAAGGTTTTCCGGAGTCGAGGCATGAAGCGCGGCAAGCTGTGACTTGAAGGCATCCGTCTTATCTTGCCTTTTGGCCATGGTTCGCCCTCGGCTTGGATGTGAAACCTTTCGGATCGACCAGGCCGGCATCCTTCAAGAGGCGCAGTTGTTCGGCGTTGACAATCAACGTCCGCTCGAATCGAGTCTGGAACCCGCCGCCCATACGCAACAACATCCCAATGGCCGTGCCGTACTTACGCGCCTTGATCTTCACTGGCACCATATTCGTTCTCCTCTCGATCAAACTGCGACGATTGCCAAGTCCGTTTCGCCCCTGCTGCAATCATAACAAGAAACGGTCTCGCGATCCAATGGAAAAGGCAGCGCGGGTACGAGAAAAAACTGACTGACCAGACTGGGGAGCATGGAAATTCACTACGCCTGCACGCGAATCGGCACTTGCTTCGGCTTCACGGTTTCTTGCTTGGGCAGGTGTACGATCAGCACGCCGTTCTTGAACTCGGCGTCGATCCCGTGTGCGTTTTCGAGCGTCAACATGGCAGGATCGCGCTTTCCCTGGTGAAAATTGCCCTCAGCATCGCTTCGGGATATAGGCAAAACGCGTAATCCCGCCGCGCCGCAATGGCATCAAGCTCCGAGAGGCGGGCACATTCGCTGATTTCGTCCTGCACTTGCTGCATGCGTGGACCTGCGTGAGCGAACAGACGCGCATTGATCTCGCGAATGCGCTGGAACCGCTCGACGCGCTCGGCATGAGTCGCGCCGTAGCGGGCGATCCATTCTTCCTTCGCTTGCATCAATGGGGCGTTCGTCGCGCTCGCTGCGATGAAAAGCTCTGGTTTGTAGGTCAAGTCACGCGACTGCCTCGCAAGATCACGCTGGCGTTTGGCCGCATCGAGGAAACGCGGCAACGGCAAAAGCAGCGTTGCGGAGACGATCAAGAAGCCGGGAGCGGGGATGCCGAAAAAGCGTTCGATAATGCGATCGGTGAGTTCGTCATAGATGCCGCCGCCGATGCCGTGCAGGAAAACATCGGCGAGGCAAAGGCGTGCGAACATTGTCGTGGTCAAGGCACGCGGGCGAATCTTGAAGCCTTGCGCTTGTAATGCGCGCCAGCCAGCGACGTTATCGACGGCGACGCTCGGCCCATCCTCCCTGCCGACGCGAAACGACCAGGCGTCACGCGTTGTTCGCACGAACAACTTTCCCCGGCGCGTCTGGTTAATGCGCCAGGCCCAGAACGGAGCCTCCAGCCAAGCGCCGTCGGTTGCGAGTTCAGGCACGGGATGGCTGCGGCTACGAATGCGATGCGCCTTGCGATAGGCCCGTACCGTCTCGTTGTAGATCGCGTGTAACCGCGGCAGTTCGCGTACGATTGAACAAGCGAACCACGCAAACGCCTCGGTCGCGCACACCCGACTCATCGGGACCTCACGCTGCACGACGCCCCAACGCCGTTCCATCGCCCGCCGCGCCGCGGCGAAGCGTTCTCCCAGCAGCGGCGTGCGTTTCGCTTGAGCCAAGACCTCACGCCAGAACGTCGGCAGCATTGGCTCAAACCCCCACTTCGCGGCATGGGGGGCCATCTGTTCCGGCAACGACGCGAAGGCCGCTTCATCCTCGACGATGCGTTCCTCGTATGGTGTCTCCTGGGATGACCGATCAAACGTCAGCCTCTCGATGCGCCCCCCCGCCGGTGCGTGCAGTATCGCCGGCTTGGCGCTGTCGGTATCGACGATCAAGTTGACGGCCGTCGCGTTGTGTTTCTTCGCGAGCGCGGCCAGCGCGAAATTCTTGAACCACACGCCCGGATGAAACAACTCCGGTTGATGCCCGGCAACGAGCCACGCATTTCCCCCCTCTCCCTCAGGGAGAGGGACCGGGGGTGAGGGCTCGCCGGCTTGTTTGTGATACTGCGTCGCAAGCGTGACAACCTCTCGCCGCGCCAGAGAGCGCATTTCGTCAAGAGATTTGCCGAGTGAAGAAAAGGAAGCGGCCGTGAAGCATTGCCGATTGTGTTCTAACAGCGCCGCGACCTGATCGAAGGGCGGAAATGCGAGGATCTGCCCGTGCTCCTTCGGGGCGCGCAGGCGAGGATCGCTCAATGGCAACTCCTCGACGTCGGATGGAGGGGCGTCGGCCAATCGCACGGATTCGACGACTCGGCCAGTGCATCGCAGATGACGCGGCGATAATACGCCAATCGTTCGCCGGCGTCGTTGAGCACGCCGAACGTGCGATTCGGATCGAGATACAGCCGCGGCACGCCGACTTCCTTGACGCGCAGGCCGAGCTGGGCCGCTTGAACCCACATCTGCAATGGCATGCCCCAGCCGCGTTCCGTGATGTGCAGCTTCGCCAGGGCCGGCACGCGATAGGCCTTGAAGCCGCAGAAGGCGTCGGTCAGATTCAGGCCGAGCACCTCGTTGAGTTCGCGTGTGATCGTCTCGTTGATGTAGCGGCGCTCGACAGGCGTGGGCAGCGTGTCCTGGCGAAAATCGCGCAGGTAGCGGCTGCCGCTGACGACGTCGGCGTCGTGAATTGCTTCGAGCAGAACGGGAATGCGGGCGGGCTCATGTTGGCCGTCGCAATCCATCGTCACGAGCACGTCGTAATCGGTGTGCAGAGCGTAATCGAAGGCCGAGATGAGGGCCGAGCCGTAGCCGCGATTTTTTTCATGCGTGACGACGTGCAGTGCGTTCCCCTCACCCACGTCCACTCTCACAGAAGGAGAGAGGCACTGGCTCGCGAGCAATTGCGGCGTGCGATCGATGGAGCCGTCGTTGACGATAAGGATATTCGGCGCGTAACGCCGGACCTCGCGGAGGACATCGTCGAGATGGCGTTCTTCGTTGTAGACCGGGATCGCGGTGAGAATCTTCATGAGACGCCCTCGCCATGCTGAAGCGTTTCTAACATTCTAACGAGGCGGTCAAGGTTGTCAAATCCTCAACCGACAAGCTCCGCGACCTTGCCGCGCAGCCAATCGATGGAGACGCCGCGCACGAGGATTTTTTTCTGTCGACTCGTCATGCCCGCAATCAACTCGATCTGCGCGGATTTGACGCCGAGCGTCTCCGCCAACGTCTCGATGATGGCGTCATTGGCCCGTCCCTTGTCCGGCGGGGCGGTCACGGCGACTTTCAGCGCGCCTCCATGATCGCCGACGATGGCGTTACGCCGGGCGCCGGGTTGTGCACGCACGCTGAGAATGCACCCGTCGGCGTGCTCAGTAATCGCGATCATCCGTCGATTCCCTCAAAAAGAACCGTGCCCAGGCGGATGAACGTCGCGCCTTCTTCGATGGCAATCTCGAAATCGTTGCTCATGCCCATCGAAAGGTGATCGAACGGATGCTCCGTTCGCTGCGTTTGCAATTGCTCCCGCACCTGGCGTAGCGTCACAAACGTCGGTCGACATGATTCCGGCTCCTGCAGTGCGGCCATCGTCATCAGGCCGCGCACCCTGACTTGCTTCAATTCGGCGAGGACTGGCGCCAACGCGCCAACGTCCGTGAGCGCGAATCCCGACTTCGCCGCTTCGCCGCTGGCATTGCATTCGAGCAGGATATCGATTGGCCGCGCCGCTTGCTGGTCGAGCGCTTGCAGTAGGCGAATGCTATCGACCGAATGGACCCACGTCGCGATCGGCAGCGTCCGTTCGATCTTGTTGCGCTGAAGATGACCGATGAGATGCCAGCGCACGCCCGTGATCGCTTCCGCCTTGCGCCACAACTCTTGCGGCCTATTCTCGCCGAGATCGCGGACGCCCAGCTCCGGCAACAAGGCTGCAAGCTCCGGTGTCACTTTCTTCGTCACGGCGATGAGCGTCACGTCCGCGCGTTTGCGGCCAACACGTGCGCAGGCGTTGGCGATGCGTTCCTCGACGCGGGCCAGATTATCGCGCAGACGTTGGCGGTTCATGCGAACGCCTCTTATTGCAAGCGGTATCGCTTGCACTTGGGGACAAGCAGTGCAAACAGGACGCTTGCACTACGGAGGTTCCTTCAGATTACGTGCTTGACCGACTTGCGAAAAGGCAGCCTTAACCGCCCCACACCGCTACAACAGCGTCATAGACATTCGTGCAACGTCGAAAGGGGTGATAGCCATGGCCGAGATTCAGGCGTTCCGCGGTTTTCGTTATGATCTGGCGCGCGTCGGGCAGCTCGGCGACGTCGTCGCGCCGCCCTATGACGTCATCGATGCCTCGCTGCAAGAAGCGCTCTACGATCGCAGCCCGCACAATGTCGTTCGCCTGATCCTCAACAAGGAGTTGCCGAGCGATTCGGAACATGACAATCGCTACACCCGTTCGGCGCAATCGCTGCGCGACTGGCTGCGCGATGGCTTTCTCGCGCAGGACTCGGCGCGCTCGCTCTATGTTTATCAACAGGAATTCGAGGTTGAAGGCAAGCGCTATACGCGCAAGGGCTTCATGGCTCGAGTTCGTCTTGAGAAATTCGGAGAGGGCCGCATCTATCCGCACGAGGAGACAATGTCCGGCCCGAAAGCGGATCGGCTCAAGCTGTTTCACGCAACGAACATGAACCTGAGCCAGATCTTCGGTCTATTCCCCGACGAGGCAGGCGAAGTGCAATCGCGGCTCGATGCCGCCGTCGCCCGGTCGTTGCCTCTCGAAGCGACCGATCATCTCGGCGTCGTCAGCCGCCTGTGGCCGATCGCGGATCAGCATGTCGCCGCCGATGTGGCGCGGCTGCTGGCGCCGAAGCCGGTGTTCATCGCCGACGGGCATCATCGCTACGAGACGGCGCTGCGTTATCTGGAAGAAAGAACCCAAGCCGGCGAAGTGACAGGCCCCGACGCCCCGGCGAACTTCGTCCTCATGATGCTTGTCAGCATGCACGATCCGGGGCTCGTCATCCTGCCGACGCATCGCTTGATCTCCGGCATCGGCCCGATATCAGCCGGCGAGGCGCGCACGATCCTCGGCCCGCATTTCGAGCTGGAACTTGTCGGCACAGGGCCGGAGGCGGCGAAAGAGACTTGGGAACGCATCGAGATGGACGGCTCGCAGGACCTGCTCGGCTTCGGGACCGTCAGCGATGGCGCCTGGCTGACGGGCCGATTTCGCTCGCCGGACCTGATGACACAGCTTGCCAAGGAGCACAGTGATGCGTGGCGCAGTTTGGGCGTTGCCGTGTTGCAGCGCGTCGTGCTCGATCGGCTTTTGCCCGGCGCGCGGATGAAAGAGCCGAAGTGTCAGTATGTGCATCTTCTAAAGGAAGTGACCGACGCCGTCGCAGGACGCGCGTGTGAAATGGCCGTGCTCGTGCCGCCGGCGACGATGACGCACGTCGAGGAGATCGCGGGAAATTTGGAGAAGATGCCGCCGAAATCGACGTACTTCTACCCGAAACTGCTGAGCGGGTTGGTGTTGCACTCGTTGAAGGCGCATTGACAGATTCGACTTGCGTTCGCGCGCCGCCGGGAGGCCGTAGAACGAAATCACTCAACGCGGTTTGCGTTCGCGCATCATGCGCAGGAACGGCTGGATCAAGTGTGGGTCGAACTGGCTCCCTTGGCCGTCTTGCAGGATCGTGAGCGCGTCCTCTTGTTTTATCGCGCTGCGGTACGCTCGCGAACTCGTCAACGCGTCGTAACTGTCGGCGATGGTGATCATGCGGGCCAGAAACGGAATTTTCTCGCCGCTCAGATTGTCGGGATAGCCGCCGCCGTCGAAACGCTCGTGATGGCTGCGAATTGCCGACAGCACCACGCGATTGCGAATGATTGGCCGCAAGATGCGCTCGCCGATCACCGGATGCTCCTTGACGAGATCGAACTCGCCCTCGGTCAGCTTGGTGGGCTTGTTGAGGATGCCTTCCGCGAGGCCAACCTTGCCGATGTCGTGTAGCTTGGCCGCCAGGCTGAGACGTTTCTTGCTGTGTTCATCGAGGCCGATGTATTGGGCCAGGCGCATTGCGTATTTGCGTACGCGCAGCGAATGGCCGGACGAGTACGGATCGCGCGCTTCGAGGGTGCGCACAAGGCTGGTGATGGCCGAGAAGAATGTGTGTTGCAGCTTGTGCGTTTGCTTGTGGACGATCCATTCGAGATGCCGTTTCTGACGTTGATTCTCGCGGCAAATGAGCTGGCTGTACCAGGTCGATTGCAGGGCGTGATGGAACTCGTCGACGTGGACCGGCTTGAGGAAGTAGTGCTGCACACCGGCGCCCATGCACTGGGCGAGGGCGTCGTCGTCCGTGCCGACGGTAACGACGATGACCGCAGTCTGCGGCCAGCGCCGCCGGATCTCGTGTACGAGCCAGACGCCGCCTAGTCCGGGCATGCTGAGATCGGTGACGACGACGGGCGTCGGATTCTTCTCGAGAAGTTCGAGCGCGTCCTCCGCGTTCGAGGCGGTCTGGCACTCAAAGTGAAACGCGCGCGCCGAACGCATGAGAACGTCCAGCGCCGCCGGCTCGTCATCGACGAGAGTCACACAACGATTGAGAACTGCATTGTCGGACACGATTGCTCCCATCTGCCTGCAAGTGATCACTGTTTTCGGATCGATCTCTACTTGCCGGTGTGATGGTAATACAAACGGGTCGATTTGAGCAAGAAGCTGGGTAATGATTTCCGAATATAGCGGTCGGAACAGGTCGGGCTGTAGCGGTAGCAGCGAGAGTGCCGATTTGGTGGGCACTTCGCTCTAGCAGGCGCGGCTCGTTTCGTTGTTTTCCTCCGCTTCCACACGCGTCGGATCGGCGTAGGGTTTACGATAGAGCCACCATACCAGCGCCCCTGCGGTGATCAAACACAGCGCGACCAGCCAGAGCCAAACGTTTTGAAACCGATCCGGCAAGAATCCACCGGCGTCGCGGCTCAGCGGTATCAAGGCTATCAAGACGCTGTTATTCAGTAAATGAAACGCGATTGCAGGCAGCAGGCTCTTACTCCGCACAGTCAGCAGGCCCAGGAACACGCCGAGAATAAACGTTGGCACGAACAGAAACACGTTCATGTGAAAAAGCGCAAAAAAGAAGCTCGACAGCAACACGGCGTTGCGCGGTCGAAAGCCGTGTTGCAGTCCGCGCAACACGAACCCCCGAAAGGCGACTTCCTCGCATAAGGCCGACACCAGCGCGAAGGCCAGGAAATAGGTCAGCAGCGACGGCGTCTCACCTTCACCGGCGTTGTGGATCGCACGCAGGATCGCGATCAGCGGATGCGTCCCCTGGAACAAATGCGGGAACCAGGTCGCAATAGCCAGCGTCAGTCCTGCCATCGGCGCCAGCAGCAACAGCGCCAGCACCAGCGCCGTCCCAGTCTCGCGCCCCGTCGGCCAACGCAGGTAAAGGCCGTTGGCCGGTTGCGTGTTCAACAAGATCACCATGAAAAGTGGCGGCGCCGCCACGAACGCCAGTTGGCTGATCACGGTGTGCATCTCCAGCGTCCAGCGCGCGCCCATCCCCAGCGACAGCCAGCGCAGACCGATCAAGAGCGCCAGGCCGAAAAATGCCTGCCCCGTCGTCGGCAGTGGTTCCTTGTCATGGAACAGGCTTTTGATCCACAGCGTCAGGTCGAGTCTCTCCGCCTCGCGAAACAGCACGTCCTCGCGATTGAACTGTACGATCGCCCAGCGTAGCGCCAGCCAACTGTACAGCGCAATCGGTGCCAGCACGGGCACGAAGTAAGCCCACGGAATCTCGGCAAGGTTCGCCGCCGTCATCAGGCGTTGCATCAATAGCGCGACGCCTGTGACCGGAACCATGCTGTAGAGCGGATTCAGCTCGACGCCCGGCATCAGTGTCAAGAAGATCAATGGCATCGTCAGTACGAACAGCGGCATCAGATAATATTGCCCCTCCTTCGAGCTGCGCGCGTAGGCGCCGATCGCCAGACTCAAGGCGCTGAAGAACGCCGATTGCGGCAGCGACAGGACGACGCACCACAAGAGCGCCTCGATCGACAGCCCCCCGTGCGGCAGGTAACTGCCGAACAGAGCCGCGCTGACGCCCATGCTCAAGAGATTGAGGATCGCCGTGCTGGAGCTGAAGACCCATATAGTCAAAAATTTGCCGAGGACGATTTCCTCGCGTCCAGCCGGCGTGATGAGCAGCGTCTCCATGGTGCCGCGCTCTTTTTCGCCGGCGCACAGATCGACGGCCGGATAAAGTGCTCCGGCCAGCGACCACATGACGAGCATGAACGGAAAGATGCGCACGACGAGATCGGTGACGATGTCGCGGCCCGGAGCGCTGGCACTGATCTCCGGAGTGTGAATCTCGAATGGTTCGAGAAATCGCTCGGTCATGCCGCGGCGAGCCAACCGCACCTTGCGGAGATCGCGTTTCCAGCTATCCAAGAGCGATGCCAGCCGGCTTTGGGCGAGGCGCGAGCGTTCGTCACCCTGCCGTTCGTGAATGCGCAACAACGGTCGCGCCGAGGTATTGTCGAGATCGACGTTGTCGAGCTGATTGAAGAAACCAGGTTGCGTTTCGAGAATGAGATCGAGCTTGCGTTCGTCAAGCAGGCTCTGGTCCATGTGCGTGAGGAATTCAATCGTGAAGTTGGCCTGGGACGCTTTCCGGCGTGCCTCGGTCATGTCAAATGTCGTGAACTGGCCCGACTTGATCAACTGAGGATAATCGAGCGTGATCTGGCTCGCCCGAGCGAGCACGCATGCCGCCAAATCCGAGCCGGGGATCGGCGTCGCCGACAGGCATGCAACCATCGGTAGAGCGTTCCTCCCCGCGTTTGCCGGCTGTCTGGGCGGAAATTCCTTGATATCCGCTGCCCCGCTGACGATGCCGATGACACTTCGCTGGCTTCTGAATCCGAGCGCGAATTGTAAGACGGCAATGCCGAGAATGGGATAGAGAACGAGCGGCAATCCGAGAATGACGATGAGCGTGCGTCGGTCGCGCAACTGATCGCGCATTTCCCTCAGCCAAATCGTGCGAATGATCGACCAACGCATGGAGGTGGGTCCGTAGTCCGTAGTCCGTGGCACAAGGCCCGACGATGAACTTAATCAAGTTCGTAGATCTGATCCGTTTGAAGACCGCGCACCACGACTGCTACGGACCACGGTCCACGGACTATTTCAGTCCGGGGCCGCCCCACATTCCCTCCTCGGCGAACGGATGCGTGGGGCCAGTCGGCTTCGGCTTGGGCAACACTTTCAAGATCGCCTCGGCCAGGAGCAGATCCTGCTTCGAAGTAATTTTGATATTGGTCGTCGCGCCTTCGACGATGTGGACGACGCGCCCTGCCGCCTCCATCAGTTGCGCATCGTCGGTGATGCCGGTGCCGAGCCTGGCACGCTCGTCGTATGCCGCTTGCAACCAATCGCGGCGAAAAACCTGCGGCGTCTGCGCGAGCCACAACCCCTGGCGAGGCATCGTTTCTTTCACTTCCTTGTTATCGACGCGTTTGATGGTATCGGTCACGGGAATCGCCAGCATTGCCGCCCCGGTCTTTTCGGCCTTGGCGAAGACATCGCTGACGAGCATCTCGGTCAAACATGGCCTGACCGCATCGTGGACTGCGATGAATTCGACTTCAGGTTTGACGAGAGCGAGCGCGTTGGCGACCGATTCGAAACGTTCGGCGCCGCCATTGGCGATTTGCACATTCATGAAGGCGAGATTGGCCCCGAAACGCCGGCGGAACATCTCCTGATCGTCCGGCGACACGACGATGATGCACTGTGCGACATCCGACCGCGTCACGAAAAGCTCGACCGAACGCAGCCAGACCGCGCGGCCATCGAGGTTTGTGAAAGGTTTCTTTTCCTTGCCGTGAAAGCGCGACGATTGTCCCGCGGCGGGAAGGATGACGGCAAACTTGGACATGGCGGCGCTCCCTTCGGACCCGTCGTTGTTTCGCGCTCGCAGGGAAGCGCCAACGGCCCAGCGCTTCAACGCGACCAGCAAACGAGGACGCGGCTGGGGATTATCCTATCGCGCGCCCCGTCCCCTCCGCCAGTCTTTGCCGCAGAGTTTCGCAGGTGGCTTGCTTTTCCCGCAAGCGCGTGACTTCCTTGTGCAGGATTTCGTCGACGCTCTGGACGACCTGTTCGGCCGATTCGAGAAAGGTGCGGAGCTTTTGCAAACGCTCTCCCCAATCGACGGTGTCTAGTGCTCGATCCCGGCACGGCGCCGCGGCCGAGGTTTTGGAAAGTTCATCGATACGGGCGTTGGCTCGCGCGACGGCGTGGTCCAGACGCGCTTGCACGTCGTCGAGAACCTGCGCCCAACCCGCGGGCAACGCTTTTGTCGCTTGGGACATTGGCGTGCTCCGAAAACGGTCGTTCGTTGACAAATTCGGGAGCAAGCCCAATAGCGGATGTGGGCGGGAAATGCAAGTCCGCTTCCAATTTGCCGCTTGCGGTGTAGCACTTAGGTCGTAACGCCGCAAGCGGTAGAATTCGAAAAAATGCTCTTGCACGATTCGGCCGCGACGCTATAGTCCGCGACCTATTTGAAGCATCGTTGTCGAAATCTGATGCGTTCCCGTTTCCGGGGGGAGGCGGCGTGCGCGTTTTCGCAAGGGAGGGGGCCATGTTTGTCGCTTGTTCCACGCAGAGTTTTGCCAGACTGCCGCTCGAACGGTCGTTACGTTTGATGGCGGAACTCGAATTCAGCAAAGTCGATGTCGCGATCTGCGAGCACGGCTCGCATCTGAAGCCGTCCGAGGTCGCCGACGATCTCGCCAATGCCGCGCTGCGCATCCGCATCGGCCCGAGCCTGACGCCGGCGGCATTCAGCGTCGAGTTCGATGTCCCCGACGACGCCGAGTATCACCGCCAGTTCAACGCGATCTGTCGGCTCGCGCGGGCCACGGCCGTGACCACGCTGACGATCCCCGTCGCCTCCAGCGGCGCCGGCGTTGACGCCGAGGTCGAACGGTTGCGCCATCTCGCGCATCTCGCCCAGACGGAAGGCTTGATCCTGACCGTGCCGACGCGCATCGGAACATTGACCGAATTGCCCAAGGTCGCGCGCGAACTGTGCGACCGCGTTCCCGGCTTGGGGCTGACGCTCGATCCGAGCCATTACATCAATGGCCCGCACCAGGGCGCTTCGTATGACGAACTTTTCCCGTACGTTCGCCACGTGCAACTGCGTGACACCGGTAAGGCGCCGGGCAAGTTCCAGGTTCGCGTCGGTCAGGGGGAAATCGAGTATGGCCGCATCATCTCGCAGCTCGAACGCTGCCGATACGATCGCCTGTTGAGCGTGGCGCTGCATGATGTCGCGGAGGCGCCGTTCGCGATGGAGACCGAAGTGCGGAAGTTGAAGTATCTTCTGGAGAGTTTGGTATGACCCATCGCCCCTCTCCCTCTGGGAGAGGGGAGGGAATGCGATCACTTCGCGCGCTGCAACACCACCAGCCACAATTTGCCGCCCGCGCGTGTCGCGAATTCGCGCGGCCTGGGCGCGTCGCGATCCGATTGAATGCAGATGCTCAAGTTATCGCCGTCGAGCCGATAGATGGCCCGATCAACCTTGCCCTTGTTGGGGCCAACCTGAATCGTCAGGTCGATTTCTTTGGGCGACTTGGTCGGCGCCAGCGCGAATGCGAACCGCACTTCCGCCTTGCCGCCTTCACGAATCTGAATGGCCTCGCCCTGAAAGATAAGAAACAGATCCTTGATATCGTCGGCCGGCACCCTCTCGCCGCCTTGCTCCGACGCCGTGACTTTCCATACGCCTTGCAACGCCGCCCGATCCTTGCGAATTGCCTCGGCGCTATCCCCTCCCAGCGCCGCCAGCGCGGCAGCAGCCCAGAGTGCCAGTGAGTTCATCGCGAGTCTCCTTGAATGAATATCCACTTCCCATGATCGGTTGCCTTGGCCCGGAATGCAAATACATTACGAGGATACAGCCGCTTGTGGTTTTGCATTCACTTCTATCCAGGAGACTCCCATGCCGTTTTCCCTGCCGAATTTGCCCTATGCAACCAACGCCCTTGAACCGTTCATCGACACGATGACGATGGAGATCCATCACGGCCGGCATCACAAGGCCTACGTCGATAATCTAAACAAAGTCCTCGAAGGCCAGGCCGCCCTGGCGTCGAAATCAATCGAGCAGCTCTTGCGTGAGATCGCCCAGGTTCCCGAAGCGATTCGTCAGCCGGTCATCAACAACGGCGGCGGGCATGCCAATCACGCGATGTTCTGGGAGATCATGGCCGGCGGCGCGGGCGGCGAACCGAGCGGCCCCCTGGCGGACGACATCAAGGCGACCTTCACCGACTTCGCCACTTTCAAAGCGCAGATCAAGGACGCCGGCGTCAAGCGCTTCGGCAGCGGTTGGTCCTGGCTCGTCCTGGCCGACGGCAAGCTCAAGATTCTCTCCAGCGCCAACCAGGACAGTCCCTACATGTCGGGTCAAGCGCCGATCATGGGCGTGGATGTCTGGGAGCACGCCTATTATCTGAAGTATCAGAACAAACGCCCCGATTATCTCGACGCCTGGTGGAGCGTGGTCAACTGGAAAGTGATCGCGGAACGCTACGCCAAAGCGAAGGCGGGCAAGCTGTAAGTAAATCTCTACGAGCCGCGACCGTCAGGGATCGCCGGATTCCCTCCGCTCCCTGACGGTCGCGGCTCGTAATTCCAGGAAAACCGCTGGCGTTCCGCGCGTGCAATGCTGTAGAATATTGTGATTGGAAGTTGGCTGCTCGGCGAAAGGCGAGAATTTCGATGATAACACGGACTCGTTGCACCTTCGCGCTGGCGTTAGGCATCGCGCTTGCCACTAATGCATCGGCTCAATTCTTTCCCCCGCCGGTGGTGGGCTTGCCGATTGCGATTCCAAATGGAATCGATTTTCGCTTCAAAAGCGGTAGCCTGCGCGTCAAAGGCTTCATCCCGACCGGAGGCTCGACCAATCTGATTTTGCCGGTAATTCCCGGCGGCGCTGCCCCGGGGATGATCCTCCCAGCCACGTACTATCCATACCCGCCGTTCTTTCCCTATGCCATGCCGCAATATCCGTTCCCGCTCATGGGCGTGGTCGATCAACGCTACAACCTGCAGATCCTCAATCCGCCGGGCATCGCGGCACGCGCTGGCTACGTCCCATTTCCGGACGTATCGGGCATCGATCTCGATGAGAATCCACCAGCGAAGATCTGGGGCAACAAACCCGCCCTGGCCAAAGCGGCAGTTCCACCAAGAGCAATTGCCAAGGCCGATAATCCGGCGCCCAAGGTACAGGTGGCCGCCGCGCAAGCGCAGGCCCCCCCTGCTCCGCCGAAGACGCAAGGCGAGTGTTTCCTTGACCTTGGCGTGGCCGCGTTCAAGGAAGGCGAGTACGGGTTGGCGATCCGCTGGTTCCGCGCGGCCGACGACGCCGCCCAACCGCCGCCGCGGGCCCTCTTCTATTTGGGGCAAGCGTATCTGGCGGTCGGCAAATATCGCGACGCCGCCAAGGCGATTCGCGACGGGCTCGATGAGCAAAAGCGCTGGCCCGCGTTCGCCTTTCGTCCCAAGATCGAGCTTTACGACAACGACGTGCTTGAGTTCAATCTGCATCGCGACCAACTCACGGACGCGCAGCGCGCCAATCCGAAAGACGCGGACTTTCTTTTCCTGCTCGGCTACTGGTCCTGGTTCGACGGCCAACGCGACCGCGCCGTCGATTTCTTCCAGCAAGCGCGTGACCTGGCAGCGGACCCGGTTGCGGCGAATTTGTTCTTGCGGGCCGCGAAGAAATGACATTCGGCCGGGAGACGTCGCGCGTCGAGAAATTGCTGCTTGCCTCACGTCAACTCCGCTTGTCCGTTTCGCCCATCTGTTTTTACAATAGCCCTCATGTTGTTATTGAGCTGTTCCCAACTGTCGCGCGGCTTCGACGCCGGCCCGCTCTTCGAGGACATCGGCTTCGAACTGAACTCCGGCCAGCGCGTCGGCCTCGTCGGGCCCAACGGCGTCGGCAAGACCACGCTCATGCGGATTCTCGCTGGGCTAGATCGGCCTGACACCGGCGACGTCCGCCTGCACGCTGGAGCACGCGTCGCCTTGTTGCGCCAGACGCCGGAGTTCGCCGAGGGGCAGACGCTTTTCGACGAGGCCCGCACCGCCCTGCAAGAACTCATCGCCGCTCATGATGATCTCGTCAAGACCGCCGAGGTTCTGTCGATCACCACCGATGAGGCCGTGAGGAAAACGCTTGCGGATCGCTACGATCGACTCAACGAGATGCTGCGTTTCCACGACGCCTACAACGTCGATCACCATGTCGAAACGGTGCTCGACGGCCTCGGCTTTCGCAAGGAGGATTACGATCGCTCCGTCGCGACCTTCTCCGGAGGGCAACAAAGCCGGCTCATGCTCGCCAAGCTGCTGCTTGCCGCGCCAGACGTGATGCTGCTTGATGAACCATCGAACCACCTTGATATCGGCGCGACGCGCTGGCTCGAAGATTATTTGATCAAGCAACCCGAGGCAATGCTGATCGTCAGCCACGATCGCTACTTCCTCAACAAGGTCGTCACCAAAGTCTTCGAGATGAACGCCCAGCAAATCGAAAGCTACCCCGGCAACTACGAGGCCTACTGGCGCCTGCGCCGCGAACGCTACGAGCAGCGCTTGAAGGCGTGGGAGGCGCAGAAGGAATACATCGACAAGCAGGAAGAATACATCCGCCGTGTGCATTACGGTCAGCTGCACAAGCAGGCGGCGTCACGTCAGAAACAACTCGACCGCATCGAGCGCGTCGAACGCCCGACCTGGATCGACACGCCGCACATGCACTTTGGCCAAGTCCGCCGCACCGGCGACGTCGTACTCGACGCCGAGAATCTCTCGAAGGCGTATGATCGTCCGCTCTTCAAGGACTTGACCTTCAGCCTCAAGCGTGGCCAAAGGCTCGGCATCATGGGGCCCAACGGTTGCGGCAAGACGACGCTGCTCAAGATCCTCCTGGGCGAAGAGAAGCCCGACAAGGGGGCCGTACAACTCGGCCATCTCGTCGAATTCGGCTATTACGATCAGCACCTGCAAGCGCTCGACGGCACGAAGGAAGTCATCCGCGCCGTCTGGCCTCACGACGACACCGACGCCAACGAGCAAGCAATGCGTGATCTCCTGGGGCGATTCGGCCTGGTCGGCGAACAAGTTTATCAGCTCGTTGGCAAACTCTCCGGCGGCGAACGCAGTCGGGCCGCGCTCGCCAAGTTGGTCGCGCAGGGCGTCAACGTGCTGATTCTTGACGAGCCGACCAATCACCTCGATCTATGGGCCTGCGACGCCCTGGAACAAGCATTGCTTGATTTCGATGGAACGGCTATCGTCGTGAGTCACGATCGCTACTTCCTCAATCGCGTCGTCGATGTATTGCTCGTTTTCGAGGGCGACGGGGTGGTGCGCATCATCTACGGCAACTACGATACCTACGAACGCATGCGCCTGTTGCAGGATCCGGACAAGAGCGCAGTGCCGACGGAAAAACAGGTTGCCAAGGAGGAGGTCCGCACCGCCGCAAAGCCCGCGAAACGGAAACGGCAATATCCCTATCGCAAAGTCGAGGAACTCGAAGCGGAGATCGCCGAAAAGGAGACGCTGGTCCGTGAGCTTGAAGAGCGACTAGCCTCGCCCGAGCTTTATCGCGAAGGCGCGAAAGTGCAGGAGGTAACGGATGCCTTCGAAGACGCCAAGGCGCGACTCGTTCAGCTGTACGCTCACTGGGAAGAGGCCGTCGAATTGAACGGGTGATCTATCCCGCCCGGCGTTGCGGGCGATGCTGGCAGGTTGCACCTAACCGTTTGATCTTACCAATAGTTAGGTCGTTTTCTTTTGCGAAAAAATCTGCCCGGAATTCGTTCGTGATGCGCTTGACAAGGTTTGGGAACTTTATTAGCTAATGACTACGATTTGCCAGAGTTGCTTACGAAGGGTGTATTCGTCTTTCTGGGACGCTGCCTTGTGAATTCCGTGGCGTGTGCGTACCAGGGAGAATTGGCTTGGGCAGATCAGGCCCAAAAGTAAAGCAACCTCTACTCCAACTATCGAGGAACATGGAATGTACGTTGGGAACCTTCAGAAGCCAATGCTGTCCGCCGATGGGTTTGAGTCTCCGTGGAGGCAACTCATTGAGGAAGATCTTTTGACGCTTGCGGCGGGCCGTCGCAAGCAAGATAAGCCCGCACAAGGGGGCGACGAGGACGGCGACGAGGAAGACGACGACGAGGAGGAAGAAGGGGACACGCCCGACAAGAAGGAAGGCGAACCGGAAGACGAGGGCGACCCAGACGACGATGACCTCGACGACGACGACCTCGACGACGACGATCTCGACGATGATGACCTCGATGACGAGGACCTCGATGATGACGATCTCGACGACGAGGAATTCGATGACGAGGACTTCGACGACGAGGATTTCGACGACGAGGACTTGGACGACGACGACGATGACGACGACTACGAAGAGGATGACGACGACG
>SXGS01747001.1_pt1 | contig 67087 bp, 40 predicted proteins | sample 3174681 | NCBI WGS metagenome assembly SXGS01 (sample SAMN11356861, study PRJNA531348) | freshwater metagenome | isolation source: freshwater sample F1-80 | place: China: Fuxian Lake, Yuxi | collected 2017-12-25
CTCCTCCGAGATGGCCTTCAAGATCGCCTCGGCCATGGCCTTCAAGAACGCCATGCGCGACCCCCGCGCCAAGGCCATCCTCCTTGAGCCCATCATGGAGATGGAGATCACCGTCCCCGAGGACAACCTCGGCGACATCATGGGCGACCTGTCCTCTCGCCGGGGCCGACCCATGGGCATGGAGGCCAGAGGCAAGTACCAGGTCATCAAGGCCCAGGCCCCCATGGCCGAGGTGCTGCGCTACAGCCCCGACCTGCGCTCCATCACCGGCGGCCGCGGCGAGTTCATCATGCGCCAGAGCCACTACGAGGAGGTCCCGCGCGAGGTCGCCGGCAAGATCATCGAGGGCTTCAAGGACGACGACGACGAGTAACCCCTCCTGATCGCGGGCGCCGCTGCCGGCGCCCCTGGCGCCTCGACGCCATCCTGCAAGGCGATTCAGAGAGGGGGCTCTGCTTTACCAGGAGGACCTGCATTGGTCGCTATCGCTCACCTCTCCATGGCCCCCATCCCCCTCAACGACATCCCCGCCAACCTGCGGCGCCACGTCGATCCCAAGGCCCCACTGCCGCTGCGCGACATGGGCGCCAAGGGCCTCGCCCCCGGCCTCTCCCCCGCAGATCTGGCCATCATCCTCTACCAACTCCAGTTCGACCCCGAAGCCAGCCTCGCCCAGACGGCCGCGGCCACCTTCTCGGAGCTGCCCCCCGCGCTGGTCGGCCCCATCACCACCGCCGACCTCCCGGTCGCCGTGCTGGACTTCTGCGCGCGGCGCTGGCTCGGGCAGCGCGACGACCTCATCGAGGCGCTGATTCGAAACCGCGCCATCGACGACCAGACCGTCGCCATGATCGCCTCGCGCTGCTCCGATCGCCTCGCCGAGATCGTCGCCGAGAACCAGATCCGCCTGGCGCGCACGCCCCTGATCATCGAGCAGCTCTACCAGAACCCCAAGGCCCACCAGAGCGTCATCGACCGCGTCGTCGAGTTCGCGCAGCGCCAGAACCTCGACACCTCCGGGCTGCCCGGCCTCGAGCAAGCGCTGACCGTCGTCGGCAGCGAGCGCGAGGACACCCCCGTGGCCGCCAAGGCCGCCCCCAACGACAACATCTTCTCCGCCATCTTGCAGAGCTCTCTTGAGCAGGCCCACGACGAGGACGCCCGCGGGATCACCACCGAGCACATCCAGGAAAAATTCTCGGCCTTCGCCGAGCTGCTCGAAGGCGCCCTCCAGCAGAGCACCGACATCGACTTCGGCAACCTCGACGGCGACGACCCCCACAAGGCCGCTCAGATGGCCGACACCGACGAGGAGCGCATCGTCAACAAGCAGGTCCTCATCGGCAAGATGCGGATCGCCCAGAAGGTCCGCCTGGCCTGCATCGGCAGCCGCGAGGACCGCGCCCTGCTCGTGCGCGACCCCAACCGCCTCGTCCACATGGCCGCCATCCGCTCCCCCAAGATCCAGCCCGCCGACATCAAGGACTTCGCCGGCAACAAGGATCTGCCCTCCAACGTCATCAACCACATCGCCAGCAAGAAGGACTCCACGCGCGACTACACGATGCTCCTCAAGCTGGTCAACAACCCCAAGCTGACCCTCGCGACCGGCCTTCGCATGCTCAACTTCATGCGCGTCAACGACCTCAAGGCCCTCTCGAGCAGCCGCAACGTCAACCCACAGCTCTCCAAGCAGGCCAAGCTCCTGATGAACAAGCGGAACTCGAACAAGTGACCCGTCCGCCAGCCCCGACCAGCTGACCCCGCGCGGATCACGCCAGCGCGCTCACGCGGATCACGCAGGCGCGCGCACGAGGGCGGCACGGCGTCGGGCAGCTCTCCCCTTCGCCGCCCGGACCCGCTGCAAACCCGCTGAATCTTTCAAGAAATAAGAAATCGCTGGAGGATCGACGCGCCGCTCGCGCTTCGATCGAGGGGAGGATCAGCGGCCGCCGTAGAAGTCCGCGTCGATCTGGCGAAGCTCGCCAGAGGTCTCAAGGCGAGCGTCCCAGCCGCAGCGCGCCTGCTCGGTCCCGATGGCGTCGTAGCGTCGACGGGTGACGCCCTGGGGGTAGGGCGTGGGCTCGTCGATGGGGCAGCCGAGGCGGGCGAAGTCGGCGTCGCTGGTGGCCTCGAAGGTCCCGAAGGTCAGGTTGGGGATCTCCTGAGAGTTGGCGACGATCAGCTCCACGAGCATATCCTCCATCGCCCCGAGCGTCTCGCCGCAGCTCTGGAACAGGAGGCCGTTGAGCAGGGCCTCCGTGGCCGGATCGAAGAGCCCGTCGGCGATCTCGCGGCAGTCGAACATCTCGCCGAGCGCGTCGCCGAGGCTGTCGACATGATCGCCGAAGATCGAGGGCAGGACGATCTGCTCGAAGAGGGCCAGCAGCAGCGCCCCGTAGTTGAAGCGCAGGCTGTGGCGATCGATCGCGAGGTAGTCCTGGCCGCCCTCGGTCGAGACGAGCTCACCGGCGAAGAGCCCCGACAGCGCCCCGAAGCGCTCCAGGTCGCGCATCGCCAGCTCGATCCGGCCGCAGCCGGGCGGGTCCTGGTCCGTGCAGTCGACGTCCCAGTTGATCACGATGCTGCCGTAGCGGTGGACGTTGTTCGTCGCCAGGAAGCCCTGGGCGTCGGCCTCCCGGATGATCTCAAGCTGGCCGCCGAGGGTGAACTGGGTCAGCGTCTGGTAGACCGCGCCGCCGACCCGGAAGACCTGTCGGGCCTCCGGGCTCAGGACCTGGTCGAGCAGATCCTCGATCACCTGCGTCAGCAGCCCCCGCATGCCGGGGATGATGTTCAGGACGTCCCCGATCAGGCCGTCGTCGTTGGGATCGTTGGCGTCCCCGAGCAGCAGGTCGACGACCAGGCCGGCCGGGTCGGCGAAGATCCGCCCGATCAGGTTGATGTTCGTCCGCCAGGGCTCCGGCAGCGCGTCCGTCAGGTCCACGCGCGTCTCGATGTCGTAGATCCCGGCGACCTGCGGCAGGATCTCATGCATCACGACGGTGACCTCGGTGTCGAAGCCGTCCACGATCGGCGCCCGGTCGTCGTTGCAGCCGTAGCCCATCCTGGCGCTGTCGGGCATCAGGCCCAGGGAGATGGCCGTGTAGCCGTCGCCGTTGGCCAGGTTGACGAAGCGCGCCGAGGGGATGCCCTGAGGCGTCGGGATCACGTCGAAGTGGTCGAAGTCCGCCAGCAGATCGAAGGGGTCGAGGTCGGCGCAGGAGAAGGAGTCGTCGAAGAGGCGCACCGACACCAGCGTCGGCCGGGTCTGGCCCTCGTACTGCGTGTGGACGACGTAGGAGGCCCGATCCTTGGGCTCGACCCGGATGGTGAAGGCCGCCGGATCGGCGCCCTCGGCCGTCGCCAGCACCCTGAAGGTCCCGCTGACGCGCCCGGTCGTCACCGTCGCGGTCGCCTCGCCGTTCCGGTTCGTCGGCGACTGCGCCGGCCCGACCGCCAGATCCGCGCTCGCGCCCTCGAAGAGGAAGTTGACCTGGCCGCCCCGGATCAGGCCGCCCTGGGGGTTGACGTAGCGCACCCGGAGCTCGGCCGCGCCCGCGTAGCTCATCTGGCGCGTGGCGTCCCCGACGATCTCCAGCCGGTTGCGGGTGTTGACCGGGGGGCGGCCGACGCTGTCCTCCGGCGTCACGCGGACGCCGTCTTGAGGCGAGGAGACGTCCAGCGGGCCGGCCGCGGGCGAGTCGCCGTTGTTGTCGCCGGGCAGCTCCTGATCCGGCCCGGGCGAGTCGCCCGACACCCCGGAGGTCCTGTCCGCGCAGGCCCCGAGCAGCGCCGCGCCGAGAATGCAAATTAGAAAGATGTTTGATTTCATTGGATTACAGCACGAAGGCCGCCTTGGGGTTCCCGCGACGCGCTGCTCCAGCCAACAGAGATCAATTTGGGGCGCGTCGATCGAGGGGACTTCTAGTCAGGCCGGGGGACAATGTCAAGCGCCCTGTTCAGGGGCCTGGCGGGATGCGCAGGTTCGCTCAGCGAAGGCTGCGTGCCCCTTGGACGCGCGCCGCCCTCCAACGCCCCTTGGCCCTCAGCGGTATGGCTGGAGCGCCTTGGGCAGCTTGCGCAGCCCGAAGCTCCCCCGACGGCGATCGAACCACCGCGTCCAGTAGCGCGTCGCGGCGTTCTTGTTCCACGTCAAGCTCGCTGGCCTGTGACCGGACAACTCCATCAAGGCCCGCTGGGCGTTGTAGGACAGGAAATCCCGAGACGGGATGGCCTCCACGAGCGCCCAGATCGCCCGCTTGTCGACCCGCTTGACCTCGAAGCCGCGCGCCTGGAAGCCCGCCGCGAGCCAGTCGCCGCGCTTCTTGCGCCCGTTGGCCTTGAGCCACTCGGTCCACTCCTGCGCTCCGGCCTCCCGATCCTCGGCGCTGGCCGAGGGGTCGTCGAAGGACGCCTTCGACGTGTGGTTCGTCAGCCGCCGCAGCGCCCGCTCGGCGCGGCCCCGAACCAGCGCGTCGGGCTCGCCGAGCAGGCCGACGAGCGCCGGAACGGGCTCGGGGCGCTCGCTGTCGGCCGCCGCCTCGATCGCCGCCAGCCGCAACGTCATGCGCCTGCCCTCCAGCGGCAGCTCCTGACCCGTAAAGCGCGGCACCTCGACGGCCTGCATCGGCTTGGGGCGCCGCCTGTCCTCCAGATCCTTGTCCGGGAAGCGCGGATCGGCCGGCGGCGGCAGCGTGTAGGCCACGACGATCGCCTCCGACAGCGGCCCCACCTCCACCGAGGCGCTGGCGGGATCGGCCAGCACCGCCGCCAGCACCCGACCGGCGACATCGCCGCCGAGCAGCGACACCGCGTCGAGGATCGCGGCCCGGACCGCCGCGTCCTGCTCGACCTTGAAGCGCGCCTCCAGCGCCCCGCCCGCGCCCTCGACCGAGAGCGCCGAGAGCGCCTTGACCGCCGCCGACCTCACCCGCGGGCTCGGATCCGAGAGCCGCGCCACCAGCGCCTCGCCCCTCCCTGAGGCGCCCAGCAACACCAGCCGCTCGACGGCCCGCGCCCGCTGCTCATCCTCGGCGGCGGCGCCGGACAGCTTGACGAGCCTGGCCACCTCGGCCTCGCGCTCGGCCTCGAAGAGCTTGACGCCCGGCAGCGCCCGGCCCTGGTTGACGCAGCCGCGCACCACGTCCTCGACGCCGCAATGGATGCGGATGTGGAGGTGGTCGTTGTGCGCCAGCGCCATCCCCGGCTGCCCCAGCAGCGCGTCGGCCCGCTGGATCAGCGCCGCGGGCTCACCCTTGGAGCGCGCGTGGGCCAGCAGCATCTTCTTGAGCGCATTGCTGATGAAGAGGTACTGGATCTGGACCCTGTCGTCGCTCAGGAGCGCCTTGACCACCGTCCAGGTCCGCACCGGATCGAAGCGGTGCCCCCCCTTCCACTCCGACTCGCCCTTCTTGTCCACCGGGATCAGGTCGTCCGGATCGACCGGGTTGCCCTCCTGATCGACGTAGGCGAAGGCGATGTCCGCGTCTCGCCCTGAGTTGTGGCTGACCGACCACGCAAGGTCGCCGCCGCCGCGCTGGCCGATGTTGCCCACGTGCAGCCGCGCCCCGTGTTCGGCGTAGTAGACCTTCGATGCGCCGACGATGAGCTCGATGAGCGCCTCGGCGCCGTATCCCAGATCCCGCTCGCGCTGCCTCGGCAGCACCTCGTAGGTCAGCCCCGGCAGCGGCAGCGCGCGGGCGTTGATGAGGTGACCGTTCGTCACCGTCCCCACCGAGATCGAGGCCCCCTCGTCCTCCCCCTCCAGGAAGGGGTACCAGGGCTCGACCCAGGGCTCGATGAGCGTATCCGGGGGATACTGGATCGGCGCCTCGACGGCGACCTCGGGCTCGACCTGGGGATCGACGGCCGGACGGGCGATCCGTCCTGGGTCGCCCCCGTTGGAGCAGGCCGCAGCCGCCAGCATCGCAAGGGCCAGGGGCGCGCGGATCATCGGTCGAGGGCGTCTGCGATCTGCCCGAGCGCCTCGGCGCCGTGGGCCTGAAGCCGCTCGGCGTCGTGCCGGAGGGCCTGGCCCCCCTCGACGAGGTGCTGGCCTGCGGCGAAGACGTGCCGGACGTCCGAGGCCACCGCGGAGTAGACGATCCGGGCGTAGAGGTCGCCGCCAAGCCGCTCGGCGGCGGCCCCGCCGACGCCGTGGTGGGGCTGGTTCAGATCCAGGAGCACCAGATCGGCGTCCTTGCCCACCTCGATCGAGCCGATCCTGTCCTCCAGGCCCAGCACGCGGGCGCCGTCGATGGTGGCCATCTGGAGCACGCGCGCCGCTGGCATCGAGGTTGGGCCATGGAAGGGCTTCTGGAGCAGCGCCGCCAGGCGCATCTCGTGGAAGGCGTCGAGGTTGTTGTTGCAAGGCGCCCCGTCGGTGCCAAGGCCGACGCGAACGCCCGCAGCCCACAGCAGCGGGATGTTGGCGATGCCGGAGGCCAGCTTCAGGTTGCTCGACGGGCAATGGGTGACGCAGGTGTCCGTCTCGGCCAGGATCTGGCGCTCGCTCTCGTCGAGGTGGACGCCGTGGGCCAGCACCGCCCTGGGCCCCGTGATCCCCACGTCGTGCAGGTGGCCGATGTTGGTCGTCTGCCAGCGACGGCGGCTCTCCTGAACCTCCCAGACCGTCTCGTTGGCGTGGGTGTGCAGGATGTAGCCCTCCGAGGCGACGATCTCCCCGACCTCCTCAAGCAGCCGGGTCGAACAGGACATCGCGAAGCGGGGGCAGAAGGCATACTGGATGCGCCCCCCCTCGGCGCCATGCCAGCGCGCCGCCAGCGCCAGCGACTCGCGCACCGAGTCCTCCCGGCGCTCAAAGAGCGAGGCCGGGATGGTGTCCCCCTCGTCCATCATGGCCTTGCCGATGAAGGCGCGGATGCCGGATCGCGCGACCATCTGGCCCACCGCGTCGGTGTGGTGGACGGTGCCCATGTCGAGGATCGTGGTCGTGCCGCTGCGGACAAGCTCCGCCAGCCCGAACTCGGCGCTGAGCGCCATCGTCTCGGCCGTCAGCGCGCCTTCGAAGGGCCAGATCCGCCGCTCCAGCCAGTCCTTGAGCACCAGATCGTCGGCCAGGTTGCGAAAGAGCGACTGGCACAGGTGCACGTGCGTCTGCACGAGGCCGGGGATGCACACCAGCCCTCGGGCGTCCAGCCGCGCGTCCACCTCGGGGGCGGGGTCGCCTCGCCCGATCAGCGCGGCGATCCGCCCGCCCTCGATGAGGATGTCGGCGTCAAGGACGTCCATGGCGCCGTTGAGCGTCACCGCCCTGGCCCCTTCGATCAAGAGACGGGTCATCGGGATCACCCTCGCGAGAGCCACTCGGGCTCGGACCAGTCGTAGGCGGCGCTGGCGGCCATGCGCGACAACACTCGCCGCAGCAGCGCGACGAAGCGATCGCCGACGGCCTGGGCGGCGGCCTTGACGTGATCGTGGCTCAGCCGCTCGTCGGCCACCATCCCGGCGGCCTTGTTCGACACGCAGGAGATCCCCGCCGCGATCATGCCGCCGTGGTTGGCCGCGATGATCTCGGGCACGGTCGACATCCCGACGGCGTCGGCGCCCATCACCCGAAGCATCCGGATCTCCGCCGGCGTCTCGTAGCTCGGCCCGGCCAGCCCGGCGTAGACCCCGTGGGCGACCTCGATCCCGATGTCGACCGCCGCCGCGTCCAGCTCCGCGCGCAAGATCGCGCTGTAAGCCTCGGTCATGTCGGGGAATCGGGGGCCGAAGCGCTCATCGTTCTCTCCCGTCAGCGGGTTGCCCCCGAAGAGGTTGAGGTGATCGTCGATGATCATCAACGTGCCGACGTCGAAGGCGGCGTTGATCCCCCCCGCCGAGTTGGTCACGAAGAGGTAGCGCACCCCCATCTGCCGCATCACCCGCACCGGGAAGGTCACCACGTCGAGATCGTGGCCCTCGTAGCGGTGGAAGCGGCCTGCCATGACCACCACCTCGACGCCCTCGGCCCGGCCGATCACCAGGCGGCCGTCGTGGCCCTGCACTGTCGTCTCGACGAAGCCAGGGATCGAGGCATAATCGATGCTGACGCCTCCCTCGATCGTGTCGGCGAAGGCCCCCAGCCCCGACCCCAGGATCAGCCCCACCCGAGGTCGCAGGGCCGTCTGGCCGAGCACGAAGGCCGCGCAGTCCCTCGCGCGGTCATACAAGTCCGCCATCTATTGTCGCCCCCTCATCAAACCAGGATGCCTGCGATCGTCGCGGTCATGAAGGCGGCTATGCTGCCGGCGATCATCGCCCGCAGCCCCAGCCGCGCCAGATCCTTGCGCCGCGAGGGCGCGATCGCGCCCAGGCCGCCGATCTGGATCGCGATCGAGCCAAAGTTGGCAAAGCCGCACAAGGCGTAGGTCGCGATCACCACCGAGCGCCGCGACAGCGTTATCTCGGGGTCGTTGAGCATCCCGGCGAGGTTGATGTAGGCCACGAACTCGTTGAGGACCATCTTGGTGCCGAGCAGCTGGCCGATGTGGTAGCAGTCCTGCGGCGGCACGCCCATCGCTAAGGCCACGGGCCAGAACAGGTAGCCGAAGATCTCCTCGAAGCGCAGCACGTGCCAGGTCGACACGTCCGGCGCTCCCGCGCCGGCCAGCTCCTTCATCTGGTTGACGCAGCCGATCACGGCGCTGTCAGCCGGCGCCACGCAGCCCTCCGGGATCGTCAGCTTGTTGGCGGTGAAATACTCCACCAGCTCATTGAGCGAGCCGGTGTTGTACCAGGTGCTCGGCGCCCCCAAAAGGTAGTTGAGCATCGCGATCAGCGCCACGAAGGCCAGCAGCATCGCCGCCACGTTCAGCGCCAGCTGAAGCCCCTCGCCGGCCCCCCGCGCCGCCGCCTCGATGACGTTGGCGTCCACCTTCTCGACATCGCTCTTGAGCGTGCCCATCGTCACGGGCACCTCCGTCTCCGGGTACACGATCTTGCCGATGACCAGCGCCGCCGGCGCCGACATCACGCTGGCCGCGATCAGGTGGCCGGCGATCTCGGGGAAGACGCCGCTGAGCATCCCCACGTAGGCCGCCATCACACCGCCGGCCACCGTCGCGAACCCTCCCGTCATCACCGTCATCAGCTCCGACATCGTCATCTTGTCGATGAAGGGCTTGACCACCAGCGGCGCCTCCGTCTGACCCACGAAGATGTTGGCCGAGGCCGACAGCGTCTCGGCCCCGCTTGTGCCCATCAAGCGCACCATCACCCAGGCGAAGCTCTTGACCACGATCTGCATGATCCCAAGGTGATACAAGACCGTCATCAAGCTCGAAAAGAAGATGATCGTCGGCAGCACCATGAAGGTGAAGTTGATCAGTGCCGGCTGCACCTCCCCGTTGCTCACGAAGCTGCCGAAGAGGAACTTCGACCCCTCGTTCGTAAAGCCCAGCAGCTTGTTGAAGCCGTCGTTGGCCAGATCAAAAAGATCACGACCGTAGGGCATCCAGAAGATCATCGCCGCGAAGACGACCTGCAGCACCGTCCCGACGATCACCAGCTTCCAGTCGACCTTCTTGCGGTTGTTGCTCATCAACCAGGACAGGAAGATGAAGACAAAAATCCCGAGGAAGGACACGGCCTTGCCCATGAACCCCTCCATGCCCTCGGACTCCCTCATCGGGTTCCTGAGCTTCGGCGGCGCCTGCGCGCCGCCCTGCGCCGACGGCCCCTCGTCGCCCGCCCCAGCGGCCTTGTCGCCCTCAGCGCCCGCCGCCGCGCCATCGGCGCCGACCTCTCCCTCGGGCGCCTTGTCGCCCTCGGCGGCCTTGTCGCCGCCATCGGCGGCCTGACCGCCGCCATCGGCGCCCGCAACGCCGCCGTCCGCAGCGCCGCCCGCGGCCTTATCGAGCGCGCCGCCATCCGCTGCGGCCTCGCCTCCATCGACGGCGCCGCCGTCGACCGCGTCAGCCGGCGCGCCACCGGCCTGCGCCAGCGCCGGCTGGCCCTCCGACAGCAGGTTGCGCTCCGCCCGATCCTCGCTGACCGACACGCCCACCGCGATGAGCACGGCGCACAGCCCCACGCCCATCCACGAGAGGCACTGCACGGCCCTGGCTACGTTGACCGCGAAGCGATCCCGCTTTTGATCTCGATCTTTCTCGTTCATCGGGTTGTCCTTCCGGGTGGCGACCTGTAACTTCATCCCATCGGCACGCCCGGAGGCGCGACATTGCCTTTGAGTGAGCCGCGACTGTTGAATGCGACACACCGCCGTCTATCCCAAGGATGCGGGGACTCGGCTCGACACAAACTACGGTGGTATCCGAGACGGATCTGCCCTGTCAACTCCACACACCATGGCCTACCCCGCGCTCATCGACCGCGCCCTGGCAGCCGCAGCCATCGCGCACCAGCACCAGCTCCGCAAGAACCCCCTGCGACAGATCCCCTACGTGGCCCATTGCGCCGCCGTCGGCGCCCTGCTCCTGCGCGCGGGCTTCGACGACCAGGTCGTCGCCGCCGGCATCCTCCACGACGCCGCCGAGGACACCGACCTCACCCTGGCCCAGATCGCCGACGCCTTCGGACAGCGCGTCGCCGACCTCGTCTCCGACGTCACCGAGCACGACAAGTCCCTCTCCTGGGAGGTCCGCAAGCGCGACTACCTCGAACACCTCCAGAGCGCCGACATCGACGCCCTGGCCATCGCCGCCGCCGACAAGCTCCACAACAACCGCGCCCTGCTCGACGTCCTCGACGAGCTCGCCGCCCTCGGCCTCCCACCCGACGCCGCCTGGGCCGCCTTCAAGCGCGGCCCGGCCTCCTCCGTCGCCTTCACCCGCCACGCCTGCGACATCATCAAGGCCCAGACACACCGCGACCCTCGCCTCAAGACCCTCTGCGACGATCTCGACGCCTCCGTCAGCCTCCTCGAAGCCCACATCGCTGCCTGACCACCGCCCCCTTCTCACCCTCCGATCGGCGCGACCTGCGCCGAAGCCGAAGCCGAGATCACTCGGGGTCGCAAGCGCCCTGGCAAAAATTCTCTATCCTGCTGTCAACATTCAGGAATCTGTCCATCTGACGGATGGCGGAGGGGAGGCGCCGCACGCCCTCGTGGACCTCGTTCCTGGCCTCGGGGAAGTCGGCGGCGGTCCCGAGGGGCGGGTCGATCTTGAAGTCGAACTCGACCAGCGCGGAGCCTTCGAAGGGCGCCGCGACAAGCTCAAGGCCTGGGATGGGGCGGGCGGCGGGGTCGAGCAGGCGCAGGCCGAGGGCGCGGGCGTGGAGGTGCGAGGCGAGGTTGGGGACGGAGGTGTCGCCGATGCCGACCTGCATCAGGACGCGGCGGTCGGGCGGGGACTCGGGCAGCGGGGCGTCCAGGAGCAGGGGGGCGTAGCTGATGGGATCGACCCGGTCAAAGCCGGTCTGCGTCATCGCGGCCCACTTCTGCTGATCCAGGGGATCGGCGATCTGGAGCTCGATCAGGTAGATGAAGGGCTTGAAGGGCAAGGCGCGGAACATCATCAGCGTGAAGGAGGCCCCCCCGACGCCCAGGACGATCCGCGAGATGTGGGGCGAGAGCGCCGCGTAGGTGGCGCCGAGGATGTGGCCCTGGCTGATGCCGTAGAAGACGATCTGGTCGGGATCGTAGAGCGGCGCTCCGCCCTCGCGCTGCAGGGCGGGCGCGTCGAGCAGGGCGCCGCGGGCCGCAAAGGTCGCCGCGATGAAGTTGGCCATGGCCTGATGGAGCCGGTCGGTGAAGACGAGCGCCTCGGAGGGCGCCTGGGTCAGCTTCTCGCCCAGGGGGAAGACGTCCGCGTTGCTCATCCCCCACCAGTCCATGGCGATGACCACGACCCCGATCTGATCGGACATCTCGGCGACGAAGTCGCCGTCGATCTCCTCGCGGCCGCCGAGGAAGCCGTGGCCGTACTGCATCAGCCGGGCGGGCCCCTGCGCCGCCATCACGCTGCGCGGCACCAGGATCGTGAAGGGCACGGCCACCTCGCCGCGCGCCTCGACCTGCCCGGCGCCGTCGCGGTTGAGGCGCGCGTTGGGCTTGTCGTCCTCGATGAAGAGGGGGGCGGTGATCGTGCCGGTGATCCGCCGGGCGATGTGGGCGTTGACCTCCTCCTCGACCTCCTCGATGGTGACCTCGGGGGAGCGGTCATCAAAGCGCGCCATGACCTCGGCGCGCACCTTGAGCATGTCGGCGGTGGCTTGCTCCAGCGTCCCGGTGGTGAAGTCCCAGGCCAGCAGGAGGCCGCCGCGGTCCACCCCGGCGGCCTGGAGGGCGGGGAAGATCTCCGCCTCGTAGCGGGCCGACAGCGGCGCCAGGACAGGGTCGCCGGCCGCCTGGGCGTCTCGCAGGCGCCGGAAGCCCTCTGGAGCCGAGACGGCCGCTCCCGCAGGCGTCCGAAGGCGCTGGATCGCCACGACGTAGCGGGCGCCGTTGTCGAGGCGACCCAGCGGCCGCAGGATCAGCGCGCGGCCGGCGTCGGACGCGGCCCTCGGGTCCAGCTCGGCGAAGTGCTCGACGACCTCGACCGACGGCGGCTCGCCTCCATCGAGGCTTTTTTCGACCTTCAGGATGAGGGTGGCGCTCTCGGGGCTCAGGGAGGCGCGGGTGTCCCCGTCGTGGGCGACGAGGCCGGCCGGATCGACGCCCTCGGGGAAGAGGGCGAGGATGGGAGAGGCGACGGAGAAGCCGTCGGCGGGGTAGACGGCGGTGATGTCAATGACGCCGTCGGCCTGATCATCGCCGTCGAAGACGCCGTCGGCCTGATCACCGCCGTCGGCCTGATCATCGCCGTCGGCCTGATCACCGCCGTCGTCGAGGCCTCCTGGGCCACCGGCGCTCCTCGGCCCGGCGCCTCCGTAGGCGACGCGGCGGCCCGAGGGCAGCGCGGGATCGGCGACCAGGAAGGCGTCCGAGGGGAAGGGCAGGAGGCAGTCGACGTCGGCGGCCAGCGGGTTGCACCCCTCGGGGATCTCCAGCGGGGGCAAGGTCGCCGCGACCGGCGGCTGGGATGGCTCCTCCTCGGCGCAGGCCCACAAGAGAGGCAGCGCGAGCGCGGCGAGCCACAAAACGCGGCGGTCCTGGATCATAGGCTCAAATCTCGAAGGGGAAGTCGAACTCGACGCCGCGTTCAAGGACCACGAGGTAGATGAGGTCGGGGCCGGGCAGCGCGACGAAGTCGTGCCGGGTGCCGTCGCCCATGACGCGCTCCTGCCCTCGGCGGACGATGGTGCCGTCCTCGTCCTGCAAGCCCCCCTGGAGGACGAGGACGATCTCGCTGCCCAGGTGGGTGTGCTCGGGGAAGGGCGCCCCGGCCTGGACCTTGACGAAGCCCACCAGCGCGTCGGCCAGCTTCGGCCCGCCGCCAAAGTGGATCAGCGTCGCCTCGGCGCAGGGGCCGGGCACCCAGCTCGCCGCGTCGTCGATTCTGGCAAGAAGGGCGCGGGCTTGATCGAGGGTGTAATCGATCAAGGCGGCCACGCGCCCGGCGAAGGCGTCAAAGCGGCTGACCGAGGCGGTCGCCTCAAGGAGCCGCGCGAGCCCGTCTGCGGGCGGCGCGACGGGATCGAGCGACAGCGGCAGGGCGTTGAGGTCATCAAGACATCGGGCCAGCGCCCGCCGGGCATCGGGATCGGCGGCCAGGTGGCGCTCGACCTCGGCGCGCTCCTCGGCGTCGAGCAGGTCCATGGCGTAGAGCGCCAGGAGATCATCGAGGGCCATGCTCATGGCGCCCCCCCGGAGCCCTGGCCCAGACGATCGCGGAGCGCCGACAGCGCCGTGGCCGCGCGAGACTTCACCGTCCCGATCGGGATCGAGAGCGCCTCGGCGATCTCCGAGGAGGACATCCCCTTGAAGTAGGCCAGCTCCAGCACCGCCTGCTGCTTCTCGGGCAGAGCGGCCAGCGCCTCGCGCACGGCGAGGCGATCGAGCCCCACGGAGGGGTCCCCGTCGGACGAGGCCCGCTCGGCCATGCGCACGTCCTCCAGGCTCACCGAGCGGCTGCGGCCGGCTGACTTGCACAGATCCAGGGAGCGGCTCCGCACGCGGATCAAGAGCCAGGTGCGCACCTGCCCACGCCCAGAATCGTAATCCCCGGCCTTCTTCCAGACCTCCAGGAAGACGTCGTGCAGGATGTCCTCGGCCTCGCGCCGGTTGCCCAGGACCTTGTAGGCCACCGCCATCATCACGGCGCTGTAGCGCGCGTAAAGATCGCTCAAAGCCCCCTGATCGCCCTGAGCGATCGCGAGAATGAGGTCCTCATCGCTGTTGATGATCTCTTGCAACGCGAGAAACCGTGGTGGTCTAACGGCACTGGGTTGAAGGTAGCAGGTTCGCAGCTTTTGCGTCAACCGTCTTCTCCAGGGCCTCCGCCACGGCCCAGAGGCGATCCGCCGCCCCTGAACCTGCGCTGTCGCTTGCCGGTTTTGATGGCCGTTCGCCATGTTGATCCCTCAATGGTGTTCGAAGCTTGTTCGAAGCACCCCTTCCTCCCCCTCCATACGAAGGGAGCGCCTTGACGGATCAAACAACCCTCGCTCGCGCACCAGGAGAATCACCACAGCGCCTGCGTGATCACCGATCCCGACGCAGGCAGCGGCCCTCCAAGCGCCTCGGCGGCCCGCGACAGGATCACCGACGACACATGCGGCGTCCCGCCGAGCGCCCCGGCCAGCCACACCCGACGACCCCCGACCCTGAAGGGCACCTCCCGCCCCCCTGACCCCGCCCACCCCAGCGAGGCCGGGATCGTCTCGCGCGTGTGGTAGCCCTCCGCGCTCATGAAGGGCACCGCCACGACCTCCCGGCCCTCGCACAGCGACAGCGCCTCCTCCACCCTCGGCGCGTCGTCCGTAAAGACCGCCACGACCTGCGCAAAGACCCCTCGCTCGCCCAGCCGCGCCGCGTGCTCCAGCGCCGCGCGCCTCGAACTCCCGCTGCGCGACGTCCCGTGCCCCACCAGCGCCAGCGCCACATCCCCGGCCGCCGCCTCCCCCCCGATCGCCTCCAGCGCCAGCGCCTCGATCACCGCCCCGAGGCGCGCGTCCGTCCCCACCGGGGCGCTGACCGAGGCCGCCCTCCCGCCCCGGGCCAGCTCGCGCGGCAGGACCTCCCGCACGAAGTAGCCGTCCGACATGAAGAAGGGCACCACCGCGATCGGCTCGACCGACACCGGCCCCACCGCCTCGTGCCACCGAGGCGCCTCCTTCCAGAACCCCACCTGCACCTGATCGAAGATCCCCATCCGCACGATCGCCGCCGCGTGCGCGCGGACGGGCGCGCTCGACGCCTCGCCCTCCGACGCCCCATGCCCGAACAACACCAGCGACGGCATCTCAAACCCCCCCGCGCCCCCGATCTTCGACGCTGCGGCGCGCCCCGACCCCGTGATCTTAGCACCAGGCCCCGCGCCGCGCCCAGAGCTTGATCACGCCCCGGCAATGGCCCATCTTGGGCGCCGTCGACGTCGCACAGGGCCGACCTGTCTTCTGGAGCCACCCCTAGAGCCGCGAGCAGACCCTTGAGCGAGCACAAGCACCTCTCCATCGACCCCGCGTCCGCCTCCCTCGCCACGGACCTCTACCAAATCACGATGATGTACGCCTACTTCGCCGCTGGGATGGGCGGCCAGGCGACCTTCGAATACTTCGTCCGCAAGCTCCCGCGAAACCGCCGCTTCCTCGTCCTCGCTGGCCTGGAACAAGCCCTGGCCACCCTGCGCGACCTGCGCTTCGACGGCCCCCAGATCGACTTCCTGCGCCAGACCCCCACCTTCTCCCAGGTCGGCGACCCCGCCACCCTCAACCAGTTTCTCGAATACTTGCGGGACTTTAGATTCACAGGAGAGGTGCGCGCGGCCCGAGAGGGGACGATCTTCTTCCCCAACGAGCCGGTGCTCCAGGTGACCGGGGATCTCCTGCAGGGTCAGCTCGTCGAGACCATCCTGCTCAGCACCTTGAACTACCAGACGCTGGTGGCCTCCAAGGCGGCCCGGATTCGCCTCGTGGCCGGCGACAGGACGCTCATCGACTTCGGCACGCGCCGGGCCCACGGCCCCCAGGCCGGGCTGATGGCCGCGCGCGCCGCCTTCGTCGGCGGCTTTGACGGCACCAGCAACGTGCTGGCCGCCCAGCTGCTCGGCATCCCGGCCGTCGGCACCGCCGCCCACGCCTACACGATGGCCTTCGAGCGCGAGCAGGACGCCTTCGCCCACTACCTCGACGCCTTCCCGGCCTCGACCACCCTGCTGATCGACACCTACGACACCTTGCGCGGCGCGCGCCGCGCAGCCGCCCTCGGCGCCGGCCTCAAGGGCGTCCGCCTCGACTCCGGCGACCTCGGCGCGCTCTCCGTCCAGGTCCGCGCCATCCTCGACGCCCAGGGCCTGACCGAGGCCAGGATCGTCGCCAGCAACGACCTCAACGAGATCAAGATCCGCGACCTGCTCGCCGACGGCGCCCCCGTCGACGTCTTCGGCGTCGGCACCGAGCTCGTCACCAGCCGGGACGACCCCACCCTGAGCGGCGTCTACAAGCTCGTCGAGAAGATCGTCGACGGGCAGCCCTTCCCCACCATGAAGTTCTCCAGCGACAAGCCCAGCTACCCCGGCCGCAAGGACCTCTACCGCCTGCTCGACGCCGACGGGCGCGCCGCCGCCGGCGTCCTGACCCAGGCCGGGGAGCCCCCGCTCCCCGAGGGCGCCATCCCCCTCCTGGAGCTCGTCTTCGAAGGCGGCCGACCCCTCGCCCCCCCCGAACCCATCGAGCGCCTCCGGGCGCGCACCCTCGAAGGGCTCAACGCCCTCCCCGACGCGCTGCGCGGGCTGGAGGGCGACCTCCACCCCCACCCCGTCACCCTCCACATCTCCCCAGACACCGAGGCCCTGATGGCGCGCTGCCTTGCCCGCTTCAACGACTGAACTCGCCCTCCAAGGACGCCCATGGATCCTCTGGCACGACCCCCAAGGCTGCGCATCGCCCTGGCCCAGATCAACTTCACCGTCGGGGCCTTCGAAGGCAACCTCCAGCTCATCGAGCACGCCGTCGAGCGCGCCCTCAAGCGCGGCGTCCAGCTCCTCGTCCTGACCGAGCTGGCCACCTGCGGCTACCCCCCCCGCGACCTGCTGGAGCAGCCCGACTTCGTCTCCGAGAACCTGCGCACCCTCGACCGGGTCGCGCGCCTGAGCACCGACAAGCTCGCCATCGTCTGCGGCTACGCCGAGCGCGCCCACGCCACCGCCTCCCGACCCCTGTACAACGCCGCCGCCGTCTGCTTCGGCGGCAAGGTCCGCCACCGCCTCTTCAAGTCCCTTCTGCCCAACTACGACGTCTTTGACGAGGATCGCTACTTCGAACCGGCCCCGCCCGAATTGATCAAGATCATCAAGCTCTTCAACCTCAAGATCGGCGTCACCATCTGCGAGGACATCTGGGGCGACGAGCTGGCCGGCGAGGGGCGCTGCTACCCGACGCGCCCGGCGCGAGTGCTGGTGGATAAGGGCGCGCAGCTCCTCATCAATATTTCGGCCAGCCCCTTCTCGCTCGGCAAGGCCACCCAGCGCCGACGCCTCCTGGCGGCGCTGGCCACCAGCCACCAGGTCCCCATCGTCTACACCAACCAGGTCGGCGCCAACGACGGCCTGATCTTCGACGGCCTCTCGATGGCCATCAACGCCGACGGACACACCGCCGCCCGCGCCCGCGACTTCGCCGAGGACCTCCTGATCGTCGACATGGACTGGCAGGGCAAGCTGTGGCAGGTCGGCGACCCGCCCTCCAACGCCGAGAACGCCCTGGAGCAGACCCGCCGCGCCCTGGTCCTGGGCGTGCGCGACTACCTCTACAAGACCGGCCACAAGAGCGCCATCGTCGGCCTCTCCGGCGGGATCGACTCGGCGCTGACCGCCACCCTCGCCGCCGAGGCCCTCGGCCCCGAGAACGTCCTGGGCGTCGCCATGCCCTCGCGATACTCCTCGCCGGACTCCCTGGCCGACGCCGAGGCCCTGGCCGCCAACCTCGGGATCCACTTCCGCGTCGCCTCCATCGAGCCCATGTTCCAGGCCTTCCTCGACACCACCGCCCCCCTCTTCGAAGGCTACGGGCCCGACGCCACCGAGGAGAACCTCCAGGCCCGCGTCCGCGGCACCCTCCTGATGGCCCTGTCCAACAAGTACGGCGCGCTGGTCCTGAGCACCGGCAACAAGTCCGAGCTGGCCGTCGGCTACTGCACCCTCTACGGCGACATGTGCGGCGGGCTCGCCGTCATCTCCGACCTCCCCAAGACCCTCGTCTACGCCCTGAGCCGCCACATCAACCACATGGCCGAGATCCACGGCCTGACACCCCCCATCCCCCAGAACACCCTGAACCGCCCCCCCAGCGCCGAGCTGCGCCCCGACCAGACCGACCAGGACACCCTCCCCAGCTACGACGTCCTGGACCGCATCCTCGAACTCCACGTCGAGGCCCTGCGCACCGCTGAGCAGATCAGCCGCTCCGAGGGCTTCGACCTCGACCTCGTCCGCCGCGTCATCGCCATGATCCACCGCAACGAGCACAAGCGCCACCAGGCCGCACCAGGCCTGAAGATCTCCGCCAAGGCCTTCGGCGTCGGGCGCCGCTTCCCCATCGTCGCCCGGTACCTGTGAGCCCCTCGCTGGAAGCGCCCCGACGCTCTGTGTACTCTGGGCGCCACAATCGCCTCGACGGCCCCACCCCCTCAGGCGAGGGGCGGCCGCCCTGGCCCGCATGAGCCCCGACTCGCCATGAAACACCCCGCCCCCCGCGCCCCCTGGACCCCGAGCGATATCCTCGCCTGGATCGCCGCGCCCATCTGCGCCCTCTTTGCCCTCTCGCTGGCCTGCACCACGGCCCCCCCCGCCGACGACGGCAGCAGCCTGACCCCCGACGAGCTGCGCGCCTTCGTCCAGGCCAAGGCCCTGCTCCTTGGCCGCTGGACCCTCACCCACGAGGTCCAGGCCCGCGACGAGGTCGGCCGACCGCTGCCGGCCGGCGCCTTCTCCTGGACGATCGAGATCTTCGAAGTCGAGCCCTTGCCCTTCGGCGCCAACCAGCTCCAGTTCCGCTGGTCCGGCGCCCTCAAGGCCGAGCGCCTCTGCGTCGTCGACGAGGCCAGCTTCGTCCCCCAGGGCGCCCCCTGCCAGCCCCTCGAGCCCGCCCTCCTCGGCCGCTGCGTCGGCCACGCCTGCGAGTCCTTCCTGGAGCTGCCCATCCAGGGCTCCTACCAGCCCGACCTCGACCAGCTCCGCTTCGACTCCGTCGAGGGCAATGCCTTCTTCCTCGACCCCGAGCGCGGCTTCATCAACCTCTCGACCCAGATCACCGGCACCCTCACCTTCGAAAGCGACACCTTGGCCGCCGCGCCGACCTGCGAGGGCAGCTGCGGCTTCACCATCACCCCCAAGGGCCTCTTCACTGGTCAATACCGCAACTATTCCGACAACTTGCGCGTCACCACGCTGACTCGCCTGGATGACCTGCGCCGCAAGACCCCCACCGTCGACGAGACCCCGAGGGCCACCCGGATCGACGAGCAGGCCGAGGCCGAGGCCGCGATACTGGGCTCCTGGCGCCTGACGATCGGCCTTGAGGACGACTTCGAACCTGGGGGCCTGCGCGCCGTCGGCGAGGTCGGCTACGACCTCGACGTCTTCGAGGTCGTCGAGTCCTCGGAGGTCGGCGCGTGGCAGTTCCGCGCGGGCGCCAACGTCTCCAGGCTCTGCGTCGCCACCCAGGCCGACGCCAACGCCGGCCGCCCCTGCGGCGAGCTCGCGCCAGCCCAGGTCGGCACCTGCGGCAGCACCTGCACCCCTGGCGACGAGATCGCCGTCGAGGGCCTCTTCAACACCCTCGACGGCGCCCTGCGCATCAACCGGGTCGACGCCGACGTCTTCTTCGAAGACGCGCGCGGTCACGTCGCCCTGAACGTCGACATCGTCGCCGACGGCCTCACCCTCGTCGGCGACGCCGTGGAGGTGTCGCAGTGCACCTCGGGCTGCTCCTGGCAGATCCGCGCGTCCGGCGAGCTCGACGACAGCCACGGCGACCGCGACGGCACCACCTCCGTCTTCCAGATGCACAGCCAGTGAGCGCCTGGGCGCTCCGATCTCCCCCCTGCGGAGCCGCCCGCTCTGAGCGGTTCGCTCAGGGAAGGCTCCAGGCCCCTTCGACGCGCCCCTCCCCCCCACGCGCGACGAACGCCCCGCCCCACGCTCCTCGCACCGCCCCACGCTCGACGAACGCCCCACGCACCACGAACACCCCACGCACCACGAACGCCCCACGCACCACGAACACCCCACGCACCACGAACGCCCCACGCACCACGAACGCCCCACGCTCGACGAACGCCCCACGCTCCTCGCACCGCCCCCGTTGGGGACGGGCTCGTCGGGTGGGGCTAGATGCTCGGGGCGGGCTGCGCCCTGTCGGTCGCAGGCCCCCGAACGATCCAGGTCGACACCAGAGGGCGTGAAAACCCCAATCCACAGGCCCACTTCGACGCGATGATCCGGCCCCGCGATCCGCGCTCGGCCGTCCGCCGGCCTGCGCCCGACAGGGCGCAGCCCACCCGCGCATCCAAGCCCCACCCGACGAGCCCGCCCCCTTGAGGGGCGGTGCGAGGAGCGTGGGGCTTGGGGGGCGCTCCGATCTCCCCCCGGCGGCGCCGCCCTGAGCCGACTTGACATCGGGGGCTGGACAGAGCTCAATTTCAGTCCCTGACCTGTTGATCGAGGTGCGCCCCATGACCTCCAGGACACTGGCCGTGATCGCCGCGACGGCCCTCTGCACGCTGGCCGCCTGCCAGAACACGGGGACGGTCCACAGCCCGTCCCAGCCCCCTGTCGTCGCCGTCGACCTCTCCCCCGACGTGGCCGACGCGCCACCAGCGGCGCCGCCGCCCGAGCCGCTCCTGCCCGACGAGGGCGCTCACCTGGCGCCTTCGCTGACCCGGCTGGCCGGGGGCCAGGAGAGCCCGGACATGGGCGTCTTGCTGGAGGTGGAGCGCTGCCGCGACTGCCACGCCTCGATCGTCGAAGAGTGGCGCCAGAGCCCCCACGCGCTCTCGTCCCTCAACAACCCGCTCTACAGGGTCACGCTCGACGACTTCGTGGCAGACCGCGACCCTGCCCGCGCGCGCTTCTGCAACACCTGCCACGACGTCGCCCTCCAGTTCGACGACCCGCCTGAGCCGCCCCGGCCTGAGGACCAGCGCGCCCACGCGGGCGTCAACTGCATGACGTGCCACGGCATCACGGCGGCGACCGTCGACGGCAATGGCAGCTACACGCTGGACACCTCCCCCGTGCCCTACCCGGTCCCTGGCGATCCCGACTCGCTGGCTCGTCACAGAGCCAGGGTGGCCCCGAGCGCGCTGGGCACCGACGCCATGTGCACCTCGTGCCATCGGGCCTTCATCGGGCCGCAGACCGAGCACCCCTTCATCGCCTTCGGCATGGACGAGCACACGCCCTTGAGGCGCTCGCCCTTCGGCGGCAGCCTCCTGGATCGCATCGACGAGCCCATCGCGCCCAGGGGTTGCATCGGCTGCCACATGGCCGAGGGCGCCGGGGGCCTGCGCGCCCACCGCTTCCCGGGCGGCCACACGACGCTGGCCCGGATGATCGACTCCGAGGCGCAGCTCAAGGCGAACGTCGACCTGCTCAGCCAGGCCGCCGCGCTGGACCTGCACGCGATGGCGCGCGTCGGCGCCAACGTCGTCCACCAGGAGCCGGCGCTGGCTGCGGCGCCGGGCCAGCGGCTCCTCATCGACGCGGTGATCGCCAGCCTCCAGGTTGGCCACGATTTCCCGAGCGGCGCCAAGGACTTGCGCGACATGTGGCTGGAGGTCAAGGCGACCGACCGCCACGGCGCGCCGGTCGCGGCGGCGGGTGATCGGCACGCCGAGGCGCCTCGCGATCCGACGGCCCACATCCTTCGCACCCTCGTGGTCGACATCAAGAGCGAGGTGGTCTTCGAGCACCGGGTTGGCCGCTTCAGGGCGGGGGTCTACGATCGGACGATCGCGCCGAGGGGGGCCGCCGTGGTCCGTTATGGCCTTGATCTGCCGGGCGACTTTGACCCGGGGCGCTTCCCGCTGTCGATCGAGGCGACGCTGAGGCACCGCCGGGTGCAGCCAGAGCTGGCCGAGGCGGCCTGTCGGACCTCTGGAGAGGGGCGCGGGGCTGCCTTCGTGGCGCAGTCGAAGAGGTGGACGGGGGTGAAGCTGGATCCGTGCACGCCGCAGCCGATCATCGACATCGCGCGGGCGCGGCTCCAGGTCGGCCCGGGGGCGGCCGAGGGGGCCGAGGCCAGGCCGAGGTGGGTGAGGTTGCTGGCGCACGGCCGGGGTCTGCGCCTGCAGGTGCAGGAGCACCAGGAGGAGGCGCTGCTGGCGCTGCAGGAGGCCGAGGAGGCGCTTGGGGTCGAGGCCCCGCCTTGGGCGCGGCCGGCGATCTGGGTGGAGCAGGCGGGCGTCCTGGGGTTGATGGGGCGCACCGGCGAGGCCGAGGCGCTGCTGGGGCGGGCTGAGGCGCTGCTGCCTGAGCACCCGGCGATCCCCTTCATGCGGGGGGAGATCAACGCTCTGGTCTGGCGCTGGGAGGCGGCGGCGGCGGCCTACCGGCGGGCCAGCGAGCTGTCGCCTGGGGACGACCGTGTCTGGCGCCAGCTGGCGCTCTCGCTGGGCAGCCTGGATCAGCGGGGGGCCTCGCTGGAGGCGGCGCAGCGCGGGCTCCGGCTCAACGCACAGGACGGGGATCTGCTTCGAATCCAGAGCCTGGCCTTGCAGGCGCTCGCGCCGGAGAGCGAGGGCGCCAGGGTGGCCCGCGAGACGTGGCTGCGCTACCGGAGCGACGACGGGGCGCCGGGGGTCAAGGCGCGCTGCGCCGACAGGGCGCCGGTCTGCCAGCAGGAGCGGGTGCCGATCTTCGTCCACGCGATGCGGGCGGCGGGCGGGTCCGGGGCGCCTTGAGGCTGGGCGCGCCGCCCGGCCCTGCGGCGGGCGCGGCGCCTGACCTCAAGGCAGACGGGCCGCCTGGCCTCAAGGCAGACGGGCCGCCTGACCTCAAGGCGGGCGGGCCGCCTGGCCTCAAGGGGCGCGCCTGCGGCGTCGGTCGGTCAGGCGCCGCGCGAGCCAGGGGAATCCTCGGGGTTGGCCCGACGCGGGGGCCAGAAAAACCAAAAGCCCCTGCGATGACGCAGAGGCTCGACGCCGGGCCGGGGCCCTGGCGGCTGGTTGTGGCGGAGGATCAGCCCTCGACCTTCTCCTTGAGGAGCTTGCCGGGGGAGAAGCTCGCGGCGTGCTTCTCGGGAATGTCGATGACGGCGCCGCTGCTGGGGTGGCGGCCCTTGCGCGCCTTGCGGGTCTTGCGCTCGAAGGTGCCGAAGCCGGTCACGACGACCTTGCCGCCGCCCGCGATGGTGTCCTCGATGTTCTTGAAGACCGCGTTGACGACGGCCTCGGCGTCGCGGTTGCTGACGCCAGTATCCTCGGCCACCTTCTTGATAAGATCGTTCTTATGCATGGGTCACTCCCTCCAATCGTGAAAATAACACCGCCAATTCATCAAGCGGCGCGACAGTCCCGTCTGGTGTAGAACCCGATGTGAAGGGCCTCGACATCGGCTCAACCAAACTCCAGGATGGGCAGGACAGTAACCGCATGATTTGGGCTCGTCAACGACAAATCGCGTCAAGACGGGCTCCGATGGCAAATTTGTGGTGGCGGAAGGGGGGGTCTGGGAGGGTCCGAATCAGCGCGAGACGATCGCAAAGCCGACCCGGCGGTTGTGATCGGCGCGATTGGGGCCAGCGCCGCCGCCGACGATCATCAGACGGTCGGTGGCCACGCCGCGCTGGACGAGCCCATCGCGGACCATGCGGGCGCGGGCCAGGCTCAGATCGCGCAGCGCGTCCGGGCCGCTCTCCTCGTTGGACTCGGCGTAGCCGACGATGCGCAGGTTCAGGTCGCCGTTGTCGCTGAGCTTGTCGGCGATCGTGTCCAGCGGGGGGTTCGAGAGCGGGACGGCCGAGCCGGGCTTGAAGGAGATCTCCTCCTCGAAGGAGACGATCTTGACCACGTAGAACTCGACCCGGCGGTTGAGCGCCCTGCTGCCCCGATCGGCGGCGTCGCTGACGGGCCGGGTGTTGCTGAAGGCCTCCGTGGACAGGCGGTCGGCCGAGACCCCCTTGCGCACCAGGCGCTTGAGCACCTCCTCGGCCCGCTTCTGGCTCAGCTCCTCGCACTTGCGCTCGCCCGCGTCGGCGTGGCCCTGCACCGTCACCTGCATCTCGGGGTTCTCCTTGAGGTAGGAGGCCATCAGATCCACGACCTGCGCCTGACCCCGACCTATCCCCGACTGGTTCTGATCAAAGGCCACCTGATCGGCCACCAGCACCTGGTAGTGCATCACATTCGCGCCCGAGCCGCCCCCAAGGGCCGCCGACCCGCTCCCGAGCAGCGCGCCCAGGACCACAAGCGCCGACAACCCCCTCGACTTCGCCGCCCAGCTCGCCCGCTTCGTGTTCATCGCCTCACCTCTCCGTGGCTGACTTCCCTTGACCAGCTTCAAACTAGTACGCCCGGATCAATGATGCAATACTGAACGTTTGTTCGCATTTGAAACCTACCCATCGCCGCGATCGTCGACGACCTCCGGCGCGACACAGACCCGGTTCCTGCCGCCGGCCTTGGCGGCGCCCAGGCCGAGGCTGACCCGCTCCATCAGGTCCCGCACCGAGCCGTCCTGCGCCCGCCGCTCCGACAGCCCGATGCTGACGGTCAGCGGCAGGGGCGACCCGTCGGTGCTCTCGAAGGGGTGCGCCTCGATCAGCGCCCGAAGCCGCTCAAGCGCCTGGGCCGCCAGGCCCTCCTCGGCGCCCTGCATCACCAGGCAGATCTCCTCGCCGCCGTAGCGCGCGGCCCAGTCCTGCCCCCGGACATTGCCCACGATCAGCGCCGACAGATCCCGCAGCGCCTTGTCCCCCGTCGGCCACCCCCAGCGCTTGTTGACCTGCCCGAAGTGGTCCACGTCCAGCAGCGCCACCGTCAGCGGCTGCCCCGTCGAGGCCGTCGAGCCGAAGACATACTCCAGCCGACGATCGAGGTAGCGGCGGTTGTGAAGCTGCGTCAGCACGTCCACCTCGGCCTCCTTGCGCAGCTCCTCGAAGAGCCGGCGGCCCCGGTGGGTGATCACCTCCGCGATCCGCTCCGAGATCACCCGCGTGAGGTTCTCGAAGCCCTCCAGCGCCAGCGACCCGTCGACGGCCAGGGCCCGGCGCTCGATCTCCGCGTGGTGGATCACGCAGTCGCGGCCGCGCACCTTGGCCGCAAAGAGGGCCTCCTCCGCCTTCGACAGCAGCTCTCGCCGCCGCAGCGGGCCGAGCGCCGTCGCCACCCCGACGCTGACGGTGATCCGGATCCCGTCGTGGAGCGGCTCGCCCCGCACGATCTCCCGGATGAGCTCCGCCTCCGCGATCGCCTCGGCCTCGGTCGCCCGCATCAGCAGGCAGAACTCCTCGCCGCCAAAGCGCGCGACCAGGGCTTGAGGCGAGGTGCTCGTGACGATCCGACGGGCGAGGGCGTGCAGGATGATGTCGCCGACGGCGTGGCCGTGCTGATCGTTGACCTGCTTGAAGCGGTCGATGTCCACGAAGAGCAAGGAGAGCGGGCGCTCCGGCGCGGCCTTGTCGACGCCCGCTGCGAGGTGCTCCAGGAAGACCTGGCGGTCCGCCAGCCCCGTCAGCGAGTCCCGCCACGACAGCGCCCGCTCGCGGAGCTGGCCCAGTCGGTAGGCGAGCAGCTCGGGGGGGGAGCCCAGGAGCGCGATCTCGTCCCGGTGCGACAGGCCGGCGAGCACCGCGCCGAGCTGCTCGGCCGCCGCCAGAATCAGCGCCGGCTGCTTCGCCGAGCGCCGGGCCTCGAAGAGCGCCTCGACGGACGCGAAGGCCCGCGCGTCGAGCGCGATCAGGTGCGCGTCGGCCAGCGCGCCGAGCGCGCCGGGCTCGCAGGCCTCCGCCCGCATCCCCGGCAGCGCTGGCGCGGCCTCCAACGAACACCAGGCCACGATCAGCCGCTCGGGGCTCGCCACCACCATCACTCCCCCAACATCCGGGCGCGCCCGGCTCGCCCCTGGCCTACCACGCCTGGCCCCAGCGGACCCCCGCCGAGGCCGGGCCGACCCACGGCAGGAGGCCAGCCGGCGGCGTCGAGGGCTCCTCGACGCCCGTGTCGGTCAGCACCATCAGCGCCCCTACGCCGACGAGGGCCGCGCCAACGGCGTAGGTCGCCAGCAGGGCTGGCCGCAGCGCGTCGAGCTGGCCGCGGATCTCCCTCTCCGCGGCGTCCTGATCCCGCAGGGCCGCCTCGTACTCGTCCAGCTTCGGCCCCAGCGCGAGGACATCGATCAGCACCCCCACGCCGAGCACCCCCGCGCCGGCCCCCACCGTCCCCCACCCCCACGCGTGGAAGGGCTCGCTGACCCCCTTGATGGGGAGCTTGGGCGGCACAGGCTCGATCTCGACGGCGATCGGCCCCAGGTCGCCCTCGGCGTCGAGGGTCGGCAACGCGTTCAGCGGATCTCCGACCGCCGCGCCCTCGACGGCCTCCCCGTCCAAGGGCGTCGGCAGTTCGACGGTCTCCCCGTCCAGGGGCGTCGGCAGCTCAACGGCCTCCCCGTCCAGGGGCGTCGGCAGCGCGTCGGCGCCCACCGTCAGCTCCAGGGTCTTCGAGGGTCGGATCGCGAAGCGGATCGACGTCTCCCGCTCGCCCAGGGCGACGTCGAGGCGGTGAGCGCCGGGGCGCAGCGCCATGCGGACGTCGCAGGTGCCGACCCGCTCGCCGTCGATCAGGAGCGTGAGCCTGGCGTCGAAGCAGCGCACGATCAGATCGCCGGTGCAGGCGCCCAGCTCTCTTTGAAAGCGCGCCAGCATCTCCGCGACGACCTCGGGGGGCGGGTCGGCCACCTGGGGCGCCTCGGCGACCTGATCAAAGGCGGCCTTGGCCGCCTCGCACTGGCTCAGGCGGTAGCGGCTGCGGCCGAGGTTGAGCAGCAGGACGTTGAGGCGACCTTCCTTGAGCGCCTCCTCCAGCAGCCGCGCGGCGCCCTCGTAGTCCCCGCGCTCAGAGGCCTCGCCGGCCTCCTGGGCCAGCTCGATCTGTCGGGGCGTCGGGAGCGCCTGGGGTTGTTGAGCGGCGCCCAGAGCGGGCCACAGGAGCATGAGCGCGAGCGCGGCCAGCCGCAGCGCGCTCATGGATCGCCGGCCGGGGCCTCGACGGCGGCCTTCTCGTTGCCTTCGCCGCCGATGACGCCCGTCGTGATGAGCACCAGCACAAGGACCGCGCCGATGATCAGCATCAGGAAGAAGCCCAGCGCCACGAGCAAGGGGACGTGCCGCCGGGAGGAGGGGCGCTCTGGCTCCGCGCTGGGCCTGGAGCGCTCCAACTCCGGCTGGTACTGCCGGGCCGATGACATGGCCGCCTCGGGGGCAGGGCCAGGGGTCGCGCGCATCGCCAGGGTGGCGCCCAGCGGCGGCCCGCCCGACCTCGACGGCTCGTCGAGATCGGGACCCGGCGGCTTGAAGTCGACGATCGTGGCCGAGACCCGGGAGACCGGAATGTCTCGCCTGGGAGAGTAGCTCACGACCGTGGCGGCGATCTCCCCGGTGTTGGAGAGCTTCTCGCGCAGCGCGTTGCTCTGGATCGGGCGAAGCTGGCCCGACGGCCCCGCCTGGTCGATCGAGCGGCCCGTCTCGGCGGACAGCGGCGCGCCGCCCTGCGCCCCGAAGGCCCCCTGTGCGGGCAGGGGGGACGAGGGCAGGCTGCGCTCGGGCATCTGGGCCGCCGCGCCGCCCCTGAAGACCTGAGGGCTCGCGCCGGATTGCATGGGGCGGCCCCCCATGGCGGCGATGGGGCGATCGTAGTTCGAGGACGACACCACCGGCTGACCAGAGGGGTCGACGTCGGTGGCGGCCTCGACGAAGGCGGGCCGCGCGCTGAAGTGCGCCTCGACCGCGCTCTGGATCGCCTCAAGGGCGTCCCTCAGCTCCCCTGCGTTCTGGTAGCGCGCCTTGGGATCGAGCGAGAGCGCCTTGGTCAACACGGGCCCCACGGGGCTCTTGAGGATCTGCTCGGGGATGTTCAGGTCGCCTCGGCTGTGCGCCATCATGCACTGCATCCCGGTGCCGTCCACCGCAGGGCGCCCCGTGACCACCTCCACGAAGAGCAGCCCCACCTGATAGACGTCGAAGGCCGGCGAGATGGACTTGCTGCGGATGTACTCCGGCGTCAGGTACTGGGGCGTGCCGTAGAACTCGCCCGCGCTCGTCAGCCGCACCTGCTGCTCCATCATGTGCGCGATGCCGAAGTCCAGCAGCTTGAGCGCCTCGACCCGGCTGTTCGGCTCCGTCACGAAGATGTTGTCGGGCTTCAGATCTCGATGGACAATCCCGAGCTTGTGCGCGGCGTTGAGCGCGTCCAGGCACCGGATGAAGAGCCGCAGGGCCCGCTTGATGTCCATCGGGCCATTGCGCTGGATCTCGGTGCTCAGCGCGTGGCCCCGGAGCAGCTCCATGACCATGTAGGGGCTGGAGTCCTCAGCCACGCCATAATCGAGCACGCGCACCACGTCCGGGTGCTGGATCTGGCTCGAAGCCTTGGCCTCCCTCGAAAAACGCTCCAGGAAGCCCGACGCCACCGTCCGAGTCACCCGCAGGACCTTGATCGCCACCGGCTGCCCCAGGCTGATCTGGTTGGCCTTGTAGACCGTCGCAAACCCGCCTCTGCCCAGCACCCCCAGGATCTGGTAGCGCTGGCCAAGGACTGTCCCGACTGGGAGATCCGATTGTTCCTGACCCGGAGGTTGGTTGCTCATAGCCACGGCGGCATCAAGGATGGCAGACTTTTACCCTCGCAGAGCATAGTCCAGCCCCGCTGGTGCGTCAATCTCATCACCCCTCGCTTGATCGACCCCGTGCCGGCATTGGCGCAAAAGGGCGTTTTGTGCTGTGATCGACCTGGACAGCCTCTCCCCTTCGCCTTGAGGATCATATGACACAGGCTTACCGCCTGCCTGCCCCGCTCGCACTGACGACCCTCTGCCTCATGGCCTGCAACCTCCTGACCGATCCCGACGACGTCAAGGCCCGCGTCGAGCGCGAGCGCGCCAACGCACCCGACTCCTGCCCCGCCCCCCTGACGGTCTGCGGCGGCCTGTGCGTCGACACCCGCGTCGATCCCGATCATTGCGGCGAAGCCTGCAGGCCCTGCCTCGCCGGCCCCGCCAGCGTCCCCCGCTGCCTGGAGGGCCGCTGCGCCTTCTCGTGCGTCGACGGCGCCCTGGATCTCAACAACGACCTGGGCCTGGGCCTCGGCGGCGACGGCTGCGAGTGCTTGCCCGGCGACGCCTGCCAGCGCCCCGCGCCCGCCTGCGGCGACGACACCTGCGACCCCGGCGAGTCCCCCCTGGTCTGCTGCCTCGACTGCCCCTGCCCCGGCGACCAGCAATGCGACAGGACGCGGCCTCGCGGCCGTGGCCTGGACCCCGAGCCCGAGCCCGAGCCTGAGCCCGAGTCCGGTTGCGGCGACGGCACCTGCGACCCCGGCGAATCCCCCGAGGGCTGCTGCCTCGACTGCGGCTGTGGCCTTGGCAACCCTTTTGCCGTCTGCGAGGCCGAGCCTCGGCGCTGCCGCCCCTCGCGCTGGCGCTTCGCCTTCTTGAGCCACGACCCCGCCGTCGGCTTCACCACCGCCCGAGGCACGTGGTCCTTCCAGAGCGCCGGCCTCTACGCGATCAGCGACCAGCGACAGAGCGACCCCCGCGGCCTCCTGGGCGCCGGACAGCTCCTGCTCGACGCTCGCGGCGGGATCTTCGGCGCCGACGGGCGCCACCAGCTTGAAGGCCAGCTCGACGACCCCGCCGGCCTCATCGCGCTGAGCGCCACCAACAAGCCCGGCCTCGTCCTGATGACCCGCCTCGACGACCCTCCCCTGGAACCCGATGACCTCACCGGCCCCTTCGAAATCGTCGCCCTCACCCTCAACGTCGACCTCGGGCTTGACGGCGCCGACGAGGCCCTCATCGCCCTGCGCGGGCGCCTGACCTTCGACACCTTCGGCTGCATAAAACCAGACAGTTCGCACATATCCGCCGGAAACACCCTGCTGCGCGTCGAGGGCGGCTGCTTCGAGATCACCGCTGAGGGCGTCGAGCTGCCCTTGCAGCTCCTCGGGGCGACCCTCTCGCTGACCGGCAACGCCGACCTCGGCGGCCGCGCCATGGTCATGACGCGGCGCTCCGAAGACCCCGATGTCCCCGGCGTCGGGCTCTTCGTCCTGGCGCGGGCCTCCGACGGCGTGGCCCCGAGCGTCGGCGGCGACCACCACGTCGCCGGCTTCAAGGTCAACGGCGGCAGAGTCGAGAGCCGATGGGGGGAGGTCACCATCAGCGGCGGGGTGCAGCCTGGCCCGCTCTCATCCTCGCTCGGCGACCACCCGGACATCCTCGGGGGCAACCTCCAGGTGGACCCTGACGGCCGGCTCGACGCCGAGCTCCGCTTCGAGGGCCGAGGCCCCGAGCGCCACCTCGGGCAGGCCGCCGTGCCCGGAGCCTCCTCGCCGCAAGCCGCGCCGCTCCTGGTCACCGGCCAGGACGACAGCCCGATCGGCGGTCTGACGATCTGGCTTCGGAGGCCATGATCACGGCTGAGGCGTTCTGCGGGCCGCTCAGGGCCACTGGAAGGTCGCGGCGATGGCCGGCGCGCCGTAGACCGCGCCGCCGGTGCGCACGACCATGTTGGGCAAGGGGTGGGCCACGCCGCCGCTGTGGGTGTGCCCGCACAGCACCTCCAGGTGTTGGCGCGGGTGGGCGGCCATGATCTCGAGGAGCACCTCCCCGACGGCCAGGCAAGTGAAGTGGGGCGTCCAGGCGCTGTTCGAAATCTGGCCCTCGTGCCAGCAGGCCTCCAGCAGCGGCGGGACGTGGGTGAGCAGGACGACGCGCTCGAAGCCCGCCAGCGCGCTCACCAGGCCCTCCCGCAGCGACTCGGCGGCCTCGTCGCCGAGCGCCTTGAGGCGCTCCAGGCGCACGGCCTTGTCGCCGGTGACCAGCTCCTCGATCAGGATGTAGTCGTTGAGCATGACGGGCGAGGCCATGAAGTCGCCGCAGCGCCCATCGCCCCAGCCCCCGTGGCCGATCAGCGCGGTGTCCTTGCCGATCGGGCAGACGCCGCTCGAAGGCAGGTAGAGGCAGCGCGGTCGGCGCAGGGAGAGCGCCGCGGCGGCGGCGCGGGTTCGGGCGATCGAGCCGCGGTAGTAGTCGTGGTTGCCCAGGACGAAGTAGAGCGGCCGCTTGAGCCTGTCGTCGAGGCGCTCAAGGACGCGGATGACCGTGCTGGACTCGGCGATGTCGCCGCCGATCAGGAACCCCTCGACCTCGGCGCCGTCCAGGACGTCAAGGAAGCGCTCGAAGTCTTCGGCGGAGACATGATCGAGGTGGGGATCGGTGATCCAGGCCAGCTTCATCGGCGAGGCTCCTTGGAGGATCGAGGGTGTTGTCCTTGTTGATGGTGTACCATACTTCTTGAGGTCAGGAGGTGCTGATGCAAGGGGACACCATCATACCCGGCGTGGGCCTGGGCGAGATCCTGGGGACGGGGGGCTTCGGGGTCGTCCGGCGAGGCCGCCATCAGGCGCTGGACGTGGACGTGGCGGTCAAGATCACGACCCGCGATCTGGCCGACCCGGCGGCCATGGAAGGCGCGCTCTTCGAGGCCCGGCTGATGGCCAGGCTCGATCACCCGAACCTGCTGCGCATCCACGACGCCGGCCGCCTCGGCGGGTCGATCTACCTCGTGATGGAGTACATGGACGGCGGCACGCTGGAGGGGATGCGGCGCGCGACCCCCGAGGCGCTGATGGACTGCACCCGGCAGCTCCTCTCGGGCCTCCAGGCCTTGCACGACGCCCGAATCCTGCACCGGGACATCAAGCCGGCCAACTGCCTCAGGCGCACGCGAGACGCCCGAGTCAAGCTCGGGGATTTGGGCATCTCCATGGCGCAGGTCACCCACGACGAGCAAAGCAGGAGCCCGGTCGGGACGCTGCCCTTCATGGCGCCGGAGCTCTTCAACGGCGATCCGGCCTTCAGCGCGCGATCCGATCTCTACGCCCTCGGGATGACGCTGGCCTGCGTGGCCCTCGACGAGGACCCCTTCCCCACGGGGTCGATGGGTCAGCTCCTGCTCTGGATCGGCCAGGGCGAGCGGCCGGATCTGGCCCGCGCGCGACCGGACCTGCCCGACGCGCTCACGCGGGCGCTGGCGCGGATGATGGCCCCCGATCCGGCGCACCGCCCCCAGAGCGCCGCCGCCGCCCTGGCGCTGCTCAACGACGACCGCGCGGCCCGCCCGGCCTCGCCGACGCCTACCTCGCCGGCCCCGCCCACTGCGCCCCCGAGGGCGCTCAGGGCCGGCGACCTCGTGGTGGGGCCCTGGCTGCTGGGGGCAGTGGTCCATGAGTCGACCAACTGGCGCGGGCTCGCCGCCACCCACATCCACACCGGCGCCGCGGCGCGGCTGACCTTCTTGCGCGAGGGGGGTCCGCTGGCCCGCTCCGAGGCGCTCATCCTGGGCGCCGCCGAGCGGGCCGCGCGGCTGGATCACCCCGGCATCCTGGGCGTGCTGGACTGGGGCCGGGTGCCAGCGGGGGCCTACGTGGTCACGGCCCCGAGCGGGCGAACGCTCAACGATCTGATCGAGGCCGGTGGCCCGCTGCGGGAGGTCGAGGCGCTGCGCTGCGCTGCCGAGCTGGCCGACGCGCTGGCGTGGCTTCACGCGCGCGGCCTCGTCTACCAGATCGTCGAACCTGGCTCGGCGCTGATCGGGGCCGACGCCAGGGTGGCGCAGCTCCGCTGGCCGATCTTCTGCGTCCCGATCGGCACCCCCGCCATCGACGCCCAGGGGGTCAACCAGCGGGTCTGGGTCTCGCCCTGGTTCGCCCCGGAGGTCACCCACCAGAAGGCGGCCATCGAGCCCGGCGCCGATCTCTACGGGCTCGGCGAGGTGCTCTACTTCCTGCTGACGGGTCGGGCGGCCTTCGCCCGGCCGACCGGCGCGCAGGTGCTGCTGGCCAAGGGGCTCGGGCAGATCGACCTGCGGGCGCTGGCGCCGACGGTCACCGGGCCGACGGCCAGCCTCGTCGCCGAGCTGCTCAACCCCGATCCCGCCCTTCGCCCCGACGCCGCCGCCGCCCGCGACGCCTTGCGGCGGCTGGCCGATCGGCTCTCGCCGCGGTGATCGCGCCAGCCCCTTGAAGAGAGCGGGGTCGGTGGACTAAACAGGATGAGGTTGAACACGGCCGAGGGCGCGCCGCCCTGAGATGGCCCCACCTCTGGAGCAGACATGAGCAAGGACACCGATATCGTCTTCCTCTCGGGCAAGCGGACCCCCTTTGGCACCTTCCTGGGGGCGCTGGGGGAGCTGTCGGCCACCGACCTGGGGGTGATCGCCTCGACGGCGGCGATCGCGCAAGCCGGGATCACCCCCGAGGACATCGATCACGTCATCTTCGGCAATGTCATGCAGACGAGCCCGGACGCGATCTACTGCGCTCGCCACGTCGGCCTCAAGGCCGGCGTCCCGCTTCAGGTCCCGGCCCTGACCGTCAACCGCCTGTGCGGCTCGGGCTTCGAGGCGCTGGCGCAGGCCGCCCAGCTCCTCAAGCTCGGCGAGGCGAAGATGGTGCTGGCGGGCGGGACGGAGAACATGACCCAGGCGCCTCACACCATCCGGGGGGCGCGGGCGGGCTTCAAGCTCGGCGGCACGCCCATGAACGACTACCTGCAGGAGGTGCTCTTTGACCCGCAGGCCGGCTGCGCGATGGCGATCACGGCCGAGAACCTCGCCGAGAAGTACGGCATCACGCGCGAGATGGCCGACGAGTACGGCTTCCGCTCCCAGACGGCCTGGGCCACGGCGCAGGCCGAGGGCTACTACAAGAACGAGATCGCCCCGGTGACGATCAAGGGCCGCAATGGCGACACGCTCGTCGAGGTCGACGAGCACCCCCAGCTCTCGCCGCTGCGCCCCGAGCAAGTCCGGTCGCGCTTCAGCGCCGCCGCGATGGCCTCGCTGCCGACGATCTTCAAGAAGGACGGGACGGTGACGGCCGCCAACGCCTCGGGCATCAACGACGGCGCCGGCGCCATGGTCATGACCACGGCCCGGATCGCCGCCGACCGGGGCCTGGCCCCCATCGGGCGCCTGATCAGCGCCGCCTCCGTCGGCGTCGAGCCCAGGTTCATGGGCATCGGCCCGGTCTACGCCATCCGCGCGGCGCTCGAGCGCGCCGGCATGACCCTGGCCGACATGGATCTGGTCGAGATCAACGAGGCCTTCTCCTCTCAGTACCTCGCCTGCGAGAAGGTCCTGGAGCTCAACCGCGCCATCACCAACGTCAACTCCGGCGGCGTCGCCGTCGGCCACCCGCTGGCGGCCTCGGGCACCCGGATCACCACCCACCTGCTCTACGAGCTCAAGCGCCGCGGCAAGCGCTTCGGCGTCGGCTCGGCCTGCATCGGCGGCGGCCAGGGCATCGCCGTCGTCGTCGAGGCCCTCTAGAGCCGACGCACGGGCTAGAAGGCGAGTGTTGACGGTGGTTTAGCCAGACCGACGCCGCGACCGGCCGGGGCCTCCCCGGTGGATCGCGGCGTCGGGGCACACACCCAGGAGGGGGAGAGCGATGACGAGCACCGACGAGCTGATCTACGACTGGAACGCGATCGAGAGGGTGGCCCCGCTGTCGAGCCGGCCCTTCACCTTCTACGACGAGACGCTGCGCGACGGCATCCAGTCGCCCAGCGTCACCGATCCCCCCATCGAGGACAAGATCGAGATCCTGCACCTGATGGACGCCCTCGGCATCGAGCATTGCGACATCGGCCTGCCCGGAGCAGGCCCCAGGGCCGTGGCCGACGTCACCCGGCTGGCCCGCGAGATCGTCGACGCGCGCCTCTCCATCAAGCCCTCCTGCGCCGCCCGCACCCACCTGAACGACATCCGCCCGGTGGTCGAGATCAGCCAGGCCGTCGGGATCGAGATCGAGGTGATGGCCTTCATCGGCTCGAGCCCCATCCGGCAGTACACCGAGGACTGGGATCTGAGTCGGATGCTGAGGATGTCCGCCGAGGCCATCGACCTCGGGGTCCACAACGGCCTGCCGGTGACCTACGTGACCGAGGACACCACCCGCTCCAGGCCCGACACCCTCTCGACGATGTTCAAGAACGCCATCGACCACGGCGCCCACCGCCTTTGCCTGTGCGACACGGTCGGCCACGTGACCCCCGACGGGGTCAAGAACCTCATCACCTTCGTGCGAAACCTGCTGCGGGCGATGGGCGCCGATCACATCGGCATCGACTGGCACGGCCACAACGACCGGGGGCTGGGCCTGACCAACAACATCCGCGCCATCGAGGCCGGCGCCGACCGCATCCACGGCACCGCCCTGGGCGTCGGCGAGCGCGTCGGCAACGCCAGCCTCGACCAGACCCTCTTCAACCTCAAGCTCCTGGGCGAGATCGACAAGGATCTGACCCGCCTGCTGGAGTACTGCCAGAAGGTCTCGACCGCCTTCAACGTCCCCATCCACCCCTCCTACCCCCTGGCCGGCGCCGACGCCTTCCGCACCGCCACCGGCGTCCACGCCGCCGCCATCATCAAGGCCGTCAAGAAGGGCGACGCGGAGCTGGCCGACCGGATCTACTCCGGCGTCCCGGCCGCCATGTTCGGCAAGGAGCAGTCCATCGAGATCGGCCCGATGAGCGGCGAGTCCAACGTCATCTTCTGGCTCCAGAAGCGCGGCCGGGCCGCCGACGAGCGCCTCGTCAAGCACATCTTCGCCGCCGCCAAGGCCGACGACCACGTCCTGACCGACGCCGAGGTCGAGGCGCTCATCGCCGCCTGCCCTGCCGGCTGAAGGCCGATCCGGCAAGCCCCTGGGCTCAGGGACGAAGCGCGGCACCCACCCCGCGAGCCGGCCATCCGACGGCTGAGGGCCAATCCGGCAAGCACCCCCGTCGCCACGCGGCCCCTTTCTGGATGGGCGCCGACCCGACGCCGAGCCCCCAAGGCAAGAAGCCCTCGGCGAACATCTCGCCGAGGGCTTCTTGACTTGGGGTTCAGGCCAGAATCAGGGCGTCGGGCTCAGGGGTCGCACAGGGCGTCGGCGGCCAGCTCGTCCGGGGCGAGCGTGCGGCACAGGCGGCAGTCCACGGCGGTGTCCTGGCCCAGGATGCAGGGCGTGTCGAAGTCGAGCGTCGCGCCGCCGACCCCCTCCTCGGCCGGGGCCTTGGAGACGTCGCAGGTCAGCGAGTTGTCGTCGTCGATGAAGAGGGTCCCCGGCGGGTGGATCAAGAGGCACCCGGCGCAGATGTCCATCGGGAAGGTGAACTCGTTGGACGACACGTCCGTCCCCGAGGTCGTGGTGCCGTCGAACTTGACCGTGACCAGGACCGTGACCACCGAGCGGCGCTTGAAGGCCTCCTCGTTGGCGTCGAAGAACTCCGGCGCGCGGCGCACGACGTTGCCGATGTCGACCGAGAGCACCTCCAGCGCCGTCGTCGTGGCCGAGCCCGGGAAGATCGTCCCGCTGACCGGGATGAAGACGTTCTGCGGCAGCGCGAAGGTCACGTTGGGCGGGGTCGTAAAGGACACCGTCGCGCCCGAGAGCGTGATCGCGTTGCCCTCGTTGAGCGTGTCGCGGAAGTCGCCCGTGCCGCCGCCAGCCGCAGCCTCGATCTTGACGTTCTTGCTGGACTGGAGCTGGCTCTGGATCGTCGGGAACATCACGTACTTGTTCGTCAACATGATGTCCAGCGTGCCCTTGGGCAGGAAGTTGCCTCCGACCTCCGCGTCCAGCTCGCAGGTGTCGTTCAGGCTCGCGTTGTGGACGACGAGCATCGAGCCGACGTCCTCCACGCAGGCGGCGCCAGCGAACGCCGTAAAGAGCAAAACCACCATGATGCCTGTGCGAGTCATCGCTTCCTCCCTTGCCCCTCAGGGCCTGCTCTGGCGCGCGCCGCGGAAGTCGCCCTCCTTGCCAGGCGCGCGCACCTTCCTACAATCCTAGTTCGCCGACCCCTCGGACGCAAGGCGCCCGATGAGCGCGGGCAGCCCTTCGACGTCCACTGGGTGCAGCGCGACAGCGCCGACCGCGCCGGGCAGCACGAGGGTGATCGTCGATGACGATGCCTTCTTGTCCTGCTTCATCCTGCGAACCATCTCTTCCCCCAGGTAGGGCGCCGGGTCAGTCGGCAGCTCGAGTCGGGTCAACAACCCCGTCAAGCGACCCTCCAGCCCCGCGTCCGCCCCCTTGATCAACAACCTCGCCGCCCTGGCCGCCAACACCATCCCCAGCCCCACCGCCTCCCCGTGGGTCACCCCCCCGAAGCCCTCCATCGCCTCGATGGCGTGCCCGAAGGTGTGGCCCAGGTTCAACAGCGCCCGTCGGCCGCCCTCTCGCTCGTCCTCGGCCACGATCCGCGCCTTGAAGGCGCAGCACGCCGCCACCAGCGCCTCCTGCTCCCAGGGCCGCCGCGCGATCGCCTCGGCGTCGCGCTCGATCCACCCCAGCAGCCCCTCTCCCTCGATCAGCCCGGCCTTGACGATCTCGGCCAGGCCGCTTCGCACCTGCCTCGGGTCGAGCGTGCGAAGCACCCCCATCCCGATCACCACCCCGACCGGCTGGTGAAAGGCCCCGATCAGGTTCTTGCCCAGCGGGTGGTTGATCCCGGTCTTGCCCCCGACCGAGCTGTCCACCTGGGACAGCAGCGTCGTGGGCACCTGAACCAGCCTCACGCCCCGCAGCAAGGTCGCCGCCGCGAAGCCCGCCAGATCCCCGATCACCCCGCCGCCGAGCGCGACCACCACGTCCTCGCGCGACAGCCTCGCCTCCAGCAGCGACCCCCACACCCCCTTGAGGGTGTCGAAGTCCTTGGAGCCCTCGCCCTGAGGCACCACCGCCGGCACCACCGGCCACCTGCCCCCCAGAGCCTCCACGAAGGCGTCCAGGTAGAGGCCCGCGACCTTGTCGTCGGTGACGACGGCCACCTTCCCCGGCGCCGGGCTGGACGCCTCAAGCGCCAGCCCCACCAGCGCCCCGATCTGCCCGACGCCGCCCTGACCGACCCATATCGGGTAGGCGCGATCCCCAAGCGGGACCTCCACCCTGGAGAGCCCCACGCCCCGCGCGCTCAAGGCCGACAGGACCCTGAGCACCACCGACGCCTCCGAGCCCGCGCCGTCAACGACGACCTCGGCCCGCTCATAAAGCCCCCGACGCGCCGCCAGCAGGCGCGACAGCGCCGCCTCGACCTCACCCCGACCGCCGGCCCCCGAGAGCAAGGGCCTTTCCGCGATCGCCGCGTCGCTCAGGCGGGCGGCGATCACCTCGGCCGGGGTGTCCAGAAAGACCGTCGGCCCGAAGGCCGCCAGCAACTCGGCGACCCCCTCCTGCACATAGGCCCCACCGCCCAGGGCGACGACCTCGCCTGAACCCGACGCTGCCAGCAGGGCCGACAGCGCCGCGCGCTCGTGGGCCCGGAATCCCTGCTCGCCCTCGCTGGCGAAGATCGCCGCGATGGGCTGACCCGCCGCCGCCTCGATCGCGGCGTCCAGGTCCACGAAGCGCCACCCGAGCGCGTCGGCCAGCCGCCGACCCGCGCAGGTCTTGCCCGCGCCGGTCACCCCGGTCAGGAAGACGCGGGGCGACGGGCCGATCACTGACCGCCACCCCCGCCGCCGCCGCCGATGTCAGGCGCGTCGATGGGGTTGAGCCGGCGCGCGTCCATGGAGGACTCGCGGTTGACGATCCTGGGCGTGACGAAGATCAACAGCTCCGAGCGGTTCTCGTTCTCGCTGTAGTCGCGGAAGAAGAAGCCCAGGATGGGGATGTCCGCGAAGAAGGGCACCTTGTTGGTGCCGGTCGCGCTGGTGTGGGCGAAGATGCCGCCGATGACGGTGGTGTCGCCGTCGCCGACGAGGAGCTGGGTCCGGGCGCTGCGCCGGATGATGCTCGGGTCGCCGGCCGCGCCGGTGTTGGCGAAGTCGGGCTCGGACTTCTCGATGTTGAGATCCAGGACGACGTTGCCGTCCTGGGTGACGTGCGGCGTGACGTTGAGCTGGAGGTTGGCCTCGACGAAGACGGTCTGGACGCCAGCGGCGCTCACGACGCTGATCGGGATCGAGGTGCCGGTGCTGATGGCCGCCGCGACGTTGTCCAGGGTCATGATCCGGGGCGCCGAGACGATCTTGATGTGGCCGTCGTTCTCCAGGGCGCTCAGGCGCAGGGCGAGGTTGCCGGCGCCGCCGAGCGAGCCCAGCGTGATGCCGAGACCACCACCGCTTCCGGTACCGATGGCCGCCGGCAGGTTGACGGCGAAGTTGGGCGTGCCGACGATGCCGGCCAGCGGGGTCGCCGCGTCGGTGGCCGCGCCGGCCACGCCGACGACGCTGGGGAAGACGAGGCCGGTGGGGTTGCCGTTGGCCGGGGCGAAGAGGAAGTCGCCGCCCCACTGGATGCCGAACTGGCGGGCGAACTGGTCGTTCGTCTCGACGATCCGGGCCTCGATGAGGATCTGGGGGGTCTGCGCATCCAGGCTGATGATGAGCTGCTGGGCCGCGGCGAGGTTCTGGGCCACGTCCTTGATGACGAGGGTGTTGGTGCGGGCGTCGACCGAGACGGTGCCGCGGCTGGACAGGACGGTCTTGACGAGCTCGTTGACCTGCTGGGCGTTGGCGTAGTTCAGGGGCATCAGGACGACCTCGAGGGGCTCCAGCGGGAAGCTGGCGATGATGTCCTCGCGGCGCTTGAGCGCGGCCTCCTCGAACTCCTTGGAGGGAGCGACCCGGATGACCTCGCCGTCCTGCTCGTAGCCCAGGCTCAGGCTCTTGAGGATGGTGACGAAGGCGTCGGTCAGAAGGACGTTGTCGAGCTTCATCGTCACGCTGCCGGTCACGTTGGTCCCGGCGACGATGTTGATGTTGCCCTCGCGAGCGATCAGCCGCAGCACGTTCTGGACGTCGGCGCCGCGCAGGTCGATGGTGATCCGCTTGCGGGCGATCCGCGTCGGGCGGCGCTGCCAGGGGGGCACGGAGGAGTCCACGGTCGTGCGGCGCGCGGCGGAGGCGCCGCCGAAGTTCGGCGGGGCCGAGGTGAAGCCGGAGGGGCGGGCGGGGCCATCGGCCTGGCTCAGGGCCGGGTCGTTCTCGGGGGTCCCGAGGCCGTCGCCGGCGCCGACGGAGGTGAACTCCCAGAAGAGCCTGGAGCCGTCCTGGCGCACGATCTCGGTGGTGGCCGAGGGGACGTGGGCGTCGACGCGCACGGCCCCGCTCTTCTCGCGGTAGCTGCTCACGTAGCGGACCGTGCCGCCGAAGGCCTGGGTGTCGAGCGTGCGCTCAAGGCTCTTGGGCAGCAGGACGCCGTCGATCACGAGGGAGGCCTTGCCGCCGTTCCAGGGCACGGTCTCGAAGTTGCCGGGGCGATCGAGCTCGATGATGATGCGGCTGATCTCGCCCTTCTGCTGGAAGCGCACGGCCTTGACGGTGTTGGCCGTCTCGACCACGGCGCTGCCGGCCTCCTGCTTGAGGGTCACCTCGGCCTTGTCGCCCTGCTCCTTGACCTGGGTCAGGCGGCTGTCGATCGCGGCGACCTCCGAGGGCGCGTCCTTCTCGGCGCGCTTGCGATCCTGGGCGGCCTTGGCGTCGGCCTCCTCCTGAGCGCGCTTGCGGTCCTGGGTGGCCTTGGCGTCGGCCTCTTCCTGAGCGCGCTTGCGATCCTGGGTGGCCTTGGCGTCGGCCTCCTCCTGAGCGCGCTTGCGGTCCTGGGCGGCCTTGGCGTCGGCCTCCTCCAGGGACTTCTGATCTTTGCGCGCCTGCTCGACCTCCTTCTTGAGGGCGGCCAGGTGCGCCTCCTCCTCGGCGCGGGCGTTCTTGACGCTGGCGAGGCGCTCCTGCTCGGCCTGGCTGGCCTTCTCCAGGGCTTCGAGGCGCTGCTCCTCCTTGGTGCGGGCCTTCTCCAGGGCGACGAGGCGCTCCTGCTCGGCCTGGCGGGCCTTCTCCAGGGCCTCGACGCGCTGATCCTCGGCGCTGCGCGCCTTGACGACCTGGGCTTCGCGGGCGGTCGAGACTCTGGACGCCTCGCGCTCGGCACGGGCCTTGTCGGCCTCCAGGGCGCGCGCTCTGGCAATGGAGGTGTCCAGGGCCTTCTCCTTCTCGTCAAGGTCGGCGGTGACGGCCTTGAGCTTGCGCTCCATGGCGACCAGGGACTCGGTGCGGGACTTCAGGTCGGCTTCGAGCCGACTGGCCCGCTCCTCGGCGCCCTTGTCCCCGCCGCGGGCCTCGTCGCGGGCCTCGTCGCGGGCCCGGTTGAGCATCGCGACCTGGCGGCGCAGGCCTTCGGCGTCCTTGTCCTGGGTGGTGACCTGGGAGCGCACGGTCTGGATCTCGGCGCGCAGCTTCTCGGCGTCGCCGATGGCGGTCTTGCGAGCCGACTCGGTGCGGGCCAGCTCGGCCTGCGCCTGGGTCAGCGACTTCTCCAGCCCTTCGAGCTGCTCTCGGGCATTCTTGGAGTCCTGGGTCAGCCTGTCGGAGTCCTTGCGGGCCTGATCGCGCTCCTTGGTGCGGGCCTCGGCCTCCTTGCGGGCTTGATCGCGCTCGACGGCGAGGCGCTCTTGATCCCGCGTCAGGGAGGCCACGGCCTCCTTGAGCGACTCGGCCTTGAGGCGCTCGGCCTTCAGGTGAGCTTCGAGATCGCCGGAGCGGCGGCGCTCGGCCTCGATGGCGCCCTGAAGGTCTCCCGTGAGGCGGCGCTCGGCCTCGATGGTCTCCTGGAGATCGCCGGAGCGGCGGCGCTCGGCCTCGATGGCGCCTTGCAGGTCGCTGGCGCGGCTCTCGCGCTCGGAGAGCTCGCCGCGCAGCTGCTCGGCCTTGGCGCGCTCGGCCTCCAGCGCCTTCTGGAGCACGGCGCGGCCTTCATCGACCTTGGCGGCCGACAGCGCCTTCTCCAGCGTCGAGACCTTGTCCTCGACCTGAGACAGGCGCCGCTCCTTCTCGTTGAGCGCGCGGCGGGCCCGATCCAGCTCGGCCTCCTGCCGCTCCAGCTCCCGGCGGTGTTGATCGTCCAGGGCGACCCCGTCGCCGCCCTGCGAGCGCCCGGAGCCCTCGATGAAGACGATGACCTTGTCGCCCTCGGTCCGCACGTCGTAGGTCGCCTGCTGGTCAAAGCCGACGATCAAGCGCGTGATCTGCTGGACGTCGTCCGAGAACTCCAGCACCGCGACCTGCTCGACGACGCCATTGCCGACCTGGAGCGGGGCCCTCCGCACGCCCTGGCCGAGCGTGCTGTTGGAGATGTCCACGAAGAGCCGCAGCGGCTTGTTGAGCTTGAAGACCGAGTACGTGGCCTTCTGAGATCCCTGCAAGGTGATGTAGGTCCCATCCTCTTGCTCGGCGACGTCAACCCCGCTCAGCACGTTGAGCGCCGCCGCACCCGCCTTGGCCGATGGCGGCGCCGCCTTGACGGGGCCCGTCAGGGTCGTCAAGCCGAGCACCAGTGTCAGGAGATAGAACTTCCCATTCATGGTTGACCTCTGTCGATCTCTATCCCGCCTGCAAGGCGGGGTCGGCAGCGGCTGGACCCCCAGTCCGCCGCCACTCCGGTGCTGACCGGCGGCGGCGGGCCGACGATCCGGCCTGTTCTGACGCACTCAGTTTGCTCAGGGTGCAGGGGGCTCGCTCGCGCCCTCACCCTCTTTCTGACCGCCCTGGTCGATGACGTCGAGGATGTCCTCACCCTCCTCGTCCTCCCCCGGAGGCTTGGGCAGATCGATCTCGGTGTCGCTCAAGAGCACCACGATCGTCACCGGCTCGGAGACCTCTTCTTCCTTGTCTTCTTCCTTGTCGAGCTCATCGTCCGAGTTGATCGTCCGCTGAGGGTTGATCGTGATCTCCACCTCGTTGGCGCGGATGTCGCTGATACGACCTCCGTCCCGACCGATCCGATCACCCTCCTTGGCGATGTGGCCAAAACCCGAGGAGTCGTTGAACATCACCTTGGGCACCGCGGTGCCTGTAATGATGGCCACCAGCTTGAGCGTCTGGATGTCGAAGTTCTCCAGCGGCTCCTTGACCCGCTCCTCGCCCTCATCGTCCTCCCCGACCTTGACCTGCGGCGGCTCGAAGATGAAGGGATCTCGCCTCGCCAGGCCAGGGAAGTCCGGCCGCTTGTACTCCTCGCCCGGCTTGCCCTCGCCTGCGGCCTTGGGCGCCCCGGCGGCCTCGGCCGGCGGCGCCTCGGCCGGCGGCGCCTCGGCCGGCGGAGCCTCGGCCGGCGGCGCCTCGGCCACCTCGTCCTCGCAGCCGACCGCGACCAGCGCCGCGGTCAACACCACGAGCAGCACGACCCGACGCCAAGGAAGCGAGGCCTTTGATGATGCCTTAAGCATTGGACCTGCCCTCCTCACTGGGCCGGCGCCTGCGCCTGCAGGCCGCCGCCGCGGTACGTGATGGAGTCACACGACACGCGCAACATCCCCGTGCCGAATGATCCCCCCGAAATCCGTTCAATGGAAATATTTTTGATATTGACGATGCGCTCCATCCGGCCAACGTAGTAGAAGAAGTCCGCCACCTGGTCGTAGGTCCCCCTCAACTCCATCCCCACCGGGATCTCGGTGTAGAGGTTCTGAGGCGTCTCCACCCCAGGCTCGAAGCGCCTGATCTCCAGGCCCACGATCTTGGCCTGGCCGTAGATCTTCTGCAGCAGCTGCGGGATCTCCGCCCGCTGCGGCAACACCTTCTCGACCTTCTCCTTGCGGCCCTTGAGATCATCGAGCTCGCCCATGATCTCTTCCTTGTTGGCCACCTTGCGCTTGATCTCGGTCTCCTGGGTCAAGAGCCCATGCCGCGTGTCCTTCTGCGTCTGGATGTCGTCGTCCACCGGCGAGTAGATCAGCATGTAGAAGCCGACCACGATGCCGATCATGATCAGCATCAGCACCAGGACGCGCTGCGGCGTCGGGATCTTGTTGAAGGAATCGACGAAGTTGTTCATCGCTAGCCTCCCTGCCCCGGCACCGCCAGGATGTCAGCGCCGGCCGAGTACGAGATCCGACCCGAGATCTCGAAGATCACGTACTCGAACTTCTCGGACTCCTGCTGCTCGACCGAGCCCAGACGCACGTCGTCAAAGTAGACCGAGGTCGACAGGCGCTGCAGGAACTCCGCCACGTCGTCGTTCGTCCGCGCCCCGCCTGTCAGGCTGAAGTTGTTGTTGTCCTCGACGAAGCCGTTGAACCACAGCCGGCTCGGATCCCACTTGGCGTTCCAGCCCTTCTTGCCCTGCGTGAGCTTCTCGAGCTCATTGCGCGGCGGGCTCAAGATCAGCTGCACCTCGTCCATCACTCTGACCGGACCCCCGCGGCCCAGCTCCAGCTGATCCAGCACCCCGATCTGCTCTTCGAGCAGCACCTTCTGCTGGGTGAGCTTCTCCACGTCCGCGACCTGCTTCTTGAGCTCCTCGATCGCCGCCGCCTTGACGTTGTTCTCGTTGACGATCTCGTCCAGATCGCCGCTCTTGTCCGAATACAGGAAGAAGAGCACGACCATCTCGATCAGGAGCAAGAGCACGAAGAGCACCAGCTGCCTCTTGCTCGACTCCTTCTCCTGCTGCTTCTTGATCGGGAGGAGGTTGATGCGAATCATAGCTCGTTCGTCCTCCTGAGGGCCAGGCCCACCGAGACGGCCGCCACCGGGCCGATGCTCTCGAGGAACTGCGGGTTGAACTTGCCGTCATCGGCCGAGATCGTCCGAAAGGGGTTGATCAGCTCCACCGGCACGCCGCTCGTCCGGCTGATGATCCGCCCCAACGACGGGATCGAACCCGTCCCTCCCGACAAGTAGATCCTCGATATGCCGCTGTCCGCCGTCGTCGCCGCGTAGAAGTCCAACGAGCGCTGGATCTCACCCGCCACCGACTCCGAGACCTGCTGGATGACCTTCTCGACCTCGTGCGGGATCACCGCGTCCGTCGCGTCACCTCCACGCTTGTAGGTCTCGGCCTCCTCGTACGTGATGTTGAGCTGCTTCTGGATCTCCTCGGTGAACTGGTTGCCGCCCATCGAGATGTCCCGCGTGAACGTTGTCACACCGTTGGACACCACGTTGATGTTGATCGTCCCAGCCCCGATGTCCAACAACACGATCGTCTGATCCTCGACCTTGCCGTAGTTGACCTCGAACATGTTCTGCAAGCAGAACGAGTCCACGTCCACCACCCTCGGATCCAGACCCGCCTCCTTGGCCACCGAGACATAATCGTTGATCATGTCCTTCTTGGCCGCCACCAGCAGCACGTCCATCTGACCCTGACCCGGATCGCGCGAGAGCACGTCCACGTCGATGTACACATCGTTGATGTCAAAGGGGATGTACTGCTCGGCCTCCCACTGGATCGACTGCTCCAGCTCCTCGTCCGTCATCAAGGGCAGCGGGATCTTCTTGATGATCACCGAGTGACCGCTGACCGACAGCGCCACCTCCTTGACCCTGATCTTGTTGCGCTTGAGCAGCTGGTTGATCGCGTCCACGACCGAGCTTGAGTCCATCAAGGCCCCGTCCACGATCGCCTCCGGCGGCAGCGGATGGTGATCAAACACGACGAGCCCGAGGCCTTTCCTGACCGGCTTGAGCAGGCAGACCTTCACCGCGCTCGACCCTATGTCCAACCCCAATAGATTTTTACCTTTGGCCATCGGCCCCCCCCTCGCTTAGGGAATCGGTCATCTTCGATGTTACACCTGACCTTGGGCGTGTCAAGAAATCCACAGGGTCTAAATCCTTCATATCACAGCACTTTTGCCGACATCCGCCGCGATCCGCCGCGATCCGCCGACAAGGTGGGCAACCCACCTCAACTCACCTACATGCGCCCCCACCCCGGGGCGACACCGCACGCCTTTGCCACGCCAGAGTCTACAACACCCTCGCCCAACACCTAAATTTCAAGCCCTTTTCCCCCCCAGACACCCTCCCCCACCCCCTCAACCGCCGATCCCCATCCCCTCAAGCCGCTCCACCAGCGCCCGCTTGACGATCTTGCCCGTCGGACCATAGGGCATCTGCGACTCCTCGATGATCACCACCCGCCGCGGCGCCTTGTAGCGCGACACCCTCCCCCCGATCCAACGCCGCAGCGCCTCCTCGTCCACCTCCGAGCCCGGCTCCACGCACACCACCGCCACCGGCACCGCCCCCTTGCTCCCGTGTCCCACCCCCACCACCGCCACCTTGACCACCGACGGGTGCAGCAAGAACTGCGTCTCGATCTCCGCCGGGAAGACCGAATAGCCGCCGCTCTTGATCACGTCCTTCTCCCGACCCGCGAAGCGCACCACCCCCAACCTCCCCCGCGAGGCCAGATCCCCCGTCCTCAACCACCCATCACCCTCGATCGCCTCCCGCGTCGCCGCCTCTCGACCCAGGTAGCCCTTGAGCACCCCCGTGCCCTGAACCTGCAGCTCGCCCACCTCCCCCACCCCCAGCACGCGGCCGCCCTCACCCACGATCCTCACCCGGTAGCTCGGCAAGGGCCAACCCACGAAGCCACCCTCCGACGGGCTCATCCACGGCGGGCTGACCCGGATCATCGCCGCACCCGACAGCTCCACGCTCCCATAGGCCTCCACGAAGACCGCCGGCACCGACGCCCCGCCCAGCTCCAGCAGCCGGCCCGCCGCCTTGAAGCGCTCCATCAACGCCCCCGGCATCACGTCCGCCGCGCTCGCAAACACCCTCACGCCCCTCAAATCACGCTCCAGGCCGCCGGCCTCCTCCAGCATCTGGTACATGCTCGGCACACCCAGAAAGCCATCCACCTCCCCCGACTCCATCCAGTCCAGCACCCGCTCCGGCGAAAAACGCGCCAGATAGATCATCCGAACCCCCGCCATCAGGCCCATCAAGAAGGTGCCAAAGCCCATGATGTGCGCCATCGGCAGCGCCACCAGCATCGTCCGCGGCATCAAGGTCGGCAGCCCCAGCAAGAAGCGCAGATCCGAGAGCAACGACCGGCTCGTCAACATCGCCCCCTTCGGGAAGCCCGTCGTCCCCGACGTGTAGAACACCGCGCAGACACCCTCGTCCGACATCGGCCGCGCCTCCACCGCCCGCTCCTCGCCCATCCACGCCCACAAACCGACCACCTCCACGCCCTCAACCTCCGGCCCCGACCACGACCCCGCGATCGCGATCCGATCCAGCCCCGAAGGCATGCCCTGCGCGATCATCGGCGCCACCACGCGCTCAAAGACCTCCTCGTCGACGACCAGCACCCCCGCGCCGCTGTCCTGCGCGATGAAGCGCAGCTCCTCCGCGCTCAAATGGTGGTTCAAGGGCACCGCCACCGCACCGCACCTCGACACCGCCAGGGTCAACAGCGGCATGTCCAGCTGGTTCCCCGTGCACACCACCACCACGTCGCCCTCCCTCACCCTCCCCCGCACGAAGAGCGCCGTCGACGCCCTCCCCACGAAGCGCGCCAGATCCCGGTACGTCCACGTCGACATCTCGAAGCCCGCCACCGACAGCGGCTCCTCCACCACCACCGCCTCCTCATCCCCCCGGATCGCCGCGACGTGATCCAGCGCCTGCGACAAGCTCATCCCCCCCCAGATCGCCGCCAACCCCTCCCCCACCGCCCTGACCCTGCTCCCGCGACCCATCCACCGATCCGCCCACTTCGCCATCGACGCGCCCCCCCCCTGTTGATTCGCCTTCCAACCCCCCCATGATGCGACAGAAACTCGCCCCGTGACCAGCCGCCGCTCACCCGGCTCGAACGACCCACGGCGCGCCGATCTCGCCCCACCAACCCGCGCCCGCCGACCCACACCGCGCGACACGATCAGGATCACCCGCAGGCCCGACGCACCGCGCCCCCACCACCGCGACCGAGGACATCAAGGAGCCCCACCGCGCCCGCCTCCCCCCCTCCAGACCGCCCGACGCCCGCCTCGCAGACGACAGGGCGAACCCACACAGACACCAACCCCTTGACCAGCCCCCCCCCGCGACCCCCCAGTGAACTTCGCCGGAACTTCCGCCGCCTGGCGGACTCCAACGCTCCGACCCCTGACCGGAGGCCAGACGACCATGACCCCAAGACGCACCCTCAAGATCGCCCCCCACGCCGCGCTCCTGAGCGCCATCACCCTCCTGGCCGCCTGCCCGCCGCCGCCCACCCACACCCCCGACGCGACGCCCTCCGGCCCCCCCGGCCAGACCCGCCTCCTGGACGCCTTCGACCCCTCCGCCCTCGCCGACAGCGCCAGCGAGCAAGTCCAGCCGCCCCTCGAAGGCGCACCCCGAACCGACGCCGCCCAGGCCCGACGCCCCCCCAAGGCCGCCACACGCCCTGCGGCCGTCACGGATCACGGCCCGCGCGCCGTGGCACAGGGGCGCTCCAACATCCACGTGCGCTTCAACCAGCCCATGATCGCCCTTCAGGACGCCGCGGCCATGAACGCCGCCGCAGCGGGCCTGCTCACCATCTCCCCCCCGCTGCCCGGACAGCTCTCCTGGCAAACCCCCGATCTGCTGCTCTTCGAACCCGAAGGCGACCTGCCCGACGCGCAGCGCTTCACCGTCACCCTCCACGGCCCCATCACCTCCCCCACCGGCGCCACCTTCAACGATCCCCTCTCCTGGACCTTCGAAACCACCCGCCCCACCCTCGCCTGGAGCATCCCCGAGGATCGCGTCCGGCTCGCGCCCCCCCGCACCCCCGTCGCCCTCATCTTCTCCCACGCCCTCAAGCCCGCAGCCCTGCGACCGCACCTCACCGTCACCGCCCACCGCCTCGACGCCGACCCCTCCACCGCCCGACCCGCCCCCTTCTCCCTGCGCCCCATGCGCAAGGACGAGTTCAAGGACCACTACCGCTCCTGGGGCATGGACAGCGCCCACACCGTCGTCATCGACCCCGGCAAGGGCTGGCCCCTCGACAGCCACGTCCAGATCGACCTCAAGGCCGGCGTCCTGACCAGCGCCGGCCCCCTGCCCACCGACGCCCCCTGGTCCCTCGGCCTCGACACCTACCCCCCCCTCTCCCTCGCCTCCAAGGAGTGCGACCTGGAGTCCCCCTGCCAGAGCCTCTCCCTGACGCTGACCTTCTCCACCCCCATCCCCGAGCGCCAGGCCCGCCTCATCACCGTCTCGCCCCCACCGCCGGGCCTCGACGTCACCACCCAATACTATGATGGCGAAGACGCCCAGAACGCCTCCACCGAGGTCACCATCCAGGCCCTCTTCGAGCCCGACAAGCCCTACACCCTCTCCATCCCCGCCGCCCTCACCGACGCCTTCGGCCAGCGCCTCGGCCGCAAGATCGACCACGCCTTCAAGATCGCGCACCCCGAACCCCTGCTCGCCCTCTCCGCCACCGGCGGCATCCTCCAGGCCACCCGCCCGCCCACCGTCGGCGTCGACAGCCGGCACGTCGCCGCCCTCCGCGTCCGCGCCGTCGCCGTCGACCCCGACGCCCTGCGCCACGCCTTCAACCAGGGCCTCGACCCCCTCGACGTCGCTCACCTCCCCTTCCCCGACGGCGACCCCTCCCTCGTCGAGCGCCGCATCGCCCTCACCCCACGCGGAAAGACACACTGGTCCTCCCTCCCCATCGACCTCGCCGAACTCACCGGACGCCCCACCGGCCCCGTGCTCATCGAGATCGAGCAAGAAGGCATGGTCTCCGGCTTCTCCCCCGATGGCCTCGACGTCCAGCGCGGCCTGCTCCAGATGACCGACCTCGGCGTCGAGTGGGTCACCTCCCACAAGCGCTCCCTCCTGCGCGTCGTCCGCCTCTCCACCGGCCTGCCCGTCCAGGGCGCCGCCGTCGACCAGTGGTGGCCCTCCTCACCCCCCGTCCGCCTCGGCACCACCGACGCCGACGGCCTCATCGACGCCCCCGGCGACGCCGCGTGGCCTTCGCCCTCCAGGCGCACCACCCTCCACGTCCACACCGACGCCGATCAGCTCGTCGCCTGGCTCGACGCGCCCCGCACCTACACCTCCACACCCCAGATCCCCGGCATGAAGCCCGACGAGCGCCTCATCGGCCGCCTCATCACCGAGCGCGGCGTCTACCGACCCGGCGAGCCCGTCCACTTCGTCGGCTGGACCGGCCTCGACACACCCCACGAGGACGCCGGGCTCGCCTGGATGCCCGCCGGCACCCCCGTCCAGCTCGCGCTCCTTGACCGCGACGGCCGCGAGGTCCAGACCCAGGACGCCGCCCTGACCGCCCAGGGCAAGCTCCACGGGATGTTCACCCTCCCCGAGGAGGCCGGCCTCGGCCAGTGGGGCATCCGCGCCAGGATCGGCGGAACCTCCGGACCCAGCCTCGACGCGCCCGTCAAGGTCCGACAGTTCCGCACCCCCGAGTTCCGCGTCGACGTCACCGCCGACCTCCCACACGCCACCTACGACGACACCGTCAAGATCCTCACCGCCGCCGACTACTACTTCGGCGGGCCCGTCCACTTCACCCAGCAGCGCACCAGCCCCTCCTGCCACCCGATCTCCTGGCGCCCCGACAACCTCGGACCCCGCTGGCAGCTCGGCCTCCAACCCCCACACCACTACGGCTGGGGCCACGGCCGCATCTCCACCTCCCACGCCCCCGATCCCGCCACGCCCGGCCGCTCCTGCGTCAACATCCCCGGCTCCATCGCCGCCTCCCCCTACACCAACCGCTGCGCCGTCTACGTCACCGTCCAGGACGCCTCCCTCCAGGAGGTCGTCGGCGAGACCTCCCTCACCGTCCACCCCGCCCGGCACTACCTCGCCGTCGAGACACCCACGCACGCCATCGAGGCCCAGAGCTTCGACCTGCCGATCCGGGCCGTCGACCTCGAAGGGCGCCCCATCGCCCTGCCCGGCGCCCAGGCCCGCGTCTCGCGCACCTGGTGGGAGCCCAACCGCGTCACCAAGGGCGAGCGCGTCCTGATCATGGGCTGGGTGGAGAAAACCGAGGTCGTCACCAACTGCCGCCTCGATCTCAAGGCCAACACTGTTGATCAGGCCGACGGCGTTGATCGTGCCGACGGCGTCTGCTCCATCAAGGCCCCCAAGGAGGGCAGCTACACCGTCGAGATCACCGCGCGCGGCTCAAAGGCCCGCACCGAGGCGCACTTCCACGTCGCCCCGAAGTACTGGGCGCGCTGGCTCACCGGCCCCTCCGAACAGCTCGAGATCCACCTCGGCCCCAAGGAGGCCGAGGTCGGACAGCCCCTCACCGTCGTCGTCCGCGCACCCCAGCTCTCCGGCCGCGGCGTCCTCCTGATCGAGCGCGCCGGCCTGCGCCAGCGCCTCCCCTTCAACCTCGACAAGGGCTCGGCCTCCTTCACCCTCCCCGTCCCCGAGGCCTGGGTCCCCGAGATGCACTTCCAGGCCCACCTCCTCGCGATCCACAAGGACGACCCGCCCACCCTCCAGACCGCCAGCGCCACCCTCAAGGTCAAGCCCGACCACCGCCGCCTCCAGGTCAGCGTCAAGGCCCCCGCCATCGCCTCCCCCGGCCAGGATGTCCAGGTCACCGTCTCCGTCTCGCAAGCCGCCGACGCCTCGAACAAGGCCGGCGCCTCCCCCGTCGGGGGCCGCGTCACCCTCTGGGCCACCGACGAGGCCATCCTCTCCCTGACCGACTACAGCGTCCCCGATCTGGCCGCCGCCTTCCTCCCCTCCCGAGGCCCCGACACCCAGACCCAGCACCTCTACGGCGACATCATCAAGCCCTTCGTGCCCACCCTGGACGACTGGGGCGGCTACGGCTACGGCATGGCCGGCATGGGCGCGATGGGCTACGGCGCCGGCGGCGGCGGCATGGGCATGGGCAGCGTCGGCGGGGCCGCGGCCTCCTCGCCTGCCCGCAAGAACTTCCTGACCACACCCCTCTTCCTCGGCGACGCCGCCGTCGATCCGACCACCGGCCAGGCCACCGCGACCATCCGCCTGCCCGACAACTTGACCACCTTCCGCATCCTGGCCGTCGCCTCCGCCGCCATCAACGGGCACCAGGCCCCCGGCCGCTTCGGCGTCGGCGAGTCGCTCATGCAAGTCCAGGCGCCCCTCGTCGTCCGCGCCGCGCTCCCCAACGGGCTCCGCCCCGGCGACGCCGCTCAGCTCGCCGCCGTCGTCAACAACACCCACGGCCCCGCCGGTCGCCTGACCGTCTCGCTCACCATCGCCAACGGCGTTGCTCCGGCCGACGGCGTTGATCGTGCCGACGGCGTCTCCGACGGCGTCTCCGATCCTGGCCGACGGCGTCTCGGCGTCGATCACGTCATCACGGCCTCCAGCGCCCTCCAGGCCGTCGTCCGCGTCGAGGCAGGCGGGCAGGCGCGCGTCCCCTTCGAGATCAAGGCCGCCCGCGTCGGGGTCGCCCGGCTGACCTTGCGCGCCATCCTGACCCCCGACGACGACAGCCCCCCGGCCGAGGACGCCGTCGAGCTGCCCCTGGAGATCGCCCCCGAGCCCACCCTCATCGAGCACGTCGCCGTGTACGGCGAGCTGGCCGACGATATCCCGGTCGCCATCCCGATCAAGCTGCCCGGCGCCGTCCTGCCCCAGTTCGGGGGGGTCTCGATCAGCGCGGACAGCACCCTGCTCGGCGGCCTCCAGGATGCCGTCCACCAGCTCGTCCACTACCCCTATGGGTGCGCCGAGCAGACATCCAGCCGCCTGCTCCCGCTCGTCGCCCTCTCGGAGCTGAGCCGGGCGTGGCCGCTGGGCATCGGCGACCCCAGCGCCCTGGTGCGCGTCGGGATCAAGCGCCTGCTCTCGATGCAGACCGCCGACGGCGGCTTCGCCTACTGGCCCGGCGGCGAGTCCTCCCACGCCTACGTCAGCGCCTACGTCACCTGGATCCTCCAGCTGGCCGCCGAGGCCGACCACCCCGTCCCCCAGGCCGAGCTGGAGCGCGCCTACGCCTACCTCCAGGCCGTCACCGAGGCCCCCGACCGCGACTGGGACGAGGACACCCTCTTCGGCCACGACCTGCGCCGCGCCATCGCCGTCTACACCCTCTCTCGCGTCGGCCGCCACGCCCCCAAGGCCCTCGACGCCCTGGCCGCGCGGCGCGACCTGCCCGTCTTCGCCCGCGCCTTCGTCCTGATGGCGCTCAAGGCCCAGGACCCCGCCGACCCCCGCGTCGAACAGCTCGCCGACCTCCTGCTCGATCACGTCACCGAGCTGCCCGAGACAGCCCACGTCATCGAGCGCCTCTTCTACGGCTTCGAAGGCGTCTTCCACTCCGACACCCGCAGCACCGCCCTGCTCCTGATGGCCGTCATGGAGGCGCGACCCGATCACCCCTTGATCGGTAAGCTGGCGCGCGGGCTCATGAAACAACGACAAGGTGGCGCCTGGCGCAACACCCAGGAGAACGCCTACGCCGTCACCGCCATGGCCGCCTACGCCCGCACCCGCGAGGCCCAGACCCCCGACTTCACCGCCCGCGCCTGGGCCGAGGACCTGCCCCTGCTCACGGCCGCCTTCAAGGGCCGCAAGCTCGACGCGGCCACCTCCGGCACCCTGCCCATGAGCGCCCTGCGCGAGATCGCCGACGCCCGCGCCCGCGACGCCGCCCCCCTGGCCATGACCATCCACAAGGACGGCCCCGGCCGCCTCTACTACCGCCTCGGCATGTCCTACGCCCCCGCCGACCCCGGCGCCCTGCCCCCCATCGCGCGCGGCCTCGTCGTCACCCGCGCCCTTCGCACCGAGCAGGGCCTCCTCGGCCTCGACGCCGCGCTGGAGGCCGGCCAGATCGTCGCCATGGACCTGACCATCGAGAGCCGCACCCCCACCCACTACGTCGTCCTCGACGCCCCCATCCCCGCCGGCCTCGACCCCATCAACCTCGATCTGGGCAAGGGCGGGCGGGCCTCGCTGCCCGTCAGCGGCACCCAGGGCGCCTGGATCAACCACCAGGAGCTGCGCAACGACCGCGCCCTGCTCTTCGCCGACGCCCTGCCCGCCGGCACACACCGCCACACCGTCTTCCTGCGCGCCACCACCCCAGGCCGCTTCTCCCTCCCCCCCGCCAAGGCCGAGCAGATGTACGCCCCCGAGGTCTTCGGTCGCACCGACGGCCGCGCCGTCGCCATCAAGGCACCCTGACACTCCACCCCCTGTCCCCCTCCTCGTTCCACGAGGGAGGCAGTGCCTCTCGGGGGGACGCTTGAATTACGGACACGGAGATTCGGGGGTGGGTGGGCCGCAGGAGCCTGCGGCGGGATCACTGGCCGCCTGGGGCGGGTGGCGAGGTCGTCGGGGCGGGGATCGACGTCGGCGAGGTTGTGATAGGGCTTGTCTGGAGGCTGATTGTCCTTGCCCGGATGATGAATGGCCTGCCCGGGTGCTGGCTGTCCGTGCCTGAGCGCCGATCCTTCTTGCCTGGATGATGCTTGAGCTTGCCCGGGTGGTGATCGGGGCTGCCCGGGTGGTGTTTGTTCATTTCCGGGCGCTGATTGGCTTGCCTGGATACCGATTGTTCGCGCCCAGGTGATGATCGAGCTTGCCCGGTTGATGAATGGCTTGCCTGGGTGGGTGATTGGCGGGGCCGGATCTGGTGTGAGCGAGCGCCGCTGACGAGCGAGCCCATGCTGGAGTGCGTCGGTTCGGGCTGCGGGTCGAGCCGTTGGGAGGGCGAGGATCGGAGTTGGCGGTATTGCTGAGGCTATTCAAGATAGTGCGCGTGACGATGCTTGACGCGCCTCAAGAACAACCCGTATATATTGGTAAATCGTGGTTCCTCATCTTCACCCAAGGAAATATTCATGGATCTCAACAAGATTTCCAGCGCGGCAAGAAGGGGCTATATCGAGTTGGGCAGGCATTACTCCTCGGAGGACACCCTCAAGCAGGCCATTCACACCCTGGACGCGCTCAAGAAGCACGGCGAGGTGGTCAGATCGAGCGGGTTTGCGGCCCGGGATGAGGCGAGGCTGGTGGAGCTTCGCGACATGCTGGGGGCGGCGGGGGTGGGTCGCGCGGAGGCGATCGTGGAGAACGTGGCGAACTCCAAGGAGTATCAGGAGGCGCTGCGGATCGGCAGGATCGCCCGGTTGCAGGCTCGTCCCGTGTTGGAGGGGGCCAAGGAGGATCTGAGCGAGAGCGAGGAGGCGGGAGACGTCGCGGCGGCCAACAGCCTGTCGGCGACGCTGGCCCAGACGCGGGTGGCCGGGGCCGACGCCACCTCTCTGGCCGAGCAGCTCACTCTGCTTCGGTCGGCGCTTCAGCAGGAGGCCGTCGTCGCGCTGTCCGCCGATCGCCAGGGCGAGCAGATCGTCGAGGGTCTCGGCGATGCCATCGAGAAGCTCACGAAGGCGGCCCGAGGGCGCGTGCTGCGGCCCGGAACGCCCGAGCACACCGAGCACCTCGATCTGCTCGACGGGCTCATCATCAAGCTGGTGCGGCGCGCCCGCAAGGTCGCCCGCGCCGCCTCTCGGATCAAGGGTCAGCCCTCGATCGTCGAGAGCTTCAAGCTCGATCGCCTCTACGGGAAGTAGCGCGGCGCGATCGGGCGACCTTGGGGGTGTCATCGTGAGGCCAGGAGCGCGGTCGGGGTCGCGCTCAGGGTTGGGGCGTGCTTGATCGAGCGGCCTGCTTCAGGGGGCTTTCGATCAGATGCGGGATTCGAAGTCGAAGCCTTCTGGCCATCGAGTATGTTCGTTGTACCTGGCCCCCGCGAGGTCGGCTCCTTTGAGTTTGGCCTCGGAGAGGTTGGCCCCGCAGAGGTTGGCCCCGCAGAGGTCGGCCCCCGTGAGGTCAGCGCCTGTGAGGTCAGCGCTTGACAGGTTGGCCTCCATGAGGTTGGCCTTGGAGAGAGCGGCGCCGCAGAGAACAGCACCGTCGAGAGCGGCCTCGGAGAGTTCAGCCCCGGAGAGGTTGGCCCCCGAGAGGTTGGCCCTTGACAAGTTGGCTCCCGAGAGGTCGAGCCCAGAGAGCTCAGCCGCTGAGAGGTTGACCCTCGAGAGATCGTCCCCCGAGAGACCGGCGGCGGAAAGATCGGCGCTGGCAAGGTTGGTGCTGGGACCGATACTTCGCTCGATCTCAAAGCGGTCTGGCCACCGAGTCTCGCTGTCGTATCTGACCCCGGAGAGATCGGCCCCGCAGAGGTCGGCCCCGCAGAGGTCGGCCCCGCAGAGATCTGCACCGAAGAGGTTGGCCTCGGAGAGATTGGCGTCGAGGAGGTTGGCCCCGCAGAGGTTGGCTTTGGAGAGGTCGGCCCCGGAGAGGTCCGCCTCTTTGATGTTGGTTCTGGAGAGGTTGGCCTCGGAGAGGCTGGCTCTGGAGAGGTTGGCCCCGACGAGGTTGGCCCCGGTGAGATCGGTTCTGGAGAGGTTGGCTTCCAAGACATTGGCACGGGAGAGGTTGGCCCCGGAGAGGTTGGCCCCGGAGAGGTTGGCCCCAGAGAGGTTGGCCCCTGACAAGTTGACCCCGGAGAGATCGGCCCTGGAGATGTCAACTCCAGCCAGGTTGGCCTCTGACAGGTCAACGCCTTTGAGGTTGGAGTGAGGTCCAATGGCTCGACTGTTCCTGAAGTCAAAGCCGTTGGGCCACCGAGTCTTGCTGTCGTATCTGGCCCCGGACAGGTTGGCCCCGGACAGGTTGGCCCCGGACAGGTCGACACCAGAGAGGTCAATACCGGAGAGGCTGACCCCTTTGAGGTTGGAGTGAGGTCCAATGGCTCGACTGTTCCTGAAGTCAAAGCCGTTGGGCCACTGAGTCTTGCTGTCGTATCTGGCCCCGGACAGGTTGGCCCCGGACAGGTTGGCCCCGGACAGGTCGGCCCCGCAGAGGCTGGAGCCGCAGAGGTTGGCCTCTTTGAGTCTGGAGTCTGAGAGATCGGCGTTGGAGAGATCGGCGCCTGCAAGGTTGACCGCTGAGAGGTTGGCACCGGAGAGATTGGCCTTGAAGATGTCGGCGCGGGAGAGATTGGCCTGGGAGAGGTCGGAGCGGGAGAGGTCGGAATGGGAGAGGTTCGCCTCTGACAGGTTGGCCCCTGACAAGCTGGCCCTGGAGAAGTCAGCCTCAGAGAGAGTGGCGCCAGAGAGGTCCGCGCTGAAGAGGTTGGCCTCGATGAGGTTTGCCCCTGCGAGGCAGATCCTGGAGAGATCGGCGCCAGAGAGGTCCGCGCAAGAGAGAGTGGCGCCAGAGAGGTCCGCGCCGGAGAGGTTGGCTCCTGACAAGTTGACCTTGGAGAGGTCAGCCATGGAGAGGTTTGAACCCGAGAGGTTGGCCTTGTAGAAGTTGACTTTGGAGAGGGCAGACTCTGACAGGTCAGTCTTGGAGATGTTGGCGTTGAAGGCGTCGGCCATCGAGAGATCGGCGCCGGAGAGATCGGCGCCAGAGAGGTCTGCGCCGGAGAGGATGGATTTGGAGAGATCGGCGTCAGAGAGGTCTGCGCCGGAGAGGTTGGCCTCAGCGATGTTGGCCTCTTTGAGGTAGGCCCTGGAGAGGTTGGAGCCGGAGAGGGTCGCCCCTTTGAGGCAGGCCCTGGAGAGGTCGGCCCTGGAGAGGTCAGCTCTGGAGAGGGTGGCGCCGGAGAGGTTGGCCCCTGACATGTTGACCCTGGAGAGATCAGCCATGGAGAGGTTGACCCCTGAAAGACGGGCTTCTTCGAAGTCGATCAAGCCCAAGGGTATCCGCTGCTCAAAGTCACCGTAGGGAATTTGTGACCTTTCAAGGTGGTGAGCCAGCACGAAGGAGAGCAACAGCTCGGAACACTTCAACGGTTGTTGCAATCCTCCGCGGACGATCAACTTTGCCCCAAGGAACTCTTGAACGCTGTGGTGAGCGAAACGGTAGTTCCCATCGGGGTTGAGGTTGAACAAGGAACGCTCGCTGAGCCCGACCTTCGCGATGGGTTTGAGCTCGGGAGCCTTGTCCGTGATGGTCTGTAGCACCTTGGGGTGAAGTTCGCGCTGTCGGTCGTGGAGGAGGTGAAGGGCGATCGTCTCGCAGGCTCTCAAGAGGATCTCTCGCGTTACGTCGCCGTGACCGCGGTCCCTGAGCTCGCCCGCTTCGCGGAGGAGCCATTGGTTGACCAGGGCGTCGTAGACGGCATAGGGGCCCTTGAGCGCCTGGTGCGTCTCCACCAGATCCTTGATGTGTGAGAGGAGGAAGGGGCTGATTTGAAGCTTGGGGATGTGTTCCCCCCCAGCCTTGGGGGCCTCGACCTTGAAGTCGGGCTGAGCGAGCGCCCAGGACTTGATCTTCTCTCTGAACGTCAGGGGGAAGCGCTTCGCCAGGTACGCTTCGATCTTCGAATCCCCGAAACAATCGAGGTAGATGGTTCGGCAGACGCGACCTGCGATCTCGACGTGGCCTTCCTTGGTACTGGAGGCATCGCCTACCCCGAAGAGGGACCGTGCTCGGCAGGTGATGATCACACTTTGGAAGTTCCTCGTCGCCTGGAGGATGGCTTCGAGGCGCTCTTCCATGCGCCCGAGGGCCGTCGGGTCTTCATCAAGGGAGTCGAGCAGGAGCACCGTCTGCCGCGCTTCCTTGCCATGATCTCCTATCCTGTCGAGGGTGTCTTCGCCGAGCGTGTAGAGGCGGCACTTGATCCCGGTCGGCCAGAAGCCGGTCAGGTGGGTCAGCTTGAGCATGCCCAGCAGCGAGGACTTGCCCATGCCCGCGTCGGCCAGGACAAGGAGCTGATTCTCGCCGAATCGCTGGAGGCTCGGGGTTCTGTTCAGGAACATGTTGACGGCCTTGATGACAGGGCCCTCGACGCGGACGGTTGAGGTGTCATCTGCCGGGTTGGTGTTCTGGCAGTCGGGCTCGACGTAGTCGCGAGCCAGCTGGATCGGATCGCAAGAAACGACGGTGTTGATGGCGTCGAGCTCGTCCTCCATGTCCTTGTTGAAGGTCAAGAGCCTCTCGACGAGCTTGACCAGGAGATCGTCCACGTCGAGTTCAAACTTGATCGACGCCATGAGCGCCCTCCGGTCATCGTGGCGAGGTGTGCGTTGCCGTGCGGCGCGGCGCCCGCAGAGGTGAGGTGTGTAATCGAGGCATCAATGCCTTGGTGCTGGGTTCAATATGCGCTGAAATCGCCGCACGATCCAGCGTGAGCGGGCTGTGGAGCGTGGGGGCGATCCGCGCTAGGATTGGGGGGAGGATCTCTGGATGAAGGGGAGCGCGTGGTCATGGCGTTGATCGGCTTCGAGGCGTTTTGTGAGGGGGGCGGCGAGCGGCTTGGGGGGGCGGCGCGGCTGGGGCCGGCGGGGGCGCTGCTGGAGGCCTCGGGCGGATCGGTGGTGGGGCTGCTGGAGGGCGCCGACGCGCTCGGATCGCCTCCCGTGTCGGCGCTGCTGGAGATCGCCGAGCGGTGGCGGGCCTTTGATCGGTGGCGGGCCAGGGCGAAGGCGAGCGGCTTGCCGTCGGAGGTGGTGGCGCTGACGCGGAGCCCGGCGCAGCTTGAGGCGCTGGAGGCGATCGAGGCGCGGCTTGGGGCAGGAAGGGTGACGGGGGCGGTCTTCGAGGTGATGGACGCGGCGTGTCGGGCGGCGCTGCGCGACGGGTCGGTGCGCGGGGAGGCGACGGCGGCGGCGATCGCGGCGGCGGCGTCGGACGCGCAGGCGGCTGCGACGGTGGGATCGGCGGGGCGCTTCAGGCCGGAGGAGGTGCAGGGGCCGAGGTGGCTGGCGTGGCGTCGAGCACAGCAGGAGGGGTGGCTGGAGGTGAGCTTTGAGTTGCCCGAGGGGGTGGCGCTCCAGCAGGCCCAGGTGCGCGGCGGGCTTGCGGGGGAGGAGGCCGAGGAGGTCGCGGCGGCGGTGGAGGCGGCGATCTCGGGGGGGTTGATCGAGGCTGAGCTGGACGCGCGGGCGTTGGGCGAGGCGCTGTCGGAGGGCGGGCTGGCGTACCGGGGGCTGCTGACGGCGCCGCCGCTGGGGGTGGGGTCGGCGGCGGCGATCTTCGTGGGGGCGCCGAGGCAGCCGATCGGGGCGGCGCGGGTGGACGGCGAAGGAAGGCTGGTCGAGAGCGTGTCGATCGAGGACGGGCCGTGGTGGGAGGAGCGGCTGGGGGCGTGGATCGGAGAGCAGGCCGTGGAGGGGTGGGTGGTGCCGACCTCGGCGGTGGATCGGGGGCGGCTGGGCAAGGTGCGCGGCTTGTTGCCGAAGGTGCCGACCGTGATCAAGCCGGCGGGGTTGAGCGCGGCCAGAGAGGGGGTGGGGGGCGAGGGGATGGCGCGGGAGGTGGCCTCGGCGGTGGTGCTGGCGCGGCGGGCGCTGGCGCCGATGGCGCAGTGGGGGGCCGTCGATCCGGTGCTGCTGGGGCTGGTGGAGTATCAGAACGATCTGGATCCGGGGAGGCTGCGGGCGGCGCTGGAAGACGTGAGGGCAGCGGCGCTGTTTGAGCGAGGGCGCGGGGCGGAGGTCGTCCATGCGGCGGCGGTGATCGGGCAGCGGCGGCTCAACCCGCTGGTGTCGTCGCTGCCGGATCTGAGGCCGGGGATGACGCTGGACGTGCAGGTGACCAACCTGGTGTCCTTCGGGGCCTTCGTGACCTTCGGGCTGGAGACGGAGGGGCTGATCCACATCTCGGAGCTGTCGGAGCGGCGGCTGGTGAGCCCGTCGGAGGTGGTGCGGATCGGGCAGCAGCTCAAGGCGCGGGTGATCGAGGTGGATCTGAAGCGGCAGCGGGTGTCGCTGAGCCTGCGGCCGGCCCCGCAGGAGGGGCGGCCCCGGGCGGGAGGCGGGGCCAAGGCCGACGCGATGGCGAAGTTGCAGCAGATGTTCAAGAAGTGATCGGGGCGCGGTTCATCGAGGGAGAGAGGGCCGCCGATCAGAGCGGAGGGCGGGCCTCGACAGATCGACGGGGCGACAGGGAGGGCTCGGAGGGGATGAGCCGAGGGCGGGGACGTGAGAGGCGACGAGCCGAGGGCGTGGAGGTGAGATGGGACGGCCAGCGGATGAGGGGAGGCGAGCGATGGGGCGGTGGGAGGCGGCGGTGAGATCGGGGATGGGCGCGGCGGGGGCGATGTTGATCGCGGCGGTGATCGGGTTGGGATCGGCGGGGGCGTCGTGGGGGCAGGGGTCGCCGGAGAAGGCGCCCCAGAGCGCGCCGTCGGCCGGCAATGGGGCGAAGCTCTTCGCGGACAAGTGCGCGGGGTGTCACGGGATCGACGGCAAGGGCAACAAGGCGCTGGGATCGCGGGACTTCACCGACGTGGCGCGGATGGAAGGGCTCAAGGACGAGCGGCTCAAGGCCGTGATCCTCGACGGGGGGATGGCGCACGGGCTCTCGTCGCTGATGCCCGCGTTCAAGGGGCAGCTCAGCGACGCGGAGGTGACGGCGCTGATCGCGCACCTGCGGGGGTTCTCGGCGCCGAAGAAGCCGTGAGGGGCGTCGGGATCGGCGAGTCGGCTTCGATGACGGGCAAGGAGAGATCGGCGAACTCCACCCCCTGTCCCCCTCCTCGTTCCACAAGGAGGGGGAACGCTCGTATTACGGACAAGGTGGTTCGGGGACGCTCGGATGACGGACTCGGGCGGATCGGGTCCCGCCCCGACGACCTCGCGATTGTCCCCGACGGGGTCTCGCCCCAGACGGCCAGTGATCCCGACAATGGCTGCTGCGGCCCGCCCCCGAACCACCGAGTCCGTAATACGAGCGTTCCCCCTCCTTGTGGAACGAGGAGGGGGACAGGGGGTGGAGTGCCGATCTCGACGTGACCGCCAACGGAGGCGGGATCGTCGCGGGTCAGCGGGCGTCGAGGTAGTCGTCCTGGAGGTGTTCGAGGAACTCGTGGTAGGTGCCGGGGAAGTCGTTGATGCCCTGGGGCGTGATCTCGATGATCCGGGTGGCGATCTTATCGACGAACCAGCGGTTGTGGGAGACGAGCAGGATGGTGCCCTCGTAGGCGACCAGGCCGTCGGCAAGGGACTCGACGCCTTCGATGTCGAGGTGGTTGGTGGGCTCGTCCAGGACGAGGATGTTGGGGGCGTCCAGGCTCAGGCTGCTGAGCAGGAGGCGCGAGCGCTCGCCGCCGGAGAGGTTGCCGATCTTCTTCAGGACGTCGTCCTTGGTGAAGAGGACCTCGGCGAGCTTGCCCCGGATGTTGCCCGGGCCGAGGTCGGTGTTCTGGTTCCAGAGCCAGTCGAGGATCGTGGCGTCGGCGTGGGGGGTCAGCTCCGAGTGGTCCTGGCTGAAGTAGCCGATCTCGGCGTTGTAGCCCCATTCGAAGGTGCCGCGGTCGGGCTCGACGAGGCCCATGGTGATCTTGAGGAGCGTTGACTTGCCGATGCCGTTGGGGCCGAGGATGGCCACGCGCTCGCCGCGCTGGATGCGGATGGAGACGCCGTCGAGGACCTTCTTGGTGTCGTAGGACTTGGCGATATCCTTGGTCAAGAGGACGTCCTTGCCGCTCTGCTGCTTCGGGGCCAGCCTGAAGATGGGCCGGATGCGAGAGCTCTCGGGCAGCTTCTCGATGATGATCTTCTGCATCTTCTTCATCTTGCTGTTGGCCTGCCGGGCCTTGCTGGCCTTGGCCTTGAAGCGGTCGATGAAGGTCTTGTGGTCGGCGATCTCGCGCTCGCGCTTCTGGATCTCGACCTCCTTGCGATCGCGGTCCTCGACCTTGGAGACCTCGAAGTCCGTGTAGTTGCCCTTGTAGGGCGTGGCCATCTCGTAGTCGACGTCGACAATGTCGGTGCAGACGTTGTCGAGGAAGCGGCGGTCGTGGGAGACGACGACGGCGCAGCCGGCGAAGGCCATCAAGAATTTCTCAAGCCAGCGGATCGACACGATGTCCAGGTGGTTGGTGGGCTCATCAAGCAGCAGGATGTCGGGGTTGGCCGCCAGCGTCTGGGCCATCAGGACGCGCAGCTTGTAGCCGCCCGACAGGACCGAGAGGTTCTCGTTGTGGACCGCCGTGGGGATGTTGAGGCCCTCCAGGATCTCGGAGGCGCGAGACTCGATGGAGTAGCCGTCGTAGCGCAGGACGACGTCCTCAAGCTCGCCGTAGAGGTCGGCGTCGAACTCGATGTGCGAGTTGGACAGCAGCTTCTCTTTGGCGACCATGGCCTCCCAGAGCTCGGGGATGCCCATCAAGACGACGTGCAGGATGGGCACGTCCTCATACTGGAAGTGGTCCTGCTTCAGCACCCCCACCCGCGCCCGCTTCGGCATCGTCACCTCGCCGTCCGAAGGCTCCTCCTGCCCGGCGATGATGCGCAGCATCGTCGACTTGCCCGATCCGTTGGCGCCGATGATGCCGTAGCGGTGCCCGGCCTGAAAAAGCATCGTCGCCCCGCTGAAGAGCATCTGAGGGCCGAAGTGCTTGGTGAGGTTGTTGATCGAAAACATGGGTCGCCTGCCTGTTGAGCGCGTCTGCGCGCGCTCTCTCTTGATCTCTATCGAATCATCGCCGAGAACTTCGCCGATCTCCATCAAGAAACCCGATGGGCTTGCGCCCAGGGGCCTTGCGCCGACAACATGGACCATTTGAGGCCGCTCATCAACAGCCTTGATCGACGAGATCGAGGCGAGCGCGGCGGCTTGACAGGGCGGCTTGGGGCGAGTGATAAGCTGGACTTGTGTATAGGGATGAGGGGCGCGGCGACCTCGCGCCGTCGGGCGCGCGGGCGCGCTGAGGGGTGGGTTTTCGCCAATGTCGGGCGGCTGGATCAGCGAAGAGGGAGGGGGGCGCGCGGAGGGGGGCGCGGGCGGCCAGGCGGCCACCGCCGAGGGGTCGAGGATCGTGGCGGCGTCGCCGGAGGGGATGATGGCGCGCGCGGTCCAGTGGCTTGAGGGGCTGCCCAGGGGGTTGTCGCGCGAAGGCGTGGTGCTGTGCGGCTCGGCGCTGCTGCGGCACCGGCTCAGGCTGCACGTGGCCTCGACGCTGGAGCGGCCGGAGCTGCTGCTGGGCGTGCGGATGGTGTCGCCGGCGACCTGGGCGAGGCAGGTGCTGGCCAACGCGGGGGAGCCGGCCACGGGGGGGGCCTCGGCGGCGCGGCGCTTGAGGCTGCGCGACGAGCTGCGGCGGGCCTCGGGGCTGGGGCTGTTGTACTTCGATCCGGTCCAGGTGGCCCGGGAGCAGGGTTACATCGAGGCCTTCGCGCGGACGGTGGCGACGCTGGAGCAGGCCGGCTTGAGGCCGCGGGATCTGGTGGAGTACGCCGAGGACTTCGGGGACGTGGACGGGCGCCGCGTGCGGGACGTGGCGATGGTGTGGTACGCGGTCCAGGGGGATCAGGGGCACACGGACGCGAGCGCGTACCGGCGGGCCGCCGCGCTGCTGGGGCCAGGCGACCGCGCGGCGCCGACGCTGGCGCTGGTGACGGAGGCGCCGGGGCCGGCGCTGGCCGAGTTCTTCGAGGCCCTGGGGCCGGATCGGCTGGTCTACCTGGAGGCGCGGCCGGAGAGCGCAGGGAGCGAGCGGCGCCGCGCCTCGCTCGGGCTCTCGGTCGCGGGGGAGCCGGGCGAGCGCCCGCCCGCGGCGGGCTCGGAGCTGGAGCGGCTCAAGGCGATGTTGTTCCTGCCTGGGGGCGAGCCGGGCCCAGGCTACGACGGGACGGTGGAGATCGAGGCCTACGCCAGCGTGGAGGAGGAGCTGGAGGCGGCCGTGGGGTGGATCATCGAGGAGGTCCAGCGCGGGACGCGGCTGTCGCGGATCGCGCTGGTGGTCCCTCGGGTGGAGCTGCTGGGGGGCCTGCTGCTCGACAGGCTCTCAAGGGCCGATCCGCCCATCCCGGCCTACCTCGCCGGGGGCCAGCCCAGGGCGGAGACGCCGGGCGGGGTGCGGGTGCTGGCGGTGCTGGAGGCGCTGGGGTCGGGGCTGGAGGCGGCCTCGACGCTGCGCTGCCTGCCCTGGCTGGTGGCGATCAGCGAGGGCCCGGTCGAGGAGCTGTCGCCCTCGCGGGCCGCCGAGGTGGTCTACGGGGCGGGGATCATGGGGGGGACCTCGCGGGATCTCAGGGGCGGCCTGGAGTGGACCGCGCGGCTGCGGCACCGCCACGAGGAGCTGCGGCAGCGCATCCTCGGGGGCGCCGAGCCGGAGGGGAGCACGGCCCGGGCGCGCTCGGAGCGGTGGATCGCGGAGGTCGCCCCGAGGCTGCCGGCGGTGGCGGCGCTCGAAGAGATCCTGCGGCAAGTGGCCGAGGACGAGGTGACGCTGGAGGTGCTGGCGCCGGACGTGCTCGCCTTCATGGAGCGCTGGTTGAGCCTGCCCGACGGGCAGGGCGCCGAGGGGGAGGAGGCGGAGGGCGGCGCGGAGCTGCTGGCGCGGCTCGGGCTGGAGTTCGAGGCCCTGACGCGGGACCGGGCGGCGAGGCGGCTGCGCGGGGTCGCGGCGCTCACGGCGCTGCGGTCGGCGGTCGCGCGGGCGCGCTCGCCGCGCGGGCGGCTGAGCGAGGGGGTCTTTGTCGGCAGCGCGCGGCAGTGCGCGGGCGTGTCCTTCGACGCGGTGCGGATGATCGGGCTGGCCGAGGGGGTCTTCCCGAGGCTGCCGCACGACGACCCGGTCCTGCCCTCGGATCTTCGGGAGAAGATCGAGGCCGCCGCAGCGGCCCGCGGCCAGCGCAGGCTGCTGCGGCGCATCGAGGACGACCTCGATGACGACCTGCACGCCTTCTTCAGAGTCGTGCGGGGGGCGCGCGAGCGGCTGGCGCTCTCGGCGCCCTACCAGTGGATCGACCGGACGGAGCACGCCATCTCGGGCGTGATCCTGGAGGTCGTCAACGCGCTCGGGGTGGACGTGCGGCGGGCCTCGGGGCTCTCGTCGCTGGGGCACCTGCACGCCGAGCGGCTGCGGCCAGGGGTCGAGCGGCTGCGGCGGGCGATGCTGGCGAGGCCCTCGACGCCGCGCGCGGCCTTTCTGGCAAGGCGAGCGCGCTACGAGCAGGACGGGCACGTGCCGACGAGCTGGCTGCTGGATCGCGAGCTGTCGATGTTCGCGGCGGCGGCCCCTCCGGCGCCGCGAGCGCGGCTGGTGCCGGGGCTGTGCCCGGAGCGGCCCCTGTCGCCAAGCTGGCTCAAGATGCTGCTCGGCTGCCCCTTCCACTTCTTGCAGGAGAAGCTGCTGGATCGGGCGCCGACCGAGGGCCGCCCCCCGACCGATCGCCTCGAGGCGAGGATCTTTGGCACGCTGGTCCACGACGCCTCCGAGCGGGTCTTTGTCGAGCGCGGGGCGCTGCTGTGCGGCCACGAGGGCTCGCTCCCGGATCACCTGGAGTTCGGCAGGGACGCGCTGGAGGGCGCCTTCGAGGAGCTGCTGGGGACCTACCCGCTGCGGGGCGGCGAGACGGCGCGCCGGGAGCTTGAGCGCGCCTGGGAGATCTTCGAGGAGGTGTTGAGGCAGGAGTGGGCCAGGCCGGCGCGCTCCTTCGACGCGGTGGAGCTGGGCTTCGGCTTCGACGCCCCGGCCGCGCTCCAGGTCGGGGAGCACAAGCTCTACCTGCGGGGCCGGATCGACCGCCTGGACCGCCTGCAGGGGGGCGGCTACTCGGTGCGGGATCTGAAGACCGGCCAGGGGCGATCGCTGGCGGAGGAGGCGCTCAACGTCGGGCGCGACGTCCAGATCGGGGTCTACGCCCGGATCATCGAGGAGGTGCTGCGGCCGGGGGGCCAGGTCGTCGAGGCGGCCTACGACTACCCGAAGCGAGGCGGGGCGCCCTCGCGCGTCTTTGTCGGCGAGGCGCTCGAAGCCCTCAAGGCCAGCACGGGGCGCTGGCTGGAGGCCGCCGTGGGGCTGCTGGCGGCCTTCGCCTTCCCCCGCGCGACCTCGCGCACCGAGTGCCGCTACTGCCCCTTCCTGGCGCTGTGCGGGCCGGGCGCGGCGGAGCAGAGCGCCAAGGCGCTTGAGAGCGCCGTCGATCCCGCGCTGGTGGCCTTCCGAGCGCTCAAGGAGGCCCAGAATGGGTGAGCGGCCGACCGAAGAGGCCGTCGCCTCGGCGCCGCTGGCCGACGCGCCCGAGCCGCTGGCCGACGCGCCCGAGCCGCTGCCCGCCGCGCCCGGCCCGCTGCC
>SXGS01571080.1_pt1 | contig 66973 bp, 50 predicted proteins | sample 3174681 | NCBI WGS metagenome assembly SXGS01 (sample SAMN11356861, study PRJNA531348) | freshwater metagenome | isolation source: freshwater sample F1-80 | place: China: Fuxian Lake, Yuxi | collected 2017-12-25
CCGAACATCGTCTTCGGTGATGCCGACCTCGAAGCCGCGCTCAAAGGCGTGTTCATGGGCATCTTCTTTTGCCAGGGCGAGATCTGCTCCGCTGGTTCGCGGCTGTTCGTCGAGCGCGGCATCCATGATGAGTTCGTCGCACGCCTTGCCGACATGGCGCGGAGCGTGAAGCTCGGTCACGGGCTCAGCGCGGAGACGAAAATGGGACCGCTCGTTTCCAAGGCGCAGCAGGAGCGCGTGCTCGGCTACATCGACATCGGTGCGAGCGAGAAGGCACAGGCGCTCGCCGGTGGCAAAGCCGGCACGGGAGCACTCGCAGACGGCTTCTTCGTCGAGCCCACCGTCTTCAGCGGCGTGCACAATCAGATGCGCATCGCGCAGGAGGAAATGGTCGGCCCCGTCGTCTGCGCGATTCCGTTCGACGATCTGCCCGACGCGATTGCGAAGGGCAACGACTCACCCTTCGGCCTGGCTGCCGGCGTGTGGACGCGTGACATCCGCAAAGCCCACCAGGCCGCAGCCGCGCTCGAGGCCGGGACGGTGTGGGTGAACTGCTACAACGCCTTCGACAACGCCTCGCCGTGGGGCGGCTTCAAGCAAAGCGGCTGGGGCCGTGAGAAAGGTCCGTATGGCCTCGACCTCTTCACCCAGATCAAATCCGTCATCATCAACTTCACCTGATCTTCTGGAATCATGATCCCCTCGCCAAAACCAACTGCCGGCAGCGGCTCACCCTCCGTTCCGGTGCCTCTATCCGCGCTCTTCACCAATCGTGATATTGGTTCGCCTCAGTTGGCTGGCGCCGCGAAGCCGGTTGAAAAGGGTTGGGACATAACCGCGGGCGGCGCGGACATTTGGAACCGAGCCGACCAGTTTCATTTCATCTTCCGGGAAATGTCCGGCGACTTCGACGTCGCGGTCCGGGTCGAGAGTTTCACTCCGGCTCATCTGTATTCCAAGGCGGGCTTGATGATTCGCGAGAGTCTGGATGCCGACAGTGCTCACCTGATGTTTTTGGTTTTCTCGAGCGATGCGCCCCGGAACAACAATCTCGGTGCGTATGAAATTCAATTTCGCACGGCGGCGGGAGCAGATTGTCAGGGGATTTATCCCGCGGTCAGGCCGCCGGCCCCACCGGAATTCCCCGCTGCTTATCCCAACTCGTGGCTGCGAGTGGCTCGACACGGGAACCAGTTCTCGGCGTTCGCATCCACCGATGGAAAGACATGGAGACTGTTTGGAGGACAGGTTCTGCCGCTGGCCAGCAAGGTCAAGGTGGGCGCCGCTCTGACATCACATAACCCAGAGGTCGCAGCTCATGCCACCTTTCGCGACTACACCGAAGCCAATTGAGCCGACCAGCCGATTATGAAACGAATCAAACTCGCTCCGCACGGCCCGGCATTGTCGCGCATGGTGTATGGCACCTGGCGGATGCTCGACACGAAGCCGACCGCGCAGGAAATCAACCGCCGCCTTCACGCCTGCCTTGAGCTTGGCATCACGACCCTTGATACGGCGGAGATTTATGGCCTCTACGAGGTGGAGCAAGTTCTCGGTGCGGCGCTCGCCTTGTCGCCGGGACTGCGGGACAAATTCGAGCTCATTACCAAAGCCGGCATCTATGTGCCTTGCTCCTACCATCCCGAACGTCGCACGGCGCATTACAACGCCACGGCCTCGCGCCTCCTCAAGAGTGTCGAAAAATCCCTGCGTTTCCTGGGCACCGATCAGGTCGAACTGTTTCTCGTCCATCGCCCCGACTGGCTGACGCGCGCCGATGACACGGCTGCGGGATTGAACGAGTTATTGCGCACCGGCAAGATTCGCGCGGCGGGTGTGTCCAACTACAGCGCTTCGCAATTTGATCTGCTGAACGCCCGCATGGAACAGCCGCTCGTGACAAACCAGATTGAGTTTCATCTGTTGCACCCGGAGCCAATCAACGACGGCACACTTCATCAGTGCGAAAAACTCGGCGTGCTGCCGATGGCCTGGAGTCCGCTGGCCGGCGGGCGAATCTTTGATTCCAGCAATCCCGCCGCCGCGCGCCTGGCTGAGGCAGCGAAAAGCATGTCTGCCCGCTACAACGGCGCGACGCTGGAACAGTTGGCCTACGCTTGGATTCTGGCGCACCCGAGTCAGCCGCTGCCGGTCATCGGCACCAACAAACTCGAACGCCTGCAATCCGCAGCGCAAGCCGACGCCATCGTGTTGGAACGTGAAGACTGGTATGCGCTCTGGGAAGCGGCGCAAGGCCGCAGAATTCCGTGAGGCATGATTGGCATGATCCAAACCAAGCGCAGGCGGAGAAATCTATTCTGACAAACTCAACCATGAATTCCTGGAATGATGACCACGTTGCTAAAGCCAAAAGCCAGGCAGTCTTCACTGATTGCGCTTACATTATTGACTCTCAGCATTACCGCGCCCCGGGCTGATTCAGCCACCACCCTCTCTGCCACCGCGAGGGCGGATATTGTCGAACTCTCCATGTCCGATCCGGCTCGTTGGGTTATGGACACCGTCCATTTGGGAACGAAGCAGGTGAAGATCACCTATGACGCCGCCGATCAGGCCGCAGTGATGACCCCTACCTGGTCCCTGAGTGACCGTGAGTCCAGTGATGTTGGCGTCCGAAACATTGAAAACGGTCGTCTGCAACTTTACCAACTGGTTGACGCGAAGGACTGCAGCCAGTCGGTCAGTAGTTTCGAGATCAGCATGCCCCAGGAATACATCGCTGAAGGCAAACTGGAACTGGTCTTTGCGCTGCAAGCCGGAGCCAAGGGTGATTACCTGTTCAACGGGCGAACCTTCACGATGGCTGAATTTGTCGGCAATGGCGGCCAGTACAAGAAATTGACCGTCAGCGCGCCGGACTACCATGAACCTTTGGAGAAACTCCGAGCCATTGAACGGGTCAGCTTCATTTTCGAACGTAAGGGCTCCACAATTTCAGCACCCATCAAGATCCGCCACGTCGCGATTGACCTGAACACCGCGAAAATCATTCCTCCAGCCAAAGTGGTGCGCGTCAAGAACCCGAAGTCCCTCTATGAATTCACCTACACCACGCAGGCGAATATCGATGGTCTCACGGCGCGGGTGTCCGCGGAGAGCATGGATATCACCCGGCGCGTCAATGATGCCAAGGACGGCGTGGCGCTGATTCCCCAATGGAAACCCGGGCAGATTCCCGCCGGGCATTCCGGCAGTGTCACGCTGGTTCAGCCTCTCGGCGCGATCAACGATTTTCAACGCTTTGAAGCGGAGTATGTGCTGAACATCCCGAAGGCATATTTCGACGAGGGGAAACTTGATCTTTGGATCTTCATCCAGGCTGGGGAACCGGGCTATCACCGGTGGAGCGGCACGCCGCGACCGCTGACAGCGTTTGCGGATAAGGCGGGACAAGACGTCGTCCTGACGGTGACGCAGGAGGATTTCCGCCAGGGCAAGCAACGCAATCAAATCGAGCTGATGGGATTGCAGCTCAACCGCAATGGCTCAACCGTCACGGAGCCCATCATGCTGAAACGCATCACCATCAAACTGCCGGTGGACGATCAGGCCCGGAAAGCAACCAGCGCAGCGCCCGCTCCGACGACAGCGGCGGCGGTGACGGCACCGAGCGCCGCGTTCGTTTGGAAAGGGGATTGTTCCAGTGAAGCCACGTTCGTGGGTTCCCAGCATCCGACAATTCCGGGTCACTATGAATACCTGCCTGACCCGAAGGAGCCTGTGCGCGGACTCATCTTCGCCGGTCATCTCACGCCCGAGTTCACAACGACCGACCCCGAGAAGTTCCACCTGCATCCGGACATCTATTTCGACCGCTTCATTCCCGGCAGCATCACCGTCAGTTTCGATGTCAAGGTGGACGACCTCGCACCGTCGGAGCTGGGGCCCTATGGCAACAACGCGTGGTTGAACCTGGTGACCTTGTTTGATGAAACCACCGTTGCCGGCGGAAAGAGCTTTCATCCCTCGGCGATGGTGAATCTCGTGGGGACGCCGGGAACCTATCGACTGCAGGCCTACTCGATCGATGCGGCGGGCGCCGGCATGTTCTATGAAAAGATCGAGAGTGGTCCGGTGTTTCCCCCGGGCAAGTGGGTAACGGTGCGCCTGGAGGTGGACGTCAAAACGAAACAAGTCCATGTTTACCAGGACAAAGCGTTGGCCTCGACCGGGCCTTACCAGGGCGAGCCGGGTTTGGCCGGGGCGCACATGGGCCTCTACGCCAACCGTAAGATGACACGGGCGACCGTGTTCAACGACGACATCACCATCACCGTCGGGGAATGATTTTACCCAAGATGAATCGGCTCCAATCCAAACGCGCACTGGTCACCGGCGGTGGTCAGGGACTCGGACGGGCCATCGTTGAAGAACTGCTGAGCCAGGGCTGCGATGTGGCCATTCATTATCACAAGAGTTCCGAGGGCGCCGAGGCGGTGAAACAAGCGGCTCCGACCGGCGTGCGCGCGCAGTGTTTCGCGGCCGACCTGACCAACGACACCGCCGCGCGGGAGTTGGTCGATCGCGCCGTCATCTTTCTGGGCGGACTGGATATTTTGGTGAACAACGCCGGAGACCTGATCGGCCGTCGCAAGATCGAAGACCTGGACCTCGCGTTCTGGCAGCGCATCATCGCCGTGAATCTCACCAGCACGATGCTGGTCATCCAACACGCGGTGCCGCATCTCGCTGCCGCGCAGCAGAGCAGCATCGTGAACCTCGCATCGCTGGCTGGGCGCATGGGAGGACACGCGGGTGCGCTGGCCTATTCTGCGGCCAAAGGCGCCGTGCTCACCTGGACCCGTTCGCTGGCCAAAGAACTCGGGCCGCGCGGCATCCGGGTCAACGCCGTGGCACCGGGTTTGATTCTCGGCACCTCTTTCCACAATACGCATACCACGGCAGAAGCCGCGGCGGCAACCATTGCGGGCATTCCGCTGGGCCGCGCCGGCACGCCGGCGGATGTCGCGCGCGCCGTGGCTTTCCTCGCCAGCGAAGGCGACGGATTTATCACGGGAGCAACGATGGATATAAATGGGGGAGTCTTTGGTTCCTGAACTGATCATTGCACTGTTCCAATCTAAACCGGTGGATCTCTGGAAGCGCGTTAATCACCTCGCTGCACAGGGCTTCAAATTCACGAGCCCAATGCTCTGACCCAGGCCGCCTAAAACTCCGATTCCCTCGCGCCAAGATTTCTGTTCAACTCCCAACCACCATGAAATTCACTCCGCTTCTGATCGTCTCACTGGCCGCCCTGCCGCTGCACGCGGCCAGTGTCAGCTTCAAAAAGCAAACCCTCACGACCGAGTTCGTCGCCGAGGGCTGCGCCTTGGCCGACTTCGACCATGACGGCCACATGGATATCACCGCCGGTTGCTCCATCTGGTACGGCCCGGACTTTGCGCGGCGCGCGAACTTCACTCCGCCAAGCGTGAACGCAAGCGGGCCGACGAAGACGCCTTATGATCCGGCGAAAGGGTACTCCGATTATTTCCTGGCGTACGCACATGACTTCAATGGCGACTCGTGGGCGGACATCCTCGTTTATGGCCTGCCGGGTGAACCGGCGCTCGTTTACATCAATCCGAAGGGCAGGGCTGGGAACTGGGAGAAGCACGCCATCTTCGACGTGGCGGATGGCGAGTCGCCGGACTTGAAGGACATCAATGGCGACGGCAAACCGGAGTTGCTCGTGCATTCCAGCAACGCGAACAAGCCGCCCGCCGCGCAAGGCAAGGGCGGTGGGCAGCTTGGCTACGCGGAGATTGATTGGGCGAATCCTCTCAGCAAAGCGCGCTTCCGTCCCATCACACCCAAGTCGCCGGCGAACGATGAGAAATATTTCCGCTACACCCACGGCTACGGCGCGGGCGACGTGAACGGCGACGGACGCGTGGATGTTCTCACCAAGGATGGCTGGTTCGAGCAGCCGGCGAGCACCAAGCAGGACAAGGACTGGGTGTTTCATCCCGGCCCCTTCGGTCCAACGGGCGCGCGCGGTGGTGCGCACATGTACGTCTATGACGTGAATGGCGATGGACGGAACGATGTCATCACCAGCTACGACGCCCATGGCTTTGGGCTCGGCTGGTTCGAACGGAAGACCGACGGCAGCTTCATCGAGCACAAGTTCATGGGCACCACGCCGGAGGAGAACAAGCAGGGCGTGAAATTCAGCCAGCTCCACGCGATGCGCCTGGTGGATATGGATGGCGACGGCGTGATGGACCTCGTCACCGGCAAGCGGCGTTGGGCGCATGGACCTTCAGCGGACGCGGAGCCGGCTGCCGCGCCGGTGCTCTACTGGTTCCAGCTCAAACGTGATGGCAAGGGCGGCGCGGAGTTCATCCCGCATCGCATCGACGACGACAGCGGCGTCGGCACGCAAGTCACCACCGGCGATCTTAACAAGGACGGCAAGCCCGACGTCATCGTGGCCAACAAGAAGGGCGTGTTTGTCTTCACGCAGCAGTAGGAGCAAGGAGAGCCATGAGACAGGGCTTCCGCATGATCAGCTTTTTGCTGCTGCTTCAAGCTGCCTGCGTAAGCGCTGCTGAACCACACCGCCTCACGGTGGACTTCGCAGCGGCGCAGGGCGAACTGCGCGCGTTGCACGGTATCAACAAAGGCCCGCTCAGCGCGAATGGCCTCATTGACTTGACCGAGGCGCACCAGCGACTTCGCGTGCCTTCGACCCGGCTGCACGATTGCCATCATCCCAACCCCGCCATCGTGGATGTGCATGCGGTGTTTCCCAACCCGGAGGCCGATCCGTCCCTGCCGGCGAGCTACGATTTCCGTGCGACGGATGAATACATCGCCGCCATTCGCGCCACTGGCGCGGAGATCATCTACCGGCTCGGCGAGAGCATCGAGCATCAGACCGTGAAGCGTCATGTGCATCCGCCGCGCGATCCGGCGCGCTGGGCGGCGGTATGCGCCGGCATCGTGCGCCACTACAACGAGGGCTGGGCCAGCGGCTTTCGTTTTGGCATCCGGTATTGGGAAATCTGGAACGAGCCGGAGAATCGCCCCGTGATGTGGACCGGCACCGATGCGCAGTTCCTCGAGTTGTATCGCGTGACCGCTCGTGCGCTGCGCAAGGAATTTCCCGGCATCAAAATTGGCGGCGCTGGTTTCGGCTACTATGGCAAGTTTCATGGCACGGAGTTGAAGCCATCGGAGTTCTGCGCCGCGTTCCTCGACCTCTGCCGGAGTGAAAAGCTGCCTTTGGATTTCTTCTCGTGGCATTGTTACACCGACAATCCTTCCGAACTCGCCGCGCGCGCCCGCGCCGTGCGCCGCGTGCTCGACGCGCGTGGCTTCACGCAAACCGAAAGCCATCTTAACGAGTGGAATTATCTGCCCGGTAACTCATGGGACGTGCTGTCACGCAAGGCGACGCCCGAAACGCGCCAACGCGCCGCCGACCAGATGGCCGGCGCGCCCGGCGGAACATTCCTCGTCGCGGGACTGCTTGAGTTGCAAGATGCGCCAGTGGACGTGTGCAATTTCTACCATGGCGAGACTGGCGGGTTCGGCCTCTTCACTGAAGTGGGCGCGTCCACGCGCAATTACCACGCGATGCTCGCCTTCGCCCAATTGCTCGACACGCCGCGCCGCGTCCGCACCACCGGAGCCGTGTCCGGCCAGTTGGCCCTTGCCGCCGGAATCCGAGCCGGGGATCCGAAGGCCGCTGTGCTGGTGGCCAATCTGTCCGGTGGGGAAGAGATGCGGCTGTCGTTCACTAATCTGCCGTGGGCGGGGAACACTGCGGTCGAGCTGCGCATTGTCGATGATCAGCACGCGTTCGAACTCCGCCCTGGCGCGGCGCTGACCGGTTCGGAGCTTACCTTCAAACTTCTGCCGCCCTCCGTCGCGCTCATCACCTTGCGTCCTCAGTGGCAAAAGTAGCGCGCTCAAATCAAGCGAGCTCATCGCATGAAACCACTTCTCAGAATAGTCCTCGTCGCTTTGCTTGCTGCCTTTTCCGTGGCAACCGCCAGCGCTGCGGAAACGGCGCGGGCCGCGCCCAACATCGTCTTCATCTTCGCCGATGACCTCGGTTACGGCGATCTGGGTTGCTATGGGGCCAGGGATATCAAGACACCACACATCGACCGGCTTGCGCGAGAGGGGACGCGGTTCACCAGCTTCCATGTGGCGCAGGCGGTCTGCACGGCGTCGCGCGCGGCGCTGCTTACGGGCTGTTACGCCAATCGCGTCGGGATGGCGGGCGCGTTGAACCACACCAGCACCACCGGACTGAACCCGAGCGAGAAGATGCTCAGTGAATTGCTCAAGACGCAGGGCTACGCGACGGCCATTCACGGCAAGTGGCATCTCGGTCATCGCGAGCCGTTCCTGCCCACGCGGCGTGGCTTCGATGAGTGGTTCGGCATCCCCTACTCAAACGACAATGGGCCGCTGCATCCCGTCACGCGCGGCATTCCCTCGCTGCCGCTCCACGAAAACGAAAAGGTCGTGGAGCTGGACCCCGACCAGTCGCAATTCACGCGGCGCATTACCGAGCGTGCGGTGAAGTTTATCGAGCGCAACAAGGAGAAGCCGTTCTTCCTCTACGTGCCGCACATCATGCCGCATGTGCCGATCTTCGCCTCGGCGAAGTTCAAGGGCACAAGCGGACGCGGCCTCTACGGCGATGTCGTGCAGGAGCTCGACTGGTCGGTGGGCGAAATCCTGACCGCTCTCCGCAAGCATGGACTCGATGAGCGCACGCTCGTCGTTTTCACGTCCGATAACGGGCCGTTTCTTTCCTATGGCGAACACGCCGGTTCCGCTGGGCCGCTGCGTGAGGGCAAGCTCACCACGTTCGGCGGTGGCGTGGACGTGCCGTGCGTGATGCGCTGGCCAGGCCGCGTGCCTGCCGGTCGCGTCACTGATGAACTTGTCACTACGATGGATCTCTACGTGTCGTTCGCGCGCCTGGCCGGGTCCCCTTTGCCGACCACGAAGATCGACGGCAAGGACCTCACGCCGTTTCTGCTGGGCGAGAAGGGCGCGAAAGGGCGCGACTCGTTCTGGTTTTACTCCGGCGAGGAATTACAGGCCGTGCGCGTCGGCGATTGGAAGCTGCACCTGCCGCACGAGTATCTCACCGTCGCGGCGGTACCGGGCAAGGGTGGCAAGCCGTCCAATTGGGAGAACATGAAACCGCAGGCGATTGAAGTCTCCGGCATTCGCGGCATCGCCAGCCGGCATGGTTATCGCGTCGAGAAAATCGCGCTGGCGCTCTACGATCTCAAACACGACCCCGGCGAAACCCGCGACGTGGCCGGTGCGCATCCTGAAATCGTCGCCCGCCTGCAAGCGGAAGTCGCGAAGGCCCGCGCCGACCTTGGCGACTCGCTGACCGGCGTCCGCGCCACGCACGCGCGACCAGCCGGGGTTGTCGGCGGCGCAGCGAGTCAAGTCAAGAAACCCTCGGTGCCGTCGAAGTGAATCGTGGCGGTGCCGGACTGCTTCGCGCACTTTTTTCCGATCTTGTTGCCCGGCCAAATAGGCGTATCCCTTTGCGGTTCCCAAGAGTCTCAATGCCTATGAAATATTTGTCCTTCCGTTCCGCCTTCCTCGCGGTTGCGTTCCTTGCGGTGCCCCCGGCGTTTCTCCGCGCGAAAACTCCCGAGCCGTTCAACTGGACCACGCAGCAGGATCACCAGAACATGAAGGAGCAGTTGGGCATCACCCGGCTGCGCCCCGGTCCGAGCGGCAACTCCAGCGCGACCAACTCAGCCAATTACGATCCCGACAAGGCTAATCCCTTCCCCGACCTGCCAGATCCCCTGTTGATGAAGAACGGCCAGAAGGTCACCACAGCCGAGCAGTGGTGGAAGGTGCGCCGCCCGGAAATCGTGGAGGACTTCGAGCGCGAGGTCTTCGGTCGCGTGCCGAAAAATGTTCCGAAAGTGACATGGACGGTGACGACCCAGGCGACAGACCGAGTGGTCGGCAACGTGCCTGTGCTGGCCAGGCAACTTGTCGGCAAGGTGGACAACTCGGCCTGCCCGTCGATCAAGGTTGGCATTCAGATGACGCTGGTCACGCCAGCGAACACCAAAGGACCGGTGCCCGTGCTCATGATGTTCGGCGGCGGCTTCGGCGGGAGTGGCTTTCCCCGCCGACCAGGCGAACTCGCGCCCACCAACCGCTTCGGTGCTTTCGGTGGCGGCACGAATGCCGGCCCGTCATCGACTGAGATACTCATCGCCGCCGGCTGGGGTTATGCCACCCTCAACCCGAGCAGCGTTCAGGACGACAGTGGCGGAGGTCGAGGCGGGAATCCTGGTGGATTGACCAGGGGCATCATCGGCCTCGTGAACCAAGGCCAGCCGCGCAAGCCGGACGACTGGGGTTCGCTGCGCGCCTGGGCCTGGGGTGCCGCGCGAGGACTGGATTATCTCGAAACCGATCCCACCGTGGATGCGAAGAAAGTCGGCATCGAAGGCGTGTCGCGGTACGGCAAGGCCGCGCTGGTCACGCTCGCTTTCGATCCGCGCTTTGCAGTGGCGCTCGTGGGTTCCTCGGGCGCAGGCGGCGCAAAATTGCACCGCCGGAATTTCGGTGAAGCGGTGGAGAACCTTACCGGCTCCGGGGAATATCATTGGATGGCCGGCAACTTCCTGAAGTACGGCACCGCCGAGTCGAGCTTCGGCAGCAAGAATGCCGGCGACCTGCCGGTGGACGCGCACGAATTGATCGCTCTCTGTGCGCCTCGTCTGACTTTTATAAGCTATGGCATACCCGCCCGCGGCGATGCAAACTGGCTCGACCAGCAGGGCAGCTACATGGCCACGGTTGCCGCCGGCCCCGTCTTCCGCCTGCTTGGAGCGCGCGACACCGGCGAAAAGGAGAATTACCGCACCGCGAAGATGCCGCCCGTCAACACCGACTTGCTTGATGGAGAACTTGCCTGGCGTCAGCACGACGGCGGACACGAGGATCGCTCAAACATGAAACACTTCATCGCCTGGGCAGACAGACTTCTCAAACACAATCCGCCCGCCGTGCCCACGACGAAGTAGGCGCGGTGGCGCTCATCGCCTAACGCCTTCAGGCTTCGCATTTTTGTCGCCACACGCTTCTTGATTGAAACGCCACTCTGCCGTTTCAATTAGCGGAAACAGCAGCCTATGAGCAACATTCCCGACCCCTTCCGCGAGGCCCGAAACAAGGACGGCGTCCTGAAGTGCCCTTTTCAGGGTGAGATGGTGCCGATGATCCTGCGCCATGAAGACGTGCGCAAAGCGGCGAAGGATTGGCAGACGTTCAGCTCGGATGCGCCCTTCCGTGTGCCGATCCCGTCGGAGGAAGCGGTCCGAACGATGCGCCAGTTGCCCATCGAGACCAATCCGCCGGAGCACACGGAGTATCGCGCCATCGTCGAGCCGTTCTTCGCACGGGCCAAACAACCCGATATGATCGCACAGGTCGAGGCGTTGATCGCGGAGAAACTTTCAGAGGCGCTGAACCGGGAATCCGTCGAGATCGTGAACGATTTTGCGCTGCCGGTGCAGTCGCGCGCGCTCACCTATCTGCTGAACGTGCCCGAGTCTGAGGCAGACACGTGGATCGGCTGGGGCATGCACGTTTTCAAGGTGACGGGAGGCGCATTCAAGAAAGGAACCGCGCTCGAAGATTATCTGAGCGCACAATTCGACCGCGCCGAGGCGAATCCAGGCGAGGATTTTTTCAGCGCTCTCACCAAGGGGACTTTTCGCGGGCGCCCGTTGACGCGCGAGGAAATGATGGGATTTGGCAACCTCACCTTTGCCGGTGGACGCGACACGATCATCCACAGCATCTCCTCCATCATTGCGTATCTCGGGCGGAATCCCAGCACCCTCGAATATCTGCGCGAGGATCCGAAGCGCATTGTTCACGCAGGCGAGGAATTCTTCCGAGTCTTCATGCCGCTCACGCACATTGGTCGCGTCTGCCCGGTGGAAACCGAGGTCCACGGAGTTACCGTCCCGGCGGACGGACGCGTTTCGCTGGGCTGGGCCTCCGCAAATTTTGACGAGAAGGTCTTTGAGGCGCCTGAAGAAGTGCGTCTCGATCGCAAGCCGAACCCGCACATTTCCTTCGGCTTCGGGACGCACCTTTGCCTCGGCGCGGCCCATGCGCGCTTGATAGTGCGCAGTCTGTTGCAGGCCCTCACCGAGCGCGTCGGGCGCGTCACTGTTCTCGATGCGCAGGAGCACGTCGAAAAGGAGGAGCGCTACCAGCGCTCGAACGGCTTCGAATCTTTGACCGTAAAGCTGGCGCCATTGTGAACCACTCTCCAAAGGTGGAACGAGAACCTGCCGGCGCCTCCCGAAGCCGGTAACGAGAAGACCTCAAGACTGGGTGTGGTCGAGCGTGGTGCCGGGGCACCGAATTTATTCCCCAGGGAGCTTCGAGTCCTCCAGAGCCCGGACGAGAACACGGCGCGGCCTCCGTTTCCACGGTCCGGCGGGATGAGTTCCGCGCTCCACTACCGCCAACTTGTGAATACACGGGAAACCTGCGTAGGGCCGGCATCCTTGCCGCCATTGGTTCTCCTTCTGCAACACCGTGATCACTCATGTGTTGGCTGGCAGGAAGAACTTCAGCCCGAGCGATGTCGTCGGAACAACCGCCACACCCCATCTGAATGCCGGGAGCGGTGATGCGCGCCCCATTCAGCGGCTGCCGGCTTTTGATGGCGAAAGGAGGAGTTGCGTTGCCAATGCCTTCTCCGTGGCTTCAATGACCTCCTTCAGCGCCTTGGGATCAATGAATGGATTGGGCCTTTCTCCGCTCTGAAGACGGGCGAGTTTTTCCGCCAGCACAAAGGCTCCGCCATGTGGAGCCAGGAAGATGTCGCACGGGATTGTTTTCAGTCTGGAAAGGCTCTCACGGTAAGCTTCCACAATTCCGGGAAAGACCACGTTGTCGCGCAATTTTGTCCCTTCCACCAGGCTCAGGCTGCTGAAGAAGACGACATTCATAGGCTGCCCATCTTCGACAATGCGCATCGTCCATGTGGTCGCGCCTTGAGTGTGACCGGGCGTGAGATGCGCCGTCAGACTGGCGCCACCAAGTGAAATCGTTTCCCCATCACGCACGATCCGTCCTGCCTTCACCGGTTCGTAAACCATCACCTCCTGTGCGAATGGGCTGTAATCCCCGCGTCCGCCACTCGCGGCAAGCGCCGCATCCGCCGCACTCAGGCACACGGTCGCCCCGGTGAGCTCTTTCAAGCGCGCATGACCACCGACGTGATCCACATGGGCGTGACTGGCGAGAAGCAGCTTGATATGCCGCCAGTCATGACCGAGGGACGTGATGTTCGTCAGCACCAGTGGCAATGTGTCAGCGAAACCGGTATCGATCAGGACGTTTCCCTCGGGTGTGGTGATCAGGAAAGAGCTCACACCGACCGTGCCAACATAATGAATGTTTCCCGCAATCCGAAACGGCTTGAACGGTTGTTTCCACGTATCGAACAACCGGCGGGCCACTTCCGGCCGGCGAATGTCCTCACCGGCAGGTGAGCCAGCCGCGCTGTCCGTGGTTCTGGCGGCGGCAAATGCGGCTGAGAAAGGTGCAAATGACAGCCAGAATAGCGCGACAACAACTGGAAGTCTGCAAACAGCAGCCGCTAAAGAGGAAATATAGCGCGGGCGATGTGAAAACCTGACTCCTTGAAAACCCTTCTGGATCGCATTTTCAGTATGCACTGAATCATCAAACCCTATTTCTGTGTGGAATCCAATCTTTGCGGGGCTGCGAGTTCTCGATCCGATCTTCGCGGTGGTCGAAAGGTTTGGTTACACCGCTGGCCAGGCCCACATCAGGCAGAGAGGGAAATCACGGCGATTTTTTGAGATTGCTCAATCCCCTGTTGTCAACGTCCACATCCCTTTTGGCGCGTTCGTCGTTCCGCGGCCCACGGTGTCTGTGATTTTGTGAATGCCCACATGACTGTCGAAGAACAGGTAATTGAAGCGCTTTCCGTGAAGTCCATAAGCCTTCTCTCCCCATTTTTGCCGCCCGCCAATAGCAATCTGAAAAGGAGTTTGATCACCATTCGATGGTCCGGTGGGGCCCTGGGAGAAGGAAGGCCAGTCATTGCCGGCGATGTTGCCGCCCTCCGGTTGTTCGACCAGTTGGATCGTGCCCGCCGCGTCACCAACCACGCTCGTTTTGTAGCCACGCGGCTCCCAACTGGGCAGCGACCCGGCCGCGCTTCCTCGGAGATTGTAATAAATGCCTGCGCCATGTGTCGGTTCGGGCAAGGGTGCAGTTGCCGTGCTCAAGGAGAAATTTGGTCCTGCATAGTTCATGGCATAGGTGCGGCGCTGGCCGAACGTCGCCCATGCAATGCTGATCTGGATTGTGTCGGCGGGACATTTCAAGATTTTCGGAATCGTGCTGCGATCCGCAATGCCGCCGGAAATGCCCACCATCAAATCCGCATCGGGCGCACTCCCTCCGATATACTTGTGAAGATAATCGTCCCAGGCCAGTTGATACTGATAATCGCCTGTCGCATAAGCCGTCGGAGGATACATGTCGTTGTGATCCATCGTGAAGAGATCGAAACCGAGCCCGAGCTGCTTCATCTGGGCAGTGCATTTGATCCGTTGAGCCCGGGCCTTCGCGCTCGACAACGCTGGCAACAACAGGCTGGCGAGAATGGCGATGATGGCGATGACGACCAAAAGCTCGATCAGTGTGAACGCCGCGCTCTTCCTGGTCTCTGTAGAAAGCGAATGATTCATGGTGTCTCCTTGGGGCTATTCAGTTCTGCGCATCTGGCGAATAGTCTTGAGCCTCTCCATCCGTCTTCACTGGCCAGCCAGATACACCTGCAAGGTATTGTTGATGGCAAATCTTTTGCCCGATGGCGGCTGTGGCAAACGGCTGAGATAACCTGCGGCAGCCACTTCCTCCAACGTCTTGGGAACCCGCCGTTGTTCCGCTGCGAACTTACGGACAATTTGAGTCAGCTCGTCCAGGATGGCAGCGATGGCCGCCTGATCCAGCTCACCTCCCGCCGTTTCGGGTGACGTATTCTCCGAAGGATTCTTCGCTGTGCCTGCCGCCGGGGGCTGGGAATGATCTCCACATCCTGCGCCGAGCGTGATCACGCTGACAACGATGCACATTCCAAAAACTCGGCTGAACATGGCAGTCACATTATCCAAAGTTGGATGGAACACAACCACCGAACCTGGCTTTGCAAGGAAGCGCTATCCGCTATTTATTACCGAGGCGAGGGTGTGGATCAAGATTACACCCAGGCTCTCAAGTGGTATCGCAAGGCGGCAGATCAGGGAGACGCGTTCGCACAGAATTTCCTGCATTTGGATGCTCATTCTTGCACGACCGTCCCGCGCACCTTGCTTCCCAATGATTATGGTGATGCATTGAGTTCCCTCGCAGAATCATCCTAGGCGCAAAGGTGAATTGAAGTTTCATATCATTGCCGCTCATCGCCACGCAGTATCGAAGTTCCACGCCGAATCCGCCCGCTAACATTAATACCGGATCGATTGCCAGGCGAAGGGCAGCCTTGTCATTGTGTCATTCAACGAGATTGGCGATGCCCGCCAGAGCGCCGAACAGATCCCACGGCAACGCGACATACCAACAACGACCGTATGCACAGCTTCAGCCCCTCAACGCCGGGAAGTGAAACTGATCCTGTGACGGCTTGGGGTGCGCCCGAAGGTCCGGCGAAAGCGGCGATCGAAGTGGCTTTGATCACTGAACCCAAGTTTGAACGCAATTTCCGCAATCGACTCATGCGTTTCCTCCAGCAATTCCACGGCGTGCCCCATGCGGACGTGGTTCAAGTAGCTACCCATTGTCATGCCTGCGGCATCTTTGAACACACGTCCAAATTTCGCGGCGCCCATGCCGCACATGGCAGCCGCGGCGCTGAGTGAAAGACGCCCAGCATAATTCTCACGCACATGATCAAACACAGGTTTGAGGCGGGCCGCCTGCTCCTGACGCCAAAGAAGTTCGACCCGATCCATCGCCGAATCCCGGAATTCACGGATCAATACATTCAACAACACCAGGAGCCACGCCTTGCAGCCGGCTTCGCGATGAAAGTTGTGCTTGTCGAAGTGGCAATTCAGGAGCTGGCCGATCGCTTGATGCACTGCCTCAGCTTGCCTGGAGTTGGCAGGCAGAACGTGCGGCCTGCCCTCAACCTTCCGGTGAAAGGGAATTAGAAACGCATAATCGGTCGGCGGTGAACCGGGAGTGAAGACACACTCCGGAAGAAACGAGATGACCACGACACGTGTGCGAAGCCCTTGTGTATCCACCACCTGGTGAGGTTTCAAATGATCCACCACCAGCACGTCGCCGGGCATCAAATCCACCACGAGATCCCCCATCCGTTCGCTCAGGGGACCGTCCAGAGGCATCAACAACTCCAACCTCTCATGCCAGGTGGGGCGTTGGCTGGTCGCTCCTTCACGAAATCTAAACAAGTTAACCGTGAAAGGAAATCCCTCAGGCAGCGTCAACTCGTGCCTCCCCGCCTCATTTAGCAAATGGTCGATTCGATGGGGTTGAAACCTCAACCGGCCCGCAATGGCCAGCAGGTTCTGGAACGCCGCGCTTTTCCGGGAACTACGCATGCGATTCAACGTACCGGGACGTTACGGCAAATCAAGACCGTCGCAATTTCAATGATGACACGATGCAACAAGCCTGGTCGTTCATCAAAATTGAGCAGCCCGCACACCACTCCAAAGGCGCGGATTGCAGTAGCAAATCAGTTCAATTTGATTCCACGCCGGATGTAGGTTGGAACGTCCAGATCTTCGCCATGGTGGATGGTTGGCTGGCTCTTCTCGAAACGGCCTTTGGAAATGATTTCCAAGGGCAATTGCCCCTGACGCCAACGAGATCCGGCCTTGCGCATTTTTCCGCCACGTCCGCCTTGCCTGGCAAACAGCTCGCTTTTTTTCGATTCCGTCAATTCCGGGGGAGGCGGCACAAACCGGGAGGCAGACAGTGATTCCGGTTCCGGTGACTGCAAGAACTGCGTTTCAATCTGCGGATCGCCTGGACGTCCACCGCCTGGGGAATTCTTGTCGTTCGGTTGATCAACGTCTTGAACCGCATGCTTCGCGGCAACAACGGTCAATGAAAGCCTGCCTGCAAACTCCTCGCTGATGCTTGCTCCCATGATGAACTGGGCGTCCTCCGGTTGCCGACGCAGCGCATCCATGACGCGATTGACTTCGCCGATTGTCATATCCGGACCTCCCATGAGTGTGACCAACAGCGCGTCCGCTTCGGTCAACGCGTGTCCACGATCCAGCACGGGATGTGCGAGCGCCTTTTCAATCAAGTCACGGCCTCGATTCTCGCCGGCGGCCTCCACGGTCGCGAAGCAACTTTCCGAATTCCTGCCACGCAGCACCGCCGCCAGATCCGCGAAATCCACGTGAATGAACCCTCGCCGCGTGAGGATGTTCAGCACGCCCTGCACGCCTTGCACCCAAAGTTCATTGGCGCTGTTGAAAATTTCCAGGGCTCGAGTGTCTTCGTTCCACAGTTGGCAGACCTTTTGGTTGTGAAGGCAGAGCACTGCATCTGCCGCACCTCGCAACTTCCGCAACCCCGCCTGTGCCTGCCGCTGCCGCTGCCCCTCAAAATCGAATGGAACAGCCACCACTGCCAAGACCAGAGCGCCGGCGTCTTTCGCGATTCGAGCAAGAACCGGTGCGACACCCGTCGCCGTGCCACCTCCGAGACCCGCGACTATTAAAACCAGGTCGGTGTCGGAGCACAGCGATTTCAATTGATCGGCGCTATCCTCTGCAACCGCTCTGCCCAGGTCCGGATCACCTCCCGCGCCAAGACCGCGCAGCAGCTTTGCGCCGAGCAACACTCTCTCCGCGCAGGGGGAGTGATCGAGCACTCGTGAATTCGTATGAATGACCGCGCACCTCACCCCGTCCGGTGCTTCTGCGTGAAATTTCCCGACAAGTGTGACGCCCGCGCCACCCAGGCCGATGACACGGATCGAGAGAGTCTTCATCACCGGCGCGGTGTCAGGCGAAGTCATCATAGTTTCCATTCAAATCAAAAATTCATCCAACCCGAAAGAACTGGGAGAAACGGCTCTTCAGCGCGTGCAATGGCCCCGTTCGGTGCAAATGTTTCTGCTGCTCGAATGAGCCGAACTTCACCAGGCCAATCGCTGTGGAAAACTCCGGTTGATCGAGAGCCGATTTCAAGCCGCTCATGGAATTGGTGCGTCCGATCGACGCGGGCATTCCCAGAATTCGAGATGCAACTTTGTCGATCTGCGAAATGCGAGCTCCGCCGCCGCAAAGGAAGGCCCCGGCGCGCATGTATTCCCGAAGCCCCGTGCCCTCAATCTCCTCGTTGACGAGTTCCAGAATTTCCTCGACACGCAAGGACATGATACGACGGAGATGTCCGACCTGTATCGTCCGGTCCGGCAGTCCCGTCTCGCAAGGCAGTTGAATGGCAATCCCCTTATCAGAGTCGTCCACGACCGCCGAACCGTGTTCGATCTTGAGCTTCTCCGCCATGGGCAGAGGAACTTTCAAGCCATATCCGAGGTCATTCGAGATGTGATCGCCACCGATCGCCAAGACTCCCGTGTGTTTGATGGTCCCCGCAGAATAGACAATGAATTCAGTGGTGCCGCCTCCAATATCGATGACGAGCGCTCCCAGCTCCTTCTGCTCGTTGCTCAACAATGCCAGCGATGAAGCCAGCCCGGTGAAGACGATGTTCTCCACATCAATCTGCACCCCCTTCACCGCGCGGATTGGGTTTTGAAGCCGCGTGAATTGTCCATGGACCACGTGAACATCAACCTCCAGGCGGGCGCCGAACATCCCCACCGGGTCGGCAATCCCATTCTGGCCATCCACACTGAAATGCTGCCTCACGACGTGGACCACACGGTTCTCCGCGGAAAGGTTGATGGCTTTGGCATTCTTGATCACATCATGCACGTCCTCGGGCGCGATCTCGCGATCTGCGGATACCACGGAATGAAACCCGCGATTGTTGAAGCCCCGGATGTGGCCGCCAGTAACTCCGAGATAGACGCTGCGAATCTCGACATCCGCCATCTGTTCGGCCTCTACGATCGCATTGCGGATATCCTCGGCGACATCGCTCGCATTGACGATCTCACCCTTCCGGATGGCCCTTGAGCGAGATTGTCCCAAGCCGATGATATTCAGGACGCCTCCGTCACTCAATTGTCCGACAACGGCACAAACCTTTGAGGTGCCCAATTCCAATCCGACGATGATCGGCGAAGAATTAAACATGTTTCTTTTTGTAGGGTGAAGGTTTCTTGTTCTGTGGTTGGGAGGCGGGCAAAAGGCCCGCCTCCTGCCAGCGGGCCGGAACATTGTTTGACACGGAAAGATCGAGCGTCGATATCGCCTTGCCGACCCCGCCGGTGTAATCATGAACGGCCCGCCACCGGCGAAGCTGCCGTCCCAGATCCTCATGCCCAAATGTAAGTCTGCTCCCCTGCCTTGTAGTAACTTCAATCACCTGGGACGAGGTGATGTCCAGCTCGACCAGATCGGCGAAAGAGCTCATTTCCGACTGGCCGAACTTCTCGATGAATTGAAGCGCCATCCGGATCATCGGTTCTTCGACAGGGCGGCCCTTGGCAAGGTCGCTGCCTTTGACGCCCATCATCCGGGGCAGGTGGTCAAACTGCTCCGCGAGCTGAGCGGTCAGTTTGGGAAGGTCCGTCGGCATCAGCATCACGCCGTTGGAGTCGAAATAGAACGTCACCGGACGAAAACCGGATCCCGGAGATGGCTGCTGCCATTTGGTGAACTGGACGACCGGTTCGCGCTCCGTGATTCGCACCCAAAGTTTTCCAGGCAACACCCGCTCCACAGCGGCATCCTGGATCAGCGTATTCAATTTCAAGTCCCGCGTCAGGCGGCGGATATCCACGGCGAACAGATTTTCGCCCTCTTTGACTCCTGTCCATTCGCGCAACTGTTCCAGAGGAATGATCCCATCTGTCTGCACCTCGATCTCCTCAATGGCGAAGGTGGGATTCGTGTAAACAAAGCGGTTCAACGCCCACTCCGAGACACGCCACACCAGCAAAATGGTGATGAGCGTCCCCAAGGTCCACGCCAGCGCGGAAGTGAACATGCGCACCCGTGCCGAGTGGACGAGCTTTGAGTGCATCTTCACTTCAAGCACGTTCGCACGCTCGAATCGCCGGTTTTTCGGTTTTCGTTTGAACCACTTCATGGGCAATCGCAATTCAACAATGTTCCGCGAAGCTGGTCGCGGCATCCATCATTCAACAGTTACTCTCTTTCGGACTGGAAAATCATTGGGGCAAAAGCCCCGCCTCAGCACTTTATCAGCGCGGTTTGGCGACGCAGGGCCAGATCCACCATCCGCTGGCACAACTGGCCGTATTCGATCCCGGCAGCGGCTGCTGCTTTCGGCAACAAGCTTGTCTCCGTCATGCCGGGCAGGGTGTTCACTTCCAGGACGAGCGCTTCACCCGAAGGCCGGACCATCACATCCACTCGCGCATAGTCTCTGCCGCCAATGGCTCGAAATCCGCCCATGCCTGCGGCTTGGATGCGGTGTGTCGTTGATTCATCAAATGCCGCCGGGCAAAAGTACTCAGTCTTCCCGGCCGTGTACTTGTTGGCGTAGTCATAGCTGCCTTGCTTGGGCCGCACTTCAACAACCGGCAGCGCAATTCCATCGAGGATCCCCACAGTCGTCTCGCGGCCACCGATTCTTTCCTCGACCACCACTTCGGAATCAAACTTCAGCGACTCAGCCAAAGCCGACGGCCACTGACCGACTGCGTCCACAAATTGAAGTCCTACACTCGATCCCTGCCGCACCGGTTTCACAACGACGGGCGGTTCCCAACCTTTCGGCCACGGCAAGGCCGGATCTGTGACAACAAGGTAGCGTGGCGTGGGCACGCCTTCTGAAATGCAACGTTTCTTGGTTGCCACCTTGTCAAAAGCCACGCGGCTCGATTCAGGTCCACAACCTGTGTAAGGCACACCGAGCATTTCCAATTGCTCCTGTACCGTTCCGTCCTCGCCGTAAGTGCCATGCAAAGCCAGAAAGACCACATCCGTTCCAGCAGGGAGCTCGAAGCGTCCCTCCTTCGGATCAACTTCCCAAACCACATGCCCAAGTGTTCGCAACGCCCGGGCAACCGCAGCCCCAGTCACCAGGGACACCGCCCTTTCAGCGGAAGGCCCTCCCAACAGTACGGTTATTTGAAGCGGATGATCCATCAGCCTTCTCCTAGTATCTCGACTTCGGTGCACAATTCGATACCCCTCGTCGATTTCGCACGTTGCTTGATGATTTCGATAAGATTCAAGACATCCCGTGCCGTCGCCGTCCCGTCATTTACAATGAAATTTCCGTGAATGTCGGATACCAACGCTCCGCCAACGCGGGTTCCCTTCAGCCCCAGTTCGTCAATCAACCTTCCGGCGGGAATGGTCTGGGGATTCTTGAAGATGCATCCAGCGCTGGGTTGGTTTGGTTGCGATTCCCAGCGTTTGTTGCTGAATACATCCATCCGTTCCCGGATTGCCTCGACTGAAGCTCGCTGCCCCCTGATCACAGCACCCAATGCAATGTGATTCTTGAAGAGCGGACATCCTCGGTACTCGACTGTGACCTCTGCCGCAGAGCGCTCGTGAACTTCGCCAGTGTAATCCATGAACCGGATGCGCTCGACGACATCAAACATCCAGGAACCCATTGCTCCGGCATTCATCCGCATCGCTCCGCCAACGCTGCCAGGAATACCTTCCAGAAATTCCAGTCCCGTGAGCCCTTTCCGACGTGCTTCCACTGCGACAGCCTTCAGTCTTGCTCCGGCGCCACAATGGAGATTTTCACCGGAGATTTCGATCTGGCTGAAGTTCGGATGCCCGAGGCAGATCACTACACCACGGATCCCGCCGTCCCGGATGAGGAGGTTCGATCCGCGTCCGAGAAGGGTAAATGGCATGTGCTTCTGCGCGCAAAACTTCAACACCTCCGCCAGGTCCGACTCCGAGGACGGTTCAACGTAAATGTCTGCTTTGCCACCCACTCGAAGTGTCGTGCGTTTCTTCAGAGGTTCGTCACGCCTTAAAAATGTTTGCGCCGGCAAACGCGCGGCCAGGTCGGCGAAGATCGATTCATTCACAGATGGATGCTCCTGGCGCAAAATCGACGCCAATTCCCGTGCCGCCACGGTGATGTCCGCCCCGGCTCCGAGGAACAGCACCAGGTCGCCGGGCTGCATTGCGGCTCGGATGCTCTCGTTCAATTGACGCAAATCCGAAATCACTTCCACCTGCTGCCCTTGCGCCTCGATTGCCCCGGCCAGAAGTTCGCTTGTCACCCCCGGAATGGGCGGTTCACTCGCGGGATAGATGGCGGTGAGCCAGAGCTGGTCGGCCTCTTTGAACGCCGTGGCGAACTCTGCAAGCAACTGTTGCGTGCGCGAGAAGCGATGAGGTTGGAAGGCGACGAGCAAACGACGAGCACCCAGCTCCTTGAAGGCGGCAAGTGTCGCCCTGATTTCGGCCGGGTGATGCCCGTAATCGTCAAAGACTCTGAAGCGTGAATCTGTGAATAACTCCTGCTGCCGGCGGGCAGCTCCTTGGAATGGCGCAATGGCGGCTGCGATTCCTTCAGCCTCAAAACCGAGCAAGTGCAGAAGTGTCACGACTGCGGCAGCATTTGAGAGATTCTTCTCCCCAATCAGGCGGGTGGAAAATTCTCCCAGCCGCCGGCCCTTGAGCCAGATTACAAAGCGCTGCTCCAGCGAATCACCTGAGGACCGTGACGCGCCAACCGGCTCGATGCGATACGTGGCAAGCGAATTGAAACCGTAGGAAACCGCGCGAGAATTTTCCGACAGCAAGGCGGCCAGCCGCGCGTCATCCGCGCAGAAGACAAGGTGGCCGCGCGTCTGTGAAGCGAACTGGAGAAACTCGCGCCCAATGGCGTCGATGTTGGCGTAATAATCGAGATGTTCCGCATCGATGTTCAAGAGTATGGCGTGGTCGGGATGGAACTCCCGCAAGGTGCCATCGCTCTCATCCGCTTCGATCGCGAAGAAAAGCTGTGAGTGTGGCGCGCCCACACCGTCCTTCTCACCCAAACCTGGTATGATGCACAAGAGTCCGCTCTCAGACTCCCCAGGTTGTGATAGTGACGGTGCGTTCGCACCACACCCGACAAATTGAGCGTGCCGCTTCAACTGCGGCACCAGCGCGCCGATCGCGTAGCTGGGCGTTTGGCCCATTTGCTCCAGCGCAAAAGCCAGCATGGCCGTAGTGGTCGTCTTACCGTGCATGCCCGCGACGCAGAGGCCGCGTTGAAGCCGCATCAGGGCGGCCAGGAGGACGGCACGCCGCACCATCGGCACTCGGAGGCGCTCTGCCGCGAGTAACTCCGGGTTATCCCGGCGCACGGCGGAAGTGTAAACGACTAGAAAAGGTTTGGCGCTTTGAATGTGATCCTCACTGTGATCGGAATGAATTTCCGCGCCCCGGGCACGCAGTTGGAGGACTTCTTCTCCTGTTACGAGATCCGAACCAGCCAGCCGGAATCCGATGTCGAGCAGGATCTGACCAAGCCCGCTCATGCCACAGCCGCCAGCACCCACCAGATACACCGTCGCACCAGGCTTCGCCCGGCACAGAATCTCCAGAAGTTGCACTTGTTGAAGTGGTGGGTTCATGAAGGCTGCAATTGCCAGCGCGAAATCGGACGCGGGCCTGGCGTAAATGTTCTGTGATCAGCCTCATGGCTCGACGCCATTAGATCTGCCCGGGGATTGCCCAGTTGAGGAACCCCCATCAAACTTAACATGCGATGAGCGATGGCCTCCGCAGCGTCGGAGACATGCCAGCGTGCCAACGCCTCTGACATGCGAGTTCGGGTCCTTTCATCGCGAATCAGATCGAGGATGGTTCTCGAAAATGCGTTCGCTTCCACGCGGGATTGTTCGACCTGAACAGCCGCGTTGATCTTCGCCAACGCAAGCCCATTGAAGTACTGATGATTGTCCGCAGCGTCCGGGAAGGGGATGAGGACGGAGGGGACACTCATCGAAGCGATTTCGGCGATGGATGAGGCTCCAGCCCGACTAATCACCAACGTAGCGGCTCCAAGAGCGAGCTCCATTTCTGTCAGGAAGGGCAGAACCACCGATCTAGCACCCACGCCAGCATAAGCCGCCCGCACCATCTCAATGTCCTTCGTGCCGGTCAGGTGAACAAACTGCAATTCCGGCATCTGCTTCACCAACGTTGGAAGCACATCGCAGACAAGCCGGTTGATGCCGCTTGCTCCCTGGCTTCCGCCGGTGGTAACCAACACCGGTTTCTCCATGGCTAGGCCGAGCGCCATGCGACAACCAGCGGGATCCATCGGTTTGAATTGAGGCCTCACCGGCATGCCAGTCAGGGCAACTCGTTGCGTTGCCAGCCGGCGGCCAGCTCCAGGAAATGCGACGAACGCCGCCTCAATCCACGGTGCCAGCCAGCGATTCGCGCGGCCTGGAATCGAATTGGCCTCGTGAAGACATGTGACCGCTCCAAACCGTCTGCCAGCCAGTATCGGCGGTGCACTAGTAAAGCCGCCCATCGCAAGAACCGCCGCCGGAGAACGATGACGGAATTTCCGGGTACACATCCAGTAGGAGCTCCACAGACCGCGCAGGAAACTCCCGATCTCTCCATTCTGAAGTCCTATCACAGGCAGGGTAAGCACATCCATGCCCGATGCGGACTTCACCGCATCCTGATCCACTTGCTTGGGCGAGATCATCAATAAGATCTCGCATCCCATGTCCTGAAGAACCTCCGCCACAGCGAGTCCCGGGAAGAAATGCCCACCCGTGCCACCGCACGCGATGGCAACCAGCGGTCGTCTTGAGGGAATTTGATTCATTTTCTCAGGAAGAGTAGGCACGTGAGAATGGATTCTCGGTGGAGTGTTCCATGGGCCGTTCCACAGCATGCCTGGCAATGCTCAACAGCACCCCCACACATCCCAGCATCATTATCAGATTGGATCCGCCGTAACTGATGAATGGAAGTGGCAGACCCTTGTTGGGGAGAACCCCGGTGACCACGGCGATATTAACGAATGCCTGGGTGCCCACCAGAAACGTGATCCCGGCACCGAGCAACACTCCAAAGGTATCCGGTGCCCGTGACGAGATGCGATAGCCGCAGCAGACAAAGATCGCGAACAGTGATGTGACACCAAGTGTTGCCGGAAGCCCCAATTCCTCACCGATGATTGGAAGAATGAAATCGGTATGGTGCTCCGGCAAAATTCTTTCGAGTTTCTGGCGGCTGCTGCCAAGCCCCCGCCCGGCCCAGCCGCCAGACCCGAAAGCAAGGCGCGCCTCCCACGCCTGCAGTCCCCTGCCTTGCTTGGTTTCTTCCACGTGCAACCACGAGCGAATCCGTTCCGAGCGGTTGCCATCATTCGCGATGAAATACGCCAGCGCGGCGACACAAATCAACGCAGGCGGCAAACAATACCTCAGCTTCACCCCACCCAGCACGAGAAGGATCATGCTGACCATGCCCAGCAAAATTGTTGTTCCCACGTCCGGCTCGACAACAACCAACGCGAGAACCGGCCCAATGAAGAGCGCTGGCCGCAAAATGCCATGCCACAATCGTGGCATAAGCACATGATATTTTTCCGCATACCAGGCCAGGGCCAGAATCAAGGATAACTTCGCCAGCTCAGACGGCTGAAATGAAAACCCGCCAACTTTGAACCACCGCCTGGACCCGTTCGTCAGCTTCGTGAAAAGGACTCCAACCAGAAGCACGATGGTGATGGCAAAGAGAACCCAGACCAGCTTGCGCAGAATCCGATAGTCCAGAGTCGCCGCCGCAATGCAAACCGTGAGTCCAATTCCAAACGAGATGAATTGCATCACGAAGAATTGAGTGCCGCCCGCCTTGTGGATGTTGCCGGCGCTATACATCATCACCAGCCCAAGGGAAACCAGGCTGCTCACGCAAAATACCATCAATGTCGTTGCGGCTTTCATCTTCAGAATGAGTGCAAAAATGAAATCGCTTTCACCATCCCCCTGCATGATTGAAGACGGAGCAATGGGCCGTGAACCGAATCCCGGCTCCTCCAACCGGCGCCATTGCTCCGCGCTTCATTCCTGTTTCCACCATTGTGCATTGTGTGGCTGCGTCCCGGCACGCCGTCTGAGGCGGCGCGCCGCAGGATTATCGGACAACAGTGTTCCCCCCAGGGTTGGCGGACAAATTGGTGGGCGTCAAAGGAACTGGTGTGTGATCAGGCTTCAGGGCTGCCGCCGCTGCCGGCGCGGGGATCTTGAGCTTCTGATTGACGTGCAGTTGATCGGTCTTGAGCCCATTTGCAGAACGCATTGCTTTGACCGAGACACCATGCTGCCTTGCGATCTTCGTGAGGGTTTCGCCAGCCTTGACCTGATGCACCGCCGCAGCACCTGCTGCTGGCTCGTTTTTGCCGGGTTCTATAAGTCCGATCCCGCCACTGGAAGGTGAAGGAGCTTTGGTTGACGCCGGAATCTTCAACTTCTGACCGATCTTAAGCTTGCGTGGATCCAGTCCAGGATTGGCGGTGTTCAGCTCCCCGATGCTGATTTGGTTCGCCTTGGCGATCTTTGCGAGCGTGTCACCTCTCGCGATGGAATACTCCTTGGCTTCGGCAGCAGCCGTCGGCGGCGGAATTTCCACCAGTGGCTGGGCTGGCGGCACGTACGTCGGATTCGCGGGCGGCACATTGACATTTGCCAGCGGATTTGAGGCAACTGTGCTTGGAAGATTGGTCAGACTCGCGCCAGGATCCGTCTGGACTGGTGGATAGTAATTTATGTCCGGCTTTCCCTGTTCTCCCGTAGCGGCCAGGGTCTCGCCAGGTTTTATCGCGGCGGCCTTGGGTGGTTCATCACGCTTGCAGCCCTGCATCAGCAGGCCGGCGAAGAAAACGGCGTGGATCGCTACGATGGTGAAAACGGCGATCTTGACTGTGGACTTGTCCTTGGCTGGCTGTGGTAGCGAGCCTTGGGGCATTAGGGGGTTTGGTGTATTCATGGGTTGGCTGTGGTGATTATGGTTCCGCGTTATTCCTGGTTCACATTTGTTCGTCCGGGAGCTCCCTCCCCATGGGGTTCCTGGACAAACGGTCGTTCAATTTTTTGTTCGAATCTTATTTTTCAATGGCTTCAACTCTTCCGCCGTGGAGCTTTGCTCCATCTGCCGTGGGATTACCCGACTGCTTCTCAATCCACCCCTTCACGGCCCGCCGAAACACATCGCCCCTGTGCTGATAGTTTTGGAACTGGTCGAAGCTCGAGCAGCCGGGAGAAAGCAAAACTACGTCGCCGGGGACCGCCAGGTCCGCGGCGGAGGCGACAGCTTCTAGTAAAGAATCCATCATGGTGCAAGGGGTAAACAGGCTCCATGCGGCGCGGATTCTTTCCCGTGTCTCGCCAATCAGGAAAGCGTGTTTGACCCTTTGTGCCAGCAGCGGGCCAATGTCGTGAAAATCCAGCCCTTTGTCCTTGCCGCCCGCGACGAGCAGCACATTCGGCTCGCCGGCTTGAGTGGCCGGCATTGTCAAAAGCGCCTTCTGGATCGCGTCGAGATTTGTTCCCTTCGAATCGTTCACAAACTTGATTCCATTCCATTCGACGACGAGTTCGCATCGATGCGGGGCGGGCGAGAAGTCCTTCAGCCCCTGGACCATTTCCTCCAGCGGCAGTCGCAATACCCGGCCGACCGCGAGAGCTGCCATCAAGTTTTCGGCGTTATGCGGCCCGCGAAGTTTGCACCGGTCCATGTCCAGCAGCGGCCCCTCCCATCCTTCAAGCCGGCTGATGATCAGGGATCGATCGAGATGGATGTCAGCGCGCCGGTTATTGGCGCTGAAGGTGATCACTTTCGCGGGCACCGGAAGATCAAGCGACCGTAATTGCGCCAGCGCTTCGCTCTGAACGATTGCCCAGTCGAAGGACTGTTGATTTGTGAAGATCCTCGCCTTTGCACGCGCGTAATCCGCCATGCTCGAATAGCGGTCGAGATGATCGGGAGTGATATTCAGCAACACCGCCACGCTGGGACGGAAATACTGGATCGTCTCCAGTTGGAACGAGCTCACTTCGAGAGTCACCATGTCCAGGTCTTTCGTCCGCTCAACGATGTCACACAGCGGCAAACCGATGTTGCCTGCTGCAATCGTCTTCCGATTGGAATTCGTCAGGAGCCGGCAAACGAGTTCCGTCGTGGTGGTCTTCCCGTTGGTGCCGGTGATCGCAACGTTCAAACATCGCGTGTGCTGATAGCCAAGCTCCAGTTCACCAATCAGGGGAATCTTTCGCCCCACAATCTCCCGCACCATTGGTGATTGCACGGGCACGCCGGGACTGAGCACGACCAGATCGAAGGCACTGTCGGGCACCTTCACCGCTCCCAGTAAAACGTGAATGCCCAGTTTCCGAAGCTCGGATGCTTCACGCTGTAGCGCGGGTGTGTCCGCACTATCGACAACGGTGACCGCAGCCTCCATTTGGCAGAGCAGCCTGGCCGCAGCCATGCCGCTGGCGCCAATGCCTATAACCAGAATATGTTTGTTTGCCAGGGCGTACATCTTTTCAACTTAATGCCATACCCCCATCGCGTGCGCATGGACCGGCTCCGGGTGAATCCCTCCATGCTCGGGCATCTCGTTCTGCGCAGGCATGGCAGCCACACGGGCTTCAACTGGAGGCGACGGAAGCTGCTGTCCCAACTGATCCGCGAAGGTGATTTGCGGGGTAGGTTTGCCGGCCGCCCTCACCAGCCCGAACACAAACGCGAAACAAGTGACTATCCACACGCTGCCGAGCGCAATCAGCGCAACCATGATGTTTTGGGTCATAAGAGTCTCCACTTCATCTTCATTGGGTTGTCCGTCTCACCGTTGTAACGCTTCAACGAATCTTCAAAGTGCTCAGCGCCACGACCGCGAAAAGTACGCACAGGATGTAAAACCGGGTGACCACCTGCGATTCGTACCAGCCCAGCTTCTCGAAATGATGGTGCAATGGCGCCATCAGAAAAACCCGCCGCCCTGTTCCGTAGCGCTTTTTGGTGTACTTGAACCATCCCTTCTGAATCATCACGGACATGGCCTCCAGGACAAACACCCCACCCGCGATGAACAGAACAAAGGGCTGATGTATCAGAACCGCCATGATCCCAAGCGCGCCTCCCAGAGCGAGTGATCCTGTGTCTCCCATGAACACCTGTGCGGGATGGCAATTGAACCAGAGAAAACCCAGACTCGCTCCGAACATGGCGGCGCAGAACACCGTGAGCTCTCCGGCACCGGGGACAAACGGCACCTGAAGATAAGTCGCGATTCTGAAATTGCTGGCCACATACGTCATCACCAGGAAGACGACGTTGACGATCAGCGTGCAGCCAATGGCGAGCCCATCGAGTCCGTCCGTCAGATTCACCGCGTTGGAACTTCCCACGATGGTAAGCGTGACGAGAAGGATTCCAGTCAAGACCGCGCCTGTCATCACCGGATGCTTTTGAAACGGCACCATGATTTCGGTGACCAGCTTGCTGGTCGCCGGCATCCGCCAAAGGTAGATCGCAATGAACAATCCCAACAAAACCTGAACCACCAGCTTCACATGGGACTTCACTCCAAGGTTGTCCTGCTTGGTGATTTTTGCGTAGTCGTCGTAGAATCCCAGCCCTGCCAGGACCACCAGGGAAAGCAGTGTGAGCAGCACGAAAGGATGCCACTGCGCCCAGAGCAATGCCGAGAGATCCATTGCCAGGACGATCATGATTCCGCCCATCGTCGGCGTTCCGCGCTTGTTGATGACGCGCGCGGCCATCCCTCCAGCTTCCTCCGCTTTGTCGCGGTAATGTTGCCCAAATTTCAACTCCTTGAGCCAGACGATCACCCGGGGACCCAGCCACAAGCTCAACAGCAACGCCGTGATGGCCGCGCCCGCGCTGCGAAGTGTGATGTACTGAAACATGCGCAGAAAGGAGAGCGGCTCGGCCCAGCCCGTCCCGGTCGCTACGTCGTGGAAGTATTGGCTTAGATAGAAAATCATGGGCTCGCTCCAGCGGCTCAACTACAAAACAAAATTGCAGGCGCTCTCCAGTCATTCACTTCACGTCCTCATTGCTTCGAAGCAGATCTCCGATTCGCTCCATCCGTGCAGCACGGGAAGCCTTGAGCAACACCACGTCGCCCGGCTTCAAAAAACTCCGCACCGCCCGCCCGGCCATTTCCACGTCGTTGAACTCCATCACCTGATCCAAACCGGCGGCGCGCGCCGCCCGCCCCATCACGGGCGCCATTTTCCCAACCGCGAACAATTGCCTCACTCCCAGTTCCGCCGCGGACCGCCCCACTTCCTCGTGCGCCGCCTCACCGTGCGCGCCCAACTCCGCCATGTCGCCAAGCACTGCCACGCGCCGGCCGCGACAAGGCAGCTCATGGAGGGTTTCCAACGCCGCTCGCATCGAATCCGCGTTCGCGTTGTAAGCGTCATCCAGCACGCGCACATCCCGAACAGTGGAAAGTTGGAGCCTCATCTTCGCGGGACGACACATGGCCAATCCGGTTTGAACTTCATCCCGCGTCAGTCCCAGTTCGACGGCCACGGCGATCGCCAGCAGCGCATTCACCACCTGATGGCGGCCCACCAGGGGAAGATGGTATTCACCGCAGAAACCGGGAACCGGCGCGCTGACTTCGAAAGCCATGCCGTTCTCCGCGATTCGAACGTTCATGGCTCGCCAGGCGTTGAACGGCCCAAAGCCGACTTTCACGATTGAGGCCTTGGAACGACTCACGACATTTTCGACCTGATCGGTGTCGCCATTGATGAAGAGCTTACCATCGGCCGGCAGCAATTCAGCCAGCCCACCTTCCTCGCGGGCGACTCCGGCGAGATCACCAAAGAATTCCAAATGCTCACGCCCGATGCTCGTGATGACTCCGCATCCTGGCTGGATCATTCGGACGAGCGGGTCGAGCTCCCCTGGATGGTTCGTCCCTACTTCAAGCACCGCCGCACCGTGTGTGTGCTCCAACCCCAACAGGGTGAGCGGAACCCCGATGTCATTGTTGAAACTTGCTGGACTGAAATGAGTGTTGAATCGCTGCCGAAGAAGGCTCGCAATCAATTCCTTGGCGGTCGTTTTGCCGTTGGAACCACCGACGGCAATCACGGGCAGGCGGAACTCGCGGCGGTAAGCCGCCGCAAGCTCACCCAACGCCTGCCTCGTGTTGCCGACCGTAACCACACCACAATCAGGTAAAATCGCCGGCGTTTTCGAGCGACTGATCAGGACAGCGGCCACTCTTTTGAGCGCGACATCATTGATGAATGAATGGGCGTCAAAATTTTCACCTTCGATGGCGACGAACAAGTCACCCGGGCCCGCCTGACGCGAGTCAGTGCATACGCGTTCCACCACGACAGCCCCGCCGCCAGAGAGAAGTTCTCCCCGGCACACATCACGAATGAACTGTAGGGTGATCGGTCGCATCGTGATTCAAGTCACCGTGACATCCAGCATTTCGAGCGCCTCCTGCGCGTGAACACGGTCGTCAAAGGGAACAACCGTGTTCTCGAATTCCTGGTAAGATTCGTGGCCTTTGCCGGCAATCAGCACACAGTCTCCTGGCTGAGCCATGTGAAGGATCTCCTCGATGGCACGACGTCGGTCGAGTTCGATCCGGTACGGGGCGCGCTCCACACACTGAAATCCCTCCTCGATCTGGGCCGCAATGGCCGCGGGGGATTCCCTTCGCGGATTATCGCTCGTGATGATTGTAAAATCAGCCAGCTCCGCCGCCACTCGCCCCATCTTCGCGCGTTTGCCGGTGTCACGGGATCCACCACAGCCGAATGTGAGCAACACCCGTCCGGAAGTAATCTCACGAACTGTTCTGAGAACGTGGTCCAGGGCGTCGTCCGTGTGGGCGTAATCGACATAAACGCTGAAGGGCCTGTCCGTGACAACCGCCTCCAGCCTTCCAGGCACGGGACTCAAATTCTGGAGTGCGCGACGAATGGCAGGCATGCCCACGTTGAGCACCATGCCGGCACCAGTTGCGGCCAGTGCGTTGTACACATTGTGACGGCCAATGAGCGGAAGCCTGCACTTGAAACGTTCTCCACCTGTTTCAACAATCATGTCAGTGGCGTCGCTGGCCAGGCTGATTTCTATCGCCCGGATGGTTGCCGACGCATCCAACCCGTAGGTGAGTTGAATCTCGGCTTTTGAATTTCGCGCCAGCTCCGCTCCGAACGAGTCGTCAATATTGATGACGACACCGGCTTTTTTGGAACTTCCCAGGAGCGAATCGAAGAGGGACTTCTTCGCCTGGAAATAGTTCTCCATCGTGCCGTGATAATCGAGATGGTCTTGAGTCAGGTTCGTGAATATGGCCGCGTCGAATTCAATTCCATGCACCCTTTTTTGATCCAGCGCGTGGGAACTGACTTCCATGACGCAGGCGGCGCATCCTGCCCGCTGCATCTGCGCGAGCATCTGTTGAATTTCCAGCGCTTCGGGAGTCGTGCGATGCGCGGGGATCACTCGCTCACCGATTTCGTAACGGACGGTCCCGATCAACCCGGTCTTGATCCCGGCGGATTCCAGGATCTGCTTGACCATGAACGCTACTGTGGTCTTCCCATTCGTGCCGGTGACACCGATGACTTTGAGTTTGGCGCCAGGGTTCCCGTAAAAGGCCGCGGCGGCGTTGGCCATCGCCACCCTTGAATCCTTCACCTTGATCTTGGTGGCCCTTTGCGCAAGAAAGCCATTCTGCTCGCAGATGACGGCGCTCGCGCCGCGATCTATCGCGGCATGGATGAAATCGTGTCCGTCAACATTCTCACCAGGTATCGCCACGAAGACCATCCCGGGTGTCACGCGCCGGGAATCGTAGGTGATTCCCGTGATCTCGCAGTCCACCGGCCCTTCGACGGTGGTTGGCGATATCTTGTTGATCAGATCCTTGAGTTGCATGGCAGCGCTAAAAGGCTGGTGGCACCCCCGAGGGGCGATTCGTTCCCGCACTGGCGACCTGTGTCTCCACTCCGGCCGGATCCGGCTTGATGGCGAGAAATTTCGCGGTCCGTTCCGCGATGTTTCGAAACGTGGGAGCAGCCGTCAGGCCTCCGTAGTACACCGGTTTCGGGTCATCAAGCATGATGCCAATGCACAACTCAGGATTGTCTGCCGGGAAAAAGCCCTCAAAGGAGGCGACGTACTTACCGTGGATATAGCCACCTCTCCCAGGCTTCTCCGCCGTGCCCGTTTTTCCAGCCACTGTGTAGTGCTCCATCGTTGCTTTGATCGCGGTGCCATTGCTCGAAACCACGCGTTTGAGTGCGGCGACCATCTGCCTCGCGGCCGATTCACTGATCACTTGATTTACGACGCGCGAGGGAGTTCGAAGAATCTCCTGTCCATTCTCATCAAGATAACAGTCGATGAGCCGGGGCTGCATCAGCCTGCCGCCATTGGCGATCGCACTCATCGCCATCACCATTTGCAATGGTGTTACCGCCACACCCTGCCCGATGGGAACTCTCGAGCTTTGGAGCTGGCTCCATTTCCCCGCAGGGTCAACAATACCCCGCACTTCACCTTTCAAGTCGATGCCTGTCTGCGCTCCAAACCCAAATCCCCTCGCATACTGATACACACGATTCTTCCCCAACTGGAGCCCCACCTTTGCTGTTCCTATGTTGGAAGACTTGGCCACAATGTCCGCAATGGACGCGAGCCCCAACGGATGGTCATCCTTCAGTCGATGATTGGCGAAATAGAAGTGGCCATGATCGCAGTCGTATTGGCTGTCGAGAGACACCATCCCGTCATTCAAAGCGCCGGCAATCGTCACGATTTTGAATGTCGATCCGGGTTCGTAAATGTCCGAGATCGCGCGGTTGCGCAACGCGTCCATCGGGTAATCACCCGGCTTGTTCGGATTGAATGTCGGCAATGCAGCCATCGCCACGATGTCTCCCGTTCGAGGCCGGATCACTATCCCGCTGGCGCCAACGGGAGAATATTTCTGGACCGCCTCGATCAGTTCCGTCTCGAGTATGTGCTGCACTCCGGCATCAATCGTCAGCACCACGTTGTGACCATTGCGCGGATCAACGTCCTGGCTGCGGAAGGTGGATACCTCCCGGCTTCGAAGCACTTCTGTCTCACGCCAGCCAGCCACTCCAGTCAGGCTGTTGTTCTGCGTCAGCTCCACACCATAACGCCCGACTGTTTCCACCAGAACCTGTTGGTTGGTTCGATACTCCTCAGTCGAGACGAACCCAAGGACGTGCGCCGCAAGAGAGCCATGAGGATAGAAGCGAAGTTGATCATCCAGAGGCGCGGTGTAGATCGCGCTGTTTCGCAACGCCCGCAACGCCGCTTGTTCAGCCCTTGGCAGCCGTTTCTCATCGGGGACAGCGCCAAACCGCCGCATTGTCTCACGAACCCGATCCCAGTCTTCGGTCGATACCTTGTTCTTGAGGACGACGTACTGCTGCGCCCTTTTTTGCCCCTGCTCGTTGGTGAAGTACGAAGGTTGGAGTCGTTGGTTAAGCCACGCCACATCCAACTGGAGGATGGGAGCCAACAAGCGAGCCATCGCAGCCTGGTTGGTTCCGATCAGAGTCGGATCGGCGCAGACGGTCTTCACAAATTGACTGCCGGCAAGAAGAGTCTGATTTGCATCAAGAATGTTGCCCCGTCGCGCAGCCCTAACCAATGTGCGCTCCGTCCGGCGTGCCGCTTGCGAACGGATTTGCTCATGCTGGAGGACTTGCAGATCCACCAACCGATACCCGAGCCCCGCAAATGCGATGGCCAGAAGAACTGCCATCGACAGGAACCTGCGGTATTGGCCTAACTTCGTCATGGTTTTCCGGCTCGGCATCTTTTGCTCTCCGCCGCCCATTCAGGGGGCAAGTCAGTTCGGCATTGTCATCTGTGCAAGCTGTTTGGGATTGCCTTGCAATCCATGTTTCCCTGCCGGATGGCCTGGCGGCACGGTGATACGAACAATGCGATCTGGCGTTGCAGGCAAGAGTTCCAATTTCATGTTCTTTATCTTCGCCTCCAATTCTGTGAACGACTGGAGACGCTCAAGTTTCCAAAGAAGGTTCTGCCGCTGGCGTTCCAACTTGAGATGCTTCTCCTCCAAGGCGGCGTTCTGATCGCTCAACATTGCGATCTTCTTCTTCTGAGCAACGTAACCCAGCCCCACTCCTCCAATGATCAAGCACAGCAGAAACGCCCGCACTGCCGGCGCAAATCGCACTGCTGCCCGTTCAGATTTCCGGTTCTTTGCCATCTAAATTTTCTCCATCACTCTGAGTTGAGCACTTCGCGCTCTTGGATTCTCCGCAATCTCTGCCTCGCCCGGCTTGATCGGCTTGCGGCTCACACACCGCAGATCCGGCACTCTTGGCTGGCGCAAGGCCGGCACATCCACTTCGCCCGGCACCAAATAATCCCGTCCCCGCTCGCGTCCGAATTCCTTCACCACCCGGTCTTCCAAAGAATGGAAGGTGATGATCGCCAGCCGGCCGCCCAGCCGCACCAGTTTCCAGATCTCGGGCAACCCGCGCTTCAGCACTCCAAGCTCATCGTTCACCGCGATCCTCAGCGCCTGAAAGACGCGCGTTGCCGGATGAACCTTTTGTCCACGCCTCGGACTCACTGTTTCGATCAGCTTCGCAAGCTGGCACGTCGTCTCAAACCGCCCAAATGCCCGCTTTTCCACGATCGATCGCGCAATTTTCCGGGACTCGCGTTCTTCACCGAGCTCAAAAAAAATCCTGGCCAGTTCCCCGGCGCCGAGCCCGTTCACCAATGTTGCCGCCGTCAATTCCTGACGGAGATCCATCCGCATATCGAGCGGCCCATCCGCCTGGAAACTGAAGCCGCGCGCCGCCAAATCCAATTGAGTCGAACTCACACCCAGATCGAGCAACACGCCGCTGCAATTCCCAACTCCCACCCATTGCGGCAACTCGTCAAAACGGCCGCGATGCAGTTCGAATCGCCCGTCAAACTCAGCCAGCCTCAACCCTGCCGCCTCAATGGCCGCGCCATCCCTGTCGCACCCAATCAATCTGCCTTGAGGCGAACTCGCCTTCAAAACCGCCGCCGCATGACCTCCACCCCCAACGGTGCCATCCGCAAACGTCCCTCCCGCGTTGGGTTGGAGCGCTTCCAGCACTTCCGCCAACATCACCGGCTTGTGATTGAAGCCTGACACTGGAATGGAGGTTCATTGCATCTGAGCACGCCCCACCGCGAAGAGCCGTCCCGACAACACGCTCCACCGCCCCTCCTTTGCCGACTTGACCGGCTGGTGACTCGGAGCCTGTTGGCACCCGCTTCTCACGGTCCTTAAAGGTTCCCGCCTGCTGGTGGCGACCACCTCAACATCGGTCTCACTCAGGTCATTTCGAACGACACAACACTTGTCCAATCGCAACTCAGGCTGAATCAAGAGTCGTTGAGTAGCCTCTGCCGCATTGCTCTCAGGTTTGCTCCTGCCTTTTCCAACACCAGAGTTCGCCCTCCCACCTCCGAATCCGTAACGATGCAGAAGCTGTTTCCACCATGAAGCCCGCCTATCCTTCGTCGCTTTGGGCATGCCAACGCAGATTGTCAGCTCGTTTCCCTGACCATTTCCAAAAACCGGTAGCTTGCTTGCCGGGTTCATGCGGAACCTTCCGGTTTCGTCGCCGGCGCCCACAAAACTGCGATCCACTGATAATAAGCGCATAAAACTCATAGCTCACAAATGTCTCATGGCATCGGTGAGCAAAGCATTGTCGCCCGCATTCACCTTTGCGTAACGATCCTCATCCCATATCTCGAACCATTGCAGTGCCCCAGCCAGTGCTACGGTCTTGCCTCCGGTGATACCTGCTTCGGCCGCCAGGGCGTCCGGGATGCAAATTCGTCCGGCTTTATCCATCGACACCCACTCACTCTTCTTGGCGATATTTCGGCGCAGGGCGACAGCCTCTTGGTCTGAGGTGGACATCGCTGCCACTTTTTGCATCAAAGCCTGCATCTGTTGAGGGGGATAAACCCGAAGACAACTACCGGCAGCCCCATTGCCATCCCATACGATTAGCATCAGTTCAGTACTCGTGTCAGAAGGTCTCCATTTCGCCGGAATCTGGAGGCGGCGCTTCTCATCCACGCCATGCGTATAGCGCGAACAAAAGATCACCGCATCGTTGGAATTAGTAGCTGACATTCCACCTGACATTTACGGGAATCCAACCCGCTTCGCCCCACAACGACCCATTTCTACCCACAACTACCCACATGCGTCAATAAAATTGAGGATTTGAACCTGTTCAACCTGTTCACAAGTTATTCACATCGAGTTGATCGTGACTCAAAGGTGCGGAAGTTCGGTGAGGTGAAAGATTGTTGGAAGTCACACTCGCCCAATGATTTTGTTGGAAAGTTTCGACGCTGTGTTAATTAAGGAGCAGTGCGAACTGAAGACTTTGATTATTCGCTCCCCCAAGAGTTGATTGCACAGAAGCCAGGCGACAACCGGGAAGATTCCCGCCTTCTAGTCTTTGAGCGTCCCTCCACTTTGACCCACAAGCTCTTCCCGGCGCTAATCCACTCTCTCGGCCCCAATGACGTCCTGGTGCTCAATGACACCCGTGTGATTCCGGCGAGGGCACGGGGGGTGAAGGTGAACGGAGGGGGGCTTGTTGAGATTCTCCTGGTTGAAGAAATCGCACCAAACGACTGGTGGGTGATGCTCAGGCCAGGAAAGCGGGTTCGCCCGGGCACTACTGTCCGGTTTTGGAATAGGTCGAAGCAGCCTTCGGAAATCGAAGGAGTGGTGCTGGCGAAAAATGAAGAAGGACTTTGCCGGATAAGCTTCAGAGGTAATCCCGACGTGACATGTGCTCTGGACCAGATCGGAGAAATCCCACTGCCTCCTTATATCCACCGTAACACTGCGGAGCACGACACGATGGACAATCTGCGATACCAGACCGTCTTCGCCAACAAACCGGGCTCGGTCGCCGCTCCGACAGCAGGGCTTCATTTTACCAAGCTTTTACTTGATCAAATCAAGGCGATGGGTGTGACGATTTGCACGGTGACACTTCACATCGGCTTGGGGACTTTTGCCCCAGTCAAGGCAGACGAAATCGCCAATCACGTGATGCACGAGGAACGTTTCGAACTCAGTCTGGAATCGGCATCCGCAATCAACTCCGCGAAACAGAGGGGCGGGCGCGTCTTCGCCGTGGGAACAACAACTCTACGAGTGCTTGAGAGCGTCGCGGCAGAACAGAATGGTCAGATCACCGCCACCAAAGGTCGGACGAAAATCTTCATCCATCCACCTTTTCAATTTCGTGTGGTGGACGCGCTGGTGACCAACTTACACCTGCCTTGCTCAACGCTATTGATGTTGGTGAGCGCTTTTGTCTCACCCGGTCAATCATCCGGACGCGCAGCCATTTTGCGCGCCTATGAAGCCGCCATTGCTGAGAAATACCGCTTCTTCAGCTATGGAGACGCGATGCTGATAGTGTAGGCCAACCAAGCGCAAGAAACTGGGTGTTCTGACTTGAGCCGACGGGCTTATACCCCTGAGTTCACCGAGCTCACTCATCACGAGCGAAATTCGCCGCTGACGCCTTACTCGTGGCGCAAGGCTTCCACAGGGTCCATGTTCGCCGCTCGCATCGCGGGATAAATTCCAAACACGACCCCGACCAGCCCTGAAATTGAGAACGCAACGACAGGAGACCAGAATGTCACGATCGTCACCATCTTCGCAAAATAGGTCACCACGAATGGAATGGTCATTCCCAGCAGAACACCAATAATCCCTCCCGCGCCGGAGAGCATCACCGTCTCGACAAGGAATTGCGTTACTATGTCACGCCGCTTTGCCCCCAGCGCCCGCCGGATCCCAATCTCCCGCGTTCGCTCCGTAACGCTCGCCAGCATGATGTTCATGATTCCGATGCCACCGACAAGCAATGAGATCGCGGCAATCGACCCGAGCACAATGTTGAAGATTTGCTTGGTGCGCTCGGCTCTCTTGAGCTGTTCAAGCGGTACGGTGATCTCGTAATCCTTCTTCTTGTGATTCCTTTTGAGCAATGCCTCGATCGCATGGGACACATTTACCACTTCGCTCAACTCGGCCACTTTCACGGTTACTTCGTGAAGAGCCACCCGTTCCTGTTCGAAGCTGCCTGTGCGTCGCTTTCGCAGCACTTCACCATAGCGAGTTCTCGCCGTCGCGAGCGGGATGAACATTCGATTCCATGTCGAAGATGCGCTTCCGGAACTCGCGCCCACGTCTGGAGATTTTTGTCCGTTGGCATGAGCCTCCATGACCCCGATCACACGATAGTAAGCCTCTCCAACACGAACACTGGCACCCAACGGTGACTCGAGTGGAAATAGTTTCTGAGCGGCCTCTGCTCCAAGCACGCAGACATTCGATTTTTCATTCATCTCCTGCTCCGTGAAAAAACGGCCTCTCAGGACGCGCTGGTTTCTCATGGTCGGGTACCACGGAACTGTCCCCATGATTTCGCAATCCACACGCTGAGTGATGTTCCAGACGAATTCCCGCATCACTCTTCCGGGCACAATCACACTCACGCCGGGGATCGTGGACTGGATGGCTTTGATATCTGAATACTTCAAACCGTAATCCAGCACATAACTCTGACCCGCGTTTGAAACCTTCTGCTCATCGGGTGGTTTGACACTTCGAAGAATGATATTGTGGCTGCCCAGACTCTTGATCTGCTCCTGGGCCTCGTGACTCGCGCCCTCGCCGATTGCCAGCATCGCAATGACCGAACAGACGCCGAAAACTATTCCAAGCGCCGTGAGCATTGAACGTAGGCGATGCATCCAAAGGCTCTTCAGGCCCAGCCGAACCGTGCGCTTCAGGCGCGACCACTTGAGATCATGCCTCACGGTCTCGAATGATTTGGATTCTCCTCTCATCGCATTCGCGTATCGCTCTCCAGCAGACCGTCGCGAAGCCGGATAGCACGGCTGGCGCGGCGCGCTGTGCTTTCGTCATGAGTTACCATGATGAATGTCTTCCCCTGGCCATTGAGCTCATCGAAGAGATCAAGGATCTCGCGTCCGGAAGATGAATCAAGATTTCCAGTGGCTTCATCCGCCAGGATCACCAGGGGATCGCTCGCCAATGCGCGCGCTATGGCCACACGTTGCTGTTGACCACCGGAAAGCTCGAATGGTTTATGGTCTAGCCTTGATCCGAGTCCCACGCGTTTCGCCATTTCCGTCGCCACCGCTCTGCTCTGATCTTCGGGCCAGTGCTGGTAGTAGAGCGGCACTTCGATGTTTTCCACGACGGTAAGCTGTTGAATGAGATTGTAAGATTGAAATACGAACCCGAGCCGTTTCCCTCGAATTGCAGAAAGATCGTCATCCTCCATTTTGGACACATCCTCATCCCCCAGCAGATACCGACCGGTGCTCGGCCGATCCAGACAGCCCAACAGATTCAGCCAGGTGGATTTCCCGCAGCCGCTCGGCCCCATGATGCTGATGTATTCGCCGGCGTGGATTTCGAGCGACAAACCTCGGAGCGCCTCAACCGTGACGAGGCCCATCTGATAGCGCTTGTGCACGTCCTCGAACCGGACAATTGGCTTGGTTTCGGCCATTAAAGTTTTGCGACCTTCTTGGGCTTGCCAGCATCTGGCAAAGATGGGACGGAACTCGCAGGTGTCGCAGGTTTCTCGGCATTTTGCTCTCCGTCCCCTTCGTGTTCCTCCTCATCTTGATCAAGGGGTATCTCGGATGAGCGCAATTGAACGACGTCGCCCTCGGAAATTCCCTTTTTAATCGCGATGAACTCATCATTGAAGTCACCGATTTCCACTTCCCGTTTCTCAGGCTTTGCGTTCCGTCCGATGAAGCAAAAGTGCTTACCCTCGATCGGCACCACCGCCTGAACAGGCACATAAACCACGTCATCGAGTTTCTTTACGTGGATCTCAACTTTGGCGCTCATGCCTGGCTTCACCCAATCCCTTACGCCTTCGATGCTGATCGTCGTCAGGTACACCTTCAAATCAGGATTCATCCATCGGTCCTGCGAATCGGGCAGCACTCCGACCTTGGTTACCTCTCCAACCAGTTCATCATCTGGAAAAGCGTCCACTTGGATGCGCGCTTTCATCCCTTTCTTGACCTTCTTGATGTGCGCCTCGGGAATCCGGACTTTTACAGCCATCTGAGTTGTGTCTGGAATCGTGATGATCGGCTGCCTTTCACGCACCGTGGCCCCTTCGCGGATTTGTTCTTCGCTGTTGTAAAACCGCTGACTGCTCCCACCTCCATAAACCACCAGCCCAACCTTCTCGGCTCGAATGGTACACTTGGCCAACTGCTCGATCAGTTCTTTGCGCTGCGTCCACTGGATGCCATACTGGCCTGCAGCCGATTCGTAGCGTGCCTGGGCTTGCGCCAGCTTGGAAACGGCTTCCTTCCTCGCCCGATCCAGGCCATTCAGCGCCTCTTCATAGGTCGAAAGCGCCCGCTCCGCTTCTTTGGGAAATTCGTACTTCTTGAACAACTCCAAAGCAGTTTCCGCTGTTTGAAGCCCCAACTGATTCTTTTTGACGGTGATCTGGTCCGTCTCGACATCGGTCTTGGTCACGAACTCCCTTTCACGAAGCTTGAGTGTGCCGGCAAGCCTGTTCGATGACACGTTCAGCCCGATCCTCGCTACTAGCACATCATCCCCAAGTTTGCGCAAATTCTGCTTCGCGGCACCGTCACCCAGCCGCGCTTCGTCCACATAATCGGAAAAATCAAACGTCAGGGAATTGAGGGTCCGCTTCTTTCCATGCACTTCAGTGCCCACCATCGGTTCGACTGTCGTTACCGGAGGCTCGACGGCTGAGTTCGTCCCGTTACTCACAAGGGAATTCCCAAATGTGATTGGCTGCACCGCCGCCGCATTTGCTCCGGCACCATTGAAAAGCTGATTCGCACCAAACTCCGGATTGTTGACCGCATCGGCCAGCGTCTGTTCTGCCACCTCAGTTTCGTTGGTGAACAGTTCGGAAGGCAGTCCGACTTTCGCAAGAACATCTTTGGTGGCCACATCTCCCATGTATTTCTGCAGATCCATCAAGGCAAACTTCGCCTTCTGTTCCGCCATCTTGATGTCACTCTTGTTCTGATTGATCTGGATGGCCTTTGATTGGGTCGCATCGATGTAGTTGGCAAGTGATGACTGATACTGGATGTTCTGCTGGGTGATCCTCTGCTTCAAATCCGATGAGTCCAGTTCCACAAGAAGTTTCCCCTTCTTCACATCCTCATCGGTCACAAAGTAGCCCTCCTCCACGATGCTCAGAATCTTCGTTCCCTGATACCCTTTGATCTCGGACCTTACCTCCTGCGCCTGGCGCGACTCCAGGCTGCCACCCTCAAGGATGTTGATTTGAAGCGGACCGCGTCGCGCCACAAAAGTCGAAGCGCCCACCGGCGGTTTGCCACGTCCAAGCCAGAGGTAACTGACCACACTCACCACGATCAGCCCCATGGCGGCTTTAGCCCAAGGTCTTTTGAGTATTGAAATTGGATTTGTCATGTCATTTCGCCACGTTGACCACATGCTGAGTTTCGTCCCACTGGCCATCTTCCTTGATATTCAGAATTCCCAGATCACGCCAGAACTGCAATCTTGCGATCGTATGCCCAACCACCGCCCGTGTGCGCTGGTTGAGCGCGTTGATCTGATCCCTCCGTGCGTCAATCAGCTCCAATGCCGTTGTCCCTTCCCTGCCAATTTCTATCCGCAATTCCTGCTCTTCCACCCGACGCTGGCTCAAGGTCACCCCTATCTTGGCGATCTCGTGATTTCGCTTGGCCTGATCCAAGGCCCGCCAACCTTCGTTCACCTCGAGTTTGATCTGATCCACGGCTAGCTGAAGCTCGCGCTTCGATCGTTCGTAATCGATCAACGAACGCCGGTACGTGTTTCGTTCGGACTTGCGATCCAGCGGAAGGTCAAGATCCAACCCTGCACTCCATTTTGCCCTGTCAAAATCAAGCGATTGGGGTCGAAGACCTGGCTTGCTCTCGACGTCCCCTCGGAGAATCAGGTTCAGGTCGGGCCTGAGCCCGTTCGCGGCCAGATCGATTCTCCTCGCCGAATCCTCGAATTGATCCCGCTGATTGTAAAGATCCAGACGCGTCTCAAGCGCAACCTTGATGGCATCCTCGATCACCACGTCGGGATGAACGATCTCGAGTTTCTCCAGCTCCTTCTCGTTCAAAACGACCCGGGCATCGGTGGGCAACCCAAGCAGAATCTTGAACTGATCCAACCGTTCGCGGTAACTCCTGATGGCATCCACCCATTGGCCTTCAGTGCTCAATTCTGCCTGCAGCAACCGACCGAGCGACGCTTCCGTCTCGCGGCCCTCCTTCACAAATGCCCTTCCCCGCTCCACGTTCTTTCGGTAGTTCTGCAATCCAATCCACGCATTTCGCACCTCATCCCGTGCTTGCAACACCTGATAATAACGCGAAGCCACATCCACGGAGAAATCCTTCCTGAAGCGGGTGAAGTCTCGCAATGCATACAGCAGGTTCCTTTCGGATTGGGTCAGATTCTCCAACGCCACCTTGAAACCCGCGCCGCGCAAGAGAGGCTGCGTCAGTGTCGCCCCGAGCCTGGAAGAAGTCGCCCATCGCGAATCACCTGTCATGAACCGAAGGAAATCGACCGAAAAATCAGATGCCAACCGTCCACCAGTCGCCAGCAGCAGGTTCATTCCCAAATTCGCACCGCCGCCAACCGAATGCTGCTGCTCGAGAACCATCGCCGTCTGCCTGACCACTTCCGCGCCGACAATCGACTCAATTTCCCGCTGAACATCCCTGGCTTGAGTTTCGTATGTCCCTCGAGCTCCTCCCGAAAAGATCGGTGTGTAGCGGTGACGGGCCAGTGTGAGGTCGAGAGCTTGAAGAAAAAGCTGCTCCTTTCTTGTCTGGTATGTCCTGCTCCTGGTCACGGCGATCTCCAGCGCCTTTTCGAGCGAGATCACCCGGGCACCGACTTCTGCAGCCGCCTCGGCCCCAAAAAAATCGTTTGTCTGCTGAACAACGGGGAGCGCATCGATGATGGAGTTGGTTGTCTGCTCGATGGTGAAATGAGGATCCATGTTCTTCACGGAAGGCGCCTTGGCGGCGATCACCTGGGCCGCTTCGTGGTCTGCCGCTTTTCGGTAATAACCCCGCGAACACCCACCCACGCCAGAACAAAACGCGGCCAGCATGAGGACAGATCCCCATGCCACACCGCGAATGTTTCGCTCTTCAACTTTTCCCATTAGCACGCCTACGTATCGTTTTAGAATCAGTCCACTCAGAGTATTCTTTACTCAGGTTTTTAATCAAAATACCAACCCAATCTATCGGCAGCTCCCTTGATCTCTTTAGCCAGTGGCCGACCTTTTGGAGTTTCAGAACAACTTGTGCCCTGGCAGCACGACAATTTTGACGCGTTCCAGAGGAATGAATTCAAATCCGTTCACCGCAACGCGCCGTCTTCCCTGTTGCAGTTTGCACATCTGTTCGTTACTACACTGCGCCATGAGATTCATCGGCGGTGTCATCGAAAAACTGCAAAGACATCCCAAGCGCATCGTATTTCCTGAAGGCCTGGAGCCGCGCGTTTTGCAGGCGGCACGGCAGTTCCACTCCTTGCGCCTTGGGGCGCCGATTCTTCTTGGCGACCGCACCAAAATCAAACAGGCCGCAGAGCAACTTAATCTCTCACTCGAAGGTGTACGTATCATCAATCCGGCTGAGAGCGAGGAACTCGACAATTTCTCGCACCGCTACGAACTCCTCCGCCGTATGAAGGGAATCAAGGAGACCGAAGCGCGGCAAGCGATGCAACTTCCAAACTATTTCGGAGCCATGATGGTGGCAATGCATCAGGCGGATGGTGTGGTTTCCGGCACCAATGAATTCAGCGGAAGCGTGCTCCGACCACTGTTTCAGATCATTAAAGTCGCCCCGGAAGCCACCACGGCATCGAGTTGCATGATCATTGAAGTGGAAGACACGAGGTTCGGCGTCAACGGGGTCATGTTCCTCGCGGATTGCGGTGTCATTCCTGATCCAACGGTGGAACAATTGGCGGACATTGCCGTTTCGACCGCCCAGCTTGCCAGACAACTGATGGAAACGACACCTCGGGTCGCCCTCCTCTCCTACTCCACCAAGGGAAGCGCCACGCACCCGTCGATCGGCAAGGTAAAGGCGGCGACAGCGCTCGCCCAACAAAAGGCTTCCCAGAAAATGTTGGAAGCGGACTTCGACGGCGAACTTCAGGTGGACGCGGCACTTGTCCCGGACATTGCTTCAAGGAAAGTCCCGGAGAGCAAGGTCGCTGGGAAAGCCAACGTCCTCGTTTTCCCAGACCTGAACTCCGGAAACATTGGGAGCAAACTCATCCAGCACATTTCACGGGCGAATGCCTACGGACAGATTCTGCTCGGTCTCGATCGCCCGGCCGCGGACGTTTCTCGTGGCTCATCAGCCCACGACATCCTTGGAGTTGCCGCAATCGTTGGCCTGCAATCCATCGCCTACAAAACTCTTTATCCTGACGCGCTCCGGCGGCTGCCGGGCGAATCCGTCTAGGGTTTTCCGTCGCGGTTGAGGGGGTGTCCCCAACCCTCTGGTGCCGCGTCGGAACCGTCCAATCATCCATGAACAGCTCAACACCACGAGTCTTCATCGCAGCAACCCGTCAAAACGACGGCAAGACCACCACCTCGCTCGGCCTGCTTGCCGCTTTACAGAAACATTACCCCCGCGTCGGCTACATCAAACCGGTGGGGCAACGCTTCGTGGAAGTTGATGAGCACAAGATCGACGAGGACACAGTGTTGATGGACCGTGTTTACCAGCTCAACTGTCCGCTTGTGGACATGAGCCCCATCGCCGTCGAGCCGGATTTCACCCGGAAATACCTCCAGTCCTCGAATTACGACACGCTCGTGAAGAAAATCCATAAAGCTTTCGACCGTGTCGCCTGGGAGAAGGACTTCGTATTGTGCGAAGGTTCCGGGCACGCGGGTGTCGGCTCAGTATTTGATCTCTCCAATGCGACGGTCGCGCGGCTCCTTGAAGCGAAAGTGATCATTGTCAGCCAGGGAGGGATCGGCAAACCCATCGATGAAGTCTCTCTCAACCAGGCGCTCTTCGAGAAGGAAGGCGTCGAAATCATCGGTGTGATTCTCAACAAGGTGATGCCGGATAAACTCGAATACGTCACGGAATTCGCCCGGCGCGGCCTCAAACGCAAAGGTCTGGAACTGCTCGGTGTCCTCCCACATCAACCGATCCTTTGCCGTCCTTCGATGCAACTGATCGCAGACGAATTGCAGGCACGGTTGCTCAACAAGGGAGACCGCCTCACCAACCTCGTGGACGAAGTCGTTCTCGGCGCGATGGGAGTTCAGAACGTGATGAACCTCTTCCGCCCCGGCGTCCTCATCATCACCCCGTGCGACCGCGAGGATATCATATTGGCGGCAGCCACGACGCTGTTCGGTCAGGACGAGGGGCTGGCGGGCATTGTTCTCACAGGCAATTGTGAACCGTCCAGCGCTGTCCTCAAAGTCATTCAAGAATTGCCGTTTCCGGTCCTGCTCGCGCCTCGCGACAGCTACCGCGTCGCCTCCACAGTCCATGATCTCATCGTCAAGACGCGCCCCAACGAAACGCAGAAGATTTCACTGATCCGCGACATCGTGGCAAAGCACGTGGACGTCAACCGCATTCTCAAATCGCTCTGATATGCCGCTCCAGTTCAACCCCGCGCTGAAGGATATGCCGGTTTATCAACCGGGCCGTCCCATCGAAGAAGTCGCACGCGAAGTGGGGCTTCCTGCAACCGACATCATCAAGCTCGCCTCCAACGAAAACCCGCTCGGCCCATCCCCACTGGCGCTCGCGGCAATGAGCCGGGCTCTGAACCTGTTGCATCTCTATCCAGATGGGAACGCGTTTTATCTCAAGAGCAAGCTCGCCGAGAAGCTCGGCCTGGAGCCCGCCAACATCATCCTTGGCAATGGCTCAAACGAGATAATCGAGTTCGTCGGGCACGCGCTCATGGCTCAAGGCATCGATGTGGTGGTTTCGGATTACTGTTTCGCCGTCTATCCCATCGTCACGAAGTTGTTCGGGTCGAATATGATTTCCGTTCCGGCGCTCGAATTAGGTCACGACATCCCCGCCATGCTGCGAGCGATTACGCCGCAGACAAAGGTGATGTTCGTCGCCAACCCGAACAATCCAACAGGTACACTGGCTTCAAGAGAACACATCGTTCAACTGATCAACGAGGTGCCTGATCATGTCATGCTCGTCATGGACGAGGCTTACATCGAGTTCCTGAGTGACACCGTTGATCTCCTGCCCTTCGTCCGGCAGGCGCGTCCGAACCTGCTGTTGATGCGGACATTTTCCAAAATTTACGGCCTCGCGGGACTTCGACTTGGCTACGGTCTCGGATCGCCGGATTTGATCGCAGCATTTGAAAAGGTCCGCCAGCCATTCAACATCAATGCGCTCATCCAGGCCGGAGCACTCGCAGCCCTGGATGACGACACTCATCTGAGGAAGACTCGGGAAAACAACTCCGCCGGCCTGCACTACTTTGAATCCGCGTTTCGAAGACTTCGCCTGAACTATGTTCCTTCGAGCGCGAATTTCATCCTCGTCGAAGTTGGGGATGGCGCACGTGTGTTCAGTCAGCTCCAGAAACTTGGCATCATCACCCGACCAATGGCTGGCTACCGGCTCCCCGAATGGCTCCGCATCTCCATCGGCACTCCAAATGAAAACGCGCGCTGCCTGGATGCGCTGTGCTCGGTGCTCGGCATGGAGACAAAATAGTGATTGAAACCCACAGCCATCGGTTTACGTATCGAACCCTTGAAATGAAAGAGAGACAGCTGAAGTGAAATTCACGGATCTGCGAGGCATCCTGCAGTACATCCCACGCTTTCGGGAACGCATCTTCGTCATCAGCGTGGATGGTGCCATCGTGACCGATGAAAACTTCTCGAACACACTGCTCGATGTCGCGGTGCTCCGCTCGCTGAACATCCGGGTGGTTCTCGTTCACGGCGCTGCGGCCCAAATCCGGACGCTGGCCGAACAACAGGGCACCACTGCGTCTGATGTGGAAGGCACCGGCATCACCAACGCGGAAACTCTGAAGATCGCACTCACCGCAGCGAACCGGTTGACACACGAAATCCTTGAAGGACTTTCCGCCAACGACCTGCGCGCCGTTTGTCCGAACGCCATCATCGCCCACCCCATGGGCATCCTGAATGGAGTGGATCATCTGTTCACTGGCAAGGTCGAGCGGGTGGATGTCGAGCTTCTTCAAACACTCCTGGTCCAGGGCATCGTTCCAGTGATTCCACCACTGGGCTTCGATGGTGATGGGCGCACCTATCGCGTGAATTCCGACGGCGTCGCTGTTGCCATCGCCGATGCTCTCAAGGCTCTCAAAGTCATTTTCATCACGAGCTACGACGGGCTGACGCGCCAAGGCCAGCTCGTGCATCAGCTCCTGGCCAGCGATCTGGATAACGTCCTGGCAAACTCACGGGCTGAGATTCCACCGGAGATGCAGTCAAAAGCGGCTCATGCCGCCGCCGCCTGCCACGCAGGTGTTCCGCGTGTCCATATCATCAATGGCCGCGTGGATGAAGGTCTGCTCGCCGAGGTGTTCTCCAATGAAGGCATTGGCACACTGATCTACGCCAACGAGTACCAGCAGATCCGTCGGGCCATGAAAAAGGATGTGAGAAACATCCTGATGCTCACGAAAGAGGGTGTCGCCTCCCAGGAACTCGTGCGGCGCACACGGGCCATGATTGAGAAGCAGTTGCTGGATTTCTACATCTTTGAAATTGATAAGAACCCTGTGGCTTGTGTTGCCTTGCATCCCTACCCGGAGCAACGAAAGGGAGAGCTGGCCTGTCTTTACGTCAAGAATTCCCACGAGAATCAAGGCATAGGCCGGAAGTTGATCCGGTTCGTCGAGGAAAAGGCTCGCGAGCTGGGATTCGACGAACTCATCACGCTTTCCACGCAAGCGTTCACCTACTTCCAGTCCAAGGGCGGCTTCATCGAAGGTTCGCCAGAAGATCTGCCGTCAGGTCGCCGCGAGAAGTACGAACAGAGCGGTCGGAACTCGAAAATCCTGGTGAAAAAACTTGCCAAGACCGCTGCGGGCGAAATTCAGCGCAGCGTCAGCGCGTAAGTCCTTCGAAGCTGTGTACCGGCCGGATTTCCACTTGCCACGCCCGCGGACTGGCGGGCAATGTTTGTCATGGCAGACGCGCTAGACTCCCAAAGCATCGATTCCCAGTTTTACAAGCCGGCGGAGCAATTCTTCACCGCTTTCAGCAGCATCGGTCTCACGTACGATGATGTCACGCTGGCCACGCTCTACTCGGAGATTCTCCCGCGCGATACGCAATTGACTGTCAACCTGGCAGAGGGGCTGGAGCTGAACATTCCCGTGATCTCGTCGGACATGGACACGGTGACGGAGGCGCGCATGGCCATCGCCATGGCGTTGAATGGCGGCCTGGGCCTGATCCATTACAACATGCCGGACAAGCAGCAGATCTCAGAGCTTAACCGCGTCAAGAATCACGTGCATGGGCTGATCCAGGAGCCGTTGCGCGTGGTCCCGGAACAGACGATCGGCAGCGTGCTGGAAATGATTGAGAAACGTCGCTTCGCGTTCAGCACGTTCCCGGTCGTGGACGGCGGCGGCCGGTTGCTCGGGCTTCTGCCCGGCCACGTGATCAAGCAGCGGCACTCCCAACGCAAAGTCGCCGAGGCCCTGACTCCACGAAACCAGATTCACGCGATACTGGCGGATCAACTTGGGGCGGACCCCATCTCGAAGGCGGACAAGTTTTTCAATGATCATCCCGGCATTCACAAGTTGCTGGTGGTGGACAAGGAGGATCGGCTGGAGGGATTGTTCACGCTCACGGACGTGGAGAAGATCATCCAGGAGCGCAACGCCCAGTTCAAACCCGCTAGGGATTCGCAATTCCGGCTCGTCTGTGGCGCGGCCGTGTCCGCCACGCGCAATGCGTTTGGTGAGCTGGACCGGGACCGCATCATGAATCACGTCGGAGCGTTGGTGGATCGCGGAGTGGATGCGGTGGCTGTCTCGACGGCTCATGGACACAGCCAGGGAGTAGGCGAAACGGTGAAACTGATCCGTGCGTCGTTTCCCAGTCTGCCGATCATCGCCGGCAACGTCACAAGCGCAAGCGGTGTGGATTACCTGGCGAATTGCGGTGCCAACGCGATCAAGGTGGGCCAGGGACCGGGATCGATCTGCACGACACGCATCGTGGCGGGAGTGGGGATTCCACAATTGACGGCATTGTATGTGGCGTCCAGGGCTGCGCGGCAGCGAAATGTTTCAATCATCGCCGACGGTGGCATCACGAAGTCAGGGGACATTGTCAAAGCGCTCACGCTTTCGCACGCGGTCATTTGCGGAGGCATGCTCGCCGGATGCCCCGAAGCTCCGGGCCAAATCATGGAGATCGGCGGAAAGACGTACAAGCAGTACCGCGGCATGGGGAGCCTGTCCGCGATGAAGGCGGGTTCTGCTGCCCGGTATGGTCACGCGAAGGACACTACGCGGAAGGTCGCAGCCGAAGGAGTGGAAGCGTTGAAGGAAGCTTCGGCGCCCGTTGACTCAGTGCTGGCCCAGCTCATCGGCGGAATCCAGTCGGGCATGGGTTATCTGGGAGCAAGTAATCTCGCGCAGTTGCGCGAACGAGCGCGTTACATTCGCGTCAGCCCCGCCGGCCAACGCGAGGCCACGCCACATGACGTGGTCGAGGTCAAGGCAGGCAGTTGAAATTCACGAGTTCTACAAAGCAGATGAAACACATCCATTGCCACGCTCTGAGTGGAATCGCGCTTCTTCTGCTGGCATTCACCTCCGGGTGCGTGGGAATCAACGTGGGGTCAAATCGTCCCGTCCCTCCTCCGCCACCGCCTGTCGTTGTTCCTGGAGGAGCTGCCTTGAGTCCGGCGGAAGCTGCAACCCTCGCCGAAATCGATGCGGCAGCCCGCTTGAGTTTTGAAAACGCAAAGCTCGAAGCGCTCCAGAACATTGCTGTGCGACCAAACCTCAGCCCGGTCGTCCAAGTGCATCTCGTTAACGTCGGCTACCGGGCGCTGGCTTTCGAGAACAACAAGGTCGCGTTGCTGCGCAAGCTCATCTCAAGTCCGGATTTTTCCGATCCCGCCCGGCAGGCAATCGTCACTCAGCTTTCAAATCTGTCGCACGATTCAAACCGACAGATGATTCTTCGAGAACTCAACAGCCGCGTAACGGGCAAGTGAATCAAGCACGAGCGGGCATTGCACGGTGCCTGACCAGCATTTTCCATTGCCCCGTCCGTTGGTTTCGCAAGAGAATCGGAAATCATGAACCGGTATTGCATCTCGTTGTTTTGCTGGGTCGCATTATCCCTCAGTGCCGAGGCAGCGGAACCCAATGCGACGTCAGAAGCGCGTTTTTTATCAAACACACGGCAGCTCATCTTTGATGGCCGCCGCAGCGGCGAAGGATATTTTTCTCCGGATGGAAAGGTGCTGATCTTCCAAAGCGAACGCGAGCCGCGGAATCCGTTCTACCAGATTTACACGCTTGATCTTGAGAGTGGCAACAGCCGCAGGGTTTCGCCCGGCACCGGCAAAACCACGTGCGCTTTTTTCCGACCGGGCAGTGACGAAGTGCTCTTTGCTTCAACTCATCTGGATACAGAATCCGTCGCGAAGCAGAAGGCCGAACTTGATTTTCGCGCGTCGGGGAAGGAGCGCCGTTACTCCTGGGATTACGACGAGCAGATGGACATCTTCATCGCGCGCCGCGACGGCTCGAATGTGCGTCAACTCACCAGCGCCCACGGATATGATGCCGAGGCGTCGTTTTCACCGGATGGCAAGCTGATCGCCTTCTGCTCGATTCGTGGCGCCTATCCAACAAACAAACTTTCCGCGACGGACATTAAACGCATCGAAACCGATCCCTCCTGGTTCGGTGAAATCTTTCTGATGAATGCCGATGGTTCGACTGTTCGCCAGCTCACCCATGCGCCTGGATACGATGGCGGGCCGTTCTTCTCACCTGACGGCGAGCGCATCATCTGGCGGCGTTTCACCGAAAAGGGCGACACGGCGGATGTGTTCACGATGAAGCTCGACGGTTCCGAAGAACGACGGCTGACTGATTTCGGAGCGATGTCCTGGGCGCCATATTTCCATCCATCGAGCCGCTATATAATCTTCACCGCCAACAAACTTGGCTTCGCCAATTTCGAGCTGTTTCTGGTGGATGCGGAGGGATCACGTGAGCCGGTGCGGGTGACGTTCACCGATGGCTTTGACGGGCTCCCGGTGTTTTCACCCGATGGCACAAAGCTCGCCTGGACCTCGAATCGCACATCCGATGGCAAATCCCAAATCTTCCTGGCCGGCTGGAACCACGCCGCCGCACTCGACGCGTTGAAGGCAGCCCCACCGCGACAAGCCTCAATTGCCAGGCGGGATGCCCACGAGGCATTAACAGTAGAATCCAGGAAGCGCGCATTCACCGGAATCACTCCCGGCAGCGCAACTTCGCTTGCGAATCACAGCTCACTCTTCAGTCCTGAAATCACAACCAACGATCTTCGTGCCATCGTCGCGCATCTGGCCTCTGACGAACTGGAGGGGCGCCTTTCCGGCTCGCGTGGCGCCGAACTCGCGGCGGATTACATCGCAGCACAGATGAAGCGCATTGGTCTGCTACCCGTCGGCACAAACGACAGCTTCTTCCAACGTTACGATTTCAATGCTGGCGCACGTGTGTTGACCAACGTGAACCGGCTCGTCGTTAATCCTGTGAGCGGAATATCGTCGGAGTTCACGGTGGAGAAGGATTTCCGCCCCCTCTCCTTCACCGCCACCACGGAAGTGGAGGGCGAAGTAGTCTTCGTTGGCTACGGCCTCTCGGTGCCCGGCAAGCCTGGCGAGGGTTACGATTCCTACGCGGGAGTAAATGTCTCGAACAAGATCGCGCTTGTGCTCCGTTACGTCCCCGAGGAAGTGGATGCCAAACGCCGGGCCGAATTGAACCGCTACGCCGGGGTCCGCTACAAGGCCATGCATGCCCGCGAGCGTGGGGCAAAGGGAGTGCTCTTCGTAACCGGCCCGAAATCGCCCAACGCGGGTGAGCTGCTCAAGATTTCCTCGGACAGCAGCCTTGCCGGTTCGGCTCTCGCCATCGCCTCCATTAGCAGCAACGTGGCCGCCGCTCTCTTCACTGGCTCCGGAAAAAATCTCAGTGAACTTCAAACCGCGCTCGATTCGGAGAACCCACACGCCATTAGCAGCATGGTGCTCACCAACACACTTGTCCGCCTCGCCATGGGCGTCGAGCATATCCGCAAAGCCGACCGCAATGTGCTTGGCATGATTCCACCAGCAACGCCGGCAACCGGCGATGGCCAGGCCGAGTATCTGATGGTTGGGGCGCATTATGACCATCTGGGCCACGGCGAAACGGGCGCGATGAATCGCAAAGGCGAGGAAGGCCAGATTCACTCCGGGGCGGATGACAATGCCTCGGGTGTCGCCACCGTCCTTGAACTTGCGGAAGCACTCATTGCCGAGCGCAAACAGAATCCAACAGCGTTCCGGCGAGGACTGATCTTCGCCGCGTGGTCAGGCGAAGAGTTGGGACTTCTCGGCTCATCATGGTTCGCTGAACATCCGTTGGTGCCGCTGACGAACATCGCGGCGTACGTGAACTTCGACATGGTGGGCCGCTTGAATGACAACAAGCTGACCTTGCAGGGCGTCGGTTCGTCACCGGTCTGGAGGAAGCTCATCGAGAAACGAAATGTGGCGGCTGGCTTCAACCTCACCTTGCAGGACGATCCTTATCTGCCCACCGACACAACGGCGCTGTACCCGAAGGGTGTTCCCGTGCTCGCCTTCTTCACCGGTGGCCACGAGGATTATCACCGACCGACCGACAAGCCGGAGACGTTGAATTACGAGGGCACTCAGCGCATTGCAACACTGGCGCGAGGGATCCTGACAGAACTCGAAAAGGCTGAACGCCCCGCTTATGCCCAGGTAGCGAACAGGGCGTCGGGTGAAGGTGGCCGCGAATCACTGCGCGCTTACCTTGGAACCATTCCTGATTATGCCACAGAGGCGCAGGGCGTGAAGTTAAGCGGCGTGCGGGCTGGCGGTCCGGCGGACAAAGCCGGGCTCAAAGGCGGCGATATCATCGTTGAGTTCGCCGGCACAAAGATCGCCAACATCTACGACTACACCTACGCCATGGACGCGGCGAAGATCGCTCAACCCGCGACAGTTGTTGTGCTCCGCAACGGTGAGCGCGTCACCGTAAGCGTCACACCCGAGGCCCGGAAGTAGTGGAGACAAAGAAAGGCGACAGGTGAACCCGCCATGATTTCGACTGATTCTCCATTCCAAGAGCGCGGCGGCCAGATTTTCAAATGGGAGCGATTGTTTGTGCTGGCCGTCCTTCCGTGCATCCCGAAGCCGTTGGTTGGATCAGCGTGCGCAGGCGTCTGCTCCCTCGCCCCGTCGGACGGGGAGAGGGTTGGGGAGAGGGGCTTCCAGGCAATCCGAACTGCCCTCCTCTCCCCAACCCTCTCCTCCCTCCCAGGGAGGAGAGGGAGAAACCACCACCAACTTCGGGATGCACCCGCAGGCCTTCGACTGCGTTTAGGCTGCTCAGCTCTTTTGGCAGGGAGACGTTATCTATCGGCGATTGCCGTCGGACTACTGTTCCTTCATTTGCAGCCTTCATCCGCTGACGATCTGGCGGTTGCGGCGATCAGCATCCCTCCTCTGCGGGTCAATGGGCAGCCGGCGAAGGCGCACGTCCAAGGGTTGGAAATCAGCTCCGGCAATTTTTATGTCACAGCACGGCGGGATGATGTGCAACCACGGCGGGCCTTGTTGCTGCGAGCCGCCCCACAAGGGCCGGAATGGAAGGTCTGGGACATCACCCCCGTTGATGCCAGTGGCGGCCTGACCACAATGGATCATCCGGGCGGAATGCAATCCGATGGGAAGCGCTTGTGGATTCCGCTGGCTGAGAGCAAACGGAATGGCCGCAGCATTATTCGCGTCTTCCCAATCGCCAGCATGGTCTCGGGCCATGCGCTCAAAGCAGAATTTGAGTTCCCCGTAAACGATCATATCGGTGCCCTGGCAGTCTCCACAGGCCAGAGGAGAGTGTTCGGCGCGAACTGGGACACCGAATCGGTCTATGTCTGGGATTTCGAAGGCCGGTTGCAGCAGACCTTGAGCAGTCGCGGTCTGGAAATTCGGGGGCTTGGCGTGGTCAACGGTCCCGCTGGTCGATCGGGCCTCGCGGTCCAGGATTGGAAAGTGGTGGGTGAACAGCTCTTCGCCTCGGGTCTGTTCCGAGGGGCTGGCGCGCCACCTGAGACACCGCAAAGCCGGCTGATGCCCTTCGTCAGTTTTTCAGAATCCGGCTTTCAGCGCTGGTCCATCGTATTGCCGCAACAGAACAAGACGGAGCTGGCGAACGAAGCGATGGCGATTTCTGAGGGAATGGCTTATTTCATTCCCGAGGACTTGGGCGAGTCCAACCGGATCTACCGAACGTCACTCGCTGACCTCATGAAACGCAAGGTCTCGCAGAATCTTCACGCTCTCCAGCCGCCGTGATTCATCTGTTTCATTACGAAACCCGGAAGGCTTGTGGGTCGTCACCGGGTGGCAGCAAGAATGTCAGTCCCGACAGTGAAGCTGAGTTACTGGGGAGACCAGAACTCACAAAGAGGAGGCTTTTCCCTTGCTGGTTTGCCAAAAGCGAAAATGGCGGAGAGAGGGGGATTCGAACCCCCGGTGGGGTATAAGCCCACTCACGCTTTCCAGGCGTGCGCCTTAAACCACTCAGCCATCTCTCCCGCGACTCGGTGCCAGAAGGTGCAGAACTAAAACGCCAGGCGCAACATTTTTCAGGACGTTGATTTGATTGATTTGATCGAGCTCCCGTGACCCTGCTCCCGCACTCGCCATGTTGAGACCGGTGCCTCCCGAAGCCGGTAGCGAGAAGACCTTAAGACCGGGCGTGGCCGAGCATCGTGCCGGAACGCGGAATTCCGCGCTCCACTACCGCCAACTTGTGAAGGCACGGTATCGGGACAGGAATCGAGTGCAGTCTTGTTTTCAATTTGGTCCCGAAGTATCAAGTCCGGTGCCGATGCTGATCCCTGCCAACCTGGAAATCGTGAACCGCTGGCGCCATGAACCCGCGCCACTTTTGCCAATGCTCCACGCGTTTCATGACCGCGATGGATTTCTGTCTGATGAAAGCCTTCGCGCGGTGTCGGAGGGGCTGAGGATTCCACTGGCGGACCTGTACGGCACAGTAACGTTCTATCACCATTTCTCTCGCCAGCCCGGCGGACTGAATGCGCCGCGGGTCTGCACCGGCAATGTCTGTTGCCTGCGCGGCGGCCGCGAACTGCTTATGTCGCTTCAATCCCAAGGCGCGACATCTATGCCGTGCGCGGGGCGCTGCGATGAACCCGTGCCGGTGCTGCGCGGGCATGAAACCCTGATCGGCACCTCACCGGAGGATCTGCGCGCGAAAGCTTCTCCCCTGCCCCCTCCGCATCCGGGCGATGGGGATGAGTGCATCTTCGCGCACATCCGCGAACCGGGCCGTGCGACGCTCGGAGGCTATCGACAAGGTGGCGGTTACGAAGCATTGCAGAAAGCCGTGCGAACAATGACGCCGGCGCAGGTCATTGATGCCATCGCCGAAAGCAAGCTCGCGGGGCGCGGCGGCGCGGGATTTCCAACCGGGGCAAAGTGGAAGGCTGTCGCCGAAGCGCCGGGACAGCCCAAAAGCATCGTTTGCAACGCGGATGAAGGAGAGCCGGGCTGTTTCAAGGATCGCGCCATCATGGATTATGATCCGCACACGGTGCTGGAAGGGATGGCTCTCGCGGGCTACGCCACCGGTGCGCCGCGAGGCTTCATCTATCTGCGTTACGAGTACCCGGAGACCTTCCGCATTCTGGAACGCGCGCTGGCTGAAGCGGAGGCGGCAGGTTTGCTCGGCGAAAAGATTCTCGGAAGTGAGTTCAGTTTCAAAATCCACCTGCGGCGCGGCGCGAGCGCTTACATCTGCGGCGAGGAAGGTTCACTGCTCAACAGCCTGGAAGGTAAACATCCGTTTCCCCGAAACAAGCCGCCCTATCCAGTGACGCATGGTTTCGAGAACCTCCCGACGGTCGTCAACAATGTGGAGACGCTTGCTTCGGTGCCACACGTTCTCAGGAAGGGCGCGGCCTGGTATCGTGGCCTGGGCCGTAACGGTCATGCCGGCACCAAACTCATCAGTCTGTCGGGCGACATTCAGCGGCCCGGCAATTACGAGGTGCCCATCGGCCTGCCGTTGCAGACACTGCTCCACGAGTGGGCGGGCGGGCCGCTGGCGGGGCGGAGGATACAGGCGGTAACCATGGCCGGACTGAGCGGCGGCTTTCTCGCAGGCGAAGCGATGGAGGTGACGCTCGACGAACCAAGCATCCGCCGCCAGGGCTCATTCCTCGGCGCGGGCGGTATCATCGTGTTCGATGACTGCCGCGACATGGTGACGGCCGCGCGCGACGCGATGGAATTCTTCGCGCACGAATCCTGCGGAAAATGCTTTCCCTGCCGTATTGGCACGCAGCGGCTGACCGAGCGCCTGAATGGCGGGATGGGACCATGCAAGTTGAACGAGTGGACGGAGGAAGTCCGCGACATAGGCGCGGCAATGCGCGCGACCAGCGCATGCGGTCTGGGCATGGCAGCTCCGTTCGTGACGGATAGTCTTTTGAAATTTTTCCCCGAGCATGTGAAGAAGCACGTCGGCTCTTGAACCGCCGCACCCTTTCCGGCTCGATTGAGGGGAGAGAACTCTCCAAAAAAGAAATTGGCGCTTTGAACCCCTGAACTGGCGAGCTTCCACAAATGCCGGTCTGAATTCCCTGCTTCGATCTCCACGCGAGCGAATGCGCTGTATCACCTCCGGACACCTGCCTTGGTGAAGATGCCAGTCATGAGACGCGATCAACCGCTGCTCTCGGCTATAGGATACCCGAAGTACTGAAAACCCATCCTCGACGAAATCGACACGGTGCTGGAGGCACTCCGGGTTCACGGCGGAGGCTGCCTGTGCGGGACACGCAGACAGGGAGTTGGATTTCATCCTGAACGACGACATCAAATACCGCCTCGGCCGCGACACCGGCAGCGAAGATGAATGAGCGGATGGTGTTTCCAGCGTTGTCCGCCAGTGGTCATTCCAATAGCTTGTCCACCAGACCATGAGCACGCGCCGTCAGAACGAAAAGCAGTTTGGAAGCTGGAAGGAATTATCCAGGGGCAAGCGGGTTTATGTCCGACAAATTGCCGGCCGGAGCGGCGGGTGGGCGCGTTATTGCAAGGAAGTGGACGTGGCGGAAAACACCATCCGCTTCTGGCAGGAGATATATGACCGCAACGGAAAACTGGTGGCGCGGCATGAGAAATTTCCATTGGATACTGGACATCAAGAGGTGTAATTTACGGCCATGAAAGTGACTCGCCAGATTGTCGCCAAAAAGCTCGACGCGCATTTGCACGGACGCCTTTCCCAATCGGAATTGGTGGATTGGTCGGAGCGCGCCATGATGAGCGGAAGTTTTGAAGACAAAGACACCGAACTGCTCGCGGACATCGTGGGGCGGCTTGGTTTGGCTGACGTGGCCGAGTTTGGTTTGCGTTGGGAGGATTGTGAGCAGTTTCTCCGCAAGTTGGGTTACAAGGCACAGGTGGATGTGGTGGCGGTGTAAGCCCAAACCCTCCTCGACGAAATCGACACGGTGCTGGCGGGGCACTACGGCTTCACGGCGGAGGAGTTGGATCTCATCCTGAACTACCCATCAAATACCGCCCCGGCCACGATACAGCCTACCAGGCTGCGCCGCCCGGCTACAGACCGGGTAGAACATAGAGGGCGTTGGAGTAAGTCGCAGCTTAACTGACTCAATCACATCGCTCCCATTCCGTCCGTCAGGCCGTGCGGTCGCTCAGTGTTGCGCCTGCGCGAGGTATTCAATCAGGGATTTGAGATCATTCTCGGGCAGCGACTCGAAGCCGTTGGGCATGATCGAGAGTTGCGAGCCTTCGAGGCTGGCAATGGCGCTGCGCTGGACGACGTGCTTCTGTCCCGTCGTGTCGAGAATTTCCACGGAGGTCTGCGTCTCGGTTTCCAGGCGGCCTGAGTAGGTGTCACCGCTCTTTGTGGATACGGTCCACATCCGGTAGTTCGCTTCGAGGGAACGGTTCGGGTCCAGGATTTCGAGCAAGATATCGCCGCGGTCTCGGGCGGAGATGCCGGTCAAATCCGGACCCACTTTACCTCCCTGGCCGTTGAATGTGTGGCAGACAGCGCAGCTTGTGGCGAAGACTTCCTTGCCGCGCGTGGCGTCGCCCTTTTCTTTCGCGAGCGGCAGGAGTTTCTTCACGATCTCCTCGCGATCCGCCGAAGTCGTTGCGCCAATCGCCGCCAGCCGGTCCGCGCGGCGGGCAATGGCCTTGTCGCGGCTTTGCTTCAATTGCGACCAATGTTCCGCCGCGAGTTCCCCCCGCGCGATGCCGCCCTTCTCGACGGCATCGAGAAGATTGGTGGTCCAATCAAGCCGGCGCATCATTGCTCCAATGGCGGCGCGTCGGACAGCGGGTGTGTACTGCGGCCAATGCCCGGCAAGTAGTTTTCCGACCTGTGAGTTGCGGCTTTCTGTCAGTGCGGTCACGAAGCCGGCGGCAAGGGACGGGGAGGTGAGCAGGGAAACTTGATCAAGGATCTGGCGCGCGACCTCAATCTGGTCATCCAACCCGGCGAGGCGTTTGGCGGCGTTGATGCGCTGTGGTTCACCGAGGGTCGCATTGACGATCTGTTGCTTGAGCGAATCGATGATCGTCGCGACGTTGGCCGCGAACACATCGGTCTTTCCCCAGCGTTGCGCGAGCGCCAGCATGCGGTCGCGGGCGGATTCAGGGAGCGAATCCATCAGCGCCACGAGCGTGCGCTTCTCGTCCTCGCCGAAGGTCGGAGCTTTGTCCTGCGGCCAGCCGCTGGCGAGTCCATCGAGGATGGGTAACGCGAGATCCGCTGACGCTCCCTTCAATCCCGCCAGTGTGGGTACGATGGTGTCGATCGGGCCGCGCTGGGCATAATGGGTCGTGACCACGCGGACGACGCGGCCAAGCTCGCCCGGCAACGCGGGGCTTTCTGCCTGCTTCAGTTCGATGTCGTCAAACCACGCTGTTCCACGAGCGAAGCCCCAGCCGCCGAGAAGACAGTTCACCGTGACCTCGGTCATCTGACCGGTGTTGAAGGTCATCGCAACCATTGTCCAATCGCTGTCGGCAGTCACCGGTTTCGTTGCGCCAGCAACCGGATCCTGGAGTTCGTGGATGTTGAGCAATGCTCCACGAGCGCCACGCAACGGGCTAAATTTCTCCGTTCTGATCCACGCGCTCAGGCGGTATTCCGTTCGCGGCTTGACGGTGACCCTGGCGGCCCAACTGGCGTCGCCGCCCTGCTCGGAGGAAATCATCACGCTGCGTGATCCAGTGTGGCCTTTGTCGGCGAGACGAAATTCCGCCTTGCCACCGTGAATCACCGTACGCCAGTCGAGCGGCTTTCCGTCTCGCTCATTCTCGAACGAAGCGTTGGAGAGAAGATTGGGTGCGGGTTCGGAGCCGGTGCTGGATGACGACGGTTTGAAGCTGCCGAGGACGGCGGTGAGGAAGCCGGCGTCGTGCCGCGCCGCAGCGCTGGCGGCGGCGTCCGGAATCCAGCGGTCGTCCGAATTGCGCTCATCCTTGAGCATCGCATAGACGGCCTTTCCGGCGTTCTCGGCGGGAGAAATCTCGGCGAGAGCGAGGAGGCCGACAAGACGGACTTGGGCGTCGGCATCGTCGAGCAGTTTTCCATTCACGATGGCACTGGCGTAATTGGACTTTCGCGGGAGAACCGCCAATGCCGCCCGGCGAACGGCGGCAGATGGATGCTTGAGCGCCTTCACAGCCGCCGCTGCGGATGCGCCATCATCGCCATCCATCGCGCCGATTCCGTGCAATGTCCACAAGGCGTGAATGGCTCCGACATTGAGGCCGAGTTCGTCCGTGGTTTTGTCATCGATGAGCGCCTGCAAAGCCGGAACGACATCCTTGTCGCCGCGATCCACGAGGAGCCGTTGCGCGTGTTGACGCCAGAGGAGGTTGTCGTTCTTGAGCGCGGCGACAAGTTCCTTGGGAGTGGATTTGTCGAGGCGCTGGGGCGCGGACGCTCTGGCATTTACGTACGACATCCGATGAATGCGCCCGTGAATTTTGTCGCGCAGCGGCGTGTCGTAGGCGTTGCCTTTGCCGTTCTTGAAGCCCTGCGGCGTCGGGTTGTGCTGGATGATGTAGTTGTACCAATCGATCACCCAGAGCGCGCCGTCGGGGCCGACTTCCGCCGCGATGGGGGAACTCCACTCGTCATCGCTCGCGGAGAAGTTGCGATCATTGTGAGCAATGTAATCCGCGCCGTGCGGTTCGATGCGGAACATGCCGAGCACATGGCCGGTGGGTTCTGCGACGAACTGGGCGCGATTCCAGTAATCCTTGGGAAAACTTCTCGCCGTGTACAGCGCGCTGCCGGCTCCTGCGGTGTACTTCCCATGCCAGTCCACTTGCCGCACCTTTTCGGTGATCGGATAGAATTGCTGGCTGTCGGCGATGGATTCAAGCCGGCTGGCGGACCAGCCATTGACGGCTTCGTAATAGCGGTTGGGAATCGGCATGTACATGCTCGCATTTCCATTTGCTGTGGAGCCGAAGACGGTGCCGTCCTCGCTGAAGCCGAGGCCCCAGGTGTTGTTGTTCGAGGATCGGACGAACTCCAGCACCGAACCATCCGGCTTGAAGCGGAAGATGCCCTGCCCGAAGCGGAGCGATTTGCCGCCGACGGTTCCATCGAAGCCCGAGTAGCCGACGGTGCCCCAGATCCAGTTGTCGAATCCGTAGCGCAAATTGCTGGGGCCGGCATGCGTGTCGCGAGTGCCCCAGCCGCTGATGAGAACTTCGCGCACGTCAGTCTTGTCGTCACCATTCGTGTCCTTGAAGAATTCCATGCGCCCGGAGTGAATGACGATGATTCCACCTCGCGCGAAAACGAAACCTGTCGGCACGCTGAGCTTGTCCACGAACACGGTGAACTTGTCCATCCGACCATCGCCATTCGTGTCTTCACAAATCTTGATCTGATCATGGCCCTGGCCGTCGGGCTGCATGTCGTTCGGGTAATCCACTGTTTCAGCAATCCAGAGCCGTCCGCGCTCGTCCCAGGTCAGCCAGATGGGTTTCGTGATGTCAGGCTCGGCCGCGACAAGACTTGTCCGGAAGCCCGGCAGGTTGACGACGTGCTTCAACGACTCGGCGGGGTCGAGAGGTTTCTGCATCGTGCGGATGGGATCGGTTTGCGTGCCCCACCTGGCATTCGCGACGTAGTTGGGCAGTGGGGCTGGGGCTTCGATGTACTCGAACGGTTTCAAACCCGTGTGCGGTTTGAGCAACGTCGGTGAACCGGCGGAGACCCAGCGGATGCCGTTCTCGACGAGCGTCTGAAATCCTGCCACTGACCAGGTTCGTTGATCATGTCCCCAGGCGGTGTAGAAGACGCGCCCCTTGCCGTGTTCGCGCACCCAGGTGTAGGGCTCCGCTCCCTTGTCATCGCGCCGTTCCGATAGAACGGTGCGCTTGTTATTGTGTTTCGCGTGAACGTAGCTCTCATCCCAGCTCTCGATGGTGGACACGCCTTTCATCACCGGGTGGTCTGCCTTCACGATCGTCTCCTTGAATGTCCCAGTGCCGTGACTCTTGAACTGTCCACCGACCAGTTCGATGTACTTCGGCGAATTCAAAAAACAGTAAGACGCACAATGCAACGGAACAAACCCGCCGCCGCCCGCCACAAAGTCGAGAAGCGCCGACTCCTGCTTTGACGAAATCGCCGTGTGGTTCGCGTAGATCACGACGCAATCGAAGCCTGCCAACTTGGACGGATTCAAATCACCCAACGAGTCGGTGTAATTCAGTTCGATGCCCCGCGCGGCCATCACGGGCTGCAATTGCTTGAATCGATCCGCAGGCTTGTGATGGCCGTCGTCGCCGAGAAAGAGCGCGCGGATGAGCTGGGAGTGATGCACATCTGCGCCGGCTGCCGGCAAAAGCGAAAGAGCCAGGAGTGCAACCGTGGTTGACCATCGGAGCAACGTACGTGAGTTCATAAGTAGGTAGTGCGATGAGTCAGGAAAATGCGTTGGATTTTCGATCAGGGAACCTTCGCACCTTGAGTCAGAGTCTTGCGCCGATAAACTTTATCACTGCTGCAGGCGAAGATGTAGCTGTTGCCGGGACCGGCGAAGGCGCAGCTCACGGTGCCTTTCTCCTGCGGGCGCGGCACGACGCCTCCCATGCGTCCACCGGCATCAAACATCTGGATGCCGAGATGGCTGGTGATCCAGTAACGGCTCTGGCTGTCGGTGGTCATGCCGTCGCCGCCACTGTCTGCCCTGCCGGCGGGGACTCGGATAGCCATGTTCTTCTCGCCGCCGCGAAGGCTGCCGTCATTTTCATTGATGAGATAACTCCACGCGTTCGTGCCGCCGTATTCACTAACGATCAACATTTGCTGATCAGCACTCAATGAGATGCCGTTCGGCTTGTTGATCCCACCCGCTGCCGGAGCCGGGCGCGACATTCCACGAGCGCTGATCGGAACCTTCACGACGTGGCCGGCGCCGGTATCGGTGAAATAAATGTAGCCAGCCTTCGAGACGATCAGATCATTCGGCACCACATCGACGGCCACCGTCTCGATTTGCTTCGTCGCGGGATCAATGACGATGATGCGTTTCTTGTCCTTGTTGTCGCCGCTGAGTTCGCCCTGGACGCAGGCGTAGAGTTTGCCATCGGGACCGAACTTCATGCCGCTGACCTTGGGGCCGTTTTCCAGCCATGCGACGGGTTTGGTTTCGTTCACCGCAACGCGGTAGAGAATCCCCTTGGGCAGATCACTGAAGTAGAAATTGCCTTGCGCATCCCCACACGCGGCATCGGTGAAGCCGTAACCTTCGCCGATGAGTTCCCAGTCGCCCGGTTTGCCGCCGTCGGTGAAAACCTTGGAGAGCGCTTCATCACCGGCCAGATTGTCTTTCGTCAATGGCTTCGGGAGCTGCGCGAGACTGGGACGCCAGAGCCAGCGAAGTGAATCGGGCAGTATGGCGCCGCCGTGTTTGCCGTTGTGGGCGCCGTCGCCCAGCTCAAACTTGAAATCGTAACCGGAGAACGCGAGCGAGCTGGCCATTTCCTGATTTGCCAGCGGCCAGTTGCCGTGAAGGTTGTTGAGGTCATTGCTGCCGTCCTGAAGGAAGACGCGGATGGGTTTGCGCTCGGTCTTGCGGAGAAGCGCCGGATAGGCGTGACCTCCCCGGATGTTGGTGAAGCTGCCGATCTGCGAGAGAACCTTGCGAAAGAAATTTGGCCGCTCCCATGCGACGGTGAAGGCGCAGATCGCGCCGCTGCTCATGCCGCCAATGGCGCGCAACTCAGGGTCGTCGGTGAATTTCACATTAAACCTGGCGGCGACGAACGGAAGTAATTCATCGATGAGGAACTTCGCATAAGCGTCGCCGAGGGAATCGTATTCGAAGCTGCGATTGCTCGATCCGGCGGCGGGTGGTGTGTTCGTTCCGCGCTGGCCGGGATTGATGAAGACGCCGATCGTGACTGGCATCTCGCCTTTGGCGATGAGGTTGTCGAAGACGATGGGCACCCGTTGCTGGCCCGTTTCATTGACGTAAGTGCGACCGTCCTGAAAAACCATCAGCGCGGCGGGTTTGGCGGCGTCATACTGAGCCGGGATGTAGATCCAGCCATCGCGCGATGTTTCGGGGAAGACTTTGGATTGGGTGAACTGAAATTGTTCGACACGGCCCTTCGGCACACCGGCGGCGCGCTCGGTGGAGTCTGGGCCAAGTTTGTAGTCATCCACGGCTTGAGTGGTGATGGACACAAGTGGCAATGCAACAAGGAGGAGTCGAAGACAAAGAGCGATGGATTTATTCATGATTCTGTTCCCAGATTTGGGGTTTGGCTGGCATGGCGGGGATGTAATCCGATCCTCCTGGAAATGACAACTGCCTGGATTGGGCATCGGGGTATTTCCGAAACCACGCCGGCGCCTCCCGAAGCCCTCAACGGTTCATCCTGAAATCAGCAGTTGATTTGAACAGAAGGTAACGAAGGAAACTAAGTAGGAAATATTCGGCAGGATTTTCCCGGTCTCCCGGACTGCACTGACAGGATGAGCCCGGATCGCCCGGAAATGTCTGTCGAAGTTGCTGCCCCTTCGTTTTCTTTGTTTCCTTCTGTGAATCCGAACATCCGTTTTTAGGTTCATGGCTCCGATGAGCATCCAAAGTTGCAGGTGGAAGCCCTCCACGAACCAAAGGGGTGGGGACAGCTTGTCCCCATGCCTGATGGTTCAGAGCTTGCCGAGAAAGCGGGGACGAGCCGTCCCCGCCCCTGGTGTATGGTTTCAACTCTCGAGGTTCATTCAAAACCGTAGCAGCGAACGTCAGTTTGCTCTGACTTTCAGAATGTTTGAGCCGACTCACGACGGCTGCTACGGAGTTTTGAAAGAGTCTCGCTCGTCTAATTTTTTGAGGTCCTCACTCCCCGTAAACCTCATCTCCCCATCCCTCCTCCGCGCCTGAAGGAGGAGTGGGTGCTTGAAGGACACGAGAGGAGGAGCTTGCTTGGGAAGGATGTCTTGAACCGTGTAAGATGGGTAAGGCTCGGTGTCCTCACCGTGCCACGGCGCTAGCGGGGATGTGGCAATCTCCTGCACCGTTCGTGGCAGGCTGAGATGCCGGCCTCAATTCTTGCATTCCTCGATCCGTGATACAAGTTGCGGCTAGATTTTGGTTCAACGAACAGGGTGTTCCTCGTGAGTAATCGTCACTTGCCGCCACAGCTCACCGAGATACGTTTCCTGGGTTAGGCGTTTCAACGCGCCTCGTGTGAACGAATGAAGAAGAAAACTATTAGAAATCATGAAAACCAAGGTTATTGCGATAATCACTATGTTGACGACTGCATTCATAGGAAGTGTGGATGCTCAGATTCAGACGATCATGTCCACCGGGGTTACACCCTTGAACATTGCCATACCACCGGGTCAAGTGATGCAAGTAATCAATTTCACTTCCGACGGAGCTCAAAACGGGACGCTCAAGCTCACGAAAGGAGCTACAAGTCAGACTGTACTTCGAAGCATCATTCCTGGATCCGCCTCCCCAGTCTCAAGCGAGGCTTATTTTGCCGGGCCAGCAACGGCAACGATTGCAGGAAATTTTTCTGACTCAAAGCTGTGCCTTTCTTATCGATTGTCAGATAAGGGCGGGCGAAATAATAACTTGAGCAAATGTTAGTTAACGGGGTTCGATGACATAGTTCCATTCCCCGTGGAACTTCGCTGGCGTGATATGGACGCGAGCCAGTTCATCGTCCGAGACGCTCACTCCAGTTTCATA
>SXGS01444691.1_pt1 | contig 66761 bp, 50 predicted proteins | sample 3174681 | NCBI WGS metagenome assembly SXGS01 (sample SAMN11356861, study PRJNA531348) | freshwater metagenome | isolation source: freshwater sample F1-80 | place: China: Fuxian Lake, Yuxi | collected 2017-12-25
CCGCTCGCCATAAACATCTCATTTGAGGCCGCGTGGAGTATAAGCCGCACAGACACGGCAACTCGAAGGTCAGAGCCGTTCACAAGTGGTGCCATGCTCGATGATGACTCACGAGCCGTTCTACACAGCGACTTTCACGACGACTTTTCGAACGGCCGCCGGTTGGCCATCAATGGCGGAGCCGGGAATATGGCCGTCTTCAGGAAAGAAAATCGTGAAACTCCCGGCCGGGACCGTCACGAAACATCCGCTGCCATTGAATAGCGCGTAATCGACCTGCTCATCGTACGGCTTCTTGACCGTCAACGTTTTGATGTTCGCGTAGCCCATCTCCTCGACTCCAGCAGCGACGAATTGCACGTCGATGTATTTTCGATGCGCCTCCCAAACTCCCTGGTCACGAGTCTTCGTTGTGTTGTCCTGCACGAGCGCGTAGACCTGCTCGCCTTGAATCGGAATCTTCCCAACGGGCAATTTGGTGCAGTCGTTCTCTTTCAGATACTTCAGCGCCGTCACGATCCGTTCGCCGAGCACGAAGTAACGAGCCGCGTTGTCCAACGTGTCGATGATCATTCGACGAACCTCTTTGAATTCTCTGTCGAGGAATTCGGTTTCGAGTGAGGGAGTGTCTCTGGCGAGGCATGCCAAGTTCTATTTTTCAGATTGCTTGGCCTCGATGCGAAGAATCTGCGTTCGCGTGCGGATGAAGAGACCGCCTTCGGCGATGGCGGGTGTGGCGATGATGCTCTCACCGACATCATTGACGGCAAGCTCCTCGTAGTCCGCCGCGTTCTTGAGGACCGCGACGTTGCCATTCTCGCTGGCGAGATAGATCTTGCCGTCGCCGAAAATGGGGGACGCAAAGTAGCCGCCGCCGCTTCCGATTCGTTTGGGGCTGCGCACCGGTTCTCCCCGTTTCGTGTCGAAGACGGTGCTGATGCCACCCTCTTTGACCAGAAACATCCGGCCGTCGGAAACGAATGGCGAGACGATGTGATCGGTGTTCTTCGTCTTGTGTTTCCACAAAAGATGCGTCTTCGTGACGTCCCCTTGGCCACCGCCACGAACCGCCAGAATGAACTGCTCGGCGGCAGCGTCGCCGCTCACTTTGAAATCGGCTCCGGCAAAGTTGTCGGGATGCAGGAAGGCCACATCCAATTCGCGTCCTTCGAGGAACCCGTCTTTGTTGAGGTCGCCACGGTCAAACGTCTTCTTAAAGAACGCCTCCGGGATCGGCTGCTTACCGACGAACTTCTGGATCTCGGCCTTGTCGAGCTTGTTGTCGTTGTTGCCGGCCTTCTCGTCGCGGTCCACGGACGCCAGCCATTGATTGGCGATCGCGCCACTTTGCACCGAGATGTAAATCACTCCGTCGATACAAACCGGCGTCGTCTTGATGTTTCGCAGCATGACCTTCGCAAACCATCGACGCTTACCAGACTGAGGGTCATAGCCGATCAACCGGCCGGTCCCCGCGACGACGATTTCGTCGCGGCCATCCACCGTGTTGACGACCGGATGCGAGTAATTCACTGCCATGTCGAGCCGCTCGTCCTTCCATCGCAACTTGCCGGTGGCTTTGTCGAAGGCATAGAAGGCGGGGTTGAGATCGTCGTCCTGACAGAACAGAACCAAGTCGCGATACAGCACCGGCGACATCCCCGGCCCCCACTTGAAGACGAAGAATGGAGTCGGGAGTTTCTGCTGCCAAACATCCTTGCCCGTTTGAGCATCGACGGTCAGCAGGCCCAGCGTGCTGAAGTAGAAGTAGACTCGGTCGGCATCAGCGGCGGGAGTGGCGCTGGCCTGACTGTTTGTCGCATGAACTTCGGCGAGCGGTCCGGTCGCCCAATCGCGTTGCCACAACTTCTTGCCGGTGGCGGCATCGAATGCGAACAGGCTGACGGTTTCGTCGGCGGTCATGCCACTCACGAACACTCGCCCCGCTGAGACGACCGCACCGCCGACACCGTCACCCACTTTGGCCGACCAGCGAACGTTTTCCGTGGCCGAAAACTTCACCGGAAGCGGCTTGGTTCCCGTAGACAGGCCCGTGCAATTCGGTCCCCGAAACTGCGGCCAGTCGTCGCCTTGGGCAATCACCGGAAAGATCGCGGATGCCAGCAGAATGCCGACTGGGATGAAGCTCCTCAACAGAGCCTTCAGTCCTGAACAATCCTGAGAACAATCGCTGCGGCTCATCTCGGTCATCTGAACTCTCCCGTGAATTGAATCTGTCATCGTCCCGCACAGGAGAGCCGTCCTACGGCAGTCTCCAGCGGACAACTTCCAAGTGGGTTTTTCCATCTTCGCCTCGGTACGAATACGACGTGACGAGCACACCGTCATCGAGTTGCACGGTCGGGCCGAAGCCGCCCCCCTGATCCTTGCCGACGGGCGTTCGCGTGTCGAGCATCAGACGATCGCGAGCAAAATCGAATTCAAATCCGTCGTCCGTTTCGCGGCCGGGGATCGCGCGCACTCCGAGCGGCGGCTTGAGATCACGAACCGTGAATGTCAGCAGCAGCCGCTTGTCGTGTAGCCGCAGCAGCGACATGTACATCTCGCCGTAGTCGCCGAAATCGCGGATGCGGTCGAAAGTTTTTCCACGGTCGGCTGACGAGAACAAAATGAAGTGATCGGCTTGATCGTTTCCCGCTTTGATCGGCCGATCTTTGATCGGCATTTCGTTGCTATCGACTCGGACCAACGCCCAGACCTTGCCGGATCGAGCCTGCCACAGCCAGGTCTCGCCGCCGAAGAAGCCGTATTGGCTTTTGAAATCGCGAGGCTCGCACTTCTGCGACTTGTCCCAAGTCTGCCCGCCGTCGGTCGAGCGCCAGACGAAATACGGACCGCCCCCGCCGTCGTAATCGACACCCAGCAGCAGCAAGCCGTCCGCCATCTCCAGCACATTGCGAGTCGTGTGATTGCTGGCCTTCGGCTTGATCTGCTCCGATTCGACGCGCGTCGATTGCCACGTCCGGCCGCCGTCGGTCGAGCGATGCAGGAAACCGGTCGTGTAGCCCCACTCGTTCCGCACGTCCTGCGCCAACAGGTGACCAGTGATGAAGATCGTGCCGTTCTTGAGCACCGTCAGGTACGGCTCGCGGCCGAGCAAATCGAGCCGTTGCGGACCGGACCATGTGCGGCCGCCATCCGACGACCGAAACAGCAACGTCTGTTCGAGCACCTTGTTGCCATCTCGCTTGTGCTGATGAAACGCGGTCAGCAGCAATTCGCCACTGGGCAACTTCGCGAGACAAGGCTTGTAGTCATCCACTTCGCCGAGCGGAATCCGCTCGCAGGCGAGCTTGTCTGTCATCAGCGATTTTCGATTCGCGATGGCAATGTCTTGACTCGCCAAGCGGAACGAGTCCATGACGATCGACTGATCGGCCTTGCCGTAGGCATCGTCACCACCGACGTGCCCGAAGACGAAGATGCGACCATCCTTCGTTTGCACCGAGCGGGGATAATAAGCCGTGCCAGGGAGGTCGAGTTTGTGCCAAGTCTGGCCCGCGTCACTGGTCCAATGGATGCCGCTGGTCGCCACGTGCAGGATCGGACCTTCGCGCGTTGCAAGCAGTTCCGGCTGACCGCTGTGCGGCAGGACCGATGGGCCAGCCTGCTGCGCGATCCAGGTGTCGCCCGATTTCTTGAGCGTGCTCTGCCAACGTTTGGCATCGCTCGCGCGCCGGAAAACGCACAGCAAATCACCGTTTGTGAGTTCCGCGATGTCGAACTCTTCGGTCCAGCCGCCACGCTGTTCAACGAGAGTCGCAGCCACCGGCCCTTTCCAGGTGCGGCCTTGATCGGACGAGACCAGCAGCGCCGGTTCGACCTGTGCACTGAATTCCGCTCGCGTCTGGCTACCGGCTGCCGCCTGCGCCACGCCGGCCAGCAGGACGATCCGGCCGTCGCGCAAAACACGAATTCGGCGCGGCCAGCTCGAATACTTCGCTGCATCGAGCGGCAATTCCGGCTTACCCCACGTCTTCGTGCCGTCGCTGGATCGCTGCAAGAAACCTGTCTGCGGCAAGTCTGGATCGTAGGGCAGATAGAATCCGAACACGCCGCGCAACACGGTGCCGTCAGCCAGTGCCGTCTGCGCCTCATTGGTGACGCCGTTCATGCACGACTTGAAAGGATCGGCACTCACCTGCTGCCATGTCTTCCCCGCATCAGTCGAGCGGAGGTGGACGTTTTGCAGATCCAGCCCGGTCATGTCGTAGCCTGGGTGCCCCGGCGGAGGCCATGTCAGTCGGTGCTGTACTTCTTTGGGTGCCTGTGGTCGTCCCTCGATCGGTCCGGTCGCCTGAGTGAAGCTGACCATCAGGCTGCCGTCCGGCATCGTCCAAGCACCGACCCAACTCGTGAAGCCGGGCTTTTGCGGCGAGTGATAAATCGTCTGGCGTTGGTATTCGCCCGCGGAGAACTCGTCGGCCTTGGCGGTCGCGAGCAGTGCGAAGCCAGCCACGACCAGCAAAGACATTAAAATCCGTCGCAAGTTTGCCGTTCTCATAGCAGTTCCTGAATCGGTCGGCCGCTGCCGACGATGCTGGTGGGGCGGCCGCTGGAGTCTTCGTAGTGTGTGTCGAGCGGAATGCCGAGCGTCTGATAGATCGTCGCCAGCAGATCGAGCGGCGTGACGAGTCGCTCCTGAACACCTCCGCCCCATTTCTCGCTCGCCCCGACGATGCGCCCCCCCTGAAGGCCGCCGCCGGCCAGCAGCACGCTGAAGCAATCTGACCAGTGATCGCGGCCCGCGTGACCGTTCATGCGCGGAGTACGGCCGAACTCACCAGCACAGTAAATGATGACATCGTCCAGCAAGCCCCGCGCATCGAGGTCTTCGATCAGCGTCGCAATCGCACGATCCAACGGCGGCAAATGTTCGTCCAGCCCTTTCTCGATGTCGTTGTGATGATCCCAGTTCCCGGTGTTGATGTTCACGCAGCGAGCACCCGCTTCGACCAATCGCCGAGCCAGCAAGGCACTCTGACCGTACCGGTGCCGGCCGTACTGATCGCGCACCTTCGGATCTTCCGCGTTGAGGTTGAATGCCGCACGCATCCGTTCCCCGGCAACCATCTCCAGTGCTTGCTGCTTGAACGTGTCGAGTCCCTCCATCACGCCGGTCTCGTCGATATCGCGACGGAGCGTGTCAAAGGTTTTGAGCAACGCGCGTCGCGAATCGACGCTGCGGGCCGTGAGTCCGCTCGGCAGCGATAAGTTTGGGACCTTAAACTCCTTGGCGTTGGGATCGGCTCCCACCTCGAACGGATTGAACGCCTTGCCGAGATAGACTGCCCCCTGATACCCAAACGATTCCGATTTCGGGATGGTCACATAGGCGGGCATCGGCGGCTGACGCGACCCGAGAGAACGCGCGATGACCGAACCCAACGACGGTTTCTGTGCGGCATTGCGAGCCAGCGTCGGACCGAAGTAACCGGTCTGCACCCAGTGAGCCGACGGGGCGTGAATTCCATTCTCGTGATGCACCGAGCGAACGATCGACACCCGGTCCATGACCTTCGCTTGAAGCGGCAACCGTTCGCTCAGCACGATGCCCGGCACGTTGGTGCCAATCGGTCGATACATGCCTCGGTACTCGGCCGGCGCATCGGGCTTCACGTCGAAGCTGTCTTGCTGGCTGACTCCGCCGTCCGTCCAGAAGATGATCAGCGATTTTTTGCTGTTGCTCGTGGGGGGTCCCGCTTCCGCTGCTTGAGATTCTAGTCGCAACAGATCGGCAAGCCCTAAGCCCAGCAGCGGGGCACCGATTTGCAGAAAGCTTCGGCGCGTGACGCCGGAGCAGTTCTGGAATGAGTGGCCGTCGATTCGCAACATGACAGGGACTCCGGGCAGATCAGTGATTGAACAGGAACTCATTCGTCGCCAGCAGCGACCACAGCAGCGAGCGGCAGGCTTCCGCTCGATCAGGTTCAGCGGCAAGGAAATCGACAGCAGCCTTCAGCTCTTCCGGTCGTGGTCGTCGGGCCATCGCTCGGAGAAACACTTCGCTCGCGAGTTCGGCGTGTGACTTGTCGCTGGCGGCGAGTCGCTCCGCGTAGCCGGTCTTCTCAGTCAGCTTGCGTTGGATCTCCGCCGAGTTCACCAGTTCCAGCGCCTGCGTCAGCGCCGGGGAATCGACTCGTTCGCATTCGCAGGCCGACATCCGCGCCGGTCGGCCGAAGACATCCAGAAAATGTGCGGCCACGTTTTCGTCGGGCAGTTCGATCGCGCGAGTGCCAGCGGCGACGCCTGGAAAGTTCGTCGGCACATCCAGGACTTGGCTGATGCCGTCGAGCAGCACCTCGGCCGTCACTCGCCGAGGATAGAACCGAGCGAACGTCTGTGTGTCGCCAGCATTACCCGGATGAGGAGTCGATTCCAAACCGTAGGCGTAGCTGCTGGTGATGACCCGGATGAGATGCTTCACGTCGAAGCCGCTGGCGATGAAGTCTTGAGCCAGCGCGTCGAGTAGTTCGGAGTTGCTCGGCGGATTCGTGCTGCGAGCGTCATCGATCGGGTGGACGATGCCGCGGCCGAGGAAGTGAGCCCACATCCGATTGGCCATCGTGCGGGCGAAAAACGGATTGTCGGCACTGGTCATCCACCGTGCGAGACTGTTGCGCGGATCATCGTGCAGGCCGAGCGAGAACTCCTTCCCGCCGAGCGGTCTTGGCCTCAGGATTTCGCCGGTGCGCGGATGCAACACGTCGCCGCGTTCCTTGAGGAAAATGATCTCGTCGGTCGGGACTTCGGCATCCGCGAAACCTCCCTTGCGGCCGACGCGAGAGAAGACTGCGGCCAAGCCGAAATAGTCCGATTGGCTCCATCGTTCCGTCGGGTGATGATGACACTGAGCACACTGCACACGGACTCCGAGAAACGCCTGGGAGACGGACTCGACGTATTCCGGCGACTTCCGCACGGTGCGATACCAGATTGCCGGCGGGTTCTCGTTCTGGCTGCCGCTGGCGGTGATCAACTCAGACACAAACTGGTTGTACGGCTTGTTCGCCGCCAGCGAGTCACGAATCCACGCGGCGAAGAGCGTCGTCCCCGCGCGCTGCTTGCTGGTCGAATAGCCGGCCCCGCGATTCTGCAAGATGTCGGCCCACTTGAGCGCGAAATAGCTGGCGTACTCCGGTCTCTCCAACAGACGGTCGATCAACCGCGAGCGTTTATCGAGGCGAGTGTCGGCGAGATACTCGGCAACTTCCTCGTTTGTCGGCAGCGAACCGCAAATGTCGATCGTCACGCGGCGAAGGAACGTCGCATCATCGGCCGGCGCGGACGGGACGACTCCCAGCCGCCGCCACTGCCGCTGCAAGTGGCGGTCGAATGAAGCCGCTCCGAGTTTCGGTTCCAACAGATCAAGCTGTTGCTGAGCGGCCGCCATCTTCACCGGATCGCTGGCGAACGGGACCGCCGCATGAAACGTGGCGATCTGCTCGCCGAACCGAGCCATCACTGACACGAGTCCGTGTTGCGAACTGGTCTTCACCAACCCGTCTGCCTCGACGGACGCGATGTTCGGCTCGTTGGATTGGTACACGGCCTGCCGAGTCACTTCGCGCGACGTCCCATCGGAAAAGAACGCCACGACGCGCAGTGGCTGAGACGAGTTGGTCGCGAGGACTTGCTCGCGAGGCGAAAGCTCAATGCGCACCAGTTTCGGATCGTCTTCTCGCGGTGCTGTCGCTCCTTGAGCGATCCAGTTGCGCAGAATCCGGTAGTCGTCACTGGACTCGTCCAGCCGCCGACCGCCGCCATGTGGCACACGGGACGTCGCCTTGAGCAACAGCAAGCTGCGATCCGGGTCAGCGAGAGACAGCCGACGTCCTCGAGCGTCGGTGACGAGCGCGTCGTAATCCACCTCCGGCTCGAACCCGAACAGCGAGAGCTTGAAACCGTTCTGTCCGGTCGCCTTGCCGTGACAGCCGCCACTGTCGCATCCAAGCTTGGTCAGGATCGGCACGACGTCGGTTCCGAAACGAACAACGGATCCAGTTGGCTCTGCTGCGACGACTTCGCCCGACAACATCACGAAGGCACCAAGGGAAACCACGGCCCATTTGGTCGCTCTTTGTGCCTTCGTGTCTTTGTGTGAGATTTGTTCGATCACTCCAAAATCTCCAACGGAAAAAAACTGCTGCCGAAATAGGTTGGTTCATCTTCGACGACACCGACCGTGAACAGTCGCAGGAATTGCTGTCGGCCCAGTGGGGCGTCGTCGTTGATGACAATTTGCAGAGTTCCCTTGTCCGTCTGACCGGTGAATGTTTCGCCTCGTCCACGCAGGCCAACGACGTCCGTCACGCGACCGGGAGCGGCCAGTTCCGTGTGCATCTTGCCAATGAATCCGTTGAGTCGCTTCGCCGAGTAGCTCAGTTTGATCGTGTCGCCTCGTTTGGCTTGCGTCACCGCGAACGGATCGACTTCCACAAGGATCGCTGTGGGTTGCACGTCGAACGTGACGGGGTTGCTGACGACCGCGACCGTCTCCGTTTTCTTGTCGGGAGTGGGGACCGTGGTCTCGGCACGGACAACCAGCGAGTAACGTCCGACAGGCATCGTCGGCGGCAGGTGGAAACTGAGATATCCCTTTTGCTGTCCGGCCGGGATGACGGTCGTTTGATTGTGGATCGAATCCGGAAGCCCCGCGCCAATCATTTTGACTGGAGCCTGATGACCGGTGTCGCGCCGCTCGATGTGGATGGCAACGTCGAGCACTCCGCCCGGCGAGTGCTTCGGAGAAAGCTTGCCGTAGAGATGATGGTCCAGCGTCTCGTGCGCATCGGCCGTGATTCGCAACGGCGCTTCGCCGGCGACCGCGATCGGGATTTGCGAAGTGATGCGCCCCCATCCGTTCGGCGTTCCGGATCGGACGATCGTGCCGCCGCGCACCGGGTGACTCTTCCGTGCAGACTCTTCCGTGACGCCTTCCAGTTTCAATTCGCCGAAGAGAGCCGACGCATTTCGATCGGCCGAAACAACCAATGTCGTCCCATCCACACCGGGGCCGAACCAGACGTCGGAGCATTCGATTCCCGCTGGGAGATCCTTGGCGGAAACGTGAATCGCTCCTTCGCAGCCTCGCTGCCGAAACACGAACAGATCGAGCACCTCGCGTCCGCCGCGCCGCACGTTCAAGCCGGCGAAGTCGTCGCGACGCGGAACGGCCACGAGTTGAAAATCGGGTTCCTCACGACGAATGCTCAGCCGATAGGTCCGGCGCGGATCGGCTTGCAGTCCGCCAATCAGATTTCGGATCGCCACCAAGTAGCGGCCATCCGCCGGACAGACCCACCGACCTGCCGGATCGAGATGAGACGTCGGGAATCCACCACCGATGTTTCGTAATTCATCGCCGAACTGCGCCAGTTCCTGCTGACCCGATGGGTCAAGCACGCTGATCTGCAAATCGACCGGAGCTTGCAGCCGTTGTCCGATCGCCTCGATGAAAAACACTTCGCCGCGCCGAGCGGGAATCGCAAACCAATCTCGTTCGTCACCGGCTACCAGTTGTCCGCTCACTTCGCACGGAACGATGACCTCCTGCGCTGACGACGGCGAGTGATTGCCGTCTTGGTTCATCGTCACCGGCACGTCGGTCAAACCGATGACCACTGGCGCGTGACTGCCGGGAATCTGGTAGGCGAATCCTTCGAGCATCGCTTGCGACGGCTGCAATCTCACGGGCAATGGCCAGGACGGTTCAGCGAGCGACGCGGGGATGTCCGCATCCAGGCGATCGAACAAATCATCCGGCGAGCGGGGCGGCGTCAGCCCCCCGGTGGTTGCGAGGGCCGTTGACGACCGGGGGGCTGACGCCGTCCCGCTCGCCTGGGCCAAGTTCCAGCCGTACAGCGAGACGCGCGACGCCTTGCCACGTTCGATGACGCTGGGTACAGAGAACGCGACGCGCGGGCCGGTGTCGATGTCGAGCCGATAGTAGTGCTCAGCGCTTCCCGACGAAGTCAGATCCTGAACCTTCACGATGTAGAAGCCGTCGGCTGGAACACGAAAGTCGATCAGTGGGTCGATGCCGAAGTAACCGCGATTCACCGCGAGTCGTTTTCCCGTCGCGTCGAAGATCTCCAGTACCGCACGCAATCGGGAGTCGATCCGCTCTGCCAAGCATTCGACGATGACACGCTGTCCCTGTTTCGCTTCGAAGCGGAAGTGATCCGAGTCGCCGGCTTTGTCGAGTCGCCCGTTGATCACGACATCCAGCGGGACCAACATCGCCGCTGACACCGTTTCGTTTGGCTCGGTCTCCAATTGCTCCCTTCGATTGCCAATTGCAAACGTCCTCGGCGAACTGACGCCGTTGTCGCCGACGGCCCACAAGTCGCACAGTCCCGGCGGTGTGTCTGCCGGAATCGTCAGTCGCATGCGGCTGGGATCCAATCTCTCACAGCGGACGCCGGGGACATTGCAATGCAGAGTCCGCAGTCCTTGCAGGTTCGTGCCGCTGACCGTCACTTCCACCGACTGCCCAACCTGCCCGCCTGTGGGGAAGACCGTGTTCAGCACCGGGGGCACCTGTCCGAAAGCCGAGCGCCCAGCGAACGTCGCCAAGCACACGGCGACGGGCAGCAGCACTTCGCGGTATCGGCTGCGAACAATCATCAACAACTCCCAGAGCGACATCAAAATAATGCAACGGTCACCCTCGCCCCAATATATCGACCTTTGTTGATGCACCGATAGTTCCGAGCGGAAAGACCGAGTTTGGCGGGCCGGGCTTCTGGCCGGTTGTATGAATCCTTCCGTCCGATTTCTTCTCGGCATGACAAGAGTTGACGCAGTCAGGCAACGTCCGGCAATCCAAACGGCGAACGATATTTCTTGCCCAGGAGTTGGTTGGCCTCTTCGCAGTCGACAAAACGCTCAGACTTGGGATCGAAATCGAGCCGGCCGCGAGTGCGAAGCGCGATCTCTCCCAGATGTACCAGTGCGCAACTGCGATGCGCGACCGCCGCCGAGGCGCGCGTCGGCGTCCGTTTGCGAACGGCATTGAGGAACTCGGCCATGTGTTCGGCGTAGCCGCGCTCACCGCGCAGTTCTTTCCCTTCAGTTGGCCCGGGAGTTCCCTTCGGTCCTTGAAAGACACTGAACGCTCCGCGGCGCGAGAAGATCATGTAGCCCTCGGTACCGTAAAACACGTTGCCGTTGTCGAAGCCATGCAGGCCGTAGGCGGTGAAGGGGTAGTTCTCGTAGATCAGCAGCCGACCGTCGGGGTACTCGTAGGTCACGTTCATGTTGTCCGGGTACTCGCTGGCGTGACCGTCGAGCAGCATCCGACCGCCGCGCGCGGTGATTTGCTTCGGCAATGTGTCGATGCCAAGTCCCCACGCGGCCATGTCGAGATCGTGAATCCCGTCATCGCCGATCTCGCCGTTGCCATAGTCGGAGAACATCCTCCACGTCTGATGAAAGCGATGCGGATTGAACGGTCGCTTCGGCGCTGGGCCGAGCCAGCGGTCGTAATCGACACCCGCCGGAGGCATCCCGTCCGGCAACGGCTTCTCGACCGTTCTGGTTTCCGCCGTCCACGCCCGAGCCACTTTCACTTGTCCGATGATTCCTTCCTTCAACAGCCGGCCAGCCTTTTCGGTGACTGGACTGCTGCGCATCTGGCTCCCTTGCTGGACGACTCGGCCGTATTTTCTCGCGGCGGCGATGATCAGCGGCCCCTCGTTGAAGACGTGCGAGATTGGCTTCTCGATGTAGCAGTCTTTCCCCGCCTGCATGGCGGCCAGCGCGATCGGAGCGTGCCAGTGATGCGGCGTCGCGATGATGAGCGCGTCGACATCTTTGTCGGCGATCAGGTCTTCGTAGCGTGCCGTCCGCTTCGGCGGTGCGGATTGGAAGTCGCGTGTGACGTGAGCATTCATCTTGTCGATCTGCGCGGGATCGACGTCGCAAAGCCACGCGATCGATACCGCTTCGCGCCGGCTGACGAGACCTTTGACATGGTTCGTCATGATGCCGCCGCAGCCGATGATTCCCAACCGAACTTTCGCTGGTTTGTCCTCGGCGAAGACAGGCACTCCGCCGAGTGCCGTCGCTGCTGCGACGATGGCCGCCGCTTCCGTGGAATGCTGCAAGAACTGACGCCGGTTGGTCTCGCGGTTCATGATTGGCTCCTGAGGTAATGGATGGGGCGTGATGAACCGTATTCTGATCAGCCTGTTGGAAAATGTAACCCGAAACGTGAGCGAGGCCTGGATGGCCCTGAATCGTGAATTCCTTGGTGCGCCCGCCCTCGCTGACGCTTCGAGTTACAAAGTGCGTCGTGCGCCCGCGAAGAATCGGCCGCGAAATCAGAAATTGACACGTTTTCAGCGGACTTCCATAATCCCGCCCCTTCTCAGATTGGCCAATTTTGCCTCGTCGTGCGCGAGGTGCGTGTCTTGCCGAACTTCTCGGCTCACCCAGGGAAAGGAATCCCGCGATGAGCGATCTTGCGAACCGCTCCAGTTTCAACACGGATGTTCCGTCGGTCGTGCTCGAAGACGTGCATGAGGTGCGGCTGCGCGGATTGGCTGCCGCGACCGCGTCGGCTCCGCGAGCGCAGGTCGATCTGTTCGTCCAGGCCAGCCAAGTTGCCGAGAACCTGCGTGCTCAAGTTGCCGAGCTGGAACGGCGCGAGCGAAATCTCAACGAACAACTTGCGCAATTTGATCGAGAACAACGGTCATTGCGACTGCGAGCCGCCAATGCCGAGGAAGAGGCGCGGTTGCGAGCCGAGCAGCTTGCACAACAGGAACATGAATTCTCCGAACGCTTTCAGCAGACCGAGCAAATTCTTGCCGAACTGAAACTGCGAGAACGCGAGTTGACGCAGGCCAATCAAACACTGGAGCAACAGCGGGCAACGCTGAAGCAGCGGTTGGAGCGTCAATGCGAAGTCGACAAAGCGGCGATGCAGCACTCGCAGGCGATGGCCGATGCGGAGCGCAAGCAACTGGCCGACGAGCGCGAGCGCATGGCCCGCGAGCAGCAAGCGATCCTCGAAGCGGTCAAGTCCGAGATCGACCAGGAAAAGGCAAGACTCCGCAAGGAATACGCGTGGGAGCTGGACGGCGAGATCGAACACTTCGGCAATCAGAAGGAAACGTGGTTCCAGCAGCAGGCCCAGGAACGCGAGCAACTTGCCGAGGACAAGCGAGTCCACGAAGAGGCGTTGCGGAAGTTGCAGGCCGAATGGGCCGAGCAGCGTCGCCAGCAGCAGTCGGATTTGGACGCAACGCGTCGCCAATTGGAACAACAACGTCAACATCTTCAGCGCGAACATGACGAGGCTCTGCGACGATTGCAATTGAATTGGGAAGCCGAACGACAACAGCTCCGCGTGCAATGGGCGGGTGAGCTCGACGAAGAGAAACACGCATTTGCCGAAGAACGAGCGACGTTCGAAGCAGGCCGCGATTCCGATCGATCTGTCATTCAACGCGATCGCGAATCGCACGATCGCTACGTTCAACAGTCGCTCACCGAATTGCAAAGCCAACGCAAGCAATGGGAGACTGACCTCCGCAAGCTGCGAGACGATCATTCTCAGCAACTGCGAACCGACGCCGTCGAGTTCGATCAACAGAAAACCGATTGGGAACGTCAACGAGCCGCTCAATGGGCACGACTGGGCGAAATGCAGCGTGAAATGGAGACGACTCAGCAGGAAATCGCGCGGTCGTGGCAGGCAGGACAAGCCGAGAACTTGCAGCGCTGTGAAGACCTCGACCGGCGTGAATTCCAACTGACGCGGTTCCGCCAGCGACTCGACGAACGCGAAGGGTCACTGGCCAGCGAAGCCGAAACGCTGCGACGTCTGCTGGCCGACCGCTCGCACGAAATTGTCTCTGAGCAAAGTCGACTCGACCGTGAACGGGCAGAGTTTGAGCAACAACGCCTGAGCGAGTCGTCGGCCATACAACAGCAGTCCGTACAGCGGGCTCTGGAAATTGAGAAACTCGAAGCCCGCCGTCAGCGGTTCGAGATGATGCGCGGCGAGTTGGAATGTTCCAATCGCCTCACGCTGGAATCGCGACTGGCGATGGAAGAAGCGTGGGCGGAACTCTTGCCGACCGTCGATCCCGAATTGAGTCGTCGTCGCATCGAGGCGGGGCGAGCGGCAATCGCCGAGCACTATCGCCGGCTGCGAGACGAACTCGAAGTCGATCGCCAGGAGATTCAACTCGAACGCATGCAGTTCCAGGATCAGGTCCGACGCCAGCAAGACCAACTGCGAGCCGAACGCGATCAGCAACCCGCCGTGCTGGCGATCCGCGAGGAACAAGTCCGCATCGCCGAGCAACGCCTCAAAGCCGAAGCCAAAGAATGGGAGCAACGCGAACTCCGCTGGCATTCGGCACGGGCCAACTGGTTGGAAGAGAAACTCGAAGCCGAGCGAATCATTCGCGGGTTGCTCGAGCAATTCGCGACGTCGCATCGGGACGAGGTCGTGTTGCCATTCGCGAAAGCGGCGTGAGCCACTTTGGAGTGCGACGACCAAAGTCGTCGCTTTCCAAAACGCCTCGATTGCGCCCCGAGATACAATCTTTGTCACTGACAAATGACAGCGTGTCGAAAAGCGGTGACTCTGGTCACCGCACTCCAAAGTTATCGCTGCATCTGTCCGAGGATCGCTTGTTCGAGATCGTCGTCCCGACCGAGGAGATACCAGCCAGACGGATTGCTCTGCCCAACAACGACGGTCAAGTTGCGTTCCAACGGAGTGTTCTTGCGAAAGGTCGCAGCCCCGGCCGTGTTCTCGGCAACGCCCGAAACGTCTTCCTTTTCTTTGAACGCTTCGACCCCGACCAGATAACCCCCTTCGACCGGCGTCAGGTCCACCTTCACCTTGCGGCGAATGGATTGCAGTGTGCTCTCCAACCGGCTGCCAACTCCAACCGAATCGGCATGCCATGGCTCCAACACGTTTGAGCCGACTCGATAGTCGGTTTCGATGACGCCATCCAGTCGGTTCTCGCGAGCGATTGGAAAGTGAAAATTGTGCAACACTTCAACCGCTCGCTCCCAGGCCGCGTGCTGCGAATTCGCCGGCACGAACACCGGATTCGACACGATCATCGGCCGCGACGACGCGCAGCCGGACAACAGTGTCAGCGCCAGCAACCACAACAGACCGTGAAATCGGACGACAGGCATGAGAGAACTCGCGCGGAAGAGGTGCTCGCGTGAGAGGGGAGGACTCGAAGGGGGCGGAAATGTCTCAGCAATCTCGAAACCGGTAAAGGCGAGTTTTACCGCGAGAGACCGAGGGTGTGACAAAAACTCTGAAACACTGTCCTGCCAGCATAGCGAATGGCCAACGTCTGAATTTCACATCGTGGCGCAGACCTCACCGATCGGTCGTTTGCCGACAACAAACGGCAGTAATATACTTGACTCACCAGTCATTTACAAGGCTGGCGGATAGTGTCGGCCGCTGATCGAAACTGGCCTACCGCTTCTTCGCCGCCTTCTTCTTCGCCGCCTGCCACTTCTTCTCGCGATCTTCAAGCACACCCTTGGGGACGGCGACCAGCTTCCGCATCGCTTGGTCGAATTCTGGGAGCGCTGAAAAGGCTTCTCGGCGCGACGTGCTCATTTGATGCCTTTGATTTTGCGGGTTGTTGTGGTATTTCTGACTACATAGACCGGCAATTGCTCGCGTTAGTCTGGTCAGCCTAAAATTCTCTCGAATTTGCACGTCTTGGCCGTATTCTGATTGGCCGCGAGACGTTTCCGATTTGGTTCATCATGGTTTTAACATCGCCAGAAAACGTGCTTGGAATCGGGCTTTACACGCCAGCAGAGGCGGCTTTGTATGCAAGGATCGCCCTTCCGACACTGACGCGATGGCTCTTTGGAGCAGGTGGCCAAGCAGTCGTCACATCAGAACTTGAAGGCGAGCGCATTGTAACCTTTCTGGACTTCGTTCAAGCAATGGCCGTCCGCTCGATTCGTATCACAAAGAAAGTCCCGCTTCAAAAGATCAGGGACGCCGTTAGTTTGGCTCAAGACGAATACCAAGTCCAATATCCGTTAGCAAAGAAGCACACGGTGTTTCTATTGGGCGACGACATCATCATCAATGTCGGAAACGAGGAAAGCAAACGTCTTGTTCAAGGCTCTGGAAAAAGGCGACGTAACCTCGTCATGAAAGAGGTTGCCGAGTTGTACATGAAGGACGTCGGATTTGACCCAGATGGATTGGCGAATCTCTACACCGCATACGAGTGGAGCGAGTTCGTAGTCAAAATGGACCCACGTTTGCGATTCGGGGAACCGTTGTTGCCAACGTGTGGATATTCGGCTCAAGCGCTATGGGAAGCGTCGATCGCCGAGGGAAGCATCGCCAACGCGGCCAAGGTGTATAAAGTCAAGGAGGGAGAGGTAGAGACAGCCTGCCGCTACATCGACCTAATCTCTCCAAAGACAGCAGCGTGACACCTCGCTTTATATTCGACGAATGCTTTGCGAAAGCGGCCATGATCGGACTTGGCGAGCTTCTAAAACCATTTCCTGATCCTCCCGAATTCCGCCACATTTCCGACTTTCAATTGGACGGGATACGCGACGAGATTTGGATTCCATCATTCGCCAAAGATGGATGGATAACGATCACGGGAGATGGTGGAAAAGCTGGCAGCAAAAAGGGACCGAAACTGCCAAGGGTCTGTCATGCCCACAAGATGACTCACGTTGTCCTTAGTCCACAACTTCACTGCCTGCCTGTAAAGAGAAAGATCCTCGCCATAGCGTCAGTCTGGGAGCAAATAGCCAAACTCGGCGAGGAACCTCCGGGATCGCGATTCTCGCTTCGGATGAATCAATCTCGCAGTGCAATTGTGTTGTTGAAAATTGAACTTGCTGAGGACGGCTTCCCAATTCCAAAACAACGGAATCGAGAGGCTACTTAGCCGTCTTTTTCGATGGTTTGCGACCCGGCCGGATCGCTGGCTTATCAGTAATTTTCACAGAGCTTTCGGTAGGTCAGGCGGCGTCCCACCACTCGGCCCATGACTTCCGCGAATCGCTCGCCGTCGTTCAGCTTGCGACCGTTGAACCGGCAGACTTGCTCGTCAACGTAGCGGAACAGTTGCCACGGCATGACGCTGATATAGGTGCCGTTTATGCACCGCTTGAGCAGAGACCAGAAGTTTTCCATTCCGTTCGTGTGAACGTCGCCGCGAACGTATTCCTTCGAGTGGTCAATCATCTCGTGGGTGAACTCGTCACCCAAACCGATGTAGCTCTTGAGTTCGTCGGTGTAGACGGTCGAACCGGATTCGACGTTCTCACGAATCGCCTTTTGCACCGCCGGACGTTTCCGGTTTCCGACAACTCCCGCGATGATCTTGCCGCCACGCTCAAGAACACCGTGAACGATCGCCTTACCACCCGCACCGCGTCCGGTGATCTTGCGGGCGCGGACGTCCTCGTGCATGTTCTTCGCCTTGCCGCCTACGAACGTCTCGTCGCTCTCAACAGTCCCCTTGAGCTTCACAATGCTGCCTTCTTGCATCGCGAGTCGGACCCGGTGAAGCATAAACCAAGCCGACTTCTGAGTGACCCCAAGAGCGCGGTGTAGTTCGTAGCTGCTGATTCCGTTCTTCGCGTTGACGATGCACCACACGGCCACGAACCACTTGTCGAGACCGAGTGGACTGTCTTCAAAGATCGTCCCGACCTTGTAGCTGAATTGCTTTTTGCAATCGCGACACTTCAGAATCTTGCGGGTTTCGAGTTTGTAGCAGTTCTTCCCGCCACACTTCGGGCAGTCGATCACACCGGCGGGCCATTTGATGCTGGACATGTACTCGTTGCAGACATCGAGGTCAGAGAAGAATTTGACGGCTTCAATCAGGGTTTTCGGTTGCATGATTCTCGCTCCGTTGGTTGGGACGCGAGAAGTTTACCCGTTTGTCGCTGGTGAGTCAAGTATATTATTGCCCAACAAACGTCAGAGGGAAAGGGTACGACGAATTGAGGGAGACGACGAATGTGCTCTCGTTCAATTCGTCGTCTCCCTCAATTCGTCGTACCCTTCTTTTTCCCAGATCATTTGTCGCACCCAACTTCCACTTCGATCGCCTGCTGTAACTCTTCGCGAAATGTCGACCGTTCGCTGAGCGTCGCGGCGATGGTCGGTTCGGCGAAAACTCGAACCCGCTTCACGAAGTCGTCGAACTGCGTTTTGGCGAGTGCCTCGACGACCGGCGAGACCCGATTGAGCGGCTGATACGTCCGCTCCTTCGGGTCGAAGATCGAGACATTGAACTCGACCTCGCGATGCGGCGGCGGTGCGTCGATCAAGATATCGACAGGCGAGAGACGCCGGCCAAGCGTGCTCGACAGCGACTCGCACAACCGCTGGCCGACGCGGACGAGGAAGTCGTACGGCCGGCCGGCGAGCTGCGAGTACAAGTCAGGATGCAGCGTGTGCGTCAGCTCGATCACTCGCTTGAACAGCCGCCGCTTTGGTCCGAAGACACCCTCGGTCAGCGGTTCGCATTCGGTGCCGCGCGCCGCATGTCTCAGCTCGCGGATCGTTTCCGATTCGGTCTGCTCGAAGAACGCTCGCAGGTCGAAGCGGTTTCGTAATTCGAAGAAGCTGCGAGCGAACATCGCGGTCGCCGAGCGCACCGCGTGATGCCAATAGACCTCGCTGAACATGACGTACCGGGCAAAGACCATCAGCTCCGCTGCCGTCTTGCCTTTCGTGCTCAGGGCGAGTCCGTCTCTGGCCTCGTTGACGAGCAATGATTGCATGAGTCGCTGTTTGTCGAAGTGCCGACCGTACGGGACGCCGCAGTGCAGGCTGTCGCGGTCGAGGTAGTCCATCTTGTCGATGTCGATCGGCCCCGACAGCACCGACCGCATCAACCGCAGCGGTTGCGAATCGGTCATCGGTTCGAGCACGTCGAGCACTTCCGCCGGATCGATCTGCCATTCGGTTCGCAACACCTGAGCCAGCTCGCGATGCGGCTTCAGAAACTCGGCGGCGAAGGCTTCGTGGTGCTGCAACTCCGGCAAGTCCATATCTTCGATCGGGTGGCAGAAGGGCCAGTGGCCAAGATCGTGCAGCAGCGCGGAAACCATCAACACTTCCGCTCGATGTGAATCGACGACGTCCGCGAATCGGGGATCGCGGCCCAACTGCCACAGATATTTCAGCGAGTTGAGGAACACGCCGAGCGCGTGCTCGAACCGCGTGTGCGTCGCTCCAGGATACACTTTCGAGGCCAAGCCCAACTGCGAGATGTGAGCCAGCCGCTGAAACTCCGGCGTATCGACGATCGCTCGGACTCGCGGCGTAAACGGCACATCCAGCTCGACCGGAATGCGCACGAGGCCACGTCCGGCCTCGAGATTCATCAACTCCGGAATGTGGCTGTAGGGGTGTGGCATGCTTCATCGGACTCCGTTTAGGCAAGCTACATTGGCGACATTCCTGCCGCCACTATGATGCCTGCATGAATTCGGCCACAACCATTTCACGACGACTGATCGCTTCGATCCTCTGCGTGTTCGGAGGAATCGTCGCGCAGACTCTGAGCAGCCAGACAATCCTTGGCTCCGAATCGCTCGCGGCGAATTTCTTCAGCCGCGAACTGTGGCAAGCGCAGGTCAAACGGCTGGGTGAGTGGATCCAAAATGACAACTCTGCCGGAATGTCGGGTGACGTGATCCAGCAGGCCATCCTTGCCGAAGTCCATTTCTTCCCGCTGTTCTGCGTGTGGTCTGTGATCGCCGGAGTCGGCGTGACGCTCGCGGCTCGTCTGATTCGCCAACATCACCGTTCGACCTGGAGTGACTCGTTCATCACGGCCGGGTTCGCCTGCGGCTGGTGGTGGCTGATGGGTGTGTGGGAACTGGCTGGTTTGTTGGCCTTCGTCTTCAATCTGCCCTTCCTCGCACAATTGCAGTTCGTCACGCCGCAATTCTGGCAAGCGATCGCTCTGGCCGGCTGGCTCGTGCAGCCCTTCACGCGGCGAAGTGGCGAGGGGCGAGGGGCGAGGGACGAGCAAGACAAGAACAACGCGGCGGTCCTGCCTCCCAACTCGCCCCTCGCCTCTCGCCCCTCGCCCCTCCTCTCCACCTTCGTCTCCCGACACTCGTCCCTCAAATCCGTCGCCGTGCTGATCGCGATCTACATCGTCGTCTTCACGGCGATGAACTGGCGGCTGTGGCAGAACCTCCGCATCCCGCATGGTGACTCAGCGATGTACGAGGAGCACTTGTGGAATCTGTGGCACGGCAAAGGCTTTCGCAGCTACCTCGACCAAGGGCTGTTCCTCGGCGAGCACATTCAGGTGATCCACCTGCTACTGTTGCCGCTGCACTTCTTCTGGCCGTCGCACTTGCTGATGGAGCTGTGCGAATCGACCGCGCTGGCGCTCGGAGCGATTCCGATCTTTCGGATGACTCAACGATCGACCGGCTCGGCGCGCGCGGGGCTGCTGATGTCGGCTGCGTTCTTGCTGTACTTCCCGCTGCACTTTCTGGACATCGAAGTCGATCTGAAGACTTTTCGGCCAGAAAGTTTTTGCGTGCCGTTCTTCCTGTTCGCGTTCGAGGCATTGGAAGAGGGCCGCTTCCGCCGAGCGTTGATCCTGCTCGCGATCGCGCTGTCGGCGAAAGAGGACTACTCAATCATCATCGCCCCGCTGGGCGTGTGGATCGCCACGACCGCATGGTTCCAGAAACGCCCCAACCCTGCGCTCGGCGCGGGTCTCCTGACCCCGCCGCTCGGTACGACCGCAGGTCTCCCGCAATCGAACGGAGACCTACGGTCCACTTCAGCGGCGGGGTCGGGAGACCCGCGCCGAGCGCAAGGAAGCGCACCGCATCACCGAATCATTCTCGGCCTGTGCCTTGCCCTCTTCGGCGTCGTCTATTTACTGCTGGCAATCCTCGTCGTGATCCCGTGGTTTCGTAGCGGGGCGGAACTGCATTACGTCCGCTACTTCCCCAAGTTCGGCAACACGATGGTGGAGGTCGCGAAGAACATGCTCACGAATCCGAGGCTGCTGTTCGGCGAGCTACTGACCGCGAAGACTGCGCTGTACTCGTTGATGATGCTCGCACCGGTCGGCTTCCTCGCGTTGCTCTCGCCAACTCGCCTCGCTGTCGGACTGCCGCTGTTCAGCATCTTGTGTCTCAGCGAATTTGCGGGGGACGGCCCGCGTCATCACTTCCACGCACCGCTGGTCCCGGTCGTCTTCTGGGCCACCGCCATCGGAGTCGGCAACGCGGGACGAGTCTTCGCGAAACTCCGATCGCTCGTCACCTTGTCACCCCCGCACCGTGTCACCCCCACACCAGCCGACTCCTTCGCACGCCAATTCGTCTGGGCCAGCGCGTTCACCAGCGGCCTGTTCTTCAGCCTCGGCCCCGCCGGCATTGCCTTCTGGGATCCCGGATCGCCAATGCCGCTGCGGAAGTTGTACGCTCGCGATCCGCGAGCGGATCAGTTCGAGAAAGTGTTCACGAAGATCCCTCGCGAGTCGCGAGTCGCCTCGACCGACTTCGTGCATGCGAGATTCACGCATCACGAGCGGTCGTACGACTACAGCAAGGTGCTCCGCCGCGTTGCCAACTACGAAGACCGCGTCCCTGACGATACTGACTTCATCGTGATCGACGCACGGGGTCCGTACAGTGGGATCAAGTCCCCGGACCAAGTCCGCGAACTGCAAACCGAGCCCGACCACTGGGATCTGCTGCTCGACGAAACCGACGGCCACTTCATCGTGCTGCGGCGGAGAACGTCTCGATTCTGACATCATGCCTCCGTGTTCTCTGTGCCTCTGTGTTTCAAAATATTTGGAAACACAGAGGCACAGAGGACACAGAGACGACTATGTTGGTTGCAACTGCAAAGCCGTCGCCGCTGCATGAGCCTCAACAAGCATCTGCTCGGTGCTTTGCGAATCGACCTCGCGGCAGCTTGCGGTGACTTGATTCGCGAGGTCGCGAAGTTCGTTTTGCCATTCGGCGGCATCGAGTCCCGGCGGACAGTGCGGGATGAATTCCTCCAGCAGCAGCACGAACCGCAGCAGGTGCCGAAACAAAATTCCCTCTTGCTTGGCCGCTTGCCGCGCGGAGACCAGCTTCTGGAAGTCGCCGCCGAATTGCAGCAACGCACCGACAGCCCAGCAGGCTTGAATCGGAACGTCGGTCACGTCGGGGAACTCGGCCTGGAAGAGCAGCCGCAGTTTCTCGGCGAGCGTCAGCACGCGCGGGCGATCGTCCTCGTCCCAGAATTCTTCTTCCTCTTCGTCGGTCATTGCGCCGAGTTCCGCTGCCGTCGCGAGTCCACGTTGCAGCAGCGCCGGATGCAGGAACTCCATCGCCAGCGGCCCGAACGGCATGAAGTCCGATCGCGGCACACGCACATACTTCGCCGCCGATCTCGCGATTTCGAGCACGCTTTCAAACGCTTGAATCCGCTCTTCGCGATTCGCTTTGCCGAGATGCTCGACAAGGAACATGCCGTAGATCGGATTGACGCTGCGAAACGTCATCAGCTCGGCGAGCTTCTCCGTCGGCATCGCGCGATCGGGACGATAGACGACCTCCGGAGCCGTCGATTGCCCAGTCGCCTCGTGCCGATCCCTCACAGCTTGTCCGAGCAGAAACTTGGCGGCGGAAGACGGTGCCGCGCTCTCGCTGGTCTCCCTTGCGCTGTGGCCGGTCTCCTGACCGAGCCACTTCGGTTGACCGAAGGTCTCCTCGGACGCCGCTGGACTTTCGGGGAGACCTGCGGTCGGAACGGCGGCGGGGTCGGGAGACCCGCGCCGAGCGCTTTCGGCTGGTGGCTCCGGCTCCAACGTCACATAGCCGCCTGCCCACAGCGAAATCAAACGGCGATCAAGTTCCTTCTGAGCTTCCGAGACATGCTTCCCCTCCAGCAATCGCTTAGACACGAAGTCGCGCAGCCGGACGACATCGGGAGTGATCTCCAACAAGTACGCCAGCAACCGCCACGGCAGCGGGCCTTGGCTCGTCAGCTTGCCTGGCGGAGCGGTTCGCAATTTCTCGAATTGCTCCTTCGACCAATACTGCTCGGTCTCGCGACGCTTCGGTTGTTTCTTCTTCATCGCCTTTTTGGCCCGGATCAGCATCGGATCTTTCGCGTCCTCCGGGATCTGATCGTACTTCTCTTTCCAGCGGAGGATTTTGACATCGTCCTCGTGAGCCAGCGCGTAGACGAAGCCCTCTTTGTCGAACTGCGGGCGGCCAGCGCGTCCGAACATTTGATGAGCGGCACTCGGCTCGATCACCTTCTTCTTCCCCGGCGGACCTTTGATGAGCGAGGTGATGACGACCGACCGCGCAGGCAGATTGATCCCGGCCGAGAGAGTCTCTGTGCAGACGCAGACCGAGAGCAGCTTCTGCTGAAATAAGTCCTCGACGATCCGCTTGTACTTCGGCAGCAACCCCGCGTGATGCACCCCCACGCCGCGAAACAAGATTTGCTTCAGCTTCGGCCCGGCACCTGTCGTGAGATCGAGTTTTTCGATTTCAACGGCCAGCCGCTTTTGCTGCCCGTCCGCGAGCAGCGACTTCCCTTTGAGTTGTTCAGCCACCTCCCAGCATTCGTCCCGGTTGAAGCAGAACACGAGCGCCGGCGTGCGTCGCGATTCGTCATCGCCGTTGGCCATCCATTCGAGATGCTCACTGAGTAACTGGTCCGGCACCCATTGATAGCTCAGCGGCACTCGGCGTTCCGTCCCCTGCACCAGATCGAGCAACCGGCCATGCGCCCGCTGCATCCACAGCGTGAAGTCCACCGCATTGCCGACCGTCGCGCTCAGCAACAAGAGCCGCACATGCTTGGGCAACAGTCCGAGCGACAGCTCCCACACGACGCCCCGTTCTGGATCGGCGAAGCTGTGAAACTCGTCCATCACGACCGCCGAGACATCCGTGAAATCAAACGCCTCGGCGTGCAGCAAACGGTTGAGCAGAATCTCCGCGACGACGACGAGCACCCGCGCTTCCGGGTTCACTTTGCGATTCCCGGTGACAAGTCCGACGTCATCCGCTTGAAATCCCCAGCGAACCGCCGCCGCCTGCATCTCGCGAAATTTCTGCTCGGTCAGTGCGATCAACGGCGTGGTGTAGTACGCGATCGTGTTGGAATGCAGCGCCTCGAACAGTGCCGCCTCGGCAATCAACGTCTTGCCGGTCCCCGTCGGAGCACAGACCAGCACGCCTCGCTCGGCCGTGAACCACGACAGCAACGCCTCCTCCTGCACCGGATACGGCGGGTACGGCAACTGAGCAAGATACTTTTCAGCGAGTTCATCACGCGAGAGAGTCGGCATTGGGTAGTCCAAATCGTGGGATAGGCTTCCAGCCTGCCAGTGTTCCGCAAAGCTTGGCAGGCTGGAAGCCTACCCCACGACTTTCAACCAAACAGCTTCTTACTGTCGATCCCCTCATTGAGCATCGCGCGTTCGGTGCGACCCTTGTGGATATCGATCGGCCCCAGGTGATCAGCCCTCATTGACGGCTCCCATGCACCCTTGCCCCAGCTTCGAGCCTGCCGCCACCTCGCCCGACTTCGCCTGCGACGCTTCATCCCCCGATTCGGACAGCGTCTTGTGAATGAACGTGTAAGCGTCCATCTCGTGGGACGATGGCGCTCCAGGTGAAGAGGGCGGATCACACTCCCTGCGGCCGATGGGTCGTCCGAGTCAGATGCCGAAACACCTTCAGGCTTAGTCATCAACTCACCTCGCCGGCTCGTTCGCTTTCAGTTCCGCACTCGATGACGTCCGGCAGAGTCACAGAGGTCTCTGAATCAGAGACACTTTAGCCGGGATAATCCCAGCATCGAGGAGCCTGCGCGTCAGCCGGTTAAGAAGACTGGTTGAGCACGATTTCATCGTGCTCAACTCCCAAAGAAATCGGGCACGTTGGAAACGTGCCCCACGTTTTTCAACACGTTCTGGCGAACAGGGCGACGGTTTTGAAACGGCTTTTAGTCCAGCACGTTTTCGGAGACGCGAATCCCCGCGCGGTTTGTACCGCTCAGATTGCCACGGCTGCCGGTACCGATGCGGCAGCCGTGGATCAGGTTGCCGGTCGTGGGCTTGCCGGTGTCGCGCCAGACGATTGCATGCTCCATCAACTTCGGCGAGCGTTGGTCGAGCACCGTGCAACCGGAGATCAAAGTGTCCGAGCAGTCCTCCAAGACGAGGCCGTTCGGCGTCCCCTCGAAGATCTGGCAGCCGGTCAGGTTCATACGACGACTGCGAACGAGTTCGATCAAGCCTTCCTTTTTGTTGGCGACCGCTCCGGCGACTGTGTTTTGTCCGGCGAGAGCGTCTTGGATGATGAGGCCCGTGACCGTGCAGTCCTCGCAATCGACGAAGCGGATGCCGGTCGAGAGTTCTTTGTCGCCGTAGTCGGGGTTGTGGCCGAGCGTGTTGGCTCCGATGGCGATGCTGCGCGAGCTTTCGATGACAATGTTTCGCTCGTGCCCGCTGTAGATGTAGTTGCCGGAGATCGCGAAGCCTAACGCCGACGTCAGATGAATGTTGGTCGCCTGGCTGCCGATCAGGTTGCCAGCGATGGTCCACATGCCGGCTCGATGATTGCCTTTCGAGCCGCTGCCAATGAAACGGATGTTTGCGCCGTTGGGGCTATACGTCGCTTGGATCGTGTTGCTGCAAATCGTCCCCTCACGGACGGTGCCGTCCTCGACGTCGATGTAGATTTCGGCGGTCGGCTCGGCGTCGGCATCGGGGACACCGATCGCGCGGTTGTTGTTGTATTCGATGTCGTTGCCGGTGACTTGGAAGTTGCGAATTTCGCCCCCTTGAATGCGGATACCGCCCAACCGGCAATAGCTGATGTGGCTGCCGGTGATGATCGTCTGGTGCAGGTTGCAGTGGTCGAGGAAGACTCCGATGCCAGTGTTTTCGTAGATGTGGCAATGACTGATGAGCACATTGCGCGACCGTCGCGTGACGTGGATTGCGTTCCGAACTTTGTGGATCAGCACACCGGTCAGCGTCGGCTGCATGACCCCTTCCAGCCGGATGCCGTCCGCTTCGGGATGCTCGCCGGTGATTTCGATGTCGCTGAGCAGTGGCATCCGCTCGCGCTGCCAAATCTCTGGCTTGAAGCCTTTGGGATCGGCGGACTTGTCGTGCGAGCCGACGAAGAAGAACACAGGCCCCTTTCCGGCCATGATGACCTTTGCAGTTCCGCCACTGCCCCGAATCGCCGTTCGGCTGAACTTGGCGAGGTCAACGACGATCGGCTTCGTGATGCGGTAGTCGCCGCGCGGGAATTCGATCAGCCCCTCGCCGTCGGCCAGGGCGTGCTTTATGGCTCCGGTGTCGTCGGTCTGGCCGTCCCCGGCCGCTCCGTAATCGCGAATGTTGCTCATTGAGTTTCATCATTCTTTGGGGCTTCCGCCATTCCTGTTGAATGTGGACCAGGCGGGAGGGCGAGGCTCCTGCCGAGCCGGGTCGGTGAGCACGCGTAATTCACGTACCGGCTCGGCAGGAGCCTCGCCCTCCCATTCTCAACACGAATGGCGGAGAGTCGAACTTTGAGGCTTCCTCAGCCGCACTCTATCGGCCGTTTCGACTGGTTCAACGCGCAGCGTCCACACGACCGGCACGAGTCGCACGCAAGCCAAGATCGTGCGCGGCGGCAGTCACCGGTGGACTCTGCCCGGATTCCCCCAGCGGAGTCTGCGGTTGCCGGGGGGCTTGGTTCGATGTTTGGTGAGGCAGACTAACCCGAAGCGCCAGCGAGGGCGGGCGTTCCAAAACGCACTGAATTCACGGCCAACTGGAGCGTTCGCCCTCGCTGACGCTTCGGGTGAGTTTGCAAAGTCATCGTCTGGTTCGGGCACCCGTTTCCGGTACGATCGTCAAAGTCAGTTTGACACGTTTTTTTGAGCACTCGTATACTCGCCCCGAATTGGTGGCAGTCGCTGCGGTTTCTCGACGAGACGTTTCGTTCGTCGGACGGGGCGATGCAAGGATGCTGCCACGAAGGGCGTCACGATGAAAAACAATGTCGGTAAAGTGTTCGTGGTCCTGACCACGTTCCTGAGCATCGCGTTTCTCGGCTTCTCGTTCTCCGCCCGGATCGCCGGCACGAACTGGGAGGGCGAAGCGGCTGCCTTGGAAAAGTACACCATCGAAAAGAACGTCAACGAGAAGGAGACGACCTACACCGTCAAAAACATCATTGAGCATTCCAAGCAAGAGCCGCTCAGTAAGACCGCGAAGCTGCTACCGGAGGTGATCGTGGCTGCCTACAGCCATGAGGCCACGCAACTCAACGCACTGATTCAAGAGCTGGAACCAGTGCCGGAGCAACTCAAGAAACGGCAAGACGAAATCACGGCTCAGCAGAAGCTGGACCTCAAAGCGATGGAGGGACGGGAGCAGGAGTTGCAGAAGATCTTCTTGGCGCAGGTCAAGACGATCCAAGAGTTGTCCGTCGAGGGTGTCAAGGTCGCTCAGGAGGCACAGGCGGTTTGGAAGGAAGGGGAGTTGCGTCGCGAAGACGTTGCTCGCCTGCGAAACCATTTGGAGGAACTGGAAGTCGATCAATTCCAGTCCCTCGAACAAAAGAAACGACTGCAGGACGAGCTCAGCCGTATGCGCGGAGTGCTGGCTCGCTTGCAGCGACGAAACGTTCAATTGAAGTCGTCCTACGAAGAATGATCGTGGGACGCGAAAACGACTGGGGGGGCGTGACATGTCATTTCTCGGAAAACTACTCGTTGGTTTGCAGCTCTTTTTGAGCATCATGTTCCTGATCTTTGCCGGAGCGGTCTTCTCGACGCAGAAGAACTGGAAAGCGGCCAAAGAGACGGTCGACGCCAACTACGCGAAGCTCGATGCGGACAAAAAGCAGGTCGAGGAGGCGTTTGCCGCCTACAAGACTCGCCTGGAGATCGATCTCAAGAAGGAGCAGGAGCGAGCCTCGAACGCCGAGGGACAAGTCAAGCTTCACAAAGATCAGGTTGATGCCGCCAATACGCAGTTAGTCGCCGCCGAGACCGAACGGAATGAACAACGCGAACTGGCGAAGGTCTCCGTCGAAGAAGCTCGCCAGCGCCGCGAAGAGGCATTGCTGCAACGCGGAATTAACAACGAGATGCAGAAGTTGCTCAACGAAAAGAACGACCGCGTCAAGGCGTTGGAAGACATCAAGTTCAACCTGCAAGTGGCCGAAAGAGCACTGCAAGACAAACACTCGAAGTTGCTGAATGATCTTGTGCTCTTTCAGAAGATCATCGCCGCGAATGGACTGTCGACCGATCCAAAAACGGTTGCCGGCTTGCTCACACCACCGCCGGCCGTCGATGGCGAAGTACTCGAAACGAAACGAGCCGGCCGTAGCGGTTCGGATTTGGTCGAAATTTCCATCGGCAGCGACGATGGCCTCGCCGAAGGGCACAAGCTCTCGGTCTATCGTCCGCAACTGGGCGACCGGGCCGCAAAATTTCTGGGCGACATCAAGTTGGTGTATGTGACGCCGGACCGATCGGTCGGTGTGGTGATCCTGCCCGCGAAAAACGGCAAAATCGAAAGGGGCGACAATGTCACGTCGAAACTCGGACAGTAAAGCAGCCAAGGCCACGCCGGACGTTTTCGTCGGCCTGTTGTTCGTCTCCGTCGCGTCGCTCATCACCGGCATCATCCTGCTGGTTCTGGAGCTGAACCGCTACAACTGGCAGATGGGCTGAAGGAAATTTTGATTGACGATTTTTGATTTTCGATTTTGTGTTCAATCGAAAATCAAAAATCGTCAATCGAAAATTCCTCAGCCGCCGACGTACCGAGCGTACAACGCTCGTGCCGCAGCGATCTCCTGCGTACCGCGGATGATGGCGCGGCCGTCTCGAAACACGGTCAGCTCGAACTCTCCGCCGGTCAGTGACAGCCGGGCGAGATACGGATTGCGAGTGATCGTCCCGTGGCCGTTCCATTTCAAGGCGAGATCATCCAGCGACAATGTCGTCGGCGAACTGGGAACGACTTGCACGGAGTTTCGTCCGCAGAGAACCGTCGATCGTGAGCCGCTTTGTCCCGACAACCACAACCGTTCGCCGCGCTTGCAGGCCGGGCAGTCGCCGCTGACGTGCAAGTTGCCGACATCGAGCGTCCGAAACGTGTGGTCCCACAAGTCGATCACGGTCAGCACTCGCGGTACGTCGTCGAGATGACCGCTGAGAATCTTCATCGCCAGCATCGCCTGCCAAGACGCGATCACATTGACCGTTGGGCCGAGGATGCCAGCCGTTTCACAGGTCTCGGTCGTTCCCGCTTCTGGCGGTGACTCGATCACGCAGCGGAGGCACGCCGACTTACCGGGCAGGACCGCCATGATTTGTCCGTGACTGCCGATACAGCCGCCGTACACCCACGGGATGCCGGTCTCCAGCGAGAGATCGTTGACGAGGAATCGCGTCTCGAAGTTGTCGGTCCCGTCGAGAATCAGGTCCACGTCCCGAGCCAACTCGCGGACGTTGCGGCAGTCGATATCGGCAACGACCGCTTCCAGCTCGATTGTGCTGTTGATCCGCCGCAGCTTCTCGACGGCAGCGACGGACTTCGGCATCTGGGCCGCGACATCGTCTTCGTCGAACAGCACTTGCCGCTGCAAATTCGTCGTCTCGACGAAATCACGATCGACAATTCGCAAGTGCCCGACACCGGCTCGAGTCAGCGTCTCGGCCAAGACCGTGCCCAGGGCACCGCAGCCGACCAGCAACACGCGGCTGGCCAGCAACCGCCGTTGCCCGGCTTCTCCCAGCGGAGCAAACCGCGTTTGTCGGCTGTAACGAGCCAGAATGTCTACCGCCTCGGTCATGCGTCGTTCCTTGAAGTCAGTCACCGGAGTATAAAGCCGACTCGATTCGGCCCCAACGAAGATGGACACGACTTTTCATGCGGCAACACCTGGGCATTTTGTTGCAAGTGATGGCTCTCGCGTGGCTGCCGTTGTTGATTGTGTACCAACTGAATTTTGGCTTTCGGTTGCTGGTGATGCCGACTTGCACGCTGATTGGGATTGTCATCTTCTGGATTGGCACAAGGCTCCGCGAGACATGAAGTCGATTCTCTCGCTGCTGATTATTTTGGCGCTGGTCGCACCGGCGCAGGCTCAGCTTGTCGCCACGAATTTGAGCCAGGAAGCGATGACGCTGGACCTGGACAGCGCCGCGACGAAGCGGCTCGCGAGCATTGAGGACTTCGTCGCCGAAAAGCAATGGGATGGCGTCGCGACGTTGTTGCGTCAGACACAGTCCGAGAAGGCCGACAAGCTGGTTGCAATTGCCCCAGGGTGGTACGTGAGCGTTGCTCGATTCTGCCAGTCTCAAGCTGCGCTGCTGCCGTCGCCCGGCTTGACCGCGTTTCGTCGCCAGGTGGATGGCACGGCGAAGAAATGGCTTGATGACATCCAAGACCAGCGAGGACTCGATCCGTCGCGTCAGCGAGCCGCTTGGCTCCGCATCGTTCGACAAGGCTTCGCGAGCTCCTCTGCTGACGAAGCGCTCGCTCGACTCGCCGAGCAGTCGTTTGAACGAGCGGATTACGCGGCGGCGCGAACGTATTGGGAGATGCTGCTGCCGGCCTCTGGCTCGCTGCGCTCTGCCGCTGGCTTGGGGCTTCTGCGGCATCCTGATCCGAGCTGCGATGCCGCGCAAATCCGTGCTCAACTCATCCTGTGCAGTCTCTTCGAGAAGGATACTGAGCGAGTTGGTCAAGAACTCGCCGCATTTCGCAGGCTGCACGGCAACTCGGAAGGTCGCATTGCAGGTCGAGAAGGAGTGCTGGTCGATCTGCTTTCTTCAATGATTGCCGATCAGATCGCAGAAGCTTCGAAAGACGGCGAAACGAGTTCGTTGGACCGGCACATGTGGACCGTCGAATTGCCAAATGGTTCGGGGACAGAAGTCGGTGAGATGATTCCCGTCGTAGTCGGAGAAACACTCTTCATGTCGAACGGCGAATCGGTGTTTGCATTTGATGCCACCACCGGCCGACCGAGATGGTCGGAGACAGCAGAACCAGCACGCGATCCACAAGCGTCCGTCATTCATTCACTTGCCGATCCAATTGCTCCCAAGCTGTCCATCGACGGACGTGCTCGACATTCGTTGACGGCGTATGGGGATCGGCTCTACGCACGGCTGGGGACTTCGATCACCGGCAAGGCGAAGCAGGAAACGAATGCGCACAGCGAATTGGTCGGGCTGGATGTTGGCGATGGCGAAGGCAAGCTTGTTTGGCGAATTGACGCCAAGGAAATCGATCCGCAAGACCCGCTGAGCGTGGCGTCGCCGTGGTGTTTTGAAGGTCCTCCCGCAGCCGATTCACAGCGAGTCTTGGTCGTGTTGCGACGCAGCCTGCCTCAAGATCAACTCAATGTCGCTTGTTTTGATGCCGACACGGCGCTGCTGCTTTGGAATCGCAAAGTGGGGATCACCGTGGCCTCGACCGAAGAAGCCGTAAATTCCACCAGCCACCTGGAGCTCACCGTGGCCGAGGACAGCGCTTTCGTCTCGACCGATGCGGGGGCGATCGTCGCAATCAATGTGCACGACGGGGCTACTCGCTGGGTGCGGACGTATGTTTCGGATGCGGTCATTTCTTCTCGCGATGGACGGCGCGAAGGACACACTCCGCCGATTTATCACGATGGCGTGTTGTATGTCGCTCCGCTTGACACCAACTTGCTGATGGCGATTCATGCCGAAAGCGGATTGTTGCTGTGGCAGCATCAGTGGCCCGATCCACTTCGCTACGTTTTGGGAATTGCCAGAAATACGTTGATCGTGCAGGGCCGCTCGCTATGGGGAGTCGCCCTGGCGACCGGTGAGCCTGCCTGGCCGCATCGACGAGTCGGCAACGAGGATCCCGAAGGATTCTCAGCCGGCCGAGGAGTATTGATTCACGGCGAAGTTTGCTGGCCAAATCGGGACGAGTTAATCATCGTCGCCGGTGACTCAGGGCAGATCATGAGACGCATCGCGGTGCGAGAATCGTTGGGATTATCCGGCGGACATCTCACTAACTGCGGAACGTCGCTCGCCATCAGTCGTGGTGCCCAACTGTCAGTTTTGGGATCGCATCGTTGAGTTTCGACCTGTCAAACAACGGCTTTGGTCAAAATAACTTTTGACCGCGATTTTGAGGATCTTCTAGAATCGGCCTGTGTTTGGTCGGCGCAATTGGCCGATTCCAACAAAACGGGAAGAGGGATTCCGGCGGTCCAGTCGGATGGCCTCATCGCCGAAGGACGTTCTCTTGGTTGATGGTTGAATCCAGCGACCAGAGCGCGCAGCCCGACAGGACTACGTGCCCTCAGTTGCTGGGTGAGGAGGCCGAATGGCTCCGTTGCTCAATGGGGAAGATGTCTTGCGTCGCCTGTTCGCAGGCGCGGCCGAACAGACCTTTGAGGCGGAACTAGGCATCGCCGATCCGCCCTTAATCGAGTATCTCGTTGGGATGCTGTTGCGCTTCTTGCGGCAAGAGGCAATCTATCGCGTGCGAGACACGTCCGGCCATCGATTGACCCAGGTCGTGGACATGGTTCAGGAGGCGGAGCATCGTCCCGCTCGTTCCCGGTGCGAGATCTATCGGCACATCGGCGACTTTACGCTTTTTTATAGCGGCGTGTTTCCGGAGCATCTGCCGAAGCTGCAAGCTCCCGACTGCAAAGACTTCCTGGTGAATTATTGTCAGCAAGGCAAACGGTCGTATCTCATCGCCGCCAGCTACTCCGAAGACGACGAGTCTCGCGAACAAGCACCGATCCTGCGGCATCTCAGCGAGGAGTTCGAGCTGTGCTCCGAAGGACTCAAACGCATTCGTCGTGAAATCGACTTGTTACCCAAGCTCGCGCAGCAAACGGCGGAATGGAACTGAGTCGAGAATCTGCGGCCCGATCAATCGATTGCCGCTGAGAAGCACGATTCTCTGGATTGAGAACTTTGCTTCGCAATCGCTGACTGAAGTGCAACGCCGCTGCTCCGCTAATCGTTGCCGCCGAGGTTGTCAGGCAAGCTCGGCCAACAATTGACAGGATCAAATTGGTCGCACGCAATGTAGCGTTGGACGTGCGGGTGCTTCAGGTACGCCAGCGAAGCGTCGATTTGTCTTGTCCCCGGTTGACGAACCGTATCATCAGCCGAAGAATGACCATGGTTTCAAAAACCTGAGCCCGTTGTCAGTTCCAGGAAATTACCCGCACCGAGATTTTTTTGCTGGATATGCGAGAGTCCCTTGATAGGATGTCGTCTTCGTTTCTTGTTGGAGTGGGTGAAACGACGATTGCTACGAAAAAGAACTGAAGTCGAATTTTCGTGTCGGCAGTTTCGCCGACTCGATCAATGGGTTGGATTGGTTCTCACGTTGAAAGAAAGGAATCTATCAAAGAGAACCCGCTTGTCTGAATTTGCTTGGGAAATTTCCGAAGAATGTACGAGTCTTGGTGCAAACGAATCGAATTCAGTGGATTCGATTTTCGCTGCAACGGCCGCCGCGAGCGAACAGCGCAAGTCGGCAACGTGGCCCGCATCAAGTCCGGCTCTGGGCCAAGGTATCGAGCCGCGTGAGATCGGGTGAATCCCAAGTCGCTCAGCAACGGTCGTTGTCAGACTCGATCATGACGAGCGATTGCGAAAGCCTCCCGGTCGTGGGACGGCGATTTTCCGAAACCTTGGCGTTGATTGTTCGTCTTCAGTTGATTGTTGATTGAATTTTGATTGTGCTGGATGTGGAAACCAGACTTTGCCCATGGGAGCCGTGTTCCCCAGAAAGACACTAGGATTTTGGATCTTGAGTTGATCGTGGACCGCAAAGGGAAGTGCGCTCATTTCGATTTCAACCCAAAGGAGTTTGCCGTGCATCGCTTGTGTAACAGGTTCAATACGCTGATCGAAGAAGTCAAAAAAAATCACGGCGTGATGACCTTCCAAATGGTCGATCGTTACCTGCCTGACGAAGGTGGCGATCCAAAAATGGTCGACGAGTTGTTGATTTGGCTCGACGAGAACGCCGTGGAATTGATCCACGATGTGGATACGCCCATTGATGATCCCGACTACGTACCTGAAAAGGAACACCCAGTCGAGACGGTGCCGCAGCCAAAGCTGACAGCACAGGAGGAGCGAGCATTGCTCTCGCGCGATCCCATTCGGATGTATCTCAGCCAAATGGGAAACATTCCGCTGTTGACACGCCGCATGGAAATCTATCTCGCGAAGCAGATCGAGATCACCCGCAAGCGATTCCGCCGCGGAATCATGGAATCGGACTTTGCGTTGGAGATGGGCATCGAGACGCTCGAAAAAGTCAACTCCAAGGAGTTGCCGTTTGAACGTACCCTGCGGACTTCGGAGACAGAGAACACACGCAAGGAACAAATCGAAGGCCGCATGCCCAAGAATCTGCCGCTGCTTAAGAAGTTGTACGAGCAGCATCGGACTGACCAACTCATCACCATTGATCCGGAAGCATCGGCAGCCGACAAGAAAGTTGCCAAGCACCGTCGCGTCGTGCGCCGCCGCAAAATGTGTACGTTGATCGAAGAACTTTCGATCCGTACCCAACGTCTGCAGCCCGTAATGAAGCGCATGCATCAGATTGCCGAGCGCATGGAACAGCTACTCAAAATGATCGAGGAGGCCAAGAGTCCGCGTGCTCATCATCGCCATAACTACGGCAAAAATCTGATGGATGGCCGCACGGTTGTCACCAAGGACGTCGCGGTCCTGCAAAAGGAACTGGATGATCTTGTCGCGATGGTTCGAGAGCCGGCGCAAGAGTTCATCCAGCGGTCAAAGACGATCAAGCGTCGTTTCGCACAGTGGACCGAAGCCAAGCAGAAGTTGTCTGGTGGCAACTTGCGACTCGTGGTTTCGATCGCCAAGAAATACCGTAATCGAGGACTGAGCTTTTTGGATCTCATCCAAGAAGGAAACGCTGGTCTCATGCGCGGTGTCGAAAAATACGAGTACCGCCGAGGCTACAAGTTTTCGACTTATGCGACTTGGTGGATTCGGCAAGCAATCACGCGAGCCGTTGCCGACCATGCTCGCACGATTCGGATTCCGGTTCACATGTTTCAGAGCATCTCGCAGCTTAAAGCCAAGAGCGAGCAGATCCGCCAAGAAACCGGTCGGGAACCAAGCATGGATGAGTTGGCTCACGCCGTTGGTCTCTCGGTTGAGGAAACTGAGCGGATTATGAAAACTTGGAAGCACCCCATCAGCCTTGACACCCCCGTGGGTGAAAGCGAGGACAGCGCCTTCGGAGATTTCCTCGAAGACCAACATCATGGCAGTCCGGCCGAAGCCGCGATGCACGAAATGCTCAAGGACAAGATCGACGTCGTGCTTCGCAGTCTGACGTACCGTGAGCGAGAGATCATTCGCCTGCGCTACGGCCTCGGTGATGGCTACAGCTACACACTCGAGGAGACGGGCCGCATTTTCAAAGTGACTCGCGAGCGCATCCGCCAAATTGAGTCGAAGGCCTTGAAGAAGCTCCAGCAATCGAACCGTGCTCAGCACCTCAAAGGCTTCGTCGAAGAACTTCTGCCCAACGAAGCTCCCAAGTCCGAGGAGCTGGTGGGGACAAGTGCATAATCAAAAAGCAGTCGGGGCACAGAGCGATCCGATTGGTCCGGTCGGGAAGTTGATCATTCGACAAAAACAAAAAAGGCTCCTCAAAGCGTCAGCTTTGAGGAGCCTTTTTGAATGACTAGTGATGACTAAATGTCGATGCGATGATCGCGCGCCGGTCCATGATCCGTACAGTCGTCGTTGTGCCAGAGCGGCATTCCGGCGGCATAACGAGCGGCGAGCATCAGCACCTTTTCCTCGGAGCCTGGCTTGGCTTTCGTAGGTTCGCCGGGATCGACTCCCATCGCTTCAAAGTCAACGTCTTCGTACTCGTCGCTAAAGTCATCTGACTCACCGACCAGGAAGCCGTCCTCATGAAAGCCAGCGTCGTCATCGAGGTCCGAATCTGCCTCGAGCGGATAAGACATGCCCAACTCCAATCTCTAACGGGGTTTCAGAGACAAACAATTCGGGATGGAACAACACGATATTGGTCACATCCACGTTTCACTCACGGGAAACTCGTGAATCACTGAGCGACGTCACGACAACAAGGATTGATTCCCCAATGACGCCCAAACTCGCTCGACCGAAGAAAGCAAAACAGGCGGGAACACAAGCAGAACGGGGCGGATTGTCCGACGGAAATTGCAGAATGTCAACAACTTTTTTGGAAATCTGAAACGGTCAAAACCGCATGATTCGTCAGGGAAAATCAACGTTTGTAGTAGTCTGAGGTGATGCTCGCGTATGCATGCCTAATCTGGTCGATTGACGCCATAACGTTTGAGTTTGCGGTCCAGTGTCGATCGTTCAATTCCCAAAATCGCCGCCGTCTGTGACTTGTTCCAATTCGTCTTTTCGAGAGTCGCGAGGATGTGATGTTGTTCGAGTTCATCCAGCGATTTTTCCATTTTCACGGTTTCACCCTGAGCGACAGAGGGATTTGCCGCAATGACATTTGTGGGCACCACCATTGTCGGCGTCGGTGCGGTCGCGGCTGAAACACGAAGACCGGACAATTTTATCTCCGATGCGGAAACCATGTCGCGGGTACTGAGCACGACGGCGCGCTCGACACAGTTCTGAAGCTCACGCACGTTTCCAGGCCAGTTGAACTGACACAGCACCTCCAGCGCCTCATCCGTGAATCCACGCAACGGCCGACTTGTTTTCTTTGCGAAACGATGCAGAAAATAATTGGCCAACACCGGAATATCTGAGGGATGTTCACGGAGAGGAGGCGGAGTGATCTCCACCACGAACAGCCGGAAGTAGAGATCTTTCCGAAACAGTTTCTCTTGGACGGCGAGTTCGAGATCGCGGTTCGTCGCGGCCACCACGCGCACGTCCACATTGATTGCCTCGTGGCCGCCGACACGTTCGAAAGGATGTCCTTCGAGGACTCGCAGAAACTTGGCTTGAATCGACAGGCTCATTTCGCCGACCTCGTCCAGGAACAGTGTGCCGCGATGTGCTTGCTCGAATTTCCCTGGTTTGCGGCCAGTCGCTCCGGTGAACGAGCCTTTTTCGTGACCGAACAATTCGCTTTCGAGGAGCGTTTCGCTCAACGCCGCGCAATTCAGGCACACGAACGGGCCATTGCGGCGGTCGCTTCCAAAGTGGACCGCGCGAGCGACCAGTTCTTTGCCGACACCGCTTTCTCCGCGGATCAGCACGGTTGCGGCGGTCGGAGCGATCCGGCTGATCTGTTGCTTGAGTTGTTGCATCTCAGGGCTGTTTCCAACCAATTCCGTGTCGATTGCCAATTGGTTGCGCAGCGATTCGTTTTCGTTTCGTGCGCGCGCCAATCCCTCAGCGAGCGATTGCTTCTCACGCACGTTTTCAAACGCGAGTGCCATTTGATCGGCGACGGCCAGCGTGAATTCAAGATGCTCTGGTTCCAGCGATTCGTCACTGAGCGTCGAATACAAGTGGATCAGGCCGTAAATGAGGTCCTTGTTGCGGATCGGGGCACAGATAACGCTCCGGGCTGAAATTTCGTCGAGGCTGTCTCGATCGGAGAGCTTGCTGTCATCGGCGACATTTTTAGCGAGCACCGCCTCACGATCTTCCAGGACCATGTACGACAGTGCTTTCGAGATGGTCTGATACGATCGATCCCCTTGTGACTTATACGCCACAACGCGGAGTTGGTTTGGTTTCGCTCCAGCGGACATCGGCTTTGGGAGCACTAAGACGGCACCGATGTCGGCACCGATTACGGCGAGCAATCCGTCCAAAACGACGTCGGCGAGTTGCTTTTCGTCCTTCGCTGAGCCCATCTCGACTGCCAGCTTCCAAAGCTGAGCCAGGTCTTGGCTGAAGCGATCAGCGCCGGCATGCTCGGCGGTGCTGGTGGGAGAGTACCGGGTGCGCTTCCGGCGTGAGATGATTTCAGGCTCGCTGGATTTTCCATCCTTTTCTGGAATCGGGATCGCATCCTGGGTTTGTGTCGGAGATTCGATTTCGGAGTCTTCGTCGTCGGCTGGCTGCGTGTTTTTGGCAAGCTCGTGAGTGAACACGATGTCACACGTTCCGAGCTGAATCGTCTGCCCTTCTTCCAGCTCCCAATCGCCGGAGATACGGCGTCCATCGACGGTCGTGCCGTTGCGGCTGCCGAGGTCGCGGAGGATCCACATCGGTCCGGCCTGAAAAATCTCGCAGTGATTGCGGCTGCTCATTTCGCTGCGAATCACGATGCGATTGGTCGGCGCACGGCCGATGGTCATGACTTGGCCAGGGGTCAGCCGGAACACGTCTCTCCATTTGTCGCCATCGCGCACGACCAAGTATGCCGCCCGGGCGGGGCGGTCGGCGAACGACACGGACGATTCAGATTGGCGCGGCATGACGTTGTTTTCAGCACCGACGAGAGGTCGGGGTTGAGATTAAGCCGACCTTTCTGGTTATTCAACACGCCACGACTACTGTTAGAGGCGGCTTGCCGTCAGGAGTTCTCGACGCCGTAGCCGAATGGGTCCGGTTCGGCAGTGATTGTGAAATCTTGTGTCGAGGCAGCGGCTGCCTCTGAGGACTGAGTGATTTCTGGTACGGCAATTGGAGAATCGGCAACGATTGAGACTGGCTGACCTTTGGCTGCGTCTTCGTCGAGCAATTCTTCCAGCGCGTGTTGTGCGGCGGTTTGTTCCGCCTCTTTTTTGTTGGATCCCCATGCGGCGGGAAAGACTCGGCCGGCGACGACCGCGCTGATATGGAACACTTTCGAATGATCCGGGCCGCGCTCGTCGAGCACTCGATACATCGGCGTCGATCCGAGTTTTTTCTGAGCGATGTGCTGCAAGAGGCTCTTGAAGTTCTGCATGTGCAGCGTCGCGGCGGAGCTTTCGATTTCGGGGTTCAACAGCGGCATCAGGAACGATCGTGCGGCTTCCAGGCCGCCGTCGAGGTAAATGCCAGCGATCAGTCCTTCAAACGTCCCCGCCAAGATCGACGAGGGAATGTGACCGCCGTGGTCCAGCCCCTTGCCGACGAGAACGAATTCTTCCAAGTGAACTCGGCTGGCCATCGCCGCGCACGTCGCGCGGCTGACGACGATCGACTTGATGCGGGTCAGTTCCCCTTCGGCCGCTTCGGGGAAGCGGTGATACAGAGCCTCGCAAACGACCAAACCCAGCACGGCATCGCCGAAAAATTCCAATCGTTCGTTCGAGTGCAATCGCGTACGAGCCGACGAGGCATGAGTCAAGCACATTGCCAACAATTCGATGTCGCGAAAGCGGTAGTTCAATGCCGCCTGGCACTTCTCGAGCAGCACTTCCAGCTCGGCGAAATTATTGACTTCCGGCATATCTTTAGGTTCCCACCGTTGGCAAATTGGCCGAGGGGCAGGCTACGACTGCAAAAATTTCCTGTCAACGAGCGGCATCTTGGCGAGCGGCGGATTGCCGTCGTATCATCCTCCATCCAACAGTTGTGACAGCGACCGCGTAATTTCCACCATTAACCGGTGGAGATGACGCGAGTCTGATCCATCGGAAAGCTCTTGAACAACATTGGCCGTAAATCGACGGCCGCCTGCGGAAAATTGAAGCAGGTGGACAGGCTCCCGAACGCGGCATCAGGTTTTCAGAAAGGAAGGTTTGCAATGCGACGATTCAGCCAAAACGCGGGATGGATTCTGGGGATCATCGGAGTCATCTGTTTGGCGATCAATCTTTTGGACGTTCTGCCTCGGCGTGCCGTCACCGCCGCACCGACGGCAGCCGACGCGAGACAGTTGTCGGCCATCTTCCGCGAAATCTCGCACCAAGCGTTGCCGAGCATCGTCGCGATCGAAACGAAGGGCAAAGCGGCGGCGATGAGTGGTCTTGATCCCGATGACGAAGACAATCCGCTCAATGATCTGTTCCGCCAACATCCTCAGTTCCGTGAATTTTTTCGCGATCGGCCTCGGCAGCGGGAAACTCCGCGATCACGCGGCATGGGTTCGGGATTCGTCATCGACGAAGCGGGCGTCATTTTGACCAACAGCCATGTGGTGCGCGGTGCGGACGAAGTCAAAGTCCGAACATCGGACGGTCGCGACTACGTCGTCTCCGAAATCAAGACGGACGAAACTGCGGATATCGCCGTCCTGCGAATCAAAGACGCGAAAGGGTTGAAGGCCCTCCGATTCGGAGACAGCGATACCGCTGAAGTCGGCGATTGGGTTCTGGCTGTTGGCAATCCATACGACGTCGGCATGACAGTCACCGCTGGGATCATCAGCGCAAAGAGCCGTGGCCCGAACATCGCCCGCCGCGAAGATTTCCTGCAAACCGACGCCGCGATCAATCCCGGCAACAGTGGTGGCCCGTTGCTAAACCTCAACGGCGAAGTCATCGGCATCAACACGGCCATCAGCAGCCGCAGCGGTGGTTCCGAAGGGATTGGCTTCGCGATCCCGGTCAACATGGTCAAGTGGATCAGCCAACAACTGCTGACTCACGGTAAAGTCCGCCGAGCGTACCTCGGCATCCAGATTCAGCCACTTACGTCCGCGCTCGCGAAGACGTTCAAGCTGCAAGAGGTCGAAGGGGCGCTCATCACGCGTGTCAGCAAGGACTCGCCTGCCGCCGACGCCAAGCTGCAAGAGGACGACGTCATCTTGGAACTCGATGGCAAAAAAGTCTCGAACACACAGACCCTGCAACTGGTCGTCGAGAGATTAGAAGTCGGTAAGACCTACAAAGCGTTGATTGTCCGTGATGGTGAGACGATGGGTATCCCCGTGACTGTTCGCGAGATGCCCGAAGGTTTTCTTGCAGGCGGCAATCGTCCGAGCCTCAACGGCGGACGGGGACGAGGTCAGAACCAAACGCCGAAGGAAGAATCCTTCAATCCGCTCGGCCTGCAAGTCAAAGAACTGACTGCGGAGATCGCGAAGGAACTTGGCTACGAAGAAACGCCCACCGGCGTTGTCGTCACTCGCATCGATCCGAACGGCGTGGCTTCCGAAGCCGGCATCACAGTCGGCCAAGTCATCGAGAAAGTCGGCAACAAAAAGATCGCCTCGCTCAAGGAATTGGACGAGGCTCTGAAGTCGGCGTCGTTGAAAGACGGTGTCCGCCTTCTCGTCAGCAGCCCAACCGGCAAGCAATCCGTCGTCGTGCAGAGCGACGGCAAGTAGTGGTTCTCGATTTTCTTGTCCTCCATTTTCAGCCCTCCATTTTCAGCCCTCCATTTTTCGCTAGCCGCCTTCGCTCACTCCAGAGAACGGCTGGCTGGCGGAAAATGAAGGGCGAAATATCGGACAAGAGACTCACAGCAAACCCGGCACAGGTTCGGATTGCTCGACCAACGACATCACCTCGCGAGGCACACCACGAGCCAGCCGCAATGCGGCGACGTCGAACAGCGTGTGAATCACCGTGCCGAGCAGATGCGACGTCGTCAGCGGTTCGCTGAGCGGCACGTCGTTCTTGCGAGCCGCTTGGCCGATGACTTGGCCCATCTTCAGTCCACCGCCTGCGATGGCGAGCGTGCTGAGGTTCGACCAGTGATCGCGGCCGCCGTTCTTGTTGATCTTCGGAGTGCGTCCGAAGTCGCCGGTGATGATGAGCAGCACTTTCTCGCTCAACCCGCGAGCGGCCACGTCTTCCATAAACGCCGAGACCGCTTGATCGACCGGCCGAGCATCTCCATGCCGGCGACGATGCCGGGATTGTTGCCGTCCGCGTGCATATCCCAGCCGGCCGAATGGACAGTTACGAACTGGCAACCCGACTCGACCAACCGCCGAGCGGTCAACATGTGTTGGCCAAGCAACGACGAGCGAAACGACTTCTTGCCGACTTGAATGTGGCTCGTGTCGTACCGCTCGACCAACCGGCGATTCACTTTTGACAGATCAAACGCTCCCGCCGCGCTCCCCAAAATTACGTCGAACGCCTGCTGCGTGAACCGATCGGCACTGTCGAGCACCTGCAACTCGTCCGCCTCGGACTTCAGTTGGTCGAGCGAAGCCAACAACTCGAGTCGATTGTCGAGCCGCCCTCGCGGGATATTGAGCCGCATGTTGCGCACCGCGTCGGTCTTGCCGCTCGGATTGAACGGTCCGAACGCCGCACCCAGCGAATTCGGCTCGGAACCATTTTCGACGCGAGTCCGTTCGTTGCGATACTGCGGATCGACCTCGTCCGTATTGAGCAACGTGAAACTCGGCATCCCGGTGCGTGGATGATTCGCTCCCGCCAATCGCGAACAAACCGATCCCATGCTGAACCCGGTCTTCCGCTTGCCGACCGGGTCGGTCCCGCCCGTCAGCATGTGAACGATGGCCTCGACGTGCCCCGTAAGCGGATGCTGCAAGCTTCGCACCACCGCCATCTCGTGAGCGTGCCGCGCGAGCTGTGGAAATGTCCCGCCGAAAGTCACTCCCGGCAGCGAACTCGTCACCTCGCCGGTCATGCTGCTGTACGGAGCCGGCGCGTCCATGTTCGGATTGAACGTCTCGATGTGCGACGCTCCCCCGGAGAGAAACAACAGTACGATCGACTTGTCGCGGACAAAGCTCGGCCGCCCAGAATTGCCCACACCAACCGTTTCCGCCATCGCCGCCTGCTGCCGCAACCACCACGGCAACGACAGTCCGCCGAGAGCCAACGTACCAGCCTGCACGAAGTCTCGGCGCGAAAGACCGTCACACGATGGCTGGCCGCGATGATCGAGCAGAGTCAGCATTCGGTGGCACTTCCGTTCGTAGTTCCGCCTTCAGGCGGGCGTCATTGTGCGGTCGATCCGCCTTGCTCGTCCAGTAGGAACCACCTGAAGGCGGAACTACGAACGAAGTCACGCCAGCACATCGTGCAGCACTCTCGCCTTCTCGACACCTGTCAACCGCGAGTCCAGGCCTTGGTGTTTGACGCTGAAGCGTTCGTGGTCGATACCGAGTTGGTGCAACATCGTGGCGTGGAGGTCGCGGACGTGGACGACGTTCTCGACGGAGTTGTATCCGAGTTCGTCGGTCGCTCCGTGAGTCAGGCCGCCGCGCACTCCGCCGCCGGCTAGCCACATCGAGAAGGCTTTGATGTGATGATCGCGGCCGGGGCCGCCTTTGCCTTGGAACATCGGCGTGCGGCCGAACTCGCCACCCCAGATGATCAGCGTCTCGTCGAGCATCCCGCGCTGTTTGAGGTCGGTCAGCAAGGCCCACGCCGGCTGGTCGGTCAAGCCGCAGCAGATATTCATGTAGCGGACCAAGTCGCCGTGATGGTCCCAGTCGCGGTGATAAAGCTGAATGAACCGCACGCCCCGCTCGGCCATGCGTCTCGCGAGCAAACAATTCGACGCGAACGATCCGTCGCCGGGCTTCGCACCGTACATGTCCAGCGTCGCCTGCGTCTCGCCGGAGAGGTCCATCAACTCCGGCACAGATGACTGCATCTTGAAGGCGAGTTCGTAAGCCGCGATCCGCGCCGTAACCTCAGCGTCTGGCGAGCCGGCGGGCGTTAGCCCCCGGACAATTTCCGAATTGGCAACATCGTTGGCCACTCGCGACCCGTCCGGGGGCTGACGCCCACCGGCTCGCCTGTCGAACGCGCCAGCGCGATGTTCATCCAATTTTCGAATCGCATCGACCAATCGCCGCTGCTGAGCCATCGAGACACCCGCCGGGTTGCCGACATAATGCACCGGATCACCAGCCGACTCGAATGGCACGCCTTGGAATTGGCTCGGCAGAAATCCCGCCGCCCACATCCGCGACGAGATCGGCTGCGGGTTGCGGCCTCCCTCGCTGGTGAGCACCACGAAGCCAGGCAGATCCTCCGCCTCGCTGCCGAGTCCGTAGTTGATCCACGAGCCCATTGATGGCCGGCCGTTGATCGCCGTGCCGGTGTTCATGAACGTGTGAGCCGGATCGTGATTGATCTGCTCGGTGACCATCGAGCGGAGGATGCAGATGTCATCCGCCATCTTGCCGTGCCACGGCAGAAAATCGCTGATGACCTGCCCGCTCTCGCCATGCTTGCGGAACCCGATCAGCGGCCCCTGACACGTCAGCTTCTGCCCCTGCAACTGAGCAATCGGCTGCCCCTTCGTAAACGACTCCGGCATCGCCTGCCCGTGCATCTTCGCCAGCACCGGTTTTTCATCGAACGTCTCCAAATGCGAAGGACCACCAGACATGTAGAGGTAGATGACCCGCTTCACCCGCGCCCGATGATGCGGCAACGGCCGCTGCTCGCCCACCGAGTTTGCCGCCCGCCCCTCGCGAGCAGTCAATGCCGACAACGCCGCCGAACCGAGACTGACTCCGGCCGAGTTGAGAAACGTGCGGCGGTGGATTTGCGCAGCAGTTGTCGATTGAATGTTCATAGTCACGTCGCGTCGTTTGGGAGGCCGTTATGGGATACGAAGTTCACATCACACGAAAAAAAGAATGGTCGGACGAAGACGGACCAACGATTTCACTGGATGAGTGGAAAGCGTTCGTCGGCAGCGATCCAGAAATGTGTTTGGACGGCTTCGCTGAAGCACAAGTTGATGGTGGAACTCTCCGAGTTGAAAGCGAAGGGCTGGCCGTTTGGACTGCGTATTCCGAGCACGGAAAAAACGGAAACATGGCGTGGTTCAATTTCTTTGAGGGCGACGTGTCCGTAAAGAATCCTGATCCAGAGATATTGCAAAAAATGTGGGTGATCGCCGAAAAGCTTGGAGCCAAAGTTCAAGGTGACGAAGGCGAAGTCTATGACTCGTCTGGTCAATCCGACGAGTCGCCGACGTTTGATTCTCCGGCCAAAAAGCCTTGGTGGAAATTCTGGTGACTTCGTCCTGAATCTATTGCCGCGTCGTCGTCTCACTCAAATTCAAAAGTGCTCGCGCGACGGCCGTCCAAGCGGCAAGTTCATGGTCTGGGACGTCGCTTGCAGGCGGAGTCAGGCCGGTCGCGAGTAACTTTTGAGCGGCCGATTCATCTCGCGAATAATCGGTTCGAGCATCGGCCAGCAAACTCAGCAGCAACGATTGTTCGGCCTCGTCGGGCGGACGCGACGTGGCGAGGCGGAAGGCGAAGGTGATGCACGACTCGTCGGTGTTACCTCCTTCTTTCAGAATGCGAGCGGCGAAGGCTTTGGCGGCTTCGACGAACGTGGGATCGTTGAGCAACGCCAGCGCGGCGAGAGGCGTGTTCGAGCGCGGCCGCTGCGCCGTGCATTCTTCACGGCGAGGAGCGTCGAACGCCTTGAACATCGGATGCAGGTATTGCCGCTGCCAATGCACATACACGCCTCGCCGCCATTGCTTCGAGTCTTTGTCGGCCGCGTAATCTCGCTTCGGAAAGTTGAGGTACTTGTAGTAGCCAGCCGGCTGATACGGCCGCACGCTCGGCCCGCCGACTTCGTGGACCAGCAGGCCGCTGATCGACAGCGCGTTGTCGCGGATGAATTCGGCGGGGAGGCGGAATCGATTCTGTCGCGCGAACAGACGATTGCTGAGATCGATTGCAGCGGTCCCCTCTCCCTCGGGGAGAGGGCTAGGGTGAGGGATGCGAAGGCCGTTTGACGTTGTTTTGTTTCGGTCAGTCGGCAAACGAGAGTCAATCGCCGCTCGTCCCTCACCCGGCCTTCGGCCACCCTCTCCCGAAGGGAGAGGGGACAGGTTGGACGTCAAACGATAGACGCGGCTTGTTGCGATCAGTTTCAAAACGTGCTTCACGTTCCAGCCGCTATCGACGAACTCATGCGCCAGGCGGTCGAGCAACTCTGGATGATCGGGCGGTTGGCCTTGAGCACCGAAATCTTCCAGTGACCGACACAAGTCCTCCCCAAACATCAGCATCCAAAAGCGATTGACCATGACTCGCGCGGTCAACAAACCGACGCCGTTCTTGGAATCAGTCAGCCAGCGAGCGAGATCCAGTCGAGTCGCATTTCGATCGCCGTTGTCGAGCCGGCCGAGAAACTCCGGAACAGCGGGAGCCACGATCGGACCTGTGTCATCGAGCCAGTTGCCGCGAGGAAGAATCCGAATCTCACGCGGTTCGATTGCGGACGAAATCATTGTCAGCCGAGCACCTTTCTCGAATTCGGTCCGTTCTTCGGCGGTCATCTTCTCCGCGCGAGCACGCTCTCGCTGTGTGAGGACTCGAAGCTCAGGAGCACGCACCGTCGGCGACTGATCGCTTCCCTTCTTGAGATGAGCCGCTTCATCAAGGTCCGCGAAGAATGCGGCCAGCGAATAAAAATCCTTCGCCGTGTACGGATCGAACTTGTGGTTGTGGCACTGAGCACAGCCGACCGTTCCACCGAGCCACACGCCCGACAGATTGCGAACGCGGTCGGCGGCGTACATCGCCAGATATTCCTTGGCCTGCACGCCACCCTCGTGAGACGTTTGCAACAGGCGGTTGTAGCCGGAGGCGATCAGCAGGTCGGTGTCATCAGCACGACGCGCCAGCGAGTGGTCGGTTTGCGGCTCCAATTTACCCTCGACCACTCGCTGGCGCGTCGTGCTGTTATTGGCAACCAACAGATCCCCCGCCAACTGCGCCTGCGTGAATTGATCAAACGGCATGTTTTCGATGAAGGCGTCGATGACCCAATCGCGGTACGGCGAGATGTGATGCTCTTGATCGCCGTGATACCCGACCGTGTCGGCGTAGCGGACGAGATCCAACCACCACACGGCCATCCGCTCGCCGAAGGCATCGCTGGCGAGAAACTGATCCACCTGCCGTTCCCAAACTCGCGCGTCTTTCTCGCGGAGAAGCTCATCGACCTCGGCGAGTGACGGTGGCAAGCCGCGCAGGTCGAAGCTCAACCGGCGAAGCAGCGTAATTCGATCGGCATCCGATGCGGGTTTGAGCTGCTCCTGCTCCAGCCGAGCCAGGACGAATCGGTCGATCCAATTTGCGGGCCAGCTCTCGTCAGAGACTCGCGGTGGATCGTGTTTGACCGGAGCGACGTAGGCCCAGTGAGTCGCCCACTTCGCGTCTTGCTCGACCCAGCGTCGTAGCGTTGCGATCTCGGCGGCAGTGAGCGACTTGCCCGATTTCGCGGGGGGCATCTGCTCGTCCGGGTCTGTCGAGAGGATGCGTCGAATCAACTCGCTTTCGTTCGGCTTGCCCGCGACGACGACTGGTTTGGCTCCCGGCTTCGGAGCTTGATCGAGCCGCAAGTCCGCTTCGCGATGTTTGTCGTCCGGGCCGTGGCAGAAGAAACACTTGTCCGACAGGATTGGCCGCACGTCGCGATTGAAGTCGAGTTTCTCGGTCGCTGCGGTGACATTCGCGGTAGCTACCAAGATCAGAACTGGCAGGGAACAGCCGCGAACGGACATCGGACACCTCAAGGGGAATCGAGTCTCAACAATTTCCGGATGCGTTGCAGTCGCGACCGACCGGAGGCATCAAGCTCTCCGCTGACGGCATGCGCATCGAGCGGTTTGAGTGTACCATCTCGCGCCGACAGGCGAATCGCATCCGCTAGTTCTGCGTCGGCCGAGAGTTCGCGAACGAAATCGCGCCGCGCCGCCAGAGTCTCCAGCGGATTCGACTTGAGCACCTCTTTCAGCCGCTTCTCATCGACGTCCAGAGAGCGGCAGCTCATCTCGTACCCCCAAGGAAACGCCTGGCCCGCTTCAAACTCCCACGCGGTCTTGTTCGCCGCGACAAGTTCGCCGGAGGTCTCGACGATCAACCCCGGCATCGTCATCGAGTGATGAAAGTACTCCGGGATATTGAAGGCTCCGAACTCACCACAAATTCGTCGAGCCACTTTCCACGTCCGTTCGCCGAACGCCCGATCGCCGCCGTAGCGCTCCTCCTTGATGCGGTTCGACAGGACGTCCAGCGGCGATTCTTTTTCGGCGTCACGATCCTCCGGGCGATCCGCCAAGTCCAGCCAGATCAGAATTTCGAGCGTCTTCGATTTATCGAGTGGCTCGCCGTCACGCCGTCGAATCAGTTCGGGCAACTTGTCCGCCGCGAATTTCTTGACGGCATTCTCGACACGAGAATCGTCGAAAAAATTCTCCCCAGGTTCCGGCAGTTTCAAACCGCGCCGAGCACACAGCTCGACGAGCCGCCGTTGGGCATCTCGCTCGTGCTGCGGGAGGTTGTCGCGATGCGTGCCGCGTTCAGCGGCCCATTCGTAAAACAGGTCCACCAGATCCTCGAACCACGGAAAACCGTCGTCGTGCAGCCACGTTTTTAAACGGGACAGATCGTGACTCTCCTTCAGCCGCTGTGTCAAAACCTCCAGGCCGAATTCGGTCAACAGATCGAACAGTTCGCGACGCGCGCGACGCATGTCGTCCAGCCGCACGATGTCATTGAGCCGCTCGCTCCAGCGATGCTCGACGACGAATCCGTAATCGATCCGCTCATGCCGTCGCGTTAGTTTCGCCGAACGTTTCTCGCCGACATCGACCTCGCGCGCGAAATGCTCCGGTAGCTTCGCAACCGAATCGAATCGGCCCCAGGCGGCGAAGTAGACCGGAGTCTTCGCGGCTCCATCCGCATTCTTTTCCGGTTCAGCCCGGATCGGCAAATCTCGGATCGAGCCGATCCAGTGATCCTCGCGGATTTCACCCGCCCAAGTCGTCTGCTGCCACAATTCCCGAGACTGTGCGGGCTCCGGAGTTTCGCTTTGCGGCTGATAAATGGCACGCTCGACGCTGCCATCCGAGTGCAGTGTCGTCTCGCTGCGGAATTCATGAACGCCACATCCGACAAGCACGAGGCCAGCGAATGAGGCCATCACCAAGTCACGCCAACATCGCTCCCGCATGGGTTGCTCCTCGCGCGGAACAGCGCAACTCCAAGAGCCCGCGAGGTTCGCGAAAATTCCCTCGCGAGCGGAGTTTCGCGATCGTGTGGCCTCGACCTACCGGCTCTTGGCTTTCAAGTGCTTGTCGAGAAACGCCAGAACCAGCGGGCGAAGGTCTTGTTGTTTAGGTTGCAGATCGAACGTGTGCGGAGCGTCCGGAACTAGAACCAGCTCGTGTGCGACCCCCGCCTTCTTCAAGGCGGCGGCGAGGATCTCGGATTGCTCGACGGGGACCGTTTTGTCGGCCGTTCCGTGCAGGATCAGAAACGGCGGGTCTTTCGCATCGGCATGAGTGATCGGCGACGCGAGCTTGTAGAGGTCCGGGGCCTCATCGCGCGTCTTGCCGAGCATCGCCAACGCACTCTTGCTGTCGCGGACTTCGCCCGCTCCATACATCGGGACAGCACACTGCACAGCACAGGAAAACTCACTCCACGGTTCCTTCGGGTCGAGCCCATCCGCAGGACCGGTCAGCCCCAGCAGCGATGTCAGATGCCCGCCGGCCGATCCGCCGATGACTCCGATGTGATCGGGATCGATTTGCAGTCGCGCAGCGTTCTTTCTCAACCAGCGAACGGCTGTCTTGCAGTCGTGGATGTTCGTCGGCCACGATGACGCAGTGTCAGTCGCCAGCAAGTAGTCGATGCTCATGCCGACGTAACCGTTGAGTGCCAACGTCGTGCCAATGTTCAATTCGCGGCTGGCGTCGCGCGTGCCTCCGGTCCAGCCGCCGCCATGAATGATGACGACCGCCGGTGAGCGAACGTCGGCGGCTCGATTCAGCGGAACATAGAGGTCCGCTTTCTCATCACGGCCGTCGGCGAGGTATCGGACACTTCGCTCAATCAACACTTTGTCCGCGAGTGTCGTCTTCAACTTGGCGTCGGCCTCAGCAAGTATCTTCGCCGCCTCGTCCGAGCCGATGTCGCGCACAAAAATGTTTCGCCAACGGATCTCGCCACCGTGTGTTTGCAGCATGATCGGGCCTCTTGCCGACAGTGGCTGCGACCGAGCCTCGTAGCTCTGCATCACGGAGTCATCGACGACCAGTTTGTCGTTGAGCCACACCCAAGTCCGCGCCCCAATTTGGCGAATTCGGAACGAATTCCACTCGCCGAAGGGCTTGTCAGCAACGACCAACGGATCGCGGCCGGGCGTTCTCGCTAAGTTGTTGAACAAGCCGCCGGAGCCTCGGTTCGGATTGCGGTCGGGAGCCGTGTGTAAGCTCGGCTGACTGATGTCCCAAATCTGTACCTGCGGCTGCCCACGCAGATAGATGCCGCTGTCCGCTTTGGCGACGGTTTTGTACTCGATCAAGAATTCGATATCGCCGAGTTCCACATCGGTCGTCGCATAGGGCCCGTGCCCGTCATTGATCAGCTCACCGTTCTCGACTCGCCAGTTTGTCGGGAACTCATCCCGCATCTTCTTCAGAGCGACGTCAAGTTGCGCCACCGTGAGCTTGAGTTTGTCCACCGAGTGCGGATTCAGCCCATGCCAGCCGGTCAGGTCTTTGCCGTTGAAGAGTGCTCGGAAGCCAGTGGGAGGAGTCGGTTCCGCGGCGGGCAATGCCGCCAGTGACAGAACCAGAATTCCAAAAATGGCCACACGGGTGAAGCTCCGAATCATTTTCAATTCCTCAAGACTTTGGATTTCGATTGGCTCCCGGCACCCACAGCACGTTGTCGGCTCCGTGGTTGTTGCAGACTTGAGCCAGCACGAACAGCAGGTCCGAGAGACGATTCAAATAGATCGCGACTTGCGAGTTGATTGTTTCCTTATCGGCCAGTGCGAGCACTCCGATCTCAACACGCCGACAAACAGTGCGTGCGACATGCAGGTGAGCGGCGGCTGGCGAGCCTCCCGGCAGGATGAAACTCGTCAGCGGCTGCAGCTTCTCGTTGTGGCCATCGATCCAATGCTCAAGTTGTTCGACCTGAGCGGCGGTGACTCGCAGCGGTTCGTAGCCGAGCGGCTTATCGGACTCCGGCACGCAAAGGTCGCCACCGAGATCGAACAAGTCGTTCTGAATGAGCGTCAGTTGCCGCCGCACGTCGTCGGGCAACTCGGTGGTCAGCACGACGCCGATCACCGAGTTCAATTCATCGGTCCCGCCGTAGGCCGCGATGCGGACGTGCGTCTTGGGGACACGAGTCCCGTCACCGAGACCGGTTTGGCCTCCGTCGCCGGACTTCGTGTAGATGCGGTTGAGGTAAACCATGTTGAGAAGTCCGAAGTCCGAAGTCCGAAGTCCGAAGTCCGAAGTCCGAAACCTTCGAGCTTCGGATTTCGAGTTTCGGACTTTGCCCAACTATTTCTTTTCGACGATCCAAACGTTGCGGAAATGCACCGGGTTGCCGTGGTCTTGGAAGTACAGCGCACCGGGCTTCTCTTCGTTCTGTCCGCCGCCGGGGGTGGCTTTCAGCATGAGCTTGTCGTGGATCACGAAGCCGTTGTGCTTGATCGTGACGACGGCGTCTTCGGTTTTCTTGCCGGCAGCGTCGAAGCGAGCACAGCGGAAATCGACGTCGTAGGTTTGCCAGCTCAGCGGTGGGAAGCACATGTTGACCGCCGGTTTCGCGACCGTGTAGATGCCGCCGCATTCGTTGTTCTCGCCGGAGAGACCGAACGAATCGAGGATCTGACACTCGTATTGATCGACGAGGTACATGCCGCTGTTACCACGACCTTGGCCGCGAGCTTTGGGCATGAATGGCGTGCGGAACTCGATGTGCAGCGTGAAATCCTGGAATTTCTGTTTGGTCCGCGTGCCGACTCCCAACAGGTTGCTTTCTTGAATCTTGCCGTTCTGCCAAGCATCCACGTTTGTGCCCACGAAGAGCACTATCGCCCCTTCAGGTGGCTTGGCACCGAGCGTCTCGGATTTCCGCTCGACCTTCTTCCCTTCGTACTTCACGTCCTCTTCGGCCGTGCCGCTGAGCACCCCGTCTTTGATCATCCCTTTGAAGTTCGTGCCGGATAGTTCGACGACGCCGTCCTTCGTCTCCCCTTTAAGCATCACCTTCGTCTTGCCGTCCCAGGCTGCGTCTTTCGGACCGCCGGGCAAACCCTTTTGAAGTAGCACCACATCGAATTTGCCTTCACCCAAAGCGATGACTTGAGCACCGAATTTTGTCTTCTGTCCGATCGTCCCTTCGTACTCGCCCTGTACTTTGAAGTCCGGTCCGGCTTGTTCGGGATCAATGAACGCTTCACCCGGCGCGGCGTATGCCGAAACGCCGAGGGCAATAATCGCTGACGCCACAATCGCTGTTAGTCTTCGCATCATTGAATTCTCCTGGTCGAAAAAGAGTTGCCTGCCCGAAAACGAAGGGCGATAGATTAGCCACTGGTCGTGGAGGCGTCTCGCGTCCGGGTATTTACGGGTTCGACACCGCGCAGCGCACGGCCAGCGCAAGCCGTGAATCGTCTTCCGGCAGCACGCTCCGCAAATCGAGTAACACGTCGTCCTGCTGAATTCGCCCGAACACTCGGATCGAACCCAGCCGCAATCGGCGTGAAAACTCGTCGGCCGACATCGAACACGACCGTAGCCGCAACACAACCGTCGGCAGATCGACTCCCGGCAACGAGCCACCACCCACCGCAGCGGTTTCATTCGCGATTTCAATCCGGCAATCCGGCAAAGCGCCGATCTCGTCCAGAACTTGCCGAGCACGCAATTGCAACGACTCGACCGACGCCGACAGCATCGCCAGCGTTGGAATCTCGGCGATTGCAGTTCCTCGCAGATAGGCATCGAGCGTGGCTTGCAATGCCGCCAGCGTCAGCTTGCCGACTCGAACGGCGCGTGCGAGCGGATGCTGTCGGATTCGCTCCACGACCTCGCGTTTGCCGAGAATGATCCCGCATTGCGGGCCACCCAACAGCTTGTCGCCACTTCCGAGTACCACGTCCGCTCCGGCCGCGAGGCTTTGCTGGAACGTCGGCTCGGCAGGAAGTCCGAAGTCGGCGACATCGACCAGCGCGCCGCTGCCGATGTCGTCGATCGCGATCACGCTGTGCTTTCGCGCAACCGGCACGAGGTCTTCGATCGTCGGCGTGTCGCTAAACCCGATCACGCGAAAGTTCGACGGATGGACGTGCATAATCGCCGCCGTGTGAATGTTGATTGCTGCATGGTAGTCGCCGACGTGCGTGCGATTCGTCGTGCCAATTTCGCGCAACACCGCGCCACTGAGCGAGAAGATTTCCGGCAACCGAAACGAACCGCCAATCTCGATGAGTTGTCCGCGTGAGATCACGACCTCGCGTCCGGCACAGAGCGCTTGCAGAGTCAACAAGGTCGCAGCCGCGTTGTTGTTGACGATCAACACATCCTCGCAGCCGGTCAGCGCGCGGAATGTCGCTTCCAACTGATGCCCACGATACCGCCGCTCGGCCGTTGCGAGATCGACTTCGACGTTGCAGTGTCCGCCATGTTCGCTCAGCGCTTGCCGCGCGGCGGCCGACAGCGGTGCGCGACCCAGTCCGGTGTGTAGCACAACTCCAGTCGCGTTGATGACACGGCTGAGTTGCTGCTGGTCCGCGGTTCGAGCTTGTCGTTGCACTTGCTCTGCTAGCAACTCCGTCCATGCCGTCCGGTCGAACGATGCTGGTCGAGGTCCATCGTTGTTGGACTTGCGATTCGACGAACTGATCCGCTGTCGTGTCTGATCAAGAACTTCACGCACCCAGCCGAGCACCACCTCCCGGCCATGCTCTGCGATGAGCGGCTCAACGGTCGGATGACTCAAAAGATCTTGAACCGGCGGCAGACGTGACAAGATGTCGGACGACATTCGGACCTCTCTGACAATCGGAAAAGGCTGACGCATTGTCCGAGGAATCGACACGCTCGCCAGTGAGTGAGCCTGGAGACGTCATTGGCCAAACAACGCCGTTCTGTGCGGTCATACGAATTTTTCCGATTGGGGGGATTTTTTGTTTGCGGTTGAATGGCGATGCCGGTAATGTCTCTGCCTCGCTGGGTGGAAAACTTGCCCAATTGATCTTTGGAAACTGGTTGAATGTGGGTTTAGGGCCCAATAGCATCGCAGACATGGCTGTGGACTCCTTCATCACTGGCGAAGCGCGGCGGACCATCGACGATCGCTTCCGAATCACACTGCCATCCGAGATGGCGGAATTGGTGGCGGATTCCGAAGGCAACTGCATCCTGGCGAAAGAACGGGCCGGATGCCTGAGCCTCTGGAAAGCCGCCGATTGGACGAAACGGATCGACGACGGCGTCGCGATCCTCAAGCTGCGGATTCAGGCCGGCAAGATGGAATCGCGTTGGAGCGAAGTGCAGCGGCTTGGCCGACTACTCTCAACGCGATCAAAAACAGTCACGTTGGCGAATCGCTCGCGGCTGTTGATCCCGGATGGCTTTCGGGAGTTCCTCGATGTGCCGGTGAACCAAGATGTGATGATCATTGGCGCGGCGATTTGTGTTGAGATTTGGAATCCGGCCGCCTGGCTGGAGACGCTGCGACACGACATGCCGGAGTTTGGGCCACTGTTCACGGACCTGTCGGCGTGACCGAATTGTTTCGGCGAGCGGCAGGAATCGTCGGAGCTCGCCTTCCGCTCGCGAGACGCAGTCATGGAGGACAAGTTTTGTTTCGCGAGCGGAAAACGCGCTCCGACGAAATTGAGAGACGAATCACGAAACCCACATGGGCAGCCACCTCGCATGCCCGGTTCGAGAATGAGACGCGAAGACTCGCTCAGAGTTTTCAATCCCGCTCACCCCGATTGAAGTCCTCCACGGCACCACGGCGGACATCATTAGGCAGGGATGCCGCAACTCGCTCGACCGGGCATGTGCTTTTTTCACGCACGGTTCAGACGAAGAAGTCCGGCAAAAGCTCCTCAGTCGGATCGACTGCGTAGCTCGATAGGTCGCTGATGCCCGAATCGCGCAGGACGTCCTCGTCGAGAAAGAACCGTCCCGTACATTCGCGGCTGGGCCGAGTGAGGATTGTATGGGCGGCATCGGCGACGATTTCTGGATTGCGGCAGCGGCGTATCGAATTATCGCCTCCAAGTAAGTTGCGAACCGCGGTCGTCGCGATGGCAGTGCGTGGCCATAACGCATTGACGGCGATTCCGTATGACCGAAATTCCTCGGCCATACCGAGCACACACAAGCTCATTCCGAACTTGGACAAACTGTAGGCCAAGTGCGGGGCGAACCAGCGGGCCTCAAAATTGAGCGGCGGCGCGAGGTTGAGGATGTGTGCATTCGCCGCTCGCTTCAAATGCGGCAAGCAGGCCTGTGATGCCAGAAACGTGCCACGCACGTTGACCGCATGAATGAGATCAAATCGTTTGGCCGGAGTGTCAAGCGTTGCTGCCAGAAAAAGTGCGCTGGCGTTGTTGACCAGAATATCAATGCCGCCAAATGTCTCGACGGTTTGTTGCACAGCGGCCTGAATTTGATCTTCAAATCGAACATCGCAAAGACATGCCAGTCCGTGTCCGCCTGCCGCGTTGACTCGTTCGACGGCCGAGTGGATCGTTCCGGGTAACCGGGGATCTGGCTCGTTCGACTTCGCCGCCACGGCGATGTTCGCGCCGTCGCGGGCGGCTCGGAGGGCGATCGCCAAGCCAATGCCGCGACTTGCGCCCGTGATGAACAGCGTCTTGCCGGCCAAGCTGGACACCGACCTGTTCTTTCTTTGCAAAGGGAATTGCCAGGCCAATCGAGCAACTAGTCGTCGGATTTGAGCGCTTGTTTTTTGTTGTCGAGTTGGTACAGCGGCAAGTATCGGTAATACACCTCAAGTGTCAGTGCGTGAATGCTCGTCGACATGACGGGGCCTGCGGAGTGCCCAATTGCAGCCCAGCTTCCCTCGGCGCAACCCTCTTTGATTTGGGTCGAGAGGAGATGTCGGCGAGCGTTTCGATTCCAGGTGTCCCATTCGGGACCCGGAAGATTGTGCATCACCTGTGTGGCGTAATACAGAAAATACGAGTCGCCTTTCGCGCCGGCGAGATTGGCCATCACATAGTTCATTCCTTCGACCATGGCAGGCTCGGTGCGCTTCATGCCAGCGTACTGATTACAGAGGAGTCCCACTGCGGACATCGCCGGTGAAGGGCCTGACTCCGGCATGTATGAGAACAGTCCGCCAGATTTCCCCTTGGCGACACTGGCTAAGAATTTCTTCGACTTGACGAGCGTTTGTGGGTTCACCGGCAGGCCGGCCATTTGAGCACTTTTCAAGCCCATCAACTGCCAGCCGACCACTGAGGTATCGCCAACAGTGGGTGGATTTGCCGTGTAATGCCAACCACCCGATGAGTCATTTTGTGCGTCCTCAATGAACCGCACGGCCGCCTGAGCCACGTTCTTGAGTTTTTGATCTTTGCTGAGGCCGTATGCTTCGCAAATCGCGATGGTCGCCAAGCCATGCTCATACATGCTGCCGCTGCCCAATTGACCGGTTTTTTCTTGATGTGTCGCCATCCAAAGCAATCCTTTGCGAATGACCGCTTGGTAGGGACCTTTGGATTCGTGAGTTTGACCAGCGGCGAAGAACGGGAGCAATCCGAACGCCGTGGCGGCCATCGGGTAGTCAGCGCCGGCCCTATGAGCATGTGCCGAGCAACTCGGATCTTTGCACTGCTTGGTGAACTCGATACAGCCCCAGCCTCCGTCGGCTGCTTGATGCCGAGCCAACCAATTGGTTGCCGCACCGACGGCTCGTTCCGAATCTGCCGTGCCACCGCCACTCGCCAGCATCGCTTGTCGAGATCCTGAACCACGGCCACCGAAGCCCTCACCCGCACCGCCACTGCCACCCTTGTCACTGTTGCCGACTCCTGCCCCAACACCGCCGGGGCCACGCACGGCTGGTCCAGGGCCAAACGCCGAGACGTCAAAACCACCCAAGCCTCCGAAGGAAGGACCAGACGCCGCTGTGCCGCCACCCGCTTCCTCAAAGACTGCCGAGTTGTCATTGAACTGCGCATCTTGCTCGATGGTGGCGGCGGGTGGTTCGGTCAGCGATTCGGTGTTAAGGACAGTTGGCTCGATCGGCGTTTCGCCAACATCGAAATGTGTGATCGGCGTTTCTTCGACGGCTTCTTCCACTTCGGTGTCAAAGAAGACCACTTCCTGCAACAGTTTCTTCGCTTGTGGAGCGCCAATCGCGACCCCCAAGACCACAAAAACCACCAAGTGCGTGCCGACGCTCACGCCCCAGAATTTGCCGTTCTCTTTGAACCATCTCGTGACGTTGGCCTTCAAGTCTTGAGGGGTTGGAATGGAGTCCTTCAGCAATTTCACAAAATCATTCATCGTACACCTCTTCGACGGAAATCCCGTTGTCGCTGGGGATGACTCCGAACCAACCTCATCAATCATGCCGGCTGATGGAAACTAGGCATTCACTCCGGCCGGGCCGCAACATAGTACGTTCAACCACCGTCCGGGGCATCCCCGGACTGCGGATTTCTCGGATCCTTGGGAAGTGAGACCGGCCGCAATTCCGTGTCGGCGTCGTCTGAGCCTTCCCATTCGGCAAAGATTCCGTCGGATTGCGGGTCTTCGGGTGCTCCTGCTTCCAGCCAGCGTTCGATGGCGGCGTGATCTGGCGGGGCCGTCGCGTCCAGGCTTTGGTTGCCAGAAGGTCGAGTCCGTTTCCAGGCGACGCCGAACACGACGACTGCTCCGGCCACGATGAGCCACTGCCAAACATACCCGTCATTTCGTTGCCGGCGCAACGCCGATCTCGTCAAGTTTTCTCGCCAGTGCAACCGGCCGATGAGCAGCGGAGCCCAGCGCTTCTTGCCCATCGCATCTTCGTAGGTGAATTGCTTCAAGAAGTAGCCGACGAACGTGGCCTCCTCGTGGATGCTCGGCTGGATCGCCAGTTCATGGGGCTTGTCGTAGAAGACCAAGCAATACAGCCCGGAACGGGACTCGTTGGTGACACCCCAAGCCTCATAAACTTGCTTGGCACCCGCCGAGTTTTCTTCGGCTTCGTGAGCGAGTGCTCGCCGCAGGCTGACTCTCAGGCCGATCAACTCACCCCGGTATTTTTCAGGGGCGTCGGCCAGATGTGTGAAGTAAAGATCTTTGCGAGACCGTTCCCACAAATCGTCAAACGACTCGGTCATGCTCCAACGCATGAGCTTCCAATAGGCCGGCATCTCTTCTCGAGCGAGCGGTTCTTTGTCGGTGACGGCCTGGAAGAGGTAATCGGCCTGAGAGTGCTCGAGTGGCTGCTGATCGTTCGGGCCGCTGACGAGCGTTTCAGCCTTCTTCTTTTCCGCCGGTGCCGAGTCCCCGTTGGGCTTCTCGGTTGTTGCAGCTTCTTCCTGGACATCGTCGGCGATCCACTTCCACATTGCCGGATCGCGCGTCCAATAGATGAGCATCGTGACGACGCCCAATAACATCACCGTTCTCACCAGCCGTGACATTTCTCGGCGAGGAAATGAATTCGAGGATCGTGAAGAACGAGTCAACATGATGGCTACGGCTGCGCGTCCGCGGGAAGCTCGACGAAACTGAGTTTGGTGAGCTTTTCGCCGTTGGGCAATGTCTGTTTCGTGCAGACATCGACGATCTGCATCAGTTCTGAGTAGCGCAGTTTGGAACCGACTTGAACAATGACCTGATCGAAGGGACTGTTCGCATCGCTGAGCACGGCCTTCAAGCGGCCATCCAGAGCGGAGACGCCCGCGACATTTCCTTCGCCGATGGCAAGAGTTTGAATTCGGCCGCCGGGAGTCGAAAAGGCCGAGATCACGAGCGTATTAATGGCCTCGACCGCGCTGCGATTGTTGTCATCGTTGCCAGCCTTTTCACCACCCTGCACACCCGCGATCGGCTTCGGTGGGGGCAGTTTCAGATTGATCTGTCCTTCGATCGGAGCCGGCTTGAACGTCATGATGAAGAACGCCAGCAGTTGGAACGCCATATCCAGCATCGCCGCCAGATTGAGTTCGACGCCACCTTCACTGTGTTTCTTTTTTCGACGACTCACAGCGCACCTGCCTATTGTTCTGCTTACTCGGATTACTCAGTGGACCTGTCGGTCGCCTTCAGAGCGAACTTTCGAAAGCCGCTGTCCTGACAAGTCTTGATGACGAGATTCAGCAAACCAAACGGTGTGTCTTTATCGGCCCGCACCACGACCGTCGTGGGAAGGTCGTCCGTGTCCTTGAAGTTTCCGGTCTTTCGCTTGGCCTCAAGTCGTGCCATTTTGGCCTCGGCTTTGAGGTAGGGGACAATGTCTTGCGGCAGCGAATAGACCATCAACTGTCCCTCTTTGTTCACGTTGAGGACCAACAAACTTTCCTCACCCTGGGTTTCGACCGGGCGTGCTGAGCCAACCACTGGCAGCCGCAGCGACAAATCCAGCGAGGCCGCCTTGAAGCTGGTCACCAGCATGAAAAACGTGATCAACTGAAACACCATGTCGAGCATGGGTGTCAGATCACATTCGCCTTCATTTTTTGAGCCAGACATGGATGCTCAGGCTTAAGAGGTCAGAGGTCAGAGGTCAGACTTACGCAGGCTTGGGAGCCGGTGCCGCTGCCGCTGCCGGAGCGGGTGCAGCCGCTGGAGCTTTCGCCGCGGCCTTGGCGGCACTCGCCAGTTTTCGGACGAATTCATCCGCGGCAAACATGGTCGTCGCGCTGATGGACGCAACACGGTTCTTGAAGACGGCAAAGAAGAATATCGCCGGGACCGAGAGGGCGACTCCCATGAAGGTGACGACGAGAGCTTCGGAAATCGCCTCGGCAACTTCGTTGGCCTTGATGCCCGCATCGGATCGGGCGATGACCATGAAGCTGGCGATCATCCCTTTCAGGGTGCCGAGCAAACCGATCATCGGCCCCAGAGATCCGAGTACAGCCAACATGCTAATCTTCTTCTCCAGCTCGACGACTTGCACCTCAGCCGTTCGCTCCATGGCATCGCGAGCTTCCGCCAACCCCGCCGACAATTCACCCAGACCCGACGAGGCATATCGGCTGAACAGGCAATCGGTTTCTTTGATTCCCTGGTAAACCCCCTTGTAGTCCCGCTTTTCCATCTTTTGTTTGAGGTCTTCCATCAATTCCGGAGGCATCGCCACGATGGGGCGGATATCGATGAACAACCGGCTGACCAATTGGATGAAGTAACACGACAGTCCGATGATGAAGATGCCGATGGCCCCCGAAATTCGGAGAACCCAAATGACGACATTCTCTTGGGAATGGCCTTCGCCCTCCGGCACCTTCGCGTCTTTCTTCGCTTTCTGAGGAGCGGGCTTTGCCTCAGGCTCTTCATCCATAGCGGCTGGTTCCTCCTGAGGATCCTGAGCCACGACCGTCGGCGTCGTCAACCACGGCATCTCGACCGAGCCAGCCACGAGAGCCAACATCAACACCATCCAAGCCAGCCGCTTCGAGCGGTCAGGTGAGCCAATCATTACGCAGACCTCGTTGAAAAATCGTCAAACAGAAAACTGAGAAGTCACGGTCACGACATCCCTTGCGACCGCCGCCGAAGCAAGAAGGACTTGCAAACCCGTCGTCACCGCGAAATGTTCGCCACGATTTGGCAAGAGCGATTTGCCGCTTCGCAGGCCGCGAGGACACACGGTTCCAATCGGGGACCGCCTGTCACACCGACCGGAAAGAGGGGGACATGCTACAGAGGCCCTTGGCCGCAAGAAAGTCTGCGGACAGATGCCAAGAGACGGCCACGGTCTGGAGGATCGTCGAGGTTGTCTTTGGAGGGAAAGACTGATTCAGTACCCTGGAGCGTCCTTCCGACGCCCGCTTGCAGCAACTCCCAAAACCGGACAAGCAATGATGACTTGGTGGACTCGACTGACTGAGATTGCGGCCCTGTTGACGATTGGCTTTGTGGCAACCGTGCCAGCGGACGACGTCGTGGTCCGCACGCCTCCCGCCGAGCTAAAGGTCGATCCGTTTCACAAGAAGTACGTCAGCGCCGACGGCTATCCGATCGTCGCGTCAGGAACGGTCAACGACTACGCCCTCAAAGAGGCGGCGTACCTCGTCAACTTGATGTTGGCGAAGCGGCCCGACGTGCGCGAGGCGATGATTAAGTCCGGCTCGCGGCTGTGCATCCTCGCGCACAACGAGTTCACAACCGATGTGCCGGAGTTCGCGTGGCTGAAGCCGAAGGACTTCTGGGACGCGCGTGCTCGCGGGACAGGCGGGTCGCAGACCGATCCGTATTGCTCGTGCGGCGAGGAGAATTTGTTGTGCTATCCCGGCGACCCGTACTCGACCGAGAACATTTTGATTCACGAGTTCGCGCACAACATCCATCTGCGCGGCATGGTCAACGTCGATCCGACGTTCGATCGCCGGCTGAAAGAGACCTACGACCGAGCGATGACCGCCGGACTCTGGAAAGGCAAATACGCGGCGACCAATCATCACGAGTACTTCGCCGAAGGAGTGCAGTCCTGGTTCGACAACAACCGCGAGAACGACCACGACCACAACCACGTCAATACGCGAGACGAGCTGCTCGAATACGACCCCGGACTGGCCGCGATGTGCCGCGAAGTCTTCGGCGAAACGAAGCTCGTCTACACGAAGCCGACGACGCGGCTGAAGGATCACCTCGCGGGCTACGACCCGACGACCGCTCCGAAGTTCGTCTGGCCGGAACGTCTCAACGAGTCTCGCAAGCAGATTCGCGAGAAAGCGGTGAATCGCTCAAAGCCAGCGACAGGTGAGCCGGGGAGCGTCAGCCCCCGGACGGAATCGCGACCGGCTCCGGGGGCTGACGCACCCCGGCTCGCCAAAGACAAAGAGGACAACCAAAAACCAAACCCGCTGCTGACCATCGATCACTTGTTCGACTCAAAGGACTTCGACGAAGAGGGGCTCGGTGCGGTGGTTTGGAAGAAAAAGGGGGCGGGATATTTCCAGTTGGACAAGCCGAAGAACAGCGAGTCGGGTCGCGAACTGGTGTGGCATGACTCGGCTACGGACGAGACGAAAGTGGTCGTCACTGTTGAGATGCTGACTCCAGCCAACGCTCCGAAGGATGACAAAGGGAATCGAAAGGCACTCAACGTCGAGTCGTATCAGTTTTCCGACGACGAGTCGAAGTTGCTGATCTTCACGAACAGCAAGCGTGTCTGGCGACGCAACACGCGCGGCGATTATTGGGTGCTCGACCTCGCGAAGAGCGAGCTCAAACAGCTCAGCGGCGACGATCGCGAAAAGTCCTCGATGATGATGTTCGCGAAGTTCTCGCCCGACGGCTCGCGCGTCGCGTTTGTGCGCGAGAACAATCTCTTCGTCCAGAATCTCGCCGATATGAGCATCGTGCCGCTGACAAAGGACGGCTCGGCAACGCTCATCAACGGGACGTCCGACTGGGTCTACGAAGAGGAACTCGAACTGCGCGACGGCTATCGCTGGTCGCCGGACGGCAAGTCGATCGCCTTCTGGCAACTCGACTCGTCCGGCGTGCGCGAGTTCTTTCTCATCAACAACACGGACGACTCGTACTCGAAACCGATCGGCATTCGGTATCCGAAGGTCGGCGAGCAGAACTCTTCGGCGCGGATCGGTGTCGTCAGTGCCGCCGGCGTCGAGCCAAAGTGGCTCGACGTCCCCGGCGATCCGCGCAACCACTACCTCGCCCAGATGGAGTGGACGCCGGACGGCAAGCAGATCGCGCTGCAACAGTTCAATCGTTTGCAGAACACGAATCGAGTGATGCTCGCCGATCCGACCAGCGGAGCGACACGCACGATCCTGACCGAGACCGATCCCGCTTGGCTCGAAAACGAAAACCCGTTTCGTTGGGTGAAGCAGGGCGAGCAGTTCGTCTGGATCAGCGAGCGAGACGGCTGGCGACGGCCGTATCTGGCGAGCATTACGCCCAGGCGAGCGGGGGACGTCAGTCCCCCGGTGGGCTCAACTGCAACAGATGACACAACCAAAACTGGACCCACCAGGGGGCTGACGCCCCCCGCTCGCCGGATTTGTTCTGCCGACCAATACGATATGATCGGCTTCGACGCCATCGACGAGACGGCGAGCGAGATCTACTTCTCCGCATCGCCCAACAACGCGACGCAGCGATACCTCTACCGAGCGGCGCTCGACGCCGAGAAGGCCGAGCGAGTGACCCCCGCCGATCAGTCGGGCTGGCACACTTACAATATCTCGCCGGACGCGAAGTTCGCGATCCACACGTTCTCGTCGTTCATGCACCGGCCGGTCGTGAAGCTCATTTCGTTGCCGGATCACAAGACGGTGCGAGTGCTCGCGGCCAATGCGAAGCTCTGTGTGAAGCTGAACGAACTCCAGAAGCCGACCGCCGAGTTCCTGCGGCTAGACATCGGCAACGGCGTTGAGCTGGATGCGTGGTGCTTGAAGCCTCCCGGCTTCGACGAGAAGGGGGAGAAAAAATATCCGCTGCTGATCCACGTCTACGGCGAAGCTCACGGACAGACGGTTCGCGATGCCTGGGTCGGCAAGCGCGGGATGTGGCATTGGTTGTTGGCTCAGCAAGGCTACGTCGTGGCGAGCGTGGACAATCGCGGCACGATGTCCCCGCGCGGCCGCGAGTTCCGCAAGATCATCTACCGACAGATCGGCATCCTGCATCCGACCGAACAAGCCGCCGCCGCGCGCGAGCTGCTCAAACGAATGCCGCAACTCGATCCCGCCCGCATCGGCATCTGGGGCTGGAGCGGCGGCGGCTCATCAACGCTCAACGCGATGTTCCAGTTCCCCGACCTGTACCGCACCGGCATCTCCGTCGCCCCGGTCCCGAACCAAAAGCTGTACGACACGATCTACCAAGAGCGCTACATGGGCCTGCCGACCGACAACGCCGACGGCTACACGCGCGGCTCACCGATCACGCACGCGAAGAATCTCAAAGGCAACCTGCTACTCATCCACGGCACCGGCGACGACAACTGCCACTACCAAGGTGTCGAGCTGCTCATGAACGAACTGATCGCCCACAACAAACCGTTCTCGCTGATGGCCTACCCCAACCGCAGCCACGCGATCTCCGAAGGAACGAACACCACGCGACACCTCTACCAAACCATGACCGACTACCTGCATCGACATCTGCCGACCAAGTAGCCACGTTCGCCAGAACGTGGGCGTTGCGTCGGATTGCCCACGTTCTGGCGAACGTGGCTACGACGGACAACTGCCTCATGCGAAGTCGGGCCAGAGGTAATCGAGCAACTCGACCCCGTGGCGGTAATCGGGTACGACGACATCCGCTCCGACGCCGATCAAGCGGTCCCGTTTCCACGGATCGGGGCGACCGCTCTTGTCCTTCTCATCGCTGGCGACGGCGATCGCGGTGCCGCCGGCAGTTTTGATGTTGTCGATTTCGACGTATCCGTCACCGAAGCCGAGCAACCGTGAACCGGCCGCGTTGTTCTCGCGCAGGATGCGTTCGATGACCATCTGCTTCGAGAAGTTTTGAAAGTCATCGCGAGCACCGTAAATGTGCTGCCCAAAAAACGGCGTCAGTCCGAGGAGGTCGCACTCTTCGCGAACGTAGACCTCATCGGTACCGCTGGCGAGGTACAGCGCGACGCCGCGCGATTGCAGTTCGCGCAGCAAATCGACCGAACCGGGAACGAGACACTCCTCGGCCGCGACACGACCGGTTCGGAGTCCTTCTCGGCGATGATTGATCCGCATCAGCAGCCGATCGTGATAGCGCTGTTTGTAAACCAACGGGTCGTCCGGCGAGCCGCCTCGTTGCTGGACTTCCTCGGCCAAACGCATCATCTGATAGATCGTCTGCTTGCCGTTGAGCTGCATGATGAAGTCGAGGCTCAGCTTTGCCAGTTCGGCATCTGACTCAGATGTGCCGGTCGCTCGGAGCACCTCGACCATCAGAGGCACCATCACTTCCGGCCAGCCTTCGCGGACGAGACTGAGCGTGCCGTCGAAATCGAAAACGGCATGGCACGGCGGCTCGGTGAGCGTGACTTCGCGGACGATCTCGATGGCGGTGGTCGGCAGGAACCGCGTTGGACCGATCTCGGTCACACGACGCTGGTAGTCGGTTTCATGGGACATGACCGCAGAATAACGGCCTGCCGCTCAAGATTTCGACTGTGTGGCCGAATCAGCCTGACCGTTGCTCGATGGCGAGCAGCTCAGAAAATCGGTTCAATACGAATGGCTCATGGCCAATGGACTCGACCGCTTGTCGCGGTGGAGTCTGTCCGGCCAAATTTTCTGTGAGGATGCACGTCATGTTGTCACACATCGTTCGAGGTTTTCGTTTCGGAAGCGTGTTGTCGTTGTCGCTGCTGGCGTCGGGTTGGGCCGTGCCGGTTCAGGCTCAAGTGAAGTTGGAGCATAAATTCTTGGAGGGTCGAAAGACCGTCACTCACACGACGATGAAGATCAAGCAGACGCTGACCCTCGCCGGCATGGCTCAGGAAACAGAATCCGAACGCTTCGCGATTTCGACGGATCAAGCGGGCAAACGCGACGCGGACGGCAAAATTCGAATCGAGAAAAAAACCGACAAGCTGTCGGTGAATCTCAAGATCGCTGGGATGGAGGTGACGTTCGATTCGGATGACCCCAACAAGAAGGCGGCCAATCCGCTGCTCGAACCGATCTTGAACATCATGCGAACCGCGACCAAGTTGAAGCCAGTTCTCGTCCGCGATCAGTCCGGAAAGGTGGTCGCGGTGGAGGGAGTTGATCAGGCGGCCGACGGAATTCCCGAAGAGTTTCGCGGAGAGTTCGACCCGGAACGAATCAAGAAAACTTCGAATCAAGAGTTTGAGACCTTGCCGAGCGATGCGGTCAAGCCGGGCGCAACCTGGACGAGGGATTCCGACCTGCCGCTCGGTGCCGGTCAATCCATGGCGTTTACGACCGACTACAAATACATCGGCGAAGTCCAAGAGGGGGGCAAGAAGCTAGACAAGATCGAAGCCAAGGTGACCGCCGTGTCGTTGACCATCGCGAATAATCCCATGGTGAAACTCACCAAGTGCGAAGTGAAGCCGACCGAAACCAGCGAGACGATGCTCTTCGACCGTGAGGCGGGCGAGTGGCATTCCTCGAAAAGCAAGGTGCGAATACAGGGAGTCCTCGATCTCGAGATCAACGGCATGGCGTTTCCCGGAAAGTTGGACCTGACGATCGAAACCGAATCTGTTCGACAACCGTAGATAGACGGAGCCAAGAGATCATTCAAGAAGAGCGGCCACTCGGCCGCTCTTCGTTTTTGGAAAGAGCTGCGATGCGATTGCTGCTGATCCGACATGCCCGCGCGGCGGCGAGTCATCATTTGCCGGACGCCGAACGCCCGCTGACCGACGAAGGGCGATCCGAGTTCCATCGGGTGGCTCAGAATATCGTTGGCAACGGAGCGACTCCCGGATTCATCTTTCACAGCCCAGCGCGACGCACGACCGAAACCGCGAGCATCCTGGCGGCAGCGGGTGGATTGCCGGCTCATGCACTCGACATCGCGCCGTGGTTGGCGCTAGGCAGTGGTTGTCAGAACGTCCTGCCGATGCTTGCACAACTCACGGCTGAAGTGACAGCGATCGTTGGCCACGAGCCGATCATGAGTTCGCTGACGGCTCTCCTGATGGGGAGCGGGCGAGTGTCGTTCTCGCCAGGAACCAGTGCGTGCCTGGAGTTCGATCGCACGATTGAAGTTGGCCAGGGCCGGTTGCTTTGGATGCTCGAACCCCGGTGAGTTTCGACGATTTTTAGCTGGCGAGTTTTTCAATCGTAGGGTGGGTCGAGTCATCGAGACCCACCAAAAGCCGCAATTCGTGGTGGGTCTCGATGACTCGACCCACCCTACA